>Ga0307509_10008080_pt1 | contig 13507 bp, 19 predicted proteins | sample 10_EM_MG_FD_202245 | JGI IMG/M metagenome (GOLD analysis project Ga0307509, IMG submission 202245) | Populus trichocarpa ectomycorrhiza microbial communities from riparian zone in the Pacific Northwest, United States - 10_EM | ecosystem: Host-associated > Plants > Roots > Unclassified | place...
ACAGCTACCACAGCTACAGCTACAAGCTACCACAGCTGTTTCTATGCCCAAGGAGGGGGGGAAAGCTTGAGTGAGGATCAAGAGGCTCAAAAGTTAGCCACACGGAACGGCTTGCACAGACGTAGGTAGGTAGCATGCTGGAGGCAACAACTGGAGGGAGCGGGGGGGAGGGGGGGGTTGTACGGAGGGGGTGGGTGGAGGGTAGAGGGGGAGGGAGGGGAGGTGAGTGCAGGGCAGTGAAGGGACGGATGGGTGGATGTGAAGCGTCGGATGCAAATACGTGGGGATGGGATGGGAAAAGGAATGGGATGATGGGATGGGGGGAAGGGGGTTGGAAGGATCGGAGCTTGTGAGGAATAGTGATTCGATGTGTGTGTACGTACGTATGGACGGTATGGGGGGAAGGGGGATGGGACAAGCGCAGGAAAATAAAGTGCGTACCTATTTTGCTTTCGCGAGTGAAGAGAGTAGACAGAGAACCAAATAATTTCTCTGGTGGGAGGGCGCGCGAGGATGGAGAGTGTTGGAGGAGTGAGCGTGGCAAGGGCAGCACCCAGCCTGCCGCCGGAAACAAACTCGATCAGGCGTGTGTGGAAAGGAAGGAGAGGAGGGAAAAAAAAAAAAAAAAAAAAAAAAAAAAGTAGAAAAATTGGTAACAAGCAGTCTCTCTTTTTCCTGATCAAATTCCTCGCCCAAAAAAGGGGGGGTGAGATGGAAAACTGTAATAATAAAAAAAGGAAAGAAAAAAAAGGAGTTGGTGTTCGAGATAAACACGTTATTATGCTCAAAATAATGGAATAGACGAGTTATTGATGGTAAAAAGTGCCAAAATTTTGGCGGCTCTGGATGCGCACTTGAAGGATCTCACGATACAAGTCTTTTCCAAATTCGAAAAGAGCTGGATTCACTCCTCAACTGTTCGTCCTTGAGCCAAACGTTAAAAAGAAATCGGAAAGAGGCGGGTGTCAGGTTGAGCGACAGAGGGAAAAGCAACGTATCGCCCCGCGAGTTGCTAAAATAGGTCCCGTCATGGCCAAAATTGACCCAAATCATTAAAATGTAAAGGAATCCTTCAAAACACTCTAGATACTCCATGGCTTTTGTCGTTCAGATTGAAGAAAGCGAAATCAAAGAAAATTAGGCAAAGAAAACGCTTTTGGACCAACAATTAGGTTGGGTGGGTCTGAGCAAATATTGATGTTGTGTATGTACTATGACCAGGGGCTGAGGTTTGGATGGCCGGCTACGCATCCACCTTAGCTATCTCATTGACATCAGCCCGCTGCATGTGCCTCGTAAAAGTTTTCCCCGGCCCTCTGCTGCTGCCAATCCATTTGAGTCGATCCAAAGAATAGAGAGAGGGAGGGAGGGAGAGGGAGAGAGAAGAGAGAAGAGAGAGAAGAGAGAAGAGAAAGTGGGGAAAGAACCAGGGAAAGGAAAGGGAACACATCCATTCCTCTTATACTCCAGATCCTATCATACCGGTATTGGAGCCGTGAGCTGTCTCTATGATCATAGTGGAAATATCTGACGACTCGAATATCCCATTTTTGGCCACCCCACAACCAGGCTAACCTCCGCTATGATACAACAACATCAAATCTCTCCCAAAATATCCGATGAGAATTGAGAGCATTACTCTCTAGGACGTGCTGAGCACGCTCAATGAAAGCCTGCCCAAAATTCGAGGGGAGGGGGGGAGTTGACCATTTAAAGTCCCTTCTTATGAGGAGGACATGAAATGCCGTGGCGCAGGGCACCGGAACCAGCAGCAATGCGAAATGACCACTCACTCACTCACTCACTGCGAGTACTCGTTGTTTCTGTGTGCAATGCATGTAATGAAATTAGGGCTTGGTGAACAAAGAGCCATTAATCAAAAGAAGAAAAAATCGAACGTGGCCAAGGCCTTCAATGCTTGAGAACAGACTAGACAGGGTCTAAGACCTGATTGCTCCGATGGCATCGGGTTTACATATGTGCAATGCCGGTACCAACCCCATGGACCACGATCACTGGCGATACATCTGGTATTATCTACTGGGCAGCTCTTCTGCACGGTGGAATGGATGCTCGTGAGGTATGGTATCGAGGTTGCTGGTGGGTTTATTTGTGAAAATTGCACACAGGTATCCCTTGGGGACCGGTATGGTATTGTGTCACTCCGGAGGGTCAATCTGGTCTGGTTGGAATTTTGTGATGCACAATATTGGAAAGCGAAAGTGTTTGGGTTCTTTTTTCTGAAATAAAGACAGCTTGTGAAACTGCCTGCTGATGTCGTTTTAAATTGGAGGAGAGCTGTGACGGTGCCTGCTTCGGTGCTCGATGGTTCAGGGTGAATACGGTGGTGAATTTCTCAGAACACTGAGGCAGCTCCAAGGAAGCCAGTCCTCGAGCCAAAGTTATTCCAGCACCACAATGTCCCACAACAATCCTACGCCGAAACAGAAGCGCTGCCTTGAATACGAGAGGTGAGCAAAGAATACTACGGTACCGTATTTACCTGGGAGAGTAAGATTAATCCATGCTTTTCACTTACGAGCAGTGGAAAATGGACTTGCAGCCTATTGATGGCGTTCTCCCCATTTCAATTTGCCTGGTACTCGAGCGTTTGAAGCGCCAGTAACTTAGATGAGGGTCAGCTCCCAGGCACGAGTTAGTACATAGGCCACCGGTTTTCACCCTGCGGCACCAGCAGTACTCGAGTAGTTCTCTATCCTTCTCCACCGGCGCCGTATTCACTCTTACACTCCATCAGCTTAAATAAGGCCTTTTTTTCCTTTCATTATTATCTACCTAGTGCCTCATGCAGATCGGGGGGATACACATTTGGGCTTTGGAGCTGGCGGCACTCGATAGTATGGCTGGCCGTATACTGGTATTTGGGAGCTCCCAATCCAAAGCAGTCATTTTAATCAGAGGGAGTGATACCGGTAATAGGAAAGCGTTTTTGAAGTGATTCACTTACCATGCCCGCATTGGAGAGATTTAGGCCCTGCTCCGAGATACATTGCCGGCATCGTATCTCTGGAAAAACGGTGGAGGCTTCTGCTAATGCTTCCCCGTTTTAGGTTGCGATTCCCATTCTACGCTTGCGGATGACTTACGGTGCAACAGCAAACGGGGTGGTCTGTTTAGACACAATTGTGCTCAGTGGCAGTCCTTGGTGGTTCAGATAACCATGTGGGTGTGGTGTCGGCACCGTGCACAAAGCCTTGGCAAGACTGTCCTACAGTTAAGTCCATAGTTACCCGGATGTGGACGTCAGCGACCTCCACACTTTAGAGCTCTGCCGGTGCTGTGCCCTCCTGCTACCCTATCCTTTCTTTTTCTTTTTCAACAGTCTATACTTACACCATCTCCATATACTCAAAATGGCCTCTCAAACCCCAGCCGTTGTCATGGACAAGTGAGCATCTCCTCTCAATCAAGACTTGAGCTTGGTTTTATAGGCTGCCTTAGTTGTATTCTGTTGCTGACACAAGATTATCTGCAGCGGCACGGGCTATTCCAAATTAGGTGAGCTTCTCGGCCTCCACCCTCTAGATCGCTGCCTCGGTATATTAAAACCTGTTTCATAGGATTTGCCGGGAACGATTCGCCATCATTTGTGTTTCCTACGGCCATAGCTATCAAGGGGTCCTCCGGCGGAGGTGGCGGTTCAGGATCGGGGCGTCCAGCTGTGGCTCAGAAACCCTCTTACCTGACCGGAGGGGCTGGCCCGTCTGGCCATTTGAGCGCTAAAAGGGGTACTGAGGATCTGGATTACTTTATTGGAGATGAAGCACTAGCACAAGCAAGTGGACCAGGTACGAGTCACTGTTCTTTCAGCAGGAGTTGCGGGGCAGTGCTACTCTTGGGCCAAAATGCTAGATTCGATAGGGGAAATGGTTAACAACCTGGTGGTAGGCTATGGCATCCATTATCCGATAAGGCATGGTCAAGTTGATAATTGGGTATGATATCCTATTAAATGAAACAAGAGGCAATTGGGAATTCTAACGATTTTTATAGGACCACATGGAGCGTTTTTGGCAAAACTCAATTTTCAAATATCTTCGGGTTGAGCCGGAAGATCACTACTTCCTTCTCACCGAACCTGTGATTATCACCCTAGAATATTCTGCATGGGCTCTGAGCTGACCTGGCCCTTGAAAGCCTCTAAATCCTCCAGAATCCCGTGAAAACACCGCCGAAATCATGTTCGAGACCTTCAATTGTGCCGGATTATATATTGCTGTGCAGGCGGTACTGGCATTGGCTGCGAGTTGGACCAGTAGCAAGGTTCAGGACCGGAGTTTGACTGGTACTGTTGTTGACTCGGGGGATGGTGTTACACACGTTATTCCGGTCGCTGAAGGCTATGTCATTGGATCATCGATTAAGTCCATTCCTATTGCCGGTCGTGATATCACATTCTTCGTTCAGTCGCTTCTCCGTGACCGAAACGAGCCCGACTCCACTTTGAAGACCGCTGAGCAAATTAAGGAGGAATTCTGTTACGTTTGTCCAGATATTGTGAAGGAGTTCACAAGATTTGACCGAGAGCCAGAGAGGTTTCAAAAATACGTTGTTGAGCAACTCGGAGGTCGGAAAGTTACCGTAGATGTGGGGTATGAGAGATTCTTGGCTCCCGAGATATTTTTCAATCCAGAAATTTACTCTAGTGATTTTTTGACCCCCTTACCCACTGTGGTGGATACTGTTATCCAAAGCTCTCCTATTGATGTTCGGAGAGGTCTCTACAAGGTATGAAAATACATACTCGTGTTGGGCTCAGGACTAATCTTACTTATTAGAACATCGTTCTTTCTGGCGGTTCTACACTCTATAAGGATTTTGGTCGACGTCTTCAGCGTGACATCCGCCATCTTGTCGACGCTCGTATCCGCAAGTCGGAAGAGAAATCGGGTGGTGTCAAGTCAGGTGGGCTGGAAGTCCAAGTTATTACCCACAAAAGGCAAAGACATGGGCCATGGTTCGGGGGAAGTTTGTTGGGTCAAACACCGGAATTCAGAAGCTACTGCCATACTAAGGCTGAGTATGATGAGATTGGGCCAAGCATCGTGAGAAGATTTGCGTTATTGGGCGGGCCTGGGCAATGATACTTTTCATGTCACATCTCGGTGTTTGGGCGTGAGCCTTTGGAGCTGGATTTGGGATGAGGGGTAGGGGTCATTATCGCAGGATAGACAAAATGAAATAAAAACCATTGGTTTTTTTTTGCTCCTCCAACGAACGGCTTATGTGAGATGTTACTGTTATTTTTTTTCTTCCTCGGAGATGTAACTTAAGTTCATAAGACAGTGCCCGATACAATTTGGTTTTTGGGCTAGTCAATAGCATTTGACACATAGCTCTAGGCTGCGTCCACGTATTTTTTCACGGGGATCATCGGATGTGTTGCACTAATAATACAAGATGTCGTGGACTAGGTATAATATTTCTTTTTAACAGGGTAAATACTGGTATCATGCGTGATGACAGCACCTAATAATCATTTGCGAGGAAATTGATTTTTACCATGAATAAAGAGTAAGCCACCCAACAACCTCAAAACCCCCCAAACTCGAAGAAAGAGGGAGGTCTCAAAAAATCACCGCCCACGACCCGGCTTCTTGCTCGGATGGCGGTACATCTTCGCGTAAGCCTCCTCAAACACCAACTTTTTGGGCACCAGATCGCGCGGATCGATCATGAGCCTCCGGACGACCTTGAAAGCGCCCGTGCCGATGCTCATGGACTGGCCGAGGATGATGCACTCGGACACGCCCTCGACGGCGTCGCTCTTCATGTGGAAGGCGGCCTCGAATAGGTGGTCGGTCGTCTTCTCAAACGAAGCGAGCTGCAGGACGCTGTCACGCATTTTGGCTAGCCCGAACCGCGTGATCCCTAGAACCTCGCCTTTGTACGTCATCACGTCGCCGAGGAGTTGCATGTGGCGGGGGTCGATGTCCATGCCATGCTCGCGCATGGTGTAGGATATTTCGTCTATGATCGAGCCTCTATTCGTCCGTCACTACCATTAGTTACACTATTTAGAGATTGGTTGGTGGACGAGAGAGCGTGTCAAATACCTGGCAGCCTCAATCCCCAAAACCTCCTTCATCTCCATGATGCTATTCGACTTCGTCTTCGTGGCCACCACGCCATCCGTGTTCATGCAAAGTTTGAGCCCGTAGCCCTCCACCAGGATCTGGTTCTTCCCCGTTTTATCATCCTTCTTGACCACCGCCCTCGCCGCGTTCGGGTATCCTTTCACCGCCACGCGCGGTAGCGCACGCTTCAGGTTCTGCACGCGCAGGAAGACGTCCGACTCGTCCTTTGTGCGCTTCCGGTCCTTCTCTGCCATCTCGTGCACATAGATTCTTATTCTGTTGCCGATCACGCGGATATCTTGGCGGGAGATTTTCAGCTTGGCTTTCACGAGGGCGGTTACGATGTCGTCGATTGTTAGTTCTAGTTGGAGCTTGCTAATTGTTTCTTGGTCCAGGCGTATGCTGACGTAGTTGTCGTCTCGTGAGCAGACATCTTCTATGTAGGAGATTATCTAATGAGGTTGTTAGTTTGGGGGGCGAGTGATCTTGTATGAATGGAGAAGGGGAAGGGAACCAACATCTTCTAGATAAGTCTTTTCAATTCTACCCTTGACAATCCTTGCAGCTCGCTCGTCGTCTTCTGTTACCAACGTGCAAGTGATGATAGGCGTGCTAATGACTTTCGAAGCGTTGATGATCTCCTTGATACGCGGGACTCCAAGAGTGACGTTCATGGAGGCGACACCGGCGAAATGGAAAGTCTTCAGGGTCATCTGGGTTCCTGGTTCACCAATCGACTGGGCGCCGACGGCACCCACCGCGGACCCAGGCTCTACTTTAGCCTTCTCGTACTTGGATAGACATTGTCGGAGGAATTCCCGCAAATGTTTTTCTGAGATTTTCATGATGCGGTTTACGGCGTTCACGTCGTGTGCTTTGGTGTGTTAGCGCAGCGTTTCTTGGGGGAGATGGCAGAGAAGAGATATATACCTGAGAAGTAGGAGTCATCCACGTCCATGTAGTCTGCGTCTAGGGGTTCCTCGTGTGATGGTAGGTTATATCGTAGCCGTAATGCGCCAAGTTTGCGTGCCCTTTCGACCATGTAATCTCGGATGGAGTTGTAGAATCTCCTCTTGCTCTCGTGCTCGTCGAGGGTTCTGTCTGTTAGGTCTTTATCTGGGACTTCGTTTCCGAGCAGATCTATTCTGGGCAGCTTCTGCTGATATGGACTTAAAACTTCATCACAGAGTAATACTATCTCATATGGGAGGAGACCCTCGTCGGCGTTGTTGAAGGTGATATTCTTTGAATCCAGTTGGTGAGATAAGACAGGAAAGGCATTGAGGAAACAGCGGACTTACCTCGCAGTGGTAGAACGTTCTGTTGAAGTTCACTGGCTGTGCATTTCCCTCCATAGCGACGGGATCCAAATTGTCACCCCCATACTGGAACTGAACGACACCGGATGACGACGTTCGAACAGTGTAATCGTAGGAGGCGGACAAGTCCTCCAGGGATTTCATTAGACGACGCGACATGTACCCGGTCTCGGCGGTCTTGACTGCAGTATCGACTAGACCTTCACGACCAGATATAGCATGGAAGAGAAATTCTGTAGGAGTTAACCCGGAGTAGAAGCTGTTTCTGACAAACCCTTTTGATGGGGGCTGTTTCGCTAATTGAAGAACGTCAGCATGATGGTAGAGTTAATAAATTTAGGGTTGCCTACAATTTTTAGGGAAATGAGGGAGTGAGCGGTCTTGAAACCCATCCGGGACACGCCTTCCGCTGATAACTTGCTGCCCGACACAAGCAACCATTTGTGAGACGTTAATCTTGGAACCTATCCAGCGTAAAATAGTTAGCCATTGTAATCTTCCAACTATATGTACTTGATCTTGCCTTTTGATCCAGAGTTCGCCATGATTAATGGGGAGTTATTCTTGCTCAATTCTCTCATACAAATATCTCCCACCTTATCACGGACGTTGCTCAGAATACCCTGTACTTTATTTTCCAGTGTGACTTCCTCGTCGCAACCCGCTTGCTTCTCCAACTTCCCCTCCTTGAAATCCAAGATCAGTGTGTCACATTCATCATAAGCTTGTTCTACCAGCTTGTCCTTCTCTCTCCTCAGATTAGCACCGGGAAGAACGTCGTTTATACCGATTGAGAAGCCTTGATTTGCAAGCCATCTTGCGCATAATTTCGCAAGTCGGTTCATGGCTTGGACAGTCTCATCTGGTCCGTAATCTCTCAATATTACGTAGAACACTGAGTCTTTTTTTCCTGAGCCGACAGTTGATTTGTCCATGAGTCCGCACATGATTTCTGACCCACGTATGACCAGCCAACCATCATTGGGGCACATATCTGGGGCTTTCCCGGGGAGAGCCTTGAAGTCACGACACTTCGCATCGAGGTTGACCAGAACTTTGCTCTTGTTATTTGGCCGCATAAGGACATTGAATACTTGTTTTCCAGTCCAGAGTCTCTGGGGTTTTAAAACAGCAGGTGGTGGTAGGTCAATCTGCATATTCCCGTCAACCATAAACATACAAATATTCGCAAAGGTCTTCCTGTTGTAGAACCTATCTTTGCTGCTGAGGAGGTATGACGCTGTGATAAAATCCTGGATAGCTGCAATGATAGGTTCACCGTTTCTAGGTGTACATAGATTATTCTTGACGCCCATTAACTCGATTGCTTCGGTTCGCGCCTCTTCGGTCTGGGGTACATGGAGATTCATCTCGTCTCCGTCGAAATCTGCATTGTACGGATTACAGACACATTCGTTCAGTCGGAAAGTCCTCCACGGTCGAATTTTGGCCTAGGTTGAGTTAGTTATAGGAAATGGTTTACGCCGCCGGAGGTAACGCACATAATGACTGAGAATACTCAATTTATGCAGGGAAGGCTGTCGATTAAATAATACAACATCCCCGTCCTCCAGGTGCCTCTCGACGATATCTCCTTCAACTAATGCATCCGCAGCACGCCGTCTATCTCCGAATTTTAGCCACAGCTTGAAGTCGCTATCTTTCTTGATGATATAATTAGCACCCGGCCATGTGTCTGGTCCATTCTGAACCAGTTGCTGTAGCTTGTGAATATTATATCGAGAAACCCTCTCTGGATAGGTCAAGTTCTTGGCTACCAACTCCGGTACAGCGACTTGATCGATACTTAAGTTTGGATCTGGCGAAATGACAGTCCTCCCAGAAAAGTCTACACGCTTTCCCGAAAGATTGCCACGAAATCGACCTTGTTTGCCCTTTAATCTTTGGCAGAATCCACGGATCGGTTTGAGATCGCTATAATTTCGCTGAAGGCTTGGAAGGCTGCTGTCTATATACATCGCGATCTGAGCCTGCATATAATCCCATCGTTCCTGCTACGCTTAATAACAGGGCTCGTTCTCTTGGGATGGGGGTTGTTTACCATTAGTATGTGGATAGCTTCTCCGCTTTGAAGTGCTGTTCGAATTAACGAGTTCACGAAGATAATCTCCGTTAGCTTAACAGTAAGATCATCTTCGTTGCTCGCTGAGTCTTGTTGGACGGAAGGACGAATACATATGGGCGGCGCAGGGATGTATTGCCAGAGGAACATCTCTGGCCGACCTTCCTGTGGATTCATGCCTAACAGTTCGCAATCAATAGGTAATATCTGCTTAAACATGTTAAGTACTTTGAGTGGATTAAGGTCATCCATTGCCTTCTTTAGATGCTTGTCTAGATCGTGATTTGTCTTTTTTGCTTCTTCAAATGATTGTTCAAAGGCTATCTTCGATTCTGGTGGCACCTTCTTGGCCGCGGTGGATATATTGAAGGCTCTAAACTTATCGTGAACGATCTTGAGAGGCCCCGCCTTTTTGACAACACCATTGAGAGCTCCACAATGGTAGCAAATCTTGGTTTTCTTGCATTGTTCATTAATCTTCTTGCAGATGTTCATCCGGCGCAAATTATCTATTCCCGGCGTGCGCAACCGGTCCAAGAAGGCCCTCGCTTGATTATCATCAAGCAGAATCCGAGAACACACTTTGCATATATTCTGAAGAATAGTTATTGTCGCCTTGAAGTATCCAATATGAAAAGCCGGCAAAGCCAGCTTAACATGCCCAAAATGGCCATTGCAGTTCGTAAGGCCTTCGCCACAAGTCTCGCAAACTCCAGACTTCGAGGACGTCCCCTATGTTGCGACATAAGCGTTAGTCACTGATTGCGTTTGCCGGGAAAGTGACCACAATCCCTAGCTCACCATTCTCGGATCCAGCGCACCGTTCTGCTTTGGTTTTCTCCCACCGCCTTCTAGATCGAATAGCTCTCTCTTAGCGACCTCTATAACACCTTGCTTGACCACATCTTGCGGCGACCTGACAGATCCTCAGAGTCAGAAAACAGCAGCATCCAAGAAACTCTACTGCGCCGACGAAGAACTTACATAATCCCGAACTTTACTTCCTTTATCCTCTTCGGTAGGTTGTCCACCACCTGCTCCTTCATCCCCTCCCTCGTTGCGGTAGACAGCATTTTGTACGAAGGTTGCGAATTGGGTGTTGGCAGTGCTCGAGAATCTTGGACAAAAATGACCCGAAGATCTGCCTAACGTTAACACAATTGTAAGTTAGAGGATACCGGAGGGTTTTAGTGACTTGAAGAAGTTTGCTCCGCTATCGAAGAAACATGGGTCTTAGCACACACGAGAGAAAATAAAGTGTTAAGGAGTGGGAGGTGTCGTATGTAAGCGGGGAGGTTGTAGAAACTATCTAAATTGCGGGAAGAGTGGCAAAATCTTGAAATTCGGGTTTTGGTTGGAATTGTGCATGACCGGGTAACTTATGCACCCCAGATATGATAGCAATACGGTAGTGACATGTATCCTCACTGGTATTAGAGACTTTGCGGTCGACACATCCAGAGTCTTTTCACAGATCTTGGCGTGCATATGCCAAGACTTGTGATATCCAGACCTTGATTTGACTCCCGGGTAAGAGCAAACTCAATGAATTTGACCTCTACAACTTTGACTGCAAGTCTTTCTACGAACACAATTCGATTGATTTTTTTTTTTTTGATTCAAGAAACTCAGAAAAAGGCAAAATGAGCAACCTGGATTTGGCGATGTTTGAGTTTGAGCTGGGACTTGCGGAGCTTGACCTTTATCAACATACCTTAGTGCGGACCAACGTGAGGTGGAGAGGACAAGAGCGGGAGGGGGGACCGATAGATTTGGAGGAACTTGAACCTGAGGCATGGAAAACATACTTTAGGTAGTGTACCAAAGATGATATGAATAAAATTATGTACATAGAAGGTAGTTAATAATAAATTAATTAGGTTTTCCAAAGAAGAAATAGAAAGATTAGCCTATTGTCTCAAAATTCCAGAAAAGGTCACTTGCCATAATGGCATTTTTGAGCCGGATGGACTAGCACTCTGCATGTTACTTGCGAGACTCGCTTGGCCTCATCGTTTGTCGGATATGCACCTACAGGTCGGTTGGAACCCGGAGCGTGTATCGCGAATTACCAATACACTTTTACACTTTATTTTTGACCGTTGGAAGCACCTTCTTCACTTCGATTCCGAGCGGCTCACCCCTGAGCGACTTGCAATGTATAGCATTGCAATAAAAGAAAAAAAATGCTCCCCTAGATACTTGCTGGGGCTTTGTTGATGGCACATTAAGGCCTATAGCAAGACCTATTTATGGGCAGGAATCTGTATATAATGGGTGGAAGAGAATGCATTGCTTGAAGTATCAAGCAATAATAGCCTCAGATGGTATCATTTCTCATTTATATAGGCCAGTTGAAGGCCGCATTCATGATTCAGCTGTTTGGACTAAGAGTGGAATGTCTGAAATATTAGATGCTCATGCCTATGCTCCAGATGGATCTCCACTTCAGGTTTATGGGGATCCTGCATATGGTATTAATGAGCATTTAATATCCCCTTTTGGTGGCGCATTCATTTCATATCATGAGAGAGAATGGAATAAATCTATGTCGAGAGTGAGAATTGTAGTTGAATGGTGTTTCAAGGAAGTGCTACAACTATTTTCTGCACTAGATTTTACTCGTACCCAGCGTCTATTAGTTTCACCAATTGGTTTACAGTATTCTGTCTCCGTTCTTCTATATAACGCTCATGTATGCTTGCACAATCCCCAGATACCACAATACTTTGCACAAGATAATCATTTGGACTTACCTATTCCACTTGATGAGAGTGCTGAAGACCAGCCGGTGCTGTTAAAGCCTCCTACTTTGGAGGAATATTTTCATTTTCAAAACTGAGGAGAGTGATATGCATTCTTTTTTCTGATATTATTGAAATTTATTTTGTGTATAGTATCGTCAATTACTATCACTTGATCTATATATATAGGAATATATGCTTCTAGGTAGAAGGTGGATATGGAGACAATGTTTTCAAGTGTACAGTCCGTTCATCTTCAGGTACAGGCAAGACAGACGGCAGTACCTGAAAGGGTATCTGGAACGGACTGCACAGAATAGACGGGCCGGCCCTAGAGCTTTAAGCCGTAGAAGGATGGGATGGCACTCTTACGTTGTTACCAGCAAAGTGGTGAATGTGGCATTTGCCCAACATAGAGTAGTACTCAAGTTCAGACTTTCAGAGAGAAGGTGTGTTGCCTGTTGAACTATTAGACCGGTGTTCCCAAGTGTCCCGGGTGGACAGTAGTGCCCTGTGGGATCGTAGTCCTGTCTGTCACAGGCACGGTGAGTAAGAACAGTAGGGCAAAGTGTCTGAATTACAGTAAGACGGCCGTTCTAGATGTGGACGGCCAGCCTCTGCGGTCTTTGGTAGAATGTGTTTCGTTGACAGACATTTGGAGGCCCTGGCAGGGCCTGGCAGTCATCTGTAATTCCCGGCCGTCACCTATATGGCCCTGCAGGGCCTGGCTGTCTAAGCAAAACTGAATTTCCACCTAGGCAGGAAACACATTTTGGTTAGCGTATTGTACTACCTAAGACACCTGCTGTCCCCAGAGTCCATCCAGGTCTACCATCAGGATGGATGCCACAACCGTTATCCATCTCAGGCATCCATCCTGCTCCGCAGTCTGTCCCGTCTGTTGCCAAAGACGGACGGACTGGAAGCTTGGGTTCACAGTATTAGACCAGGTTTGGAACACCACAACCTTGTATCAAGAGTTCTAGGCATACTAGCAATGATAATAAGCTTAGAGCCTGTTTGGTTACAATTGTTCCATTCTGTTCCCCTATACAAAAGGCCGTTTTCCTTCTGTTTCAGAACGGAAAGAACACTCTTTTTACAGTGGAAACGGTCACCGCACAGAACGGAACCGGTCTAACCAAACAGGCTCTTAACCTCCCCAGAACGGAGAGTTTTGAGTGTGGGCTTGTAGCCAAGCATGTATTGCCCTGACTTCATGATGAGAGTTTGACGAGTATTGAGGGTATTGAGGGTATTGGC
>Ga0307509_10008081_pt1 | contig 13506 bp, 11 predicted proteins | sample 10_EM_MG_FD_202245 | JGI IMG/M metagenome (GOLD analysis project Ga0307509, IMG submission 202245) | Populus trichocarpa ectomycorrhiza microbial communities from riparian zone in the Pacific Northwest, United States - 10_EM | ecosystem: Host-associated > Plants > Roots > Unclassified | place...
GATAATCGCTCCAATAGCCATTATCCCTCCATAGTCATATCGTTATCGTATGGTTCCGTCAGTATCCGTAAGATACTATTGACGTGCGTGAGTGTGGGTATGCCTGATTGCTCAGACTACCTCATCCGACAACACCATTCACTTCTGCGACTTTCATCGCGAGAGCGTGGAGTATAGAATGTGTTGCCTAACCATTGTCCGTAAAAACGTCCCGTTACTTAGTGACCACCTTCGCGACTCTTGTCTTTAGTGCTCAGTAACCTTATGCGAAGTCGACCGATTTGGCTCGGACCACTTGCATGGGCTCTCCGCGGGTCTCCCCTCGTATGTCCTGCGGACGGGATCCGGTCAGACGGACGGCCGCAACGTATACGGGGTTACGAGGAGGGCTCCAATGACTATGTTTTTGGTGAGGGGACGCAACTACGGCGGCATCTGCCGATGTAGCGCCGTCCCAACGCTGGTGCGGGAGGGGGGTGTTGGCTTGTCCTTTTGAACTCAGAATCCTAAGGTAGGGTAACTATAGGTCTTTATTCACTAATGAAAGGCTAAGCCTCCCGGTATGCCTAACAATTTCCTCCTCAAAGGTAGGGTTATTCTCAATGTCATATGTCAGAAGCTGCTGGATTGGCCGCCAACCTAACCTCTTCTGGTCTGCTCTTGCAGCGGCTCGAGATATTTCTCGTTCAATACCAGTCATGCGCTCAGGACGAGAATGAAAGCGGGACACAGCCATAGTTGAAGACATTGTTCTTTCCACCCGATGTTTCTTGTACCAGACAAGCGACTCGTAATCAAACAATGTCCAAACTGTAGGCTAAAACAACAATTCTCAGAGGAGAGTTAAGCGAGTGCACTTAACTATATACTGTAACGGGGGCACCCTATAGAGAGGTGAACTCTAAGGTTGCGACCGCACCAAACACTCAAAGTAGAAGATAAAGATGAGGTAAAATAATTCAAACGAATCAACGGTAAAACTTAATATAGTTAAGTTCGAAGTTTCACTCAATTTTAGTTCTGTCAAGGAAAAGTTGGTTTGTCGAAGTAGAATGCCAAACGCTTAAACTTATTTAGATATCAGATTTAAGCCTTTGACATTCACCACTACTTCCGACCTTTGTGCGAGCACCCTGTCCTGCTCAGGGTTCGTCCAAGGTCTACCCTCCATCAGGATTTATCCTGCCGGAAGTGTCGGACCAACTCGGGTACGCTTAACTCCGTCAATAGGATATGAGTTTCTGCAATGCATCTCCAATACAACCGCCGGTGGAAAAACTCTTCCTATCGAAGTCATACCAGTGGCTAACTGTTATGACAACAACCGGAATCAATACCTAGGTGGTGGACTCACTGGCCCAGAGGCAGTTTCGTCTATACAAGCTATGCAGTCCATCATTTAATCTACGCGAATATTCAATGTGATAAATTGACATGCAAGCTCCACCGGTGAGATGTAGCCGATTGTTGGCTAAGTGGGCGGTACCCATAGCCAGCCTCGCGGGACATACTCTACCGTGATAAGACTCATACCTCTAGAGTACAATAACAACCCATAGTAATGCTACAAATCAAGGGGAGAAGGTCTGGGCTGGTTACTGAGGTATTTGTCTCGAAAGCACCTTCGCCTTCTGAGACTCCCTGAGCACCACTAGGAAGACTACCCTACAACCCGTAGGCTAGAATAGACTCCTAGAAGCCCGAGAGACCATATATGAGCGACCTCCATTTTGGCGGTTACCCATACTCCCCTTATATATCCTGCAAACGACATTTAGTCGGACGGATGGCGACGACTTATATGGTGTTACAGCAGCTGCTCCAATAACCTGTTTTAACTAGCAAACGAGCAACTACACTGCCGTCTGCCTATGATGCACCATCCCAACGCTGGGGCCAGAGGGGGGTGTTCGCAATACCCGCCCAAGTTCAATAGTATGTTCGGGCCACTCTTGCACAGGCGTGGGGCCCTCCCCGCGCAGATGCGTGTGCGCCCAAGACCATCTAAGAGCCCTTAGAATATAAGGCAATTGACCTCTAAGTTCTAGGATGACTTTGCCGGTGAAGGTAGGGTAACTTGGACACCTCAGTAGGGTAACTGGGACCCATGGGTATAATGACCAAATTCCCAAGGTAGGGTAACTTTGCCTTCTGATGCCTTTAACCGCTCAGGAAGTCCTCCAGGCGACCACAGAAGTCGTCTCAGAGGTCCGTGTAATATTCCCATAATTCTCTTGACCTTATGCGAATGTCCTCCCGAAAGGTTACCCTGCCTAGTAGAGTACCTCAAGGCTACTCAACAGTTACCTAGGCCTTATCCTAGGTTTACCAGCTATTTGTATAAAGTATACGAGACCATCCCACCTCTAGTTACCTCTTGGTATACCATTTGGGCTAAGGTGATAGTGATTGTAGCTACCTATCGTAGGGTCGTTACAGGTGGATTCCCACAATGATTTCCCTGGTGTTGAGATTTCAATCGCCGGAGGTGTAGGGGAGATGGTTCGTGGTCACTACTGTGACCGACTTTTTCTTTTTTTTCTTCGTTTTTTAAATCATGGGTTCATTGTTTCTACGGTACAAGAAATAGCATGCATCTTTAACGATATGGCTAAAACAAAACCGCAAATCAAGCTAACAATCAACAAAAGAAATAACCATAACCCGTTTCCCCGACGCGACCGGTGAGTGTCGCAAAGCAGCCTTAGCTAAAGTAAATGAGTGTATAAACCGCCTAACTAGTCTCGAGGGCCAGGGCCGCAGAGGGCGGTGAACTAAAAGACGGGGTTTGAAGGGGTGTGGAGGGAGGGAGCCAGTGGGGGCATCCCAGGTGGGAAACCAGTGGAGGTGGTGCGAATGAACTCAGCCAGGGCGATGAGCAGCTGCTGGTCGGACCAGATCGGGGCTTCCGGAGCCAAGTCTGAGACCCCTTGGAGGAGACGGGATCTTTGACGGGCTGAGGAGGAGCAGGACAGGATGGGATGCTCGAAGGGCTGGCGGGCCTCAGAGCATCACGGGCAGGTCGTGTCGGCATCAGGATCCTCCCACGAGGGGTGAGCCGCGAGGTAACTTCTCCCAGAGCGCATCTGGTGTATTCTGCCCGCAACCAACTTGCCCAAACCCATGAAGAGGTGGGGGCGTGTTGAGGGCGGATAAGGGTAGTATGGGGGCACTGGGGTGGCTGACCAGTCAGAGAGGAGGAGTTGCTTAGCCTTCAACTTGAGGCGTGCGTATGATGGGACAACCCCGGGTATCGGGGGTTGGTAATCTGTTAAGTGGAGCGAGATGGGTGGCAGGGTCACCACGTCGTGTACGAGGGGGATGGCCGTGTTGGCCAGGGCGGTTAGGGCGTTGTGTCGGTACCTGGGGTTCTTGAACTTGTCCGGAGCAGAACCCCAGTCGAGATTGAAGAAGAGATAAGGTTGGCAGGTAATCTTCCCAGGTGCTCTTAAGGCGGCGTGGTGTGGCGAGAAGGTGGGGACGGACTTAGAGAGGCGTGCTGTGGCTGTGTTTATTTCCGGAGGGGAGCAGATGAGCCTTAGGGCAGCAAGGCGGCGTTGGTGGCGAACAAGAACAGGTAGCGGGGGAAGACAAGCTTCCCTGTGCAAACATGTTAGGTTGGTAGAGGAAAAACAGTTGGTGATCCACCTACAGACCCGATGCCAGAAAACGGACATCGGGCCCATGATAGACAGGGGGGGGTTCCAAACAGCGGACCCATACAGGAGGATTGGAGCAAGGAGCAAACGCGCCAAGGTGAGACAAAGGTAGGGTGGAAGGCCCATCCAGGGGGGGGAGAGGCCGCCAATCGTGGCTAGGGTGGCATTCACAAGTGTATACCTCCTGGAGAAGTGGGACCTTGAGTCGAAGGCGGGGGTAAAGATGAAGCCCAGCCACCTGAGGTGGGATTGTGGATAGAAGAGCTGATCTTCCAGCTGCACCGGGATGGAGCATGGCGGCTCATTGCTCCTGGTGGTTCTCCAGTGGATCAGTTCAGTCTTGGGAACGGAAAAGGAGATGTTGATCGCGGAGGCCTTCCTCTTGAGCACTGAGAAGGACTTCTGAATGAGGTGAACGTTGGTCCTGTATGAGGGCGAGGCCACTGTGACGGCACAGTCGTCAACGTAAGAGACAATAAGAGACTTGGGAATTTCTAGGTGGAGAGAGGAGACGTAAATGACAAACAGAAGCGGGGAGATGGGGGATCCTTGAGGGACCCCGACCGAGACAGGAGCGAAGAGGCGAGGGGACCCTTGGAACGTCAGGCTGCAGGTGCGATCCCTGAGGAAAGAGCCGACCCACTGGACCAGGTATGGGCTGACCCCCTTTCTGCGGAGGAGAGAAAGGAGCGAGGGAGACTCCACGTTATCGAAGTCCCCCTTCACATTGAGGAAGAGAGTGGAGACTTTGTAGTGGAGGCGGTGGAATGATTCAACATTGTGTTGCAGGACAAGGGCGGCATCGGTGGTGGATCTCCCAGGGAGGGACCCACATTGAAGGGGATGAATGAGGGAGCATGTCGTTGCTTGGGCTGAAAGGCGGGAAGCTACCACCCTCTCAAGGATTTTAGAGAGCATTCGGAGGAGGACGATAACCCTAAAGGAGGAGGGTGAGTCGTATGAGGGCTTAGCCGGCTTGTTGAGGACAATACCAAGCGCTTTCTTGAGTGAGGGAGGGTGAAAACCGTGGGCTAACAGGGGGTCCAGGAGGGAAGGAAGAAGGGAGGGCTTGATGCGGTGCACAGACTTCCACACAAAGTACGGGATGTGATCGGGGCCAGGGGCGGAGGTGTTCGAGGATTTAGAGAGGGCCCTGGATATCTCTTCGGAGGTGAGGGGGGTATAGTCTTCATAATGCGTGAGGCCGAGGAGGGGGGGGGGTGGGGGTTTGGAGGGGAAGAAGTGGTCAAGGAGTATTTCCGCTACCTCGGCCGGGTCGGAGGCCCCTGGAAGGTCCGGGAACCTTTGTGGTGGGTGGCCGAATGCGAATCTCTTGGCCGTCCAGAGGGAGCACGGAGTGGCTGAGGATAGGAAGTCTGACCAGTGTGTTTTCTTGGCCGAGGCAATGGCCTTAAAGTCAGTTCTTCTGGAGGTTTTCACATTGCTCCAGTTGAGGAGGGACGGGTCGAGGCGGGATATCATTGCAAACTGGTGATATGCACTTCTCAGAGACGATAGGCGAGGAGACCACCATGGCTTCGAGCGGGGGCACGGGTGCTTGCTCGGGGCATGGGGGGGTTAGGAGGGAGGTAAGGTGGGTAGAGGTGATGTCGAACCATCTACTCAGGGAGTTGGGTGTGGCCTTTTCTAGACAGGGTAGCGTAGCAAAGGTGTCCAGTGTCTTCCCTACCGCGTCTAGGTCAAGGAGAGCCTAGTGCGGAGTAGGAGGGGGAAGCATAATCGCAGGAGGGTTCAGTGTTATCACACGTAGAACATGGTCTGAACCAGGGGAGGGGAGGGGGGTGTCCCATGAGGAGACGAGGGGGGAGAGAGCGGTGTTCGCGAAGGCCAGGTCCAAAACAGAGTGTTTTTCTGAGATGGTGTCAAATGGGAACCGAGTATAAACCCTGGGGGTGTTGAGAAGGTGGTACGGGACGTCAAAGGTGGCATCAAAGTAGCGTGTAGAGATAATAAATTCCCTTTCGGACAGGGAGCGGCAGGGATCTGCTAGCGGATGGTGGAGATTAAAATCACCTAAAACAAGGTGATAGTAGGAAAGAAAAGAAAAAATCTGCTCAGGCAATATGGAGCGGTAGGGAGGACAATAGGTACGGAGAAGGTACACCGAGGTGACCCTATGTAACGACCCTACGATAGGTAGCTACAATAAACTATCACCTTTGCCCAAATGGTATACCAAGTGGTAACCAGAGGTGTTATGGTCTAGTATACTTAGTATACAAGAATGCTGGTTCGCCTATAGGCAAGGCCTAGGGAACAGTAGAATCGCCTTGGGCATTCTATTAGGCAGGGTAACCTTTCGGGAGAACATTCACATAAGGTCAAGAGAATTATGGGAATGTTACACGGACCTCCGAGACGACCTTTGTGGTTGACTGGAGGACTTCCGGAGTGGTTAAAGGCATAAGAGGGCAAAGTTACCCTACCTTGGGAATTTGGTCATTTTGCCCATGGACCCCAGTTACCCTACTGAGGAGTCCAGGTTACCCTACCTGCACCGGCAAAGTCATCCTAGAACTTAGAGGTCGATAGCCTCACATTCTATGGGGTCTTAGATGTTCTTGGGTGCACACGCATCTGCGCGGAGAGGCCCCACGCCTGGATGAGGGTGGCCCGATCATGCTGTTAAACTTGGGCGGGTTTTGCTAACACCGCCCTCTGTGTTAGGCATACCGGAAGGCTTAGCCTTCCATTAGTGAATAAAGACCTATAGTTACCCTACCTTAGGATTCTCAGTTCAAAAGGACAAGCCAACACCCCCCTCCCGCACCAGCGTTGGGACGGCGCTACATCGGCAGACGCCGCCGTAGTTGCGTCCCCTCACCAAAGACATGGTCATTGGAGCCCTCCTCGTAACCCCGTATAGGTCGCGGCCGTCCGTTCGACCGGATCCCGTTCGCAGAATATATGAGGGAAGACCTTTGGCGAGCTTATGCAGGTCGTTCGAGCCAAATCGGTCGACGTCGGATAAAGTTACTGAGCACTAAAGACAAGAGTCGCGAAAGTGGTCACTAAGTAACGGGACGCTTTTACGGACAATCGTTAGGCAACACATTCTATACTCCACGCTCTCGCGATGAAAGTTGCAGAAGTGAATGGTGTTGTCGGATGAGGTAGTCTGAGCAATCAGGCATACCCACACTCACACACGTCAATAGTATCTTACGGATACTGACAGGACCATACGATAACGATATGACTGGAGGGATAATGGCTATTGGGGCGATTATCGTGACAAGTCTATCTTATGCCAGGCAGATGTCGGTAGCAGAATATATCTGCAATGCTGAGAGGTTCGATAACAAAGCTGGCCCCTTTGTTGGTTCGATTATGGAGACCTTTCTGCGTATGCAAAAATGGTAAGCAAGACTCCATGCCGACGAAGATGGATCGTAACCAATGGACTGATGTGTGGGAGCACCGTCAGGAAATTTCATGGTGTTGCGATTCGGAAGTCGAAGTGAGATAACGGAATTGTCAGGGTCAAATGGTGTTCGCACTTTTAGAACAAAGCTAGAGTTTGTTAGCAGGTACTTAGTTAGTACAGGAACTAGATGTAGCCCGCGACCACCCAGACGCGGCATATAAATATCGAGGCGCCTCCTGAGCTATTTGAAGAATCAAGCAACGGAGAAGAGATCTTATCAATATAAGTTTTTACGCAATAAAAATCTTTATCACTTTACCTACCTCTACTTTGAATCATTGAGCCTTCCTAGACAGTCTCCGTCTACGATTAAGATTATCGGCCTGAGTTATCTCGCAAGACTTTAAGATAGGCTCCCGCCTAACACTCTGGCCCCAGCGTTGGCACGGTGCGTCATATGCAGACGGCTGTGTAGTTGCTCGTTTGCTAGTTAAAAGAGGACATTGGAGCAGCTACCGTCACACCGTATAAGTCGTCGCCGTCCGTCCGACTGAATGTCGTTCGCAGGATATATAAGGGGAGTATGGGTAACCGCCGAAATGGAGGTCGCCCATATATGGTCTCTCGGGCACCTAGGAGTCTATTCTTGCCTACGGGTAGTAGGGTAGTCTTCCTAGTGGTACTCAGATAGTCTCAGAAGGCCAGGGTGCTTTCGAGACAAATACCTCCGTAACCAGCCCGGGCCTTCTCCCCTTGATTTGTAGCATTACTATGGGTTGTTATTGGACTCTAGGGGTATAAGTCTTATCACGGTAGAGTATGTCCCGAAAGGCTGGCTATGGGTAGCGCCCACTTAGCCAACCATCGGCTACATCTCACCGGGGGAGCTTGCATGTCAATTTATCACATTGGATAGACGGGTAGATTAAATGATGGACTGCATAACTTGTATAGACGCAACTACCACTGGGCCAGTGAGTCCACCACCTAGCAATTGACTCCGGTTGTTGTCATAACAGTTAGCCACTGGTATGACTTCGATAGGAAGAGTTTTTCCACCTGCGGTTGTATTAGAGATGTATTGCAGAAACTCATATCCTATTGACGGAGTTAAGTCTACCAGAGTTGGTCCGACACTTCCAGCTGGATAATTCCTGATGGAGGCTCGCCCTCTGACAAACCCTGAGCAGGACAGGGTGCTCGCACAAGGTCGGAGTAGTGGTGAATGTCAAAGGATTAAATCTGATACATACTTAAGTTTAAGGGTTTGGCATTCTACTTCGATAACCAACTTTCCTCAAGAGAACGTATTGAGTGAAGCTTTCAGCTTAACGATATCAAGTTTAACCGCTTTGATTCTTCTTGAATTATTTACTCTATCTTTATCTTCTACTTGGAGTTTTTGGTGGGGTCGCAACCTTAGAGTTCACCTCTCTATAGGGTGCCCCCGTTACACCCTGGTAACTACTGTGACCGAGTCTCCTCCTTGTATCGACTCTTCACGCCAACAACCCTAACCCTGTTGACTCATAATTTGAGTCACGTGGTCCTATGACTCATACCGACTCATACCCGAAATCCATCAGATGACAACTATGAGTCACTGCACAACATATCTTAAACCAATCGCAAATCATACAATATGGCAGGTGCGCAAGCCCGTCACCTGAGTGACACTCGTGACTCTTAATGTGAGTCGTGCGCGAAAGTCATTACATCATTATGACTCACAAGCGTCAGTCATAGAAACATCAACCAATCATAACATAACGATGACACGCAAGTGCAAGTCCTGTGAGAACTATGAGTCCACAGACTGCACAGTGTGAAACATAAACATACCTTATGACTAATAACTATTAGTCCTGTGAAATCTTCTTTGCTTAGTCATGATTTGTGACATTATGTGAATATTCTTCCGAAAGGTTACCCTGCCTAGTAGAGTACCTTAAGGCTATTCAACTATTCCCTTAGCCTTATTCTAGGTTTTCCAGCTATGTATATACTAAGTATACAAGACCATACCACCTCTGGTTAATACTTGGTATACCATTTGGGCTAAGGTGATAGTCATTGTAGCTACCTATCATTGGGTCGTTACACTACTCCCCTCTTCTCTTGGTCTGTCCTCAGACCATCAACATCGTCTCTTAGTATTAGGCATACCGGAAGGCTTAGCCTTCCATTAGTGAATAAAGGCCTATAGTTATCCTACCTTAGGATTCTGAGTTCAAAAAAGACAAGCTAACACCCCCCTCCCGCACCAGCGTTGGGACGGCGCTACATCAGCAGACGCCGCCGTAGTTGCGTCCCCTCACCAAAGACATGGCCATGGGAACCCTGCTCGTAACCCCGTATACGTCGCGGCCATCCGTCCGACTGGATCCGGTTCGCAGGATATATGAGGGAAGACCTTTGGCGAGCTTATGCAACTGGTTCGAGCCAAATCGGTCGACGCCGCATAATGTTACTGAACACTAAAGACAAGAGTCGCGAAAGTGGTCACTAAGTAACAGGACCTTTTTACGGACAATGGTTAGGCCATACATTCTATACTCCACGCTCTTGCGTTGAAAGTTGCAGAAGTGAATGGTGTTGTCGGATGAGGTAGTCTGAGCAATTAGGCATACCCACACTCACACACGTCAATAGTATCCTACGGATACTCACGGAGCCTTACGATAACAATATGACTACGGAGGGATAATGGCTATTGGAGCGATTATCGTGACAAGTCTATCTTATGCCTCGCAGATGTCGGTTGCAGAATATGTCTGCAATGCTGAGAGGTTCGATAACAAAGCTGGCCCCTTTGTTGGTTCGATCATGGAGACCATGATGCGTATGCAAATGGCAAGCAAGACTCCATGCCGACGAAGATGGATCGTAACCAATGGACTGATGTGTGGGAGCACCCTCAGGTAATTTCATGGTGTTGCGATTCGGAAGTCGAAGTGAGATAACAGAATTGTCAGGGTTAAATGGTGTTCGCACTTTTAGAACAAAGCTGGAGTTTGTTAGCAGGTACTTTGTTAGTATGAGAACAGGATGTAGCCCGCGACCACCCAGACGCGGCCTATAAATATCGAGGTGCCTCCCGAGCTATTTAGACATTATCAAGCAACGGAGAAGAGATCTTATCAATCTAAGTTTTGACCCTAGAAAAATCTTTATCACTTTACCTACTTCTATGTTTTGAATCATTGAGCCTTCCTAGACAATCTCCGTCTACGATTAAGATTATCGGCCTGAGTTATCTCGCAAGACTTTGAAATAGGCTCCCGCCTAACAGTTAGTCCCACGGTTTGGATTGTCTATAACCCTATGGTCTTTAGGTTTAGACGGATACCTCTCATGGAACTGTTGCAATGCTTGCATTGCAGTATCTTCTAACATCTTGAACTGTTCCCAAGAATTCTCTTCTGGACCGTACCCTTCCGAAGCAACCATGTACTGCACATACCGGTTGGGAAATGTCTTCTTAGGATTCCCATACCACCGACTGTCAACTATCTCTGAGACGACATAACTAGGCTCGTTGTCCCCAATATCCGGCGTTGATATCTCCTTTAGAGGTCTCCAGTTGGGACCCTCTCGGTAAGGCTCCAACAACCCGACATAAAATACAGGATAGATTTCCCATCTGTCTGGCATTTAACTCTCATAGGCCATAGAACCCATTTTGCGTAGGACAACAAATGGTCCCAGCATCTTGTGGTCTAGTTTTTCCATAGGCCTCTTTGTACGGAGATTCTTGCGGTTAGGCATTACTCGGTCGGCTTACTTAGCCCTGCCATGGAGAACATCCTCCAGCGTGACATATTCCGGAGCTGGCTGCCTTTTCTGATCATGCCATTTCCGTTGTCTTTCCTGTGCCCGTTGTCTTGTCTCTCCAATTTCTTGCCAGGTGCCTTCCCAATCCTTAACCATAAGCTCACTGTCTGGGTGTATTCCCTTATTTTCCGACACCATCCCTGACCATTGTGTTTGCGGGGCAAATCCGTAATTAATTTCAAAGGGACTAGCCTTTGTGGATTCAGACGTTGAGGTATTATACGCATGTTCCGCAAATAGTAACAGGGATACCCAATCGTCTTGCTGATAGGTGCAATAACTCCTTAAGTATTGCTCTAGTCTCTGATTAACCCTTTCAGTTTGTCCATCGCTTTCAGGATGGAATGTCGTTGACATATTCAACTGCACTGGCAGTAGCTGCATTAGGCTTGTCCAAAACTTAGACCTAAATCGGGTGTCTCGGTCAGAGACTATTGATTCAGGAAGCCCATGGAGGCGCCAGATTTCCTTCACAAAGGTCAAGGCCAGTTCCTTAATATGCTCCTCAGTCTTCAGTGGAATGAAGTGTGCCATCTTGGAGAACCTGTCTACGATGTCCCATATCTTCGTATAGCCTTCTGACTTTGGTAACCCAACAATGAAGTCCATGGATATTGCCGTCCATGGCCTCATAGGAACTTCTAAAGGTTCTAGTAGCCCATACTTCTTATGCCTGATAACATTATTATGTTGACATACATCGCAAGAGCGCAGGTACTCACTAATGTGTTCATCCATCTTTGGCCAATAGAAGTTACCCCAAATCCTACCAATGGTCTTGAATGTTCCGAAATGTCCAGCAATCTTTGAATCATGATCTGCCTGCATGATTGTTCGTCTTAGACCTTCATCCTTTGGAATATACCACCTGTTCTTATACAGGAGCAAGTCCTTTTCAATACTAAAGTTTGTATCAACCTTACTATCGCCTTTGAGAAGTGCCTTTAGCGTTGCTAAATAGGTTTGATCATTATCGGCTGCTTTTACAAGAGCCTCATGAAAGGTTGTCTGCCACCGAAAACCTTGGCAAGTCTGCAACACATGTGGTCGCAAGATGACAGGCTCCTCATGAACATACTGTCCAGAGCGAAAAAAAGTAAAAGGTTCGGAATTACTCCCCCCTTCAGGGCGGTAGTCCCTACGCCTCGACAAAGCATCAGCTTTCTCCTTCAAACATCCTTCCCTGTATATAACTTCAAAATTGAAGAGTGACTAGAAAATCAGCCCAGCGATGTTGTCTTCAGTTCAGAGTTTTTGTTGTATTAAAAAACTCTAAATTCTTATGATCAGTGTGCACCAATATCTGATCATCAACCAACATCAACATATATGCCCATTCCTTAAAGGCAGTCACAATCGCGGTCATTTCCTTGTCATGGACGTCATAATTTATTTCAGCTGGCGAGAACTTTCTACTATGAAATGCTACTGGATGCCATTTCTCAGCTTCACAGAGTTCAGATAATACAGCACCTAATGCAAAGTCACTAGCGTCGGTTTCCAACTTAGTTGGACGAGTGTCATCAAAGTGTGTCAGAATTGGGCCCGTGGTAAACATTTCCTTCAATGTGTCAAAAGCATCCTGACACGAAGGAGTCCACGCCCATTTGATATCTTTCTTTGTCAAGTCTGTCAATGGTTTAGCTATCGTACTAAAACCTTTTATGAACCGACAGTAGATGTTAGCAACGCCCAATAAAGCTTTGCACATCGAGGACCTTCTCAGGCGTTGACCATGCCTGGATCTCTTCAACTTTTGTACTTGTCATAGAGATTCCTCTATCGGATAATTTATACCCAAGGAACTCTACTTCCCGTTGATGGAAGCTTGACTTCTTAATGCTAACGCAAAGGTGTACCTTTCTCAGCCTTTCCATGACTCGCCTAACTAGGGCGACATGTTCTTCCACTGTTTCCTTATAGATCAGAATGTTATCCATATAAGCGATGACTCCGACATCTAACATGTCACGGAATACATCATTGATCATACTTTGACAAGTTCAGGGTGCGTTACATAATTCAAAGGGCATCACGCTGTACTCATAAAGACCGTATCTGCTTTTAAAAGCGGTCCTCCATTCTTCTCCTTCCGCCATGCGGATAAGATAATAGCTATTCTTCAAATCCAATTTTGTGAAGATAGTGGCATTACCGCGCCTACTGCAAAGCTCGCTCATCAAGGGCAACGGATACTTATTCTTGATAGTAATCTTGTTCAACCCTCGGTAGTCAACACATAACCGAAGCGTACCATCAGGCTTCGGCACCAATAGGATAGGAGCACCTATTGGCGAAGAAGATCTTCTGATCTTTCCATGATCCTCTATTTCCTTAATATAATCCCATGATGCGTCTAATTCCTTCTTAGACAAGGGATATATAGGCCCATCTGGCAACTTGGCATCAGGGACCTGGTCAACACGGTGATCGTATTTAGTATGCTCGGGCAGAGCATTTATCCTCTCCTGACTGAATATATCTGCATAGTCTTGATATTCTGGAAGGATTTTGAGCTTGATATCGTCCCCGTCTTCATCGGTATAGAGGGCCATTCCCATGACAAAGATGTTGTCTGGGTCTTCGGCTAGGAGTTCCTCCTCTGTAATGAATTCTAAACGCGTT
>Ga0307509_10008082_pt1 | contig 13506 bp, 7 predicted proteins | sample 10_EM_MG_FD_202245 | JGI IMG/M metagenome (GOLD analysis project Ga0307509, IMG submission 202245) | Populus trichocarpa ectomycorrhiza microbial communities from riparian zone in the Pacific Northwest, United States - 10_EM | ecosystem: Host-associated > Plants > Roots > Unclassified | place...
TTTGAAAAGCAATCGGAACCACATTCTCAAACACCCCTTTAATTGCTATTGCACTACTGTCATTTATTACAACCAACCAAGAAAACAAAAGGCATTTCAAACTTAAAACCTTTAGAACTGGTTCGCCTTTGTTAGAGTTTGCAGATTGCTTTGCCATCCCCTGTAGCTGTGCGCAGGCAGCTCTCCCTGCTGCAGACTTTTCGAATTGCTCTTGCCTGCAAGTAAGATAATAATCTAAATGTTATAAACAAGAAAAGAAACCCTTCCACGATCATTTAAAATACTTAGGGTTTCATTTCTCAGTGAGATTATCATCATTGTTTTTCAGCTTGCCTTTCAGCTGTCTCGATCATCATAACATCCTAGCCAAAAACTCCTACTCTCATGTGCCAACAAGCAATTGAAAGCAAAAATAGCCTAGGGTAGTCCGTAATTTATGCCAACAGCACTTCTTTTTTTATTTTTGGCAAAAAAAACCCCTCGGTCCTCGAATCCGTAAGAAAATTCACAATCCTAAAACACAACCACCCATTGTATCAAAACCACCTGACATAGAGTTAAGTTCGGAATTTGAAAACAGGGAACGGTAGCAATTATAGCACTATAAGCATTACGTCACAGGAAAACTCTGAATTAGAATTAATAGCCCCTTGCAAATAGAAAATCAATTAAAGCATACAAATTAAAATTACATAGAAAATCCTAAATAATGGACTCCAAATAAAAAAAGGGCCAGCCAAATTTTAAAAAACTCATTCATTGAAACAAGAGAAAAAGAATGGAGTCCACAATCCAATGAATAATACCAAACAGTATCTATTCAATAGGATCAGTTGAGATTACCGTTTCTGGGCAGCTTCAGCCGCTTTAGCACGAGCTTCTGCGGAGGCCAGTCTCTCTTCTTCTCTTCTCTGTTGCTTTCTTCCCCCGTCAAAGCAAACGAAGCACGATAGCCCCATTTCTCTCCCCTCTACCCCTCACACACTCTCTCTCTCTCTCTCTCTCTCTCTCTCTGCCGAACCCAATCTATTGTTACAGTTTTGAATTTCGATCACTTGTATATTTATTTTTGCTGCTGCATTTGCTTATATGGCGGATGAGCTTTCACGGTCAACCGCGTGCCGCGTTATTAACAAGTATCTCCTTGTCTTTGCATATATTTGTCAGGTGCATTTACACGTGTGGGAAACGGACTTTCCACGCCATTGTCTTAACTTAGCCCAAAGGCCAAAACCCAGCGTTAGCCCATTAATTTCATACCAAAACGGTGCGTTTTTGTGGCCATCCAAAATAACTAAACAAATAAGCAGAGGCAAGGGAGCCGGAGGAATCGAAAATTCGGAATCGAAAAGAGAGCGAAATCGAGACGATTATCGAAAGCAATGTGCAGCGATTTTCTACCGTTAGAGACTCTCTCTCCAATAGAAACCCTAGAAATCGAGAACGGTCTCTCACTAGTTCCGCGTGTGAAGCTCAATTTCACAGTCCACCCTTCACTTCCGTCATCAGCTACAAAACCAATCGATGAATGGAAGCTAAAGCGATCACTCATCGAGTTTGCAAAGACCTCTCTATCTGTCACCATCCCTGAAGATGACCTCGAGATCAGACGGTTCAAGGATGTCAAGAAGCGAAAGCGCGATGATCCTGTAGCTCATGGTAGCCTCAGCATTCGTGACCTAGGGTTTTTAAATAGTAAAAAGAGAAATGAAGAGGAAAGTGAGGATTTGAAGATTTTGGGGAAGAAGTTTCGAGATTGGAGAGATACTGTTGTAGAAAAAATGGATCAAATGGAGGTGAATTTACAAGGGGAGAAGTATAGGCTTAGTGTGGCTGTACCGGAGTCTGATGATTTTGAAGGAATGAAGAAATTGTGGGAGGAATTTTATGCTTTTGCAAATAAAGGTCCGTGAATCTTGAACATATATATATGGTGTTTGCTGTTCTCTTGAAGCTGTGAGCTTTACAACTTTTAGTGCCATATCTTCCGAAACCATCTTGTGTTTGTGAGTTAATAATGTGTGTTAGTGTTTGTTTTGGTAGGGTATGTAAGAGGAGGGAAACAGGAGCCGGATACGATTGTAATGAAAGGAGTTCCTTCGCGGTGGGTTGCGGAGCCTAGGGTTTCGTCAAAGCCTTCGATGTTAGTTACGCACACAGTTTTTTCTACATTTGGGAAGATAAGGTAGTGTGATTTTCAATTGTGCAGTTTTATGATGATTTACTCGAGGCTTAATGTAGTCTTTGTTTGTAATACCTGGTGCTTTAGCATTGTTGTAGATTGGTAAAAGACAGAAAACTTGCTGCTGTAGTTTAGTAGTAGATAGCTAATACTGGTTTCTGAATTCAAGTTTTGATTTTCTGAGAGTTGGTCAGGAGAACTGCTTTGTTAAGTAGCAATGTTGGAGTTGGATTTAGCTGTCCTGGTTTGGGAAATTTAGGTGAATGAAGAAATGATTCCTTATTTGGTAATTCTCATGTTGCTAGCAGGACATATCCATCTTCTGTCTGATATCTAATGATCACTCACAATAGTCTCAGGCAAGCCACAGACTTTTATTTGCATTGAGATCGTTGGGTTCTCTCTTAAACGAGCCCTTCACATATTTTCAAAATAGGTCATAATGAAGAAGGTCTGGTAAACATCATTCTTTATAGGTTAATTTCGCAGTCAATCGCCCTGTAACTCGATCACAGTTTTGGGACCGGAACAGATATCTAATGACAAGAACTGGATGGTATTAGCTTACTTTCAAACTGAACTATGGAACTTGTTTTAGTTGTCGAGGTTGCAGGATGGGTAAATGGTTGAAGGGAATGGTGTGATTCATTAAGAATGTGAGGTTAACTTATACAACAACCTTGTTTACTGCACCAGAATTTGGTGCCAACATAGGTTCTATTACTCACCATGTTACTGCTAAATCTGAATAATAGGAGGAGTGGCTATAAATGTCAGGGTAGAAATGAAAAGTTCTGCCACATTACTTTCTTTTCATAGTGTATCCAGGATGCATGGTTTGGTTGAAATAAGGTTTTGAGGTTGTATCTCATGTGGATGGTTGACTTCATTTTTTACAATCGAAACTTGGAGAAAGAGTATTGTTGGAAGTTTATAAAACATCTACTTTGTATTTTATACTTGTTGAGCTTGTTAATAATTGAATTTGGATGATTGTTTCGTAAGATATTGCCTAGTTTATATTTTATACTTGTTGAGCTTGTTAATGATTGAATTTGGATGATTGTTTCGGTAAGATATTTCCTGATTGGAAAGTAAAGCATTATATTCTTACTGCTTCTTTGAACTCATCCAATAGGAATCTTAATGTTACTGAGGATGATGATCAAGATAAGGATGCAGATGAGAATGGCGGGGACATAATTTCAGGCCTCCACTGCAAGATTGTGGTTCAGTTTGAGAAACATAGGGACTTCTATAATGCTCTTAAGGTCTTATGTGGGCGCTCATTACAGAAGGTAGGAACTTGATCATCTCTGTGCTGTTCCTTTGAAGTCATATTTATTTGATCTTCTCTCTGACTTTAATATGCTCTGGTTCGCACCATACCTGTCACAACCCTAAAAGCAGGCACGTGACCGACACAAATGTCAAGGATAACTTGACTTTCACAAGCCTTAAAAAAACACACACTTGAACAATAAACTCGTTCTAAATAGATTTAAACATGTTATGTATAAGCTCAAAACCACACTGAATCTTTCACACAAAGGCCCTGAACCAATTGTAAACATGGAGCTCTAATATCAAGTTTACATGGGCCCTGAACCAATTCACAATATTTTTCCAAACTAGGGACCAAACTGTATTTTGTCATTGTCTTCTTGAAGATTCTGTGGACTTGACAGTAGCCTAACCCTTCTTTCTCTTTCTTCAATTTTCTTCCTATAACTTAACTACTCTCAAACCTAAATCAAACCTTAAAACACATGATACCCCTATTTTAATCAACCCCCATCAAACTAAAGACATTTATTATCAAATCATCACATTTAAATACAAATCCATATGCTCCTCCATCCAAATTATCCAAACTAAAGACATTCATAACCCACTCTTATTCAACTTTAAAACCCACCATGTCAAGAATCCACTATAAATTACAAAACTCAGCAAGCCGATTAGGTAAAGATGAAACCCAAAGTTGCCGTAAAAGTGGAATGAAGGTGGAAAAGGATACTTTGCCAATCTTTACAGTCAAATAATGGTTATATGATGCAGAAAAATTAAGCTTGTGATGAAGGGAGTGTCTGTCAGATGTGTGGGAATGAAGTGAAGTCCTTTTGCATGGGTGGAGAAAATGACACCTAGAAGCTCTATCAAATATGAAGAGTCATTTGGACCTGTGTAGTGTCTCACTTAATTTGATCATCTAAAATAAAGCCCAAATGACCAAAAGAAATAGAGAATTTTCTAAAACCAATTTTTTTTTCCTAGTTACAATACTTGTGATATTACAATTTTTTTAGAGCAAATTGTTGCACTTCAAGCTCCATCGGTGGACTTGTGGCATATATATTGCAATTGCAAAGCCACCAATACCAGTTGGAACTATACTTGCTAGATTTTGGAAAAGTGAACATTAAATCAGATAATTTGAGATGTTCTTATTGGCAAGTAACATGTCACACTTTTTTGTTCAGCAAGGATCACGATTGAAGGCTGATTATGAGGTCACCTGGGCCAAGGATGGCTTCTTCCGGAATTCAAGAAGTCAAGCACGAGAAAATAGTAGGGTGCCAGCAGCGGGAAGGGGGCACTACAGAAATGAAGCTCCCAGGCACGAACCTCACTTGTCTCAATTTACTGCTGATGACACACGCCGGAAGAGGTTCAAGGTCAGAATACATCCAACTCTGTTTTTGGCTATGTTATTGGTTCTCCAGAGTAAAATAATCTAATAAAGTAAAAGAAATCCTGTTTAAAGGTGTGTTTGTTTCCCGGAAAGACTACTTTCCTACTTTCCTGTGTGTTTATTTGTTATTAGAAAAGTTGGTCAATAGAAAATACTTTCCGGTCAACGGAAAACACTTTCCAGTTAAAGGAAAATTTGGCTTGGTTTCCAGGAAAGTGTTTTCCTTTTATTTTGGGCGGAAAACACTTTCCGGAAGTTGTGAAAAATTTAGAAATGCTATATTATTTGCTGATTATATCAAATTTGGTCCTCAAACTTTTGATTGCTATATATATATATTTTGTTTTGAATATTGTTTTTTCAATTTCATCCCTTAAAATTTAATTTATATTTTTTTTTAATTTCATTCTCATTCAACTTTTTAATTTGTTAGATTTGTTCCTTATTATTTTAATTAACTTGAAAAAAATAAAACATTAATAAGTTATTTTCCAGTTCATTTTCCATGACATAATCAAACACTAGAAAATATTTTTCAATTTATTTTTTATTATACTTTTAAATACTGGAAAATAATTCACTTTTTTAAAATTTATTTTTCTGGAATTTATTTTTTAAAAAAAATATTTTCCAGCAATAGAATATATTGCGTCACTGGCAAATATGCTAAAATTGACTTTTGATCATTGTATATTGCAATCAAAGTCAACATATCTACTCTAGTGACTTGCTTTATCTCGTGCAGGAATAGGAATGGTGACACCCACGTTGAGAAATATCTACAGACTGAGTTGAGAACATGAGGGGTGATTCCTACTGGTTAACGACCAAGAATTTAATGTTTTGTTCCCTTCTCGAACATATTATTTGTAGCATAACCTCCTAGAAGATTGACGATGATTGGCCCAGTCTGTTGTACGAATAGGTCACACTTGTAAGTGGCATGCACATTGCTGTGAGTTTGCCTACGGACCTATATTAATTTTTGTATTACCTCAGATTAAAGTTCCAATTAATTCAAATAAAATTTGATAATATTGATCTTAAAGTAAATTAATTAGACATTGACTAGTTCTTATGCCTGCCTACACGGGGGTGGGGTTCAAATATTCTTTAAACCCAGTTCAAGTTTTAAAAAATTATTCGACAGATACAATTATTTTAAATTTTTTTAATCAGGATAACTTTTTTTATATTAATAACTTCTTTATTTATTTTAATGAGTGGTAGTTTTTTAACTTGAATCATTATTTCTGTTGAAAATCAAACATTTTATGATTGTAAATTATTTACATGTCCATATTTTATTTGTGATTGAAAGTAGAAATATCATAGATATGATAAAATCAAGTTAAGAATTTATTTAAAAAAACTAAAAATAAATAAATATTTTCATGAACAATTTATTATTAATATTATTATTTTTATATCAAATACATAATAATTGAAAAGGAATATTAAAATTCAAATACAAATTTATAATAGTATTTAAAAATCATATTAAAATTAAAAAATTAAAAAATATCACTTTGATATAATTTATAATAGTAAATTATAAATTAGTTGTTCTATTTTTGAAAAATGAATCAAATAACCCTTTAGTTTTAAAAATAATTAATTGATCTTTTGACCATATTTACATTAATATTTTTTGTTATAGTTTTTTTTCTTGTTAATCTTTTCATATTATATTTTTTTCCCTTTTCTATTTCTTAAAGAAAAAATATTGAAAAAAGAACATGAAATATGTACAAAACCATAGAGATTAATTTAAGATTTATTCAATTCCATGGGATAGACTATTTTGCATCACATGAAACAAGCGCATATTTCAAGGCTGTCACGTGCAATTTTTTTTTTATTAATATGGGTGTCTAGATTAGCTTGTGCGCACCTCAATTAATCCCACGAGCCCTGAAGTTAACGGTCATATAAGCTTCCAATAACCCTGAAGTCACGTGCAATTTATACAAGTGAGATATTTTATTTTATAAATGTTTTTCAATTACATAATTTAAGTGCATTACCAATAACCCTAAAGTCACGTGCAATTTATACAAGTGAGATATTTTATTTTATAAATGTTTTTCAATTACATAATTTAAGTGCATTATAATTTGGTAGCTTCGAGAGCTCCCAAGCTTCACCAATTTGCATTTGAGAACATATAAATATTTTTGTTATGTTTTCTTAATATTGGATGCTTATTCTTATTAGGTTTAAATTAGCTTTTAATTTTGATGTTTGTACTTTTTATATGCTTTCCAAAACATTCTGTTTTATTGAAGCCTGCAAGCCAAGCTCTGCCCTCTAGAAGAAGTGGTTTCTTGCAACTCACAGGAGTTCATGATCGAGAATCAACTTTACAACTAGGATAGCATTGCCTTGTACTCCAAAATCTTGAATAAATCTTTCATTGTCAATATGATTACATGAATATGAAAACAAAGCTATTAAACTCCGTCCGGGTCAATTATTACGGCAACCTTTTTTATAATATATATATATATATATATATATATATAAAAGAATTGAAACATTATATTGAACTAATATGTGTTTAGGTCAAGATGCCAATAATCAAACATCACTACTTGAGTTAGATGGGTCATTACTGGTTTCGAGATTGCGTGGTCTTTGGGTATCCGAAAACTTATTCTTGCGTCAGGCTCCACCCTTGCAATAGATTTAATAGCAAAGACTATGGTGAAAGTAGATCGAAGCTAGGGATTTAATTGCTAGAAGTTAAAGCTCAACATGTCTATCGAGAAGCTAATTCAACAGCAGCAGACTAGTTAGCAAATTTTGAGCTAATAAAAAATCTTTTTAATCAGGATAATTCGATAATTAATGACACTCCGATAAGTTAATTTGTGCTTTATATAGTCTATTTTTCCAAGCTTAATATGATTCTACCGTGTCTTTGTGGACTTGAGTTATGATCCCCTTGCACATAAATGAGTTTTCCATCCCACGTGTACGGTCAGTAATTTAAGTTTAATTTAATCATGGACTCTATATATGGAAGAAGATTGCAATTAATTATTTGATTAATAAATAGTTAATCTGACCCTTATGCATCGGGTCAACTGTTCTTGCAATAACCTGTAATGTCACCTAGTCTGTCAATCCCTCCAAATCAGGCAAATCTCTGCTGTAAGATACTCTCAGAATTCGAAGACCGTTATTTCTTTCCCAAAAACATGCTGAAGGATATTCGTACAACGGCTTAAAATCAGGTCTTGTGCTTTGGAGACAATCAATGGAGGTTCTGGGTGCTTCAACTGATCACCCAAGGAATCAAGAGGTAAAGAAAATTGAACAGTTCTGCTGGACATTGTTTCACCATGCAAATGAGAGTTTGCACGAGAATTATATATGCCGATAACATTAAATTTGTTTATTCTAATTAAAGATTTAGTCGGGAAATTAAGATAAAAATATTATTTATTAGAAAAAATAAATATTTATGTTAGTTTGAAATAGATTTTTAAAATTTTAGTTAGTTTAAATCAATAAAATTAAATTTTATTTTGTCAAATCGAGCATTAATTCAATGTCCAAATTTATTATTAAATTCTCTATAAATTTAATTAAAATAAAACATTAAACTCAATCTAAAACCAATTTAATATGATAGGATTAAATTTGAAAAACAAATCAAGTGAGAAAAAAACAATAATAAAAAATAAATTATGAGTAATTATAGCAATCTATAGTAGATTATGTTTTCCACCTATGTTATATTTTAATATTTTTTTTAATATTTTTTCATATTGTATCCCGTCCTGTTGATGATTTTAAACATTATTTTCGTTTCATAATTTTAGAATTAAGTTAAACAAAACTGAGAGCCTAACTCTTTGCCAACAGACCAATCCTCAAGTTTTATGGTCCTTTGAGTAAGTGTCGATCTATTAGTTGATGCGTTGGCGATTACATGTATATATAAAGTACTGATTTTTGCTTATACGATGATGCAACATAAAGTAAAAGAACGAGTTTATTAAATACATAAAACCTTAAAAATAATATTTACAGAAACAATTTAAATTTCTTAATATTTTTGAAGATTGATAATTGAATTCTAAATGATAAATTAAGGGTTTAAAAAGTCTATTTTAACTAATCATTGATTAAATAAAAAATTATAAATTATAAAATCCAAAATTAATACTGAAAAAGAAAAAATATATATTTTTTGATAAGAAATTCTGAAAATTGATCTTCAGAGTGTATTTTGATATCGAAAACGGTCTCAAATAACCTTCAATTTAATCTCAAATAACCTTCAATTCTGAAAATTTACCGAGAGCCTCTGAATAAGCTTTTTGAATTATTATGACTTGCAATATTAATAGAATACCGAATAAAAAAATTATAGTCAGTTGAAATTTACCATTTCAGCAATATTCTCAGCTTTTTGCCTATAAAATTAGTCTATAAACCCTTCAACCACATTCCCCACTTCAAATGAATATCAAACGTTTGCTTTGGATTTATAGTGCTGGTGATTGTGTATGAAAGTACGGTATCTGGAATTTAAAAAACTCAAAAAAATAACAATTTTAAGCAATAATTAAATCAACTTAATCCGTAATATATACTAGTGTAATTAATTTACATTTGTGAAAATTCCAAGGATGGTTTGAATTTCCAAACACATCCGTACATTGGAACCAAAAACTTTTAACAAATGAAGCAAAATCTTAACCCCAGAAGGCAAAGAAAAAAAAAAAGGAACCGAAACCACCTTCAGAAGCTTTTTCGTTGCTCATGTCGTTGAGGCAATTTATCTGTGATAGCGCCAGTACTCTTTCTCTTTGGAGAAGATACCCCATGATTAATCACCATCTTGGGCTCGCTTAATCTTCTAACATCTTCTTTCTTCTTTGATGGCTTTTTTGTACTCAATGTAGGGACTATATACCATCCCAGAGAGGTCCATAATATAGCAACTGATCGCCCAAAGAAAACCAACAATAACAAGATCAAGACTATAGCAACTGGCATATAATAATAGGGTCTTCTCCATCTATTCAACTTGATGCTCCATGTAAAACATTTCTTCTCAGTCTTTTTGTCAGTTTCCAATCTTGGTTGGTCGGCTTGTTTCGTCTCTGCGGGTGCTTGTGTTGGCAACTTATACACAACTTCAGTACTGTTATGATTGATGGGCTTATCTTTGACATCATCAACTCTGCTGGCCCTGGGTTTGTCTTGCTTTTGATCTTTAGCCTTCACTATAACAGGAATACAATCATTTGAACTTGAATAGACGAAACGAACCACAGATACATCTTCAGGCCCAATCTGAGTGTATATCTTCTGCCTTTTCTCTTCGAGTTCCGCGAGAAGTGCAGAGAACTTGTCAAGGCCACGGGAAGAATATGGGTTCTTGTTATTCTTGCTGCTCTTTCTTGATTTTCTTGGCGTTGCACAAGGGCTCGATCTTTTTGGTGTTGCAGAAGGGCTGGATCTCTTTGGTGTCGAAGAAGGGCTGTTCCATGGTTCATCCTCTAGCTCTTGATTCTGAAAACTGCCACAAATGAATGAATTCAACATCTGATCATAAATTACGAGTCTTGCTCTGGTAAACGAGGTGAGTTTTAGATTGAGAGGTAAGTTTTGGATTGGCTATACTTTATGTGGATTACAGGACACAAAGAGTTCATATATATATATATGAAGGGATGCTAAAGAGAGGACCGGATCCAAGCTGATAGCTAGCCATCAGTCAAATAAAAAGGTTTGACGAAAACAAAAACCTATAGAAGTTTCCTTGTTAATTTCATTTCGTGTCGTTTGACTTGGCGAGAGGCGGTAACGCTGGTGCTTACAATTAACTCCTTCCGAAATCAGCATAGAAAAAAAAATTAAATTAATTGACACAGATGGAATTATTCGAAATGAAAAAAAAAAAATCAACCCTGTCGTGGAACTGGCTTAGGCTTTATCCACAATTGCTTATCTCAGTCTGATTATTATACATTTTACAACTTTAAAATCTTCACACCTGCTGTGTTACAGTCATTGTTGCTAGCATCATCATCTTGAAGCTCCATGTGGGCTAGAGAGAAGTTTCAATTCAACTTTGCTGTAGTTTTAAAATCTTCACACCTCACGGGTTCTGGCCAGCTGATTATCTTACACGAACAGGTTTAGTTATACAAATTTTAATGATCAGAAGATCTGAGATGAAATTCAATATGCAGGTAGCTGCTAATTAACCAACCTGTGTTGTATTGTAATAATAATTGTTTTTTAATGTATTTTTCACTTAGAAATGTATTAAAATAATATTTTTTTTATTTTTAAAAATTTATTTTTAACCTCAGCACATCAAAAAAATCTGAAAATATTAAAAAAATATTAATTTAAAGTAAAAAAATAAAAAAAATTTAATTTTTTTAATAATATTTTTAAAACAGAAAAATAAACATGTGCTAATATCATTGTTATAAAACTTAATTAGGAAATTGCTAGAGAATTTCAAGGTCAGATCCCCCATCTCATGATAACATGTCATGATCTGAAAACTAACAAATTAAGATGGATTTCTTGAGAAACAAGCATATGGTTTATACAACATGTCAAATAAGAATTATTGTGCTTCTGTAGATATCATAAATGTCAATATTATAATAGTCACCGAGTTGGACTCAGCTTCTTCATATGTGTGTGTACGTACGGTTTATAAATAAATAATCTTTGAAATTTTCAAACTTTTAAGTCCGTGTTAGTGATAAGTACGTGGGAATGTAAGCAACCCTTGATAAACAAAAGCAACCAGGAGGGAAGGGTAAACAAGCGACGCTTATTACTTTACTGTTTGTTTTTATGTTTTAAAATTAATTTTTTTATTTTTTTATATTATTTTAACTTTATGATATCAAAAATATATTATTTAGATAAATTTCTAAAAAAATAATTTTAATAATTATTATAACTATATCAAACATGATCTATAAGTCGATTAATTCTTATAGCTTGATTTATTTTATGGGATTATTCAAGCCCGGCCTCCCGGGAATGTGCTCCATGTAATTTGCTTGAAATCTCATTTAGTGTAATTTTAATCACACTCTTAATGTTGATTAAGATACACAATTATGTCTGATCTCAGGTTTCCCACACTAAAACGAAAAGAAATTAAAAAAAGAATCGATCTGATAAAAAGTTGCCTTCATGGACATGATCAGGTTGCAGAAGTGCTAAGGAAAGGATCTGAAACTTTTTATTTATGTTTAGTTAAAAATATATATATTTGTTTTAATCACTCTCATATAATATTTGCTGCGTTGGTGTGATCAGGAGCGTCAAAATGCCGTAGAATTAACAAATATCATACATGATCCTCGTGAACAATATGCAGCTAGCTAGGCTCGTAATCCTGGATATGGAGGCAAGTTAATTAGTCAACTACTAGAAAGTGTTTCGCTGCCTTCAAAATTTTTTAAAAAATATATATAAAACAAATGTTCAGCGACAATAGTTTTTTTAAACAACAAGCAACATCTAGACTCGACTCGAGTCATTAGTTTAATTTAATTTAATAAATTTAGTTAATTTAATAATATAAATTAAAAAATTACTAATAATAAAAAAAATAATATTGATTCATTATAAAAAATAAATTATTAATATAATACTTCGAGCAAAAACAACAAAAAATTTGTTGAAGATTTATCGTCACTATGTTATGAACATCTTTTATTATAAAAAAAACAGCTTTGAAATAATCTAGAAAACAAACCAGATAAAATATCGTATAGAAAACATCTTATCCTTATATTTAATTAATTAATTTAATTTAATAAAAAACAGAATTTTTTTAAAAAAATTTAAATTTAACAAATAAAAATAATAAATAAAAAAATCCAATATAATCGAGTTAAGATGAAGGGCTGTCGAAAAGCCGGTCACAAGACGGAAATGACTTTCCCAAGGAAAACAAGGAAGTAGTTAGCTCCAATGACAATTTTCAACCCAACATGTGCTTCCTTTCCTTTCGTCGAAACAGAGACCAACGAATTATGAAATTATTTGGTATTTTATCTCCTAACTTTCTAATCTTTAAGTCCATATATGATCTTGCTCTCGCATTCAATGGAGGTGTCGCTGTGCACTGTACTCTATCTTGACTCTTGCAAGATAGCAAATCTAAATCACGTCCATTGAACGCGCTGTAAGTTTACTCCTAGCTAGTTCCTTCAAAATCTCAAGTCATAGGGAAACTCCTGCATAGACAGTCACTCTCTCTCTAGAAAATAAAAAATAAAAGAGGAGAGGGTACCCCTTCTCACAAAACATCATTCACATTAATAATGTTTTTTTTTTCTTTTTGTGTGTTTTTTTTAATTTGAATTACAGCCCTGTACTTGAGAATCTAGCTAGAATCAGGGATGTTGTTCTGATTCATTTCCAAAAAATACAGATTTCACATTCCCTCCTTTGCTTGTATTACAAGGCAGAAACTTCTTCTTCCAGAGATATGATGTATCGCCTGATCTGTACCAAAATAAATAGAAATGATCTCTTCTAGATGGTAATTAACAGCAATGCAGACTGCGTTGACCTTTGTAGAAATGTTCACATGCATAGCCATTTAGTTAATGTATTCTCTGTA
>Ga0307509_10008084_pt1 | contig 13504 bp, 9 predicted proteins | sample 10_EM_MG_FD_202245 | JGI IMG/M metagenome (GOLD analysis project Ga0307509, IMG submission 202245) | Populus trichocarpa ectomycorrhiza microbial communities from riparian zone in the Pacific Northwest, United States - 10_EM | ecosystem: Host-associated > Plants > Roots > Unclassified | place...
TCATAAATTGTTAAACACAAACCAACTCCAAGCAAAACAAACTTACATTGAAAGGTTGTTCTTCCAATTAGCCTCTTCTCGATCGCTGCTAGAAGAACTAAATGTGATCTTGTGCTCACGAAGTGTTGTTTATTTTTCCATATGCATCTACACAAACTTGATGAATATTTGCATAATCAATTTATTATTTTAAAAAAAATCGGCAGCACCCCCCTTGTACTGGAAACTACCCAGAATTTTCGATCCTACAAATATACAAAATATATGCCACAAACTAGTTAACACTAACCTTAAATCTTGTAAACCAAGCATCAACATGAGGTTTCCAGTCAGGATATTTGGAAACCTGACTCCATTGAAACAATGCAATTTCCATCGACAATTTAAATGTCAATGTTATTACTCTGGCGGCCTCAATGTTTGTAAACCTGAAAATTGATAAAATTAATGAAATATTAATTGTTCATAAATTGTTAAACACAAACCAACTCCAAGCAAAACAAACTTACATTGAAAGGTTGTTCTTCCAATGAGCCTCTTCTCGATCGGTGCTAGAAGAACTAACTGTGATCTTGTGCTCACGAAGTGTTGTTTATTTTTCCCTATGCATCTACACAAACTTGATGAATATTTGCATAATCAATTTATTATTTTAAAAAAAATCGGCAGCACCTCCCCTATACTGGAAACTACCCAGAATTTTCGATCCTACAAATATACAAAATATATGCCACAAACTAGTTGATTTTATTTTCAATTTCATCTCATTTTCAACGTCAACGTGATACTTTTTTTTTTAATCCTATATATTCAATTAACATTTATACTACAAATTTGACAATAACAATTAAAACTCAACAAAACAATAAAATATTATTGCAATGTAGACAATGAAATAGACAAAAAAAAAATTTAATCATATATATTCAATTAACATTTATACTACAAATTTAATTAACAATTATAATTCAACAAAACAATAAAACATTACTGTAATGTAGACAAAACAAATAGATAAAAAATAATACAAAAACAAATATAGGCTTTAGGAATGAAAAATGCTTACCTTAATGGTGTGCTTACTTTCAAAGTTTATCTACGTGTGATAGAAAAAAAAACAAAAAAACAAAAATACATTGTTAATAAACCAAAAAAAAGAAAAATAAAAAGAAAATAAGTCAAAAAATTCACCATATATACCTGTTAATTATATTTAAGAAGACTTGAAACAGGAGAGGATTGAGAGAGTGAAAGTGTGAAAATTGAGAGAGTGAGAGCATTTGATTGTGAGAATGAGAGAGAAAAATGTTCTTGTAACAGTCCGACTGCACGACTTGATCAATGTTAAAAGATCCCAACATATCCTCTTAATTTGAGTGTAAATTTTTTTTTTCCAAAAATTCGGCAGGGTTTTGTTTGTATTTAGGGCATCCCAAGTTATCGACTATTATCAATTTACTTAATCAACCCATCATCACAAGATCCCATAGTTCCGAACCTTACATCAAATATCATAATTTAACACCTCATACAATCCACATAATATATATATAAATATCCTACGAGTAAGTTCAACATGAACATAGTCCACATAAAATTTAAAAGAAAAGGAATACTAACATGTAAAGAAAGCATTTACAACATAATAAGTGTTCTTAAACATTTCAAAAAGGTTAATTACAAGATAACTAAAATACTACATGCTAAGCTGAACTTTTATAAATACATCAAGGTTTACACAAAAGTATACTACATAAACGCGGTAATTCCCTTTTGTTTAAGTTAAATATTTACATAAGTTTGACAAAGTAGAGTCCTAAACTAATAATCTCCCTGGATATTTGATGGGCTTGTTACACAAATAAACATACCATTATGTTGATAAAGAATATATATATATGCTCATGTAATGTATACAAATGAAGTATTAATTTTCTATCGAATCCATAAGAATTCTAACAGAGAACTTATATTTTGCTTGTAAATCTTTTAAACCCAATTAGCACTCATTTGCATATTCTTAATTTGAATACTCTTATTTACTTGCATGAACTGGGTGACCTTGCAAAGTCTAATCTTGAAATTCATCTCCCGACAATCCTATCACGGATGCCATTAGCCAAAGGTAATCTTGTAATTCATCTCCTAGCAATCCTATCATGGATGCCATTAGCCGAACCTAATCTTGTAAATACGCTAGACTTTATTTACAATGTACACGATATTTATTGTAATTGCATTCACCAGAAAAATTTTAAATTGTATAAGTGTAAATAGGAGGAAAATCACGCACCTGCTTCGCCTGTCTCGCGACCTCCCCTAACAGAAGATCCAATCCTGGTTGCTCCTCCTGAATCACAAGGAAGTTTTTGGTTATGATTCCTTCAAGCCGATATTATAGAGAATTCATATTCATCCATTACTCATATGTTACTTTCTATGCATGTTCATTTCCTCTTAATAATATACATACATATATCATGTATATTTTCAGAGTTAGTATCTCAATGTGCAAGTGTTCGTATGACTCAATTCTTTTATATTCTTACATATAGTATTCACGTGAAAGTCTACTATTAATGTCTAACTTTGAACTGTTACTGTCCAATTTCCAATTGTTACTATCCAACTGTTACTGTCTAGACATTGAACTGTTACTGTCCAACCGTTACTGTCTAGACATTTGAACTGTTATTGTCCAACTGTTACTGTAGTAACTGTTATTGTCTAGACATTTAAACTATTACTGTCTAGACATTTGAACTGTTATTGTCCAACTGTTACTGTAGTAACTGTTATTGTCTAGACATTTGAACTATTACTGTCTAGACATTTGAACTGTTACTGTCTAGACATTTGAATTGTTACTGTCTGAACACTCATCAGATTTTTAACTATATCTAAAGTTCTAAAACTCCATTTTAAGTGAGATTAATCTCGTTAGAAGCTAAGACACGAGGTTACAAGTTCTCTGAAGAAAGGAGAACCCAGTTCTGCCTCCTAGATAGCCAAAATTGCTCATCAACTAATCAGTCCTACTGCCCTACATAATTAGTCACGACTCAGTCTCGGTTGGTAACCATAACTGGAGTTCTATATCTCCAAATTACGCAAGACCAATTTTCTTGGTTAGCTAACATTCAATCTACAATTTCTATGAAGGAACCCGATCCTAATTCCCTCGTCCTCCTATCTAAAATCTCACTGAAAGTCAGGAGACGAGTCTGTCTAGATTCATTACCCTCTTCCCTTCACACAATACTTTCATAAACTACATATCACACATGAATTAACTTAATTTTAACAACAAATACTTTTTTCCCATTTCATGTATGAGAACCCTAACTCATATTTCAATATCAAGGCATCAATTCATTATCGAATTAAAAAATGAATTTTTAAGATCATGTTGAGAACACCTTACTCGGTACGAATTAAGATTCTGATCTTCAACCAGTTGAAGATTCTCAACTCCCTCCTTTCTTTTCTTCTTGTTTAATTTTCTTGTTAATCCCCTGCACACAAGTGTTTATCCCATCTATATACCCTTAATCTTGGATGGGTTCTTGAAATTTTAGTATTTCTCTCTTGATTTTGCAAGAACGGGTATAAAACTCCCTATTTTCTTTCCTTATAGTTCTTGTAGATTTTTTTTTGGTGAGGAGAGGGTATTTATACTCTATAATTTCCCTTATTTGCATTTAGGCCCCCTTTTTCCTTTAAGTGTACTATTCTCTTCAATTAAATCCAACCCTCAACAGTACTGGGTTTATTATAATATCTCGAATTATTTCGCCCGGAAATTTATATTCAAAAATTTCTGAATTCCTATTTTTATTTAACCATATGCATGAATTTCTTCACTTTTATTTATTTTTTTTCCCGGGGTTTACACTTCTAGCGTCCTCGTTGGGTTTTATACTGCATTTTTACCAAGGGAATCCCCGATGAAATATTTTATATTATTATTTTTTATTATTCCATCAGTGATTCCCTCAGAACATTCACCTGGAAATATTTATTTCACACTAAAATTTTCAAAAAAAGCCTCTAGAATTATTGAGGTTCATACGTGATTCCATCGATAAAAATGTAAATAGTTAGAGATGCCTTAATTACAAGCGCATTGGAATTCGTAGTCCGTTAGTAATTCCCTCGAGAACCTGCCACACACTCAGAGGACTTTAATTGTCATCACCAACATAAGAAGGGGAATAGTTCCATTCGTCTCTAGAATACACCATCGGTGTTTTCATCGGTGTTGTGGACAGTGAACCGTGTCAGAGGGAGGGGAACAGTTCCACCCGGCTTTGGAATACATTGACGAACACAAATCGTCGGTGTTTCTATTGGTATTGTGGACAGTGGACAGTGAACAGTGTCAGAGGGAGGGGATTAGTTCCACCCGCCTCTGGAATACACCGACGGAAACAAATTGTCGGTGTTTCCATCGGTGTTGTGGACAGTGATTGACAGATTGTATCTGTATTCCCTGTCTATCCATCCTATAAATACTTAAATTGAAAGATGCATGCACAACACAATAACATCAGTTGACATAACAATTATAAAATTAATACTTCTTTGTTTAGTATTTCTAAAGGAAGGGGTGTATGTGTAATAAACTTGTTGGCATTGCTTGGCGAAAACAAAGACATCGTTGACGTTGCGGAATCTAGCTTTTGAGTTAATTTTCGACCAAACCATGATGGGAATCTACTCTGATTCCTCTGTCAATGGTGTCATACCAATAACATTTGAATAAAGATACTTTATGATGCTTACTATGATATTGCAATTCAATTACCTCTTTTAATTTCCCATAATACTTGCTAAAAGTAGATCTCTTAACACAAACACCATTGTTATATGTCTTTCTACCCTGCTCATATTCTTCAGTATGAAACACGTATCCATTGAAAAAATACTTGTTGTAGCACTTCACTTTTCTTTCAGGACCCTGACTTAGTAAAAACAATGTAGCATTAGCATTCCTTCCCAATTAATAAACCTTGTACATCAAGTACAACAATTAATAGTAAACGAGAATTCTGTAACGAAATTGATTATCATAATTATGTGCATTTATAACAAAGTTTAAGTGGTATATATACTTAGTGAATAAAAGTTCTTAATTCATCACAGTTAAATAGCACATAATTATGTGCTTGTCTGAATTCTAATAAAAGCTCAAATAAAATACTTTGCTTTACCCAATTATGGGTCAAACCAAAACTATGAAACTTCTGCTTACCAGATTGAAAATCAAACACAATATCACCATACTCTAACACCACGTTATACAATTCTTCACCAGATAGACGTGGAGGTGCAACATCCTTTTCAATTCTGCCAACAAAAAAATCATTTATGTTCTTTATGTACCTGTGATCCATTAATAAGAAACACTAGTGGTAGTCAAAAAACAAATTACCCCTGTTTGTTAGCGTAAATGCCTTGTTGTTTTCCATGCAATATGTACATGCTAGTTTTTCATGCGTGCTCCAACCAGAAACTATTTCATAAATTGAAAAATCATTGAGAGTCTGCATCAAAGCTGCCCTCATAAGAAAATTTTGTTTTGTCGATTCATCATAAGTCAAACCCTAGAGGACTACTACGTCAACTCATCAATCAATGGTCAAAGATAAACATCTATATTCCAGCCCGCACTATTAGGATGGGGTATGATCGTAGATAAAAACATGAACTCCGACATCATACACATCCCCGGTGGCAAGTTATAAACCGTGAGAATAACCGGCCAACAAGAATAAGGAGCAGCAAATGACCTAAATGGATAGAATTTATTTGTACATAACCTAAGATGCATGTTCCTTAATTCATCTGAAAAGTGAGGATACACATTGTTAAAGTGTTTTCATGCTTCACCATATGAAGGATGCACCATCACTCCATCCACTACATCATGTGATTGGTGCCATGTCATATGCTCAGTAGTCTTTGGTGACATGAATAACCTCTGCAGTTTAGGTGTGCTTGGGAAGTATATTTAAGTTTTCTATGTGCTACAAGAGTCTTTCCCCTATCAGTTCTAGGTTTATAACGGGAATGCCCACATGTTCTGCACTTGGTCAACTCAGCATTTTCAAGGTGGTACAGCATATAGAAGTTTAGACACATGTTGATTTTCTGGTATTCTAAACCGAGGGGTTTCATCATGGACTTAGCAGCATAGAAGTTCTCTTTCAACCTGCTCCCTTCAAATAAAATGCTTCTCGCCCATTCGATAATTCTATCATAACTGACCTCACTCAACCCATAATCCGACTTAATGGTAAACACTTGTGCAACGGCCTATAATTTACTGTGATTTGTGCAGTCATCCCATAATAATTCATCAAAATCTTTCAAAAGATCAAAAAATCTGGTCGCGTCTACATTAGGTTCTTCATCTACGATTGGACATTAACTGGCATGATCCTGATTCATTCTCATCGCATCCATAACCATAGTCTTGTAAGGATTACTATTGTCATTTACAACTCTATGCATGTTTCTAGCACTAGAAGTTGACCCAACCATCCTTTCTACCATGCTCTCATGAGGAACAAATGGTTCTCCGTGTGCATACCACTACAAGTATTCTTCCATGAATCCTTTGTATAGAAGATGCATCGTTATAACATCTGGATCGAGAAACTTTTTATTTTTACACCTCTTGCATGGAAACCTAATACCGCCTTCACTAATATATCTCGAAATAGATGTTGCATAATTAATAAAACCCTAAACCTCATTATAATAATCCATCCTCCGCGATCTTTTGGGTGAATCTCGATACATCCATGAACGATCATCCATGACTAATTCTATCGAACCTATATCAAATAATGATGAGAACATGTATTAATTAACTATGTTAAGTAAATAAATTTGCAAAAATATTGGTTTAGCTCAAGATTATCCAATGTAATTTCATACTTCTCTTAATTCATTATCAATTATCTACGTACATCCAAATTTGTACACATTAATTTACAAAAATTACAACTCGATAATAAAATTGACAAAATATAAAACGAACCCGTTAAACAAGCAATTATTTATTTCATCCCAATACACCTAAGTTGGTAATTCAACATAAATTTCAACAATTTACAAATAAATATAATTTTACAAAATCTAAAACAAATAACATGTACAAATTCATAAATCCATACAAGTAAAAATGCAAACAAAATACATATACTAGAAAAATATGCAATAAAAAATTAATATTTTAAAATTGTGTTCAAATTAAAAAAAAAATGGTAGATTTACTTATGAAAAATCCACAATAAAATTTAAATTAAAACACGGATGTTGTGACTGGAAAAGTTGAAGAATGATGAGTTATGTTGAGATGAGGAAGGATGCGAGGGGGGGTTGTTTGTTTAGTTGCAGAGGGGAGGGGAAGAAGGAGAAATAGGGTAAGGGAGGGGTCAGGTCATATATTAACTATTACCGATAGAATTACTGACGGAATGTTTTCGTCTGTCAATCCGTCGGTAATTTTGTCAGTATAAGTGACACGTCACTGTACGGACATACCTGTTTGAATCCAACTATAATTATGTCAGTAATATCATCCATACAAACTTACACGTCATTGTACTGTTTGGTTTTTTTAAATTCCTTCTATTTCGACTAGGATTCTCTCGGTATATAGCTACAAAATATTTTTATCGATAAATACCAAAGAAGTTATCGATGGAAAAAATTAGGTCGGTAAATATCACCCTAAAATAATGACGGAAACAATCCGTCGGTGATTCCGTTTGTATTCGTAGATTTACTGGTAGTGAAAGAACACCATAATTGAAACATTACAATTTTCTTTTGATAAATAAAATTACTAAATAATTTAATTAGAATCCATACAAGATGAGAACTAATAAATTAGAATAAAATAATTAAGATTTGTTAATTTTAGATATTTAAATTTATTAACTATATATTTTAATTATTTAATTATCAGGTATAAAAAATATTAAGATTAGTTAATTTAATATCTTAAAAACTATTTTTATTATTCTCAATAATATAAGCAATCTTCAATCTAAAACAAACATCATTTCTCTTGCTTTTTGAAATACAAGCTAATTAATATATTTTTAACATGCATTTATAAAAATCATTTTTTTTCAACAATTAAATTGTAGGTAGAACATCCACATTCCAAAACATTATTTGCACATCCATGTTAGTTAAACTACTTCCCAGATCTTTTCCATAGAGACAAAATGACTTCTTCTTCTTCTTTTTGTTGAAGCTTTAGACTGAAAAGGTTATTCTGTGGATAAAATGGAATGAATGTCTTCACAAAGTGGATAAAAAGTGTGTATAACAATGTCAAGTGCTCAGAAAAGACATGAAAAGTTTCTATTGAAAAGGAATGGAATCTCATAAGGAAAATGAGAAAGGGAAAGATTAATTGAAAAAATTAAGTCTAAATCCCCTTCCTACAAATAATAATAATAATAACAATAATAATAGTAATAGTAAAAAGGACTCGTGCAAACTCATAGCTCTTCTATATAAAGGCATGAGGCTCAAGTATTTTCTCAACCTTCACCCAATACATCTCTTCTCTAATTTGATAGCTGCTTTAAAATTCCCCCCATTAATTTGCAGCTGAAAATGTCTCTCTGTGATAGGATGGAGGTTGACGTAGAAACTAACGTTCGTGCTGAAAAGTTTCATGATATTTTCAGTAGCAGTACTCTACCCCAAGTATCTTGCATGAGTCCTGCTAAGGTACAAGCTATTCATCTCCTTGAAGGAGAATGGGGGAAACCTGGCTGTACTATCTGTTGGAATTTTTGTATCGGTAAGTTTGCAGCATTAATCAGAAAATGGTCATCTAATTTTGTTATTTGTTATTATCATTATTAACGTGGATGTCCGAGTTAGCTTGCGTGCACCTCGATAAATCTCACGGACCCTAAGTTAACGACCATGTAAGTCTTCAGTGGCTCTAAGATTTGTGAGACTCGAACTGGTGACTTCTAGGGAGTAGGTGTTCAAGGACATCAAAACAATGAGGAAAACTAAAGAACAAAAAGAAGATATGAGAGGAAGAAGTGTTTTCTCTTGTGTATTTCTCTTTGCATATATTTTAATTATGTTTCTGATTACAAGCTTGTTGATAGTTCTCAAATCCTAAACAAATAAGAAATTAAACTATTCAAAAAAAATCTTAATCTGAACAATATACGTATTCTGCTGACTTGAATTGTCGACTGTTTTTGAATCAATTAAACGATTTATTTAATTCAACTAATCGACCATTTCTTCTATTTTAAAAACCAAAATATGGTTTACTATCAACACTATTTTCTGTCTTCTCTTTATTCATTTAGTTGGAGGTTCAATGCATCCTAAACTATACATAGAGAATAGCCCTCTAATTCTTTAATTTCAATCCTATTCCTTCCAGAATTTGAACTAAAGAACACCATGCATGCACTAGAAGTTTCAGCTCTTAATTGCTAGGGCATCCCATCATCCCATTTTTTTAGATATATATTTTTAAGAAGATTACACATTATATTAATATTCATAGCTAATTTGCATATTTAATTGTGAATTGTGACTAGATGGAGCCCCTAAGGTCGCCAAGGAGGTTATAGAAGACATAGATAACACAAAACTATCGACCACCTTCAAAGTGATTGAAGGAGATTTAATGGAGGCTTATAAGAGTTTCAAAGTCATCGTTCAAGCTACTCCAAAAGGTCATGGCAGCGTAGTGCATTGGACACTGATATTTGAGAAGCTGAATGAAAATATTCCAGCTCCAACAGCATTTCTGGACAATGCAGTCGATTTCACCAAAGATATTAATGCTCACATGACCCAGGCAAAGGCATGATTACAATATCTATTCTCTGTTCTATATATTACTAATATAATAAGTTCGAGTGTTTATCCTTCTGCATTCACCACCAGCTTGTTTATGCCCAGGCTCACCAAATCTATGTATTTGTGGGTCTCAGTCTTGACAATCTGATGTTGTTTTATTAATTAAGGCATATCTTGTTACCAATGTCTAAGGTCATCTTGTGTGATTTGATTACTATATCCAAAATCATTTACAGAAACACGAAACAAAGATAATAACGCATGCTCTAGCTATAACCAAAATGAAAGGATTGATCTTTCTTGCCTTGCAAGAAAGAGGTATGTCCCCGAACTAGCACCCAGGTTCGTGGCCTAGCGGTCCTGGCAAGGAATTTCTTGTCTCTGCACCTTAGGTTCGAATTTTTGTGTGCACGTCTGTTATCCCCGCGATGTCTTACCTGCATACTGGGTTTACAGGATGTTCAGTAGGTTCGGGGATTAGTCGTGGTACATGTAAGCTGGTCCGAACACCCCGGGTTATTAAAAAAAAAAAAGTATAGGCCACGGATTAATTGTCAATGAAGAAACTAAAAAAAAAAAACTATGAAACAGGAAAAGCAACCCGAGAAACAAGAGGGCTTAGATTGTGTTTAGGTCAGCGATAATGTCAAGAAAGTTTATTGATGTGTAGAAATCATGTATAAATTTGTGATACTGTAAATTTTAATCAACGATTAAATTGAAAATGATTAAATAATACATAATATATGTCTGTGGGGCTTAAAGGAAAAGGAAAATCAAACAAGTGGGTGCATTTTAACCCTCTCTCAAAGGTTAAGTATTAACCTCATTAGTATTCGATTCCTAGCTGATTGTCGTTGACAGCCCATGTTAAAGTTTAAGACATGAAACCTAGAATAAGTAAGAGATGACATGGAATGCTTGTTAGGCCTATTTCTGCAAGCCCATCCTTTTTAGCCTTCCTCCTTGTGTAGAGAAGACTAGCTTACGTTCCCGTGCTATACTTAGAGGTTGAATAAACAAAATTGAATGTAAGAAAAATATTTAGGCAGCATATAATTATTTAATATTATTATTAAATCAGTCCCAGCATCTTAATTTTAAAATGTCCTTATTCGACCTCTTATTTAGACAAGATTTAAAATCAAACTATGTGAGATTTTCTCCAACTTGATATTGTCAACTTGATGGGTCTAAAAATAATATAGACAGTCAGTAAAAAATATAATTTGATTTTAAAAATATTTAAAATGACATCTTATTTTTTAATATTGAGACCACAAAATATTTAATCGATACAACCTTTGCAACTTAATTTGACAAACCTGTAGCCAAAGTCATGAACCCCATTAGGTTTTGTAATTTTATTTTTCTTAAATTATATTTTAATTAATTATATGATAACAAAAAGATAACAGAAATAGAAACTTTTAAAATCAAGCACAAATAAAATATCAGGACATATGTTTATTTGAATCTACAATAATCTCATAAAAAATAAACTAAAACAAATTATGAAAAAAAAATTAAATCAATAAAATATTGCAATATAAAATTAATAAAAAAAAAGAGAAATAAAAAAAGTTTTTAATATAAATAATAAAACTCGTTTTAGTTTCTTTAGTAATAAGTGCTCTCCCGCTATTGAAAGTAAAAACTACCTCAATCATCCACAAAACTTCCCAACAACGTGGTTGTAAAATCTTAACTAAGCTAAACTGTAAGAAAAAAGAAGAATAAAGCAAAGCAAAGCAAGGTTTGGTAAGAGATGATATATTGCTCACATAGACTGAAATAAATGAATTGCTTATGATTCTTGAGATAAAAATATTTACCACAAATAGCATAATTTATTTGGGATTATTATTGTGCATATAGGAATTGTTCATTTGCTATATGCCTACCTTTATGGATAATCATTTGGGTTATATAGCCTCAACTGTTTGATTTATTTTTTTAATTAGTATAATAAATTAAAAATATTAGTAGAATAATATAATTTAAAAAAAATTAGTAAAATAACACAATTTTTACCTATCACGATTCTAAATCATAATATATTATTCAGTTACAATTTAAAATCATGATATATTATGAAGTTAAACTCTAACCTCTCTTTTTAATTTTATATTTTGTAAATGGATAAAAATGGTAAAACGTGATATTGATTTAATGTTATATTTTTAATTATAACTTTTTTATAAGTCATGTTTAATTTAAAAGCACAACAAACATAAGCTATGTAATTTCAACAAAAAAAAATCTTTTGTTAAGTGTTATTTCACTAAAATTTTAATATTTTTATGCTAATAATCCAAAATAGCCATTATTATGGAGGTTAAATGCTAACGTCATTTACAATATTACCTTTCTAGAGGTCGGCTTTAACATCGTCTAAAGTAGGGGTAAGCAAAAAAATTAAAAAATTAATTAAACCAAGAAAACCGGAAAAAAAATAAAAAAAACGAACCGTGAAAAAAACCGATTAAACCAATTAGAATTTAAAAAAAAAAACTAACCAGTTCGGTTTGGTTTCGGTTTTAAAAAACCGAGCCAAACCGGAAAAAACCGAGCCAAACAAAAAAAACTGGTTATTGTTCTAAAATAACCGAACCGAAACCAGTCGGTTTGAACCGATTTCGGTTTGGTTTCGGTTTTTTCTGAAAAAAACCAGTTTTGTTAATTTTTTTATAAAAATCAAACCGAATTGAAAATGATCACCTCTAGTTTAAAGGGATCCACGTAACTTTGAAAAGTGTGTGGAGTCTTTAGAGTTGTTGTTAGCAAAAGGGATCAGTGTATTTTTGATATTACACTGTAAGGTATTTTTTAAGATTATATTTTTAAAATTATGGTATAGGATATTTTTATTTAAAAATATATTAAAATAATTTTTTATATTTTTTTATATCAACACCTCAAAACTATCTTAAAAAACATTAAAAAAAACAACAATTCAATACATTTTCAAATCAAATATATTTTTAAAAAACATCGAAACACAATTTCAATGGCAATGACAGATAACCATTATATTCCTCTTTCAAATGAAGATGAGATCTCTAAATTAATAACATTTACAATGAATTCCATGTTTATATGACAGAGGTAAGTATAGCTCTGGATATTTCACTACAAGATTTCACAGTTTTACCGACGGAACAATTCCGTCGGTGTATGATTAGAAGTTCGTCGGTGATTTTTTTACCGATGTCATCACCAAAGGAATACGTCCGTCGGCTTTACCTTCGTCGGTGATTCCCCATTCCGTCGGTATATTGGTCGGAAAAACAAAAAAAATCATTTACCGACGGTTTTACAGACGGAACGTGCGCGCCAAAAAAAAAAAGATTCCCGCTTGAAATATACCGACGGATTTTTATTCCGTCGGTGACATTGTAATTACCGACGGAAAATATCCGTCGGTACATCGGTCGGTGAATGTATGAAATACCGACCGAATATGTCCGTCTGTAAATTCGTCGGTACTGGTGGAAGCTACTGTCAAATGCCGACGGATTAATTCCGTCGGTAAGTTTGTCGGTGAACGTTTAAAATACCGACCGAATTAATCCGTCGGTAAAATCATTGGTAATAGTTTTTTTCTTAATTTGTTTTTAAAAAATTATTTAGGATA
>Ga0307509_10008085_pt1 | contig 13502 bp, 10 predicted proteins | sample 10_EM_MG_FD_202245 | JGI IMG/M metagenome (GOLD analysis project Ga0307509, IMG submission 202245) | Populus trichocarpa ectomycorrhiza microbial communities from riparian zone in the Pacific Northwest, United States - 10_EM | ecosystem: Host-associated > Plants > Roots > Unclassified | place...
GGAAACTTTTTTTATTACATCAATATAAACGAACGGTTGTTCATACTATGCGCAAACGCCAGCGTAAACCTTATCGGCCGGCTACTACGTATTTTCAAATTCGCTAATTTGCGCAGTAATTATGTCAATTGAAGTAAATAATCTTACCAAATTATATGGCGAGCAAAAGGCCATCGATAACGTATCCTTTACGGTAAATAAGGGGGAGATCGTTGGCTTTTTAGGACCTAATGGCGCTGGTAAATCCACCACTATGAAGATCATCACCGGTTACCTGCAGCCAGATGCAGGAGAAGCCGTGGTATCGGGCATTTCTGTAAAAAAGCAACCGCTTGAAGCCAAAGCCACCATTGGTTATTTGCCAGAAGCCAATCCGCTGTACTACGATCAGTATGTGCGCGAATACCTTGATTTTATTGCAGATGTACATAAAGTGCCCTCCAAATCAAAAAAGGAGCGCATAGAAGCGGTCATTCAAACCGTTGGATTAAGCCTGGAAAGCAAAAAAAAGGTTGGCCAGCTGTCAAAAGGATATAAACAGCGCGTTGGGCTGGCAGCCGCCCTCATACACGACCCGCAGGTATTGGTCCTGGACGAACCTACAACCGGTTTAGATCCCAACCAGATCATCGAGATCAGGGACGTGATCAAAACACTGGGGCAGAACAAAACCGTTCTTTTTTCTTCGCACATTTTACAGGAAGTAGAAGCCATTTGCGACCGGGTGATCATCATTAACCGGGGTAAGCTGGTAGCCAACGATAAATTAAGCAACCTGCGTTCGCAGGTTGACAGCAATAATATATTGAAAGTAACTTTTAAAGAGTCCCTGGAAGCGGCCTGGCTGGAAAGATTGGGCGCTGTGCAAAAGGTAAACAAGATCAATACCAATGAGTGGGAGCTGATATGCCAGGATGCCAATGATGCCAAACGTCAGTTGCTGGAACTGGCTTTACAGCAAAACCTCAACATTGTTTCCCTGCAATCGGGCGGACAAAGTTTGGAAGATGTATTCAGAAGTTTAACTGCAACAGAAAAATTGTAACGCAAACTTTGTTTCTTTGCACGCTGAAGAACCGACCACGAGCCTGCCCGCCGGCCTTGCTTCGCGAAGGCGCAGCAGACAGCATAGAACTTAAAATTAAAAACTAATAACCAATCATGAGTTACATTGCAGACATTCATGCCCGCCAAATTTTAGACAGTCGCGGCAATCCCACAGTAGAAGTAGATGTAGTTACCGACAGCGGATTTTTAGGAAGAGCAGCCGTACCAAGCGGTGCTTCTACCGGTAAACACGAAGCAGTTGAACTGCGCGATGGCGATAAAAAAATTTACCAGGGTAAAGGCGTTTTGCAGGCAGTAAAAAATGTAAATGACATTATAGCCGACCAACTGATTGGTATTGAAGTAGAAAAGCAAGTCTACATCGACGACCTGCTGATAAAGATCGACGGTACTGAAAATAAAGCCAAACTGGGCGCCAACGCCACTCTGGCTGTTTCTATGGCCGTAGCCAAAGCTGCAGCAGAAGAAAGCGGTTTGCCTTTGTACCGTTACCTGGGCGGCGTAAATGCCACCGTATTGCCTATGCCGTTGATGAACATCCTGAACGGCGGCGCACATGCCGATAATAAAATTGATTTCCAGGAATTTATGATCGTTCCCATTGGCGCTTCTTCATTTAGTGAAGGTTTGCGTTGGGGCGTGGAAATTTTCCATACGCTGAAAACCGTTCTTAAAAAGAAAGGATTTAGCACCAACGTGGGTGACGAAGGTGGTTTTGCTCCTGATATTCAAAGCAATGAAGAAGCTATTGAAACCGTATTGCAAGCCATAGAAGCTGCCGGTTACAAAGCAGGCGAACAAATTGGAATTGCCATGGACGCAGCCAGCACTGAGATGTTCGACGAAGCCAAAAAGACTTATAAATTCTATAAAAGCTCAGGCAAAACCATCAGCAGCGATGAAATGGTAGCCTATTGGGCTGATTGGGTTAAAAAATACCCGATCGTTTCCATTGAAGATGGGATGGCGGAAGATGATTGGGATGGCTGGAAAAAACACACGGAGACCATTGGCAGCAAATGCCAGCTGGTAGGCGATGACCTGTATGTAACCAATGTAAAACGCCTGCAGGAAGGGATCAACAGAGGAATTGCCAACAGCATCCTTATTAAGGTAAATCAAATTGGAACCATAACCGAAACCATCAATGCGGTACAATTAGCGCAAACAAATGGTTATTCGTCAATTATGAGCCATCGTAGTGGTGAAACCGAAGATACGACCATTGCCGACCTGGCCGTTGCCTTAAACTGCGGACAAATAAAAACAGGTTCTGCCAGCCGTACCGACCGTTTGGCCAAATACAACCAGCTCATTCGTATTGAAGAAATGCTGGGGGAGAACGCGATTTATCCCAAAGGAAGAATTAAATTTGGTAAATAATTATTTTTCATGGGGTTGACCTTACGGGTCAACCCCATCATTTGAAATTTGAGATTTGAAGCTTTTCAAAAACATACCATCCTGGCTTAAAAACAAATACTTCCTCACCTTGCTGGTGTTTTCGGTATGGCTGCTCTTCTTCGATGACCGCGATATTATTACTACCCACTTTAAGCATCGCAACGAACTCAGGCAGTTAGAGCAAAGCCGGAATTATTACCTGCAACAGATAGATACCACCAAAAAAGAACTGGACGACCTGAAACAGAACCCCGATATGTTGGAAAAATACGCCCGTGAGAAATACTGGATGAAAAAAGACAATGAAGATTTGTTCATACTACCTGAATAAGTTGTTTTGATGCGTTCTATTGCATCATTCACCGGCTTTTTCTATCTTTCCACCGAATTCGAGCTTTCCCATCCAATTTCCTGCACAATAAGAGAAACCTAATATCGTTTTAAACACGGACGGACTCCGAAATTGACTCTTTCGGAATTTTAAAGGACATAAATGGTTTGCCTATGACTATTCTCTTTACACCGGAGGACCTTTTGCGCTATTTGTACAAAGAAACCTCACCGGCAATGAATGCCGCTATTGAAGCCGCATTGGACGAAGACTGGACGCTTCGCGAAAAATTAGAGGTTTTAAAAGCATCTGCCCGTAACCTGGACAAGATCGTTGAATCTCCCAGAACAGAAGTTATTATGAACATTTTGCAATATGCCCGTGAATCGGTCATTGCAACAGTTTAAAAGCTTCAGGCAGAAAAAGTAGCCCACAATAAAGCAACGATCATTGGGCTACGTTGATCCACTCCCTTAATTTCGCAGTCATTCTAACGTAAAGAATGACCAGAAAACAACGCTTCCAGTTTGTTATTGACTACTTTCTGCATCATGCACCTGATGCAGAAACGGAGTTGTTATATGATACTCCCTACCAGTTATTGGTGGCGGTAATCCTGTCGGCACAATGTACCGACAAGCGGGTAAACATGACTACACCGGCTATTTTTGAAAAATATCCGGACGCAGCCAGTTTGTCAAAAGCTACTTTTGATGAACTGTTTCCGCTGATTAAAAGCATATCATATCCCAACAACAAAACAAAACACCTGATCGGAATGGCCAAAATGCTCCATGAGCAGTTTAATGGCCAGGTTCCCCTCACGGTTGACGAGCTTATTACCCTTCCTGGCGTAGGCCGGAAAACGGCTAATGTAATTACCTCAGTCGTTGACCAGCAACCCAATATGGCGGTAGACACCCATGTCTTCCGCGTAGCGGCGCGTATTGGCCTAACCATTAACGCTAAAACACCGCTGGCTACTGAAAAGCAGCTCATCGAGCACATTCCGCGCGAATTGATCCATATAGCCCATCACTGGCTTATTTTGCATGGCCGGTATGTTTGTGTGGCCCGCAACCCCAAATGCGACAAATGCGGTATTACAGAAGTTTGCAAATACTATCAGAAAGAAGTGAAGCCTAAAAAGGGATAACCACTGGAGTTAAACGAAATTGACTTTTCGTTTAATTAAATGTGTTTTGAATTAAAAAGAATGAACATTTTTTTCAATTGGAAGTCATTTGAATTGAAATGATTTGACATTTTTTTCAATTAAATGTCCTCTCAATTGAAAAGAATTCACTTTTTTTTCAATTGGAAGTTGTTTCAATTGAAAAGATTTGACATTTTTTTCAATTAGAAGTCCTTTGAATTAAACGGAATTGACCTTCCGTTTAATTGGATTTATTTACAAAACGTTGTCAATCAGTCAAAATTACTGATTCCCTTATTTCTTACCTCCATGCGTGCTGGGGTTCTCCCCTATCAACCTTCAACCTGCCGGCCGGCCTTGCTTCGCTGAAGCTTCGCGAAGGCGCAGCAGGCAGGCTTATCAACCTTCAACTCCCATTGTAGACCTTTTTCCCCACTCACCAATAAATAGCCTGTTCTTACGGTATTCTATCCTAAGAGAACAGCATATAAAGATCAAACTCCATTGGCACTAGATTTTGACATATACCCTATGAGCCATTTAATTTTTTATGCTATACAGATTCGTATGCTTCGTTTGCTTGATCATTGTATTCATATTTAGCCGCTGCAAATCGTCAGCCGATAGCGCCCATGCGTATAAAAGCCCGGATGGCTACAATTTGAACAAACCTTTCTTAATGAAGCTACCCTTTGAACTGGATGAGATCTCAGGATTGGCCTTTTATCCCCGGGATAGCAGTGTATTTGCCATTGGCGATGAATTCGGGTGGTTGTATAAAATTCCTTTAACGGCTGGTAAATCTATTCAAAAATGGAAATTTGCAAACGAAGGCGATTTTGAAGACCTTGCTATGGTTGATAAGGTTTTTTATGTGCTGAAAAGCAATGGTAATATTATCGCCTTTACTTTTGATGATCACAACCAGATATTAAAGCAACAGCAGGATTTCCCTGTTTCCGGTAATGAATTCGAGATCCTGTACTACGACCGGCACCAGTTTAAGCTCGTTTTGCTCTGTAAAGACTGTGAAACTGATAAAAAGAAAGCACTGACGGCTTTTTATTTTAACCTGCTTAACAAACATTTCGACGATTCTTCATCCATTAACGTGACTTCTATTGCCAACATGATAGGAGAAAAAAAGATCAGGTTCAAACCCTCTGCCGCAGCCATTAATCCGGTTACTGATGAATTGTTCATTATATCGTCGGTGAATAAGCTATTGGTCATTGCTGACCGTAAAGGTAATCCGAAACAAACCTTTCCTATTGATGCCGCACTTTTTAAACAACCTGAAGGAATTACTTTTACACCAGAAGGAGATATGATCATTTCAAATGAATCGGCCGATCGCGGCGCAGCCACCCTCCTATTTTTTAAATATAACAAGAAACCGAAACCATGAAGTACGTGCTTGCCTTTTATATGATATTTATTGGCCAGTTAATATTTGCTCAAACCGATGACACCGTTGCTGCGCGGATTATTTTAATAGGCGATGCAGGCGCGTTGGTCAATGGCAAACATCCGGTTGCTTCAGCTGTGAAACACTATCTGCACCCCGATAAAAAAACAACCATCGTTTACCTGGGCGATAACCTGTACCAGTTTGGCCTGCCCGATGAAGGCAATAGAAATTATGTATTATCAAGAACGGTGCTCGATTCGCAAATGGCCGTAGCTGCTAATACGCCGGCACACGTTTATATGATTCCCGGCAATCATGACTGGGCCAATGGCAGAACATATGGATGGGAAACCCTGTTGCGTCAGGAAGCCTATGTGAACCTGATGAAAGAAAAAAACGTTGAGTTTGTTCCAAATGAAGGTTGTCCCGGACCGGTAGAAGTACCCATCAGCAACGATGTGGTCATGATCGTATTTGACAGCCAGTGGTTCTTACACCAAAACGATAAACCCGGTATTGAATGGGATTGCGATTGTAAAACAGAAAGCGAATTCATGTTACGGCTATCGGAAATGCTACGTAAAAACTATAACAAGCTTGTCATTATGGCCTGTCATCACCCTTTTATGAGCAATGGTATACATGGTGGTTATTTTGGCTTAAAGCAACACATATTTCCCTTTACCGACATGAAAAAGAATTTATACATTCCCCTGCCGGTGTTAGGCTCTATTTATCCCATCAGTCGCAGTGTATTTGGCAGCCCGCAGGATATCAGTTACCCTGCCTACGCCAACATGGTTAATAAAATACGCGCTGAAACAAAACTACATCCCAACGTTATATACGCAACCGGTCACGATCATAGCTTACAGCTGCTCAAAGACACCAGTCATTACTATATCGTAAGTGGCAGTGGTTGCCATACCAGCCGGGTTGAAAGCAGTAAGAACTCCCTGTATGTTAATGGAGATTCATTGGGCTTTGCCGTACTGGAAGTATCAAAAAATAAAAACGTACGGGTTAAATTCTATACAGTAAATATTGACTCTGCTACGGCAAAAGAAGCCTTTTCAAAAAACATCTTCGACTTTTTAAAACCACCAGCATTCGCAAAAGACACTGCGACAGTAAAGATCCCGGCCTACAAAGATTATTATGAATCTGACGCCAGTAATCAATATAAAGACGCATCTGCATTAAAGCGATTGATATTGGGAAATAATTACCGCAAGCTATGGGCTGAACCGGTTAAACTAAAAGTATTCCGGTTGAAAGAAGAACATGGTGGATTCAAGATCAAAAGCATGGGCGGGGGTAAGCAAACCAAATCATTAACCCTGGAAGATAAAAACGGCAAAGAATGGACGCTACGCACCATTGATAAGGATCCCGAAATGGCATTGCCCGAAAATCTGCGCAATACGGTAGCCTCCGAAATTGTGCAGGATATGATATCTGCCGCACACCCCTATGCACCATTACCGGTTGCTTCATTGGCAGCATCGGCACACATTGCCCATGCAACACCAACATTTTTCCTGGTTCCCGATGACCTGGCTTTTGGCACCTACCGGCCGCTTTTTGCCAATAAAGTTTGTATGCTCGAAGAAAAGGATGCTTCGTGGGATGGCAGCGACACCAAAAGCTCCATTACCGTTTTCAATAATATGATAGAAGACAATGATAAACGCGTTGTGCAAAAAGAGGTTTTAAAAGCACGCTTGCTCGATTTACTGATAGCCGACTGGGACCGGCATATGGACCAATGGAAATGGGGCGTTCGGGATACGGGACGCGGCAAACTATATTATCCAATTCCCAAAGACCGCGACCAGGCCTTTTTTCATTCTGATGGATTGTTAGTTGCGTATGTGTCGCGTAAACGATTACCCTTTTTAAAAGGTTTTAAATATAAGATCCCGGATGTAAAACATTTGTCGGTTGTTTCAAAAGATTTCGACCGCCTGTTTTTAAACGATATTGATAGAAAAGAATGGGATTCAGTAACAACCTTTTTCAAACAACAGATAACGGATACCGCCATTAAAAAAGCGGTTCAACAAATGCCGCCCGAAATATTTGCTATTAATGGAAAACAAACTATTAATAAACTTATCGGCCGCCGTAACGATCTGGGAAAAAAATCATTAATGTATTATGATTTTCTGGCCAAACAGGTTAACGTACTTGGCAGTAATAAAACGGAATACTTTAAAATATTCAACGAGGGCAAAAATATCAGGGTACAGGTGTTGGCGCGCGAAGGAAAAGATACCAGTTTCATCATGTATGACCGGTTGTTTGATCCTAATAAAACAAAAGAGATCCGTTTATATGGTTTTCGCGGCAATGATAAATTTGATATAACTGCCAATGCACCCAATAAAACATTCATTAGACTTATCGGTGGAAAAGGAGATGATACTTTTCATATAAAGGGTAATATCAGAAATTATGTGTACGACCTGAACAGCGAAAAAAATTTCCTGGAAAAAGGCTCAAATACAAAAACCCGCTTAAGCTCAAATCCCAACGTCAATGATTATGATTTTAATGAATTCCAGTATAACATTTTTCACTTCCCCCGTATAAATATCGGTTGGAATGCCGATGATGGATTTATGATGGGTTTTGGATTATGGTACCGGCGGTACGGCTGGCGTAAATCACCGTACTCTTCTGAACATCGGTTCTCAGCGCTTTTTGCAGCCGCCCAACGCGCATACCAGTTCAAATACCGGGGTGTGTTTGTAGATGTTTTGCCAAAAACAGATATTATGATCAATGCAGAATTGATGAACCCTGCATTGAATAACTTTTTTGGTTTTGGCAATAACACCAAGATCAATGATGATTCAACCATTAAATATTATAGAGCGCGATTTAAAAACGTAGCGGCAGATTTCCTGTTCAGAAAAAAACTAGCCAGTGTATTCAGCGTGTTCGTTGGTCCCTCCTTCTATCATTACTGGAACAAACCCACGAATAACAAAGATTATATTCTTGGCAAACCATCACTCATCGGGCTCGATTCTTCGAATATTTATTCTGTAAAATCCTATGCAGGCTTCAAGCTGGGCACCATTGTGAACAACCTGAACAATGACCTGTTCCCAACCCGGGGCATAAACTGGGTCACCACCTTTACGCAAATGCAACCGCTGACCAAAACCAGTTCGCAATTAACAAAATTGGAGTCAGACATGGCCGTATATGCCAGCATGAGCTTTCCGGCTAAATGGGTAACCGTTTTAAGAGTTGGTGGAGGACATATTTTTAGTGATAGCCTGGAATATTTTCAAGCCATGACGTTAGGTGCTAATAATTATTTGCGCGGATTTAGAAAGAACCGCTTTTCAGGCACTGGCCTGGCATATGCCAGTCTTGAATTCAGGATAAAAATGTTCGACAGTAAATCATATGTATTTCCTGGTCAGGTAGGGTTTGTAGCTTTTAACGATATTGGCCGGGTATGGTTAAAAGGTGAAAATAGCCGCAAATGGCATTATGCTTATGGCGGCGGCTTTTATTATGTTCCGTATAACATGGTATTGGTATCTGCCACCGTGGCCCTATCGAATGAAGAACGCCTGGTGAATTTTACACTGGGCACCAAACTGAATTTAACATTTTAATACTGTTCGTATGTCAACTTATAATGCCCTTCTGATAGACGCCGAAAGCTATGTAAAAGGCCTGTTTAAACAACATAATCATACAAACCTGGTTTTTCATAACCTGGAGCATACACAAAATGTGGTAGAACATGTACATGAAATTGCCTTGCATTATGAAATACCTGATAAAGACCTGCTTGAGCTGTCGCTAGCAGCCTGGTTTCACGACACGGGTCACCTGATTACCGACCCGGCCGGTCACGAAGAAAAAAGTGTAGCGTTGATGGATGAATTTATGAGAAGCAAAACTGATGATGAAGAACTGGTTAAAAAAATAGCCGCTTTAATAAGGATCACAAAATTTCCTCCATCGCCACAATCAATGCAGGAAATGATCATTTGCGATGCAGATACGTATCATTTCGGGTTGGAAGATTTCAAGCAGACAAATAAGGCCATAAAGAAAGAATTGATCTTGCGAAATATGAACATCATGGTGATGGATTGGGAAAGAAACAGCCTTAACTTATTGGAGAAGCACCAGTTCTTTACCTCTTATTGCATTGACCTGTTACAAAAAGGAAAAGAAAAAAACATTCGCAGGCTGAAAAAAAAATTAAACAAGCAGGAAGGTATGAACGTCAGCGAAACCCTGCTGCAGCCAAGCGATGAAAAAGGCGAAACAAATAAACGGAAGAACTCACTGGTTGCAAGAGGCATACAAACCATGTTACGCTTAACATCAGAAAATCATGTGGAGTTAAGTAACATGGCCGATGGAAAAGCAAGCATATTGATCAGCGTTAATGCCATAATTATATCGGTCATTCTTTCTGTATTGATCCGCCGCATTGAAGTAGAAACCCATTTAACCATTCCAACTTTTATATTTCTGGCCTCATCACTGGCTACTATCATTATTGCTATTATGGCTACGCGGCCAAAAATTTCGCAGGGCAATTTTAGCCGGGAAGACATTCTGAATAAAAACACCAACCTGTTATTCTTTGGAAATTTTTATAGCTCTAAAGTGAGCGAATACCAGTGGGCTATGAATACAATGATGCGCGATCCGGACTATTTATACAGCTCCTTAATAATGGATATACATCAACTCGGCGTTGTACTGGCCCGCAAATACAAGCTCATCAGGCTGGCATATACTGTTTTTATGATCGGTATATTTATTTCGGTAATTGCATTTATTGTAGCCATTATGGTACATCAACCGCAACAACCAGTAATTAATTCATCATCTGTTTCGCCATACAGTTAATAAACATGAGTACCAGCATAAGGGCCAGATCGGGAGTTATCAACAAATACCGCATCAAGTTGGTATTGGTAATTGCATTACTATGGACAATTATTGACACAGGTGTTTTCTTATTTAAATTTTACCGCGACCGCGTTGATGAGGCAACAGAACCGTTCGATATGCATTCAACAACCGTTTTGATACTTCGTTTGGTGCTTATATTTTTTATCTGCCTGGCCATGGCTTATCTGTTGATATACCAGTTAAAAAACCTGGTTAGGAACCTGCCATTGTGGTTAGGCCTGCTCATAAAAAGTATCATCCTGGTGACGTCTGCTTTTTTATTAAATTATATCTTACACTTTACATACATCTGGCTTATTGAAAAAGAACCGCTGACTACCGAGCTGGGACATTCGTATTATAAGATCTTTCAGTCCTCTTTGTTTGTTAGCCAAATGGCTCGCTGGCTCATCACCTTTTTAATTACGATCCTGTTAATTGAGGTAAATGAAAAATATTCACCGGGTGTTTTTTTCGACATACTTGCCGGAAAATACTTAACTCCGAAAATTGAAAAAAGAACCGTCATGTTCATTGATCTGGTTGATTCTACCACCATAGCAGAACAACTGGGCCATACAAAATATTTCCGTTTCATTCGTGATTTTATTTACTTCATATCTGTAGCCTTACTCGAAAATGATGGCCAGATATACCAGTATGTAGGTGACGAAGTAGTGGTATCATGGATAGTGAAAAAAAAGAACGCCAACAGGAATTGTTTGCAGGCATTAGTGGATTGCAAAAGAATGTTACAACGGAATAAAAACTATTTTAAAAAACAATATGGCGTTGTACCCGAATTCAGGGCAGGTATACATACCGGAGAAGTCACCATCGGAGAAATAGGTGTTATTAAAAAAGACCTGGCCATGAGTGGCGATACCATGAATACGGCTGCCCGGCTGCGTTCTGCTACCAGTGAATTAGGTCAAATGGTGATCATTTCAAAAGATTTTGCCGCACAAACCAATTTAAAGAACTGGCAGCCAATTAGCCTGGGCCTCGTTGATTTGAAAGGAAAAGAATCCGCCATGGAACTATTTGCATTGAAATTTTGATCACTCTTGTTTGGTTTATATATAAAAATCCCCTCTCGGCTAAGCCGAGAGGGGATTATATTTTTACTTTACATTGAGATCTTAATTTACTCTACCCAGCATTTCCTGCAGCTTCATTATCATTTCGGTTTTAGTAATGGGTATACCCATGATCTTATTATACCCTTTCGCATCAATGAAATATTGGTCTCTGATTATTTTTATCAGTTGCCCGTTATTGATTTCGGGTATTAATACCTGTTCAAAGTTCTTGAGTATAGCGCCCAGATTTTTAGGGAAAGGACGCACATATCGTAAATGGGCATGACTTACCGCATATCCTTGCTGTTGCAGCTCAGCCACCGCACTTTTAATAGCGCCATAGGTACTACCCCAGCCCAGCACCAATATCTTACCGGTTTCAGGTCCGCTGTCTAAAGTCTGTTCGGGAATATAATCAGCTATTTTATCCACTTTCTCCTGCCTGATCTTAACCATCAACTGGTGGTTCTCGGGCTCATAGCTTATATTACCGGTAATATTTTGCTTTTCCAAACCGCCAATGCGATGCTCAAGCCCCGCTACGCCCGGAATAACCCAGGGACGGACCAGCTTTTCATCACGCAGGTATGGCTGGAACTTATCTTCCCCATGTCCCAGTTCGGTTTTGAATTTAACAATTATAGGCGGCAGGTCATCGCTCTTGGGAAAACGCCATGGTTCAGCGCCATTGGCTATATATCCATCGCTCAGGAAGATCACTGGCGTCATATGTTGCACGGCGATCCGTACAGCTTCATATACCGCACTAAAACAATCACTGGGCGTGCTGGCTGAAACGATCGGCATTGGACATTCGCCATTGCGACCATAATAAGCCTGCAACAGATCACTTTGTTCTGTTTTGGTAGGCAATCCGGTTGAAGGCCCACCCCGCTGAATATCACAGATAAGCAATGGGATCTCAAGCATCACTGCCAGGCCCATGGCTTCTGCCTTTAATGCCATACCCGGACCGGAAGTGGTAGTTACGCCCAAAGCCCCGCCATAAGCTGCACCTATGGCTGCAGTAATACCGGCAATTTCATCTTCCGCCTGAAATGTTTTAACGCCAAAATTCTTGTACCTGCTTAACTCATGCAAAATATCTGAAGCAGGCGTAATGGGATAGGAACCCAGGAACAAAGGCAAACCGCTTTTTTGAGAGGCGGCAATTAAGCCATAGGCTACTGCCTGGTTACCCATAATGGAACGGTACTCACCAGGGTCCATACGGGCTTTATCTACTTTATAACGGGTGGTGAATGTTTCAGTAGTATCGCCAAAATTATAACCCGCCTGCAATGCCTTCACATTGCTATCCAGAATTTCGGGTTTCTTACCAAATTTGTCTTTCAGGAACTGGATGGTATTTTCCATTTCGCGGTTATACATCCAGTACAAAAAGCCCAATACGAACATATTCTTGGCACGGTCCTTTTCCTTGGTGCCCATGGTAATTTCTTTCAGCGCCTCCCGTGTCATTTTGGTCACATCCATTTTTATGACCTCATAATTGCCGAGGCTTCCATCTTCGAGTGGATTTATACCATCAGGGTAGTTGGCCAAACGCAGGTTCTTGGTATCAAAACCATCGGTATTGGCTATGATCTTACCGCCTTTCTTCAAACCCTTCAGGTTCGACTTCAATGCCGCCGCATTCATAGCTACCAGTACATCACATTCATCACCGGGGGTAAAAACCCGGTCGCTCGAGAAACGTAATTGGTAACCACTCACGCCCGGTAAGGTTCCCTGGGGAGCCCGTATTTCGGCCGGAAAGTCAGGAAAAGTGGCAAGGTCAATACCCAACAACGCAGTATTGTTAGTAAACTGAGTACCGGTTAACTGCATACCGTCTCCGGAATCGCCGGCAAATTTGATCACTACGTCCTGCAGGACCTGTTCTTTACGAATCATTTGACTGTTGTTCTAGTTAGTTTGCAAAATTAGTATAAGTTAAGACAGATTGTTGATTTTATTGTTTTTGGTTTATGACCCCGATTACATTTGGCATATGCCTGAGTGCCCGTTTGGCAAGGTTTTTACCCGTTTCAACGGTGCTGCCTTTGCCTGGCGGTTATGCTACAATTTGATTTTCTGGCATTTCTA
>Ga0307509_10008086_pt1 | contig 13501 bp, 14 predicted proteins | sample 10_EM_MG_FD_202245 | JGI IMG/M metagenome (GOLD analysis project Ga0307509, IMG submission 202245) | Populus trichocarpa ectomycorrhiza microbial communities from riparian zone in the Pacific Northwest, United States - 10_EM | ecosystem: Host-associated > Plants > Roots > Unclassified | place...
ATCAACCAGTCAACTCACAACGTTTCCTTCTCCTTCTCAATTGGTTCAAGTGCTTCAGTCTTTGTCTTACCCTTGTGAAAGCCTTTAGCCACTTTATCTTCAGAGCTACTTTGCACAGGTCTCTTGACTGATTTACTGAGAGGATACGCCACTGGCGACAGGAGGGGAATACGGCATGGGCAACACACCATCCAACTAGGGGAAGACATCGAAAAACCCCCACACCGGTGGTACTGGGTGTCTCATGGGCAGATGAGACATGCAGATTCCCGAGCTTCCTGATCTAGGTATTTGCCTGTGACTGCCTGTTAAAAAACTCATGGAATGCAAAACATTGGAGAGATCTATTTGGCACTTATTTTTTTTGGACTCTGAAAATCCAAATTCTGGGTTGAAATTTCTAATGCAGTTTCTTGGTGTGCACGGACATAATCTGTATGGGGTGGCGACTCGAAATTTGAGAGAAAAAAACCAAAAAACTCCGCCAAATGACTCTCCTCGAGTACCGTAAAATCTCGTGAAATCGATCTCCGGCAGCCCCTAATCTCCGAGTTTTGAGTCAAAAGTCCTTAAGAAGGATTAGTGCTTTCCTGACACGGTATAGCCTGAGTCATTTGGCTATGTTAGATCTGGCTAACTTGGCATGCTAACCCTATCTTGGGCTGACTCGTTATTCACAAGGATATTCGTGACAGCTCGGAGATGGTGGATTTCACGAGATTTTACGGTACGAGTGTTGTTCCGGTAGAACGGTCTTGGCTACAGTACGGTATCCGTCGGGTGGTGCCCCCCGAGGAAACTGGTTAAGAAAATACCAAATCCGGCCAAGAATATCACCGAATTTTGGAAGTATCATTCCCTAATGGGAAATAGATTACTAAAGGTTTCCTGCTCCACCGGTTTTACAAGTATTCGGCGCATTGACGGTTCTAAGGGACAGAGTCACCGGAAACGGCAGGTCCGGAATGATGTCTCATCAAGTGCCACTGGTACAGGTACAAGTATCCCCACAACCGCTGAAACATTCAGACCTATTTAAAATTTTGAATACTCATTTATTTAAGGAGTCGTGGCATGGAAAACTCCTTTCCCGGGAGGCGGCATCATGCTTAGGGTAGGGCAAAATGGGTACTACAAGGACTCAACATGAGATTGCCCGCGTAGATTTGTTCCCGGGTACTCAAAATAGGCTAGTGTTCAACATTTTAAATGGGCCTGAATGTTTCAGCGGTTTAATTATTTGTAACTTAGGGGATAGCGCCTCTGGAAAAAACACGGGGCATTTTTTCTCTGATTGCGGGGATTAGAGGCCTTTGAGGAGATGGGGGTGGCTTTTAGCGAGTTTTTACGGTATGGTTGGCTGCCAGGCGCGCGAACAATGCACCTCACCCTTCACAATCATAAGGCATTATTATGATATGGCAAAGTGCTTGTTTTCCCGTCACAGAACAAAGATCGGGGATCCTGTTTTCGGAGCCAGGATGCCTACAGGTTTTCGGGAGTGAGCAGAGGGAGTGCGAGGTTGCTTCCGCCTTTCAGGCCATCATCATCATGACTAAAGTACGGTGTAATACCGGTAATGATGTGAGGTTGAGCTGCAGTGGCGTGCCCCGGCGCTGGCAGGCGCCCTTTCAAAATTTGACTGCGGCAATTCCTTGTGTATAAGTTAAGTTTGATAGTATCATACGAGTGCTCGAGGTGGAGAGAAACGGGTTTTTAATTTAGCCCATATTGCCCGATCACTGGAGAAAAAGAGGGCGATACCCGTGCCCCTAATTTGCCCACACTTGTTGGGGGATCGGGCGTACGTGTGTCTCTGCGATCGCTCAAACTATTTGGTATTACGGAAAGGCGCTTACCCCCCTCATTCCGGCACAAATAACATTAAAACTCCCTAAGTCCCACAAAACTGTACCCCAGCACACACAACAACCACCGTCAGTATAAAAAAAATTACAACTGAGAACCCACTTTCAGAAATCATTGTCAGGGTTGGTATTGTCTGTTGTCGCTTACATCATTCCAAGGATGTCACATCCTGCGGTATGTTGTCTATTATTGCTTCTGTTTTGGAGTGGGGAACTCACGATGGTGGTATAGGGCCATCGACGCCCTGCTATGACACCCTATAAGCAGGAGCACAGATGGACGCTTCGGGCTCCCCGGGAGTTGACCTTCCGGCAGGAGCAGTTCCCAAACTCGCGGCTTACGGTGAAGGGGAACGTCAAGATCAAGTCTTACGACCCGAGGAAGAAGGAACAGAGCGAGAGCGTTATAATAGACTTGGACATGCAAATGAGCCATCGGGATGTGGAGAGTATGATTGAAATTCAGGCTGTCAAAGATGGGGTAATTGTTAGGGTATGGTTGTTTAAGTGTTCCCCCAGTCCTCAGCTTGCTGGTGGGCTGTGCATGTGTGTGTGGGCATAAGGTAACACTGATAAATTCTTGAGCAGACAAAGCCACAAAGGTCTTGGTCGACCTCGTCCTGGCTCACAATTGCCGCTACCATTTCTATTCCGCTCAGTAATCCCTATATGCAGAGTGCTGGGGTTTATACCGAGACGCTGGGGATCACGGTTGAGCCGAACTGCGACATGGTGGCTGAGTTGTTCGAATTGAAGACCGTCGCTGGCGACATAGCACTTAATGATTCTTTTGGAGTAGAGGCATCGAGACTTAAGGTTTCTACTGTTAGCGGCTCAATTAGTGGCCATTTTGGTTTGTTCAAGTCGGTTGAGTTATATGCTACCTCGTACTGACCCCCCCTCCCCCAAAACTTACCTCCCGTATCCAAACTGCTACATTAATCACCGACTAACGATATAACATAGTGGAGCGATAAAATCTTCCGTCTTCCCCCAAGAACACATGGACAGTGTAGCAAGCTACAGAGCCACTACAATCTCTGGAAACATAGAAACCTCATTCCCAAACACAAACCTACCGCAAAGGGCTTACGAGACTGAAATTAGCACAACAGCTGGGCGCATCAGGGGCCAACACCTACTTGGCCACGCGCTATCGTTAAGGACCACTAGCGGAAGCATAAGATCCACCATTATACCCACGGGCGCTCGTAACGCACAGCTCAGCACCGTGTCCGCACAGGGCAGTACAGAGCTAAGGTTCAAAAGGGAGCTAGGGGCCGGCAGGTTGGGATTATTCGCGAAACACGAGACCATTTGCGGGAGCATCAACGTGAAGTATCCGGCGGATTTCGAGGGGGTGTTGACTGCGTCTACCGTTGCTGGCAGGATTGCCATTGGCGGCGAAGGTGTTAGTACTGTTGCTAGCGGCTGGCCAATTACTAAAAGGGTTGATGGTACGAAGGGGGTTGGGAGGGAGGGGAGAGGAGGAGCTGTTGAAGCGGTGGGAACAAGTGGTGGAATGCAATTGTGGGTTGGTTGATGATGTGGTGGAGTGTTTGGAATGTAAATGTCAATGTAAGGGGAAGGGGGGTGAAAGTTTTCCTTCCCTTCGGATTTCGGAATAGTGCTGTTGTCAGGACAAAATAGCTAGCTAGTAGTGCCACCGGTGTTCGGTTCTGAATCGGTTGGTGATTAGATCCGTTTCGCGCGGAGAGACAGTGAGTGTTAGTGAATAATGACACTTAAACTGTGCCGGAACTTGGCAACATGTTCGTCTATGACTGGAGGAGAAAGCAATGCAACAAACGAATGGTGGGTGCCTCTTTTCCTACGGTTTCGCTTGTGAAACAGGTACCCGTTCTGCATTCAAAAAGTCGTTAATCTATTGGTTCGCCAGAACGTGTATGAAAGCGATAAGCTCTCGTGGAACGGAAACGATAACCTTCATTCCATAAGTTTTGCTTCTTCCTCTTTCCCCCCAGCCATCAAGAGCATGGTATATCTTCATCCTCCTGCTCCCATTCTTACTCCTCCTTGTTCAATTCATTCATTCTACGCTCACTCATTCTTCCCATTCTTTCGGCAACCTATTAGTACTAGTTGTCATTCTTTTTCTTCGCAAGAAATTATCATGCCAAACTTCCTCCCTCCCCCACTCCTCCTCCTCCTCTTCCTGCTATCCGCCTCCCAAGTCTCTGGCCATGTTCGGATGAAAACACCAGCGCCCCTCGACGGCCCAGTGGCGACCGATGCTAGTGGCAATGCCTACAACAGTCCTTTATCGGGTACGGGTGCGGATTTTCCTTGCAAGGGGCTACACTTGAAGCCCTCAGTCGACAAGACTCCGAAAGCCACATGGGCTGCTGGATCTCCTGCTTTTTTTGAGTTCGTTTCCCCATCAGCCTTCCCTAGCGCATGCTAATTTTAAGTAGGCTAGTTCCCAATGGGCCCGGCGGCGGCGAAGGCGCAATGGCGGCCCACAGCGGTGGGAGCTGTCAGGCATCCCTGAGTTTTGATAACGGCGCAACCTGGAAAGTCATTCACACCTATCAAGGAGGATGTCCTCGGGGCGTGGCGTATAATAGTAATATCGGCGGGCCAGACCAGAGGTTCGATTTCAAGGTGCCACCAGAAACAAAGTCTGGAGATTGCCTTTTTGGTTGGTATGATACTTCTTCTCTCTCCCTCCCTCCTCCATCAAGTACTAACCCGCCTGCCATAGGAGTTGGACAGCAGTAACCGGCAACCGCGACGAGTACTACATGAACTGCGCCTCCGTCAAGATCACCGGATCGGGCACCAGCAAGCTGGAGGGGTACGATGACCTGTGGGTTGGGGACATGAACCTTCCTGGCCGTATCAAGTCGGGCGAGTGCAGGAGTAAGGCTAAGTTCGCTCTCGTGTACCCTAACCCTGGACCGTTCATCACCATCACGCCAGTTTCCGGCATCCCGTTCGGGCCGCCAACCGATGGGACATGTTTTGTTGGTCCGGGGAAGGGGAAAAGTACCGGCAGCGGGAGTGGCGATTCAGGGCAGGGTACTGGTAGCGGTTCTGGTGGCGATGCTGGTAGTGGTGACGGTGGAAGTTCGGTTGTGACGAAGAGTGAATCTATGGTTGTGTCTTCGCCAGTGCCTTCTGCCACTACTAGCATTGCTCGGGGGAAGACTACGGTTAAGGGCACCACTACTACTAAGCCGCTGGCGGGAAATGGAAACGGATCTGGCGGGGATGCACTTCTTCCTACCACCACTGCCGTTGCCACTAATCCTGTTGCAGGTGGGAGCGGAGCCCAAACCACAGACCCTGGGATTGGCTCCATGTTCCCTACTCATAATCCTGTTTCGGGTGGGAGCGGAACCCAAACCACAGACCCTGGGATTGGTTCCATGTTCCCTACCCAAGTGGTCGTCCCGTCAAAAACACGGCCTGTCGCGGGATCTCGGACGAAGACTAAGACCAGCGCTAGATACACGAGTACGAGCGTTAGCTGTGGAGAGGGAGGTAATGGTGAGAATTGCTCTGGCTCTGGATCCGGTAGCGGCAATGGCTCTGGATCAGGCAGCGGCAATGGCTCTGGATCCGGCAGCGGCAATGGCTCTGGATCCGGCAATGGCTCTGGATCCGGCAGTGGCAATGGCTCTGGATCCGGCAGCGGCAGTGGCTCTGGTGACACCAATGCCGGCACAGGTGCAGGTACGAACACCACTCCTGCCACTACGCAAAAACCATGGACCAAGATATACACACCTACCACCTTCCAGACAAAGTTCTCTTCTCTCTAGTGGTCCACCCCTCATCCTTCCTTCCTTCCTTCCTTCCTTTAGGGCTTGGACCTCGCAGCGCGGGCGACATAATGTTCCCTCTCTTCCCTTTTGTATTTCTCTCCATTCCTTCTCTTTTCATTAGTTTCTGGCGCATTTTTATTTTGGCGGATATAAACTTCCTGGTTTGGTTTGCGGGGTGCATGTACAATAGATTAGCGGGCGGAATTGATATTTCTCCTTGGTGTTATCATCCTCTCTTTTTCTCCTCTTGTTTTTTTCCTCTTTTTTTTCTTTTTGTTAAAAAAAGGCAGAGCCGTTCTTGGGTGGAGATGCGGGAAGAACCAAGGAATACAAGGCAAGTGATCATTTGTGATTGAGAGTTTGGTGGTGTGGAGGGGGAGTGGTTTGCGGGGGGGAGGAGGTTGGATGGTTGGGTAGTTGGTTGAATAAATGTTATACTCGGGTATAAGAGCTAATGAAATTTGTGTGAATGGCTGTGGTGTTGATAACAGGTGAGAGAAGAGCGCCTTATGTGGGGGAGATGTGAAGTTGGTTGTGTTGAGAGAGCAGGCATGCTCAATGGCGGTCCCTGCCCTCTTGGAAGGCGGCTTAAATACAGATCCGCTGGGTGAAGCTCTAAAAGCTCTTGTCTTTAACTTCACTGTTAGGATCGTAGATATATCTCCAACCATGCTATGCATGGGTTAATCCGAGCACCCTGATAGCATGACTAGTGTTTGGCAGAATTAGTACTACAGGGCAGCCGACACCGTCTGGAATTTTAGCTATGGTATACGCGGGAGAAGGACTTGGCAAGGCGTTAGTTTACAGTGCTCTAAATCCAAGACGCACAATACCGGATGGGAGTTTCGTACTGTACTGTGGCTTTATTTTGTTATATATCCTACTGGTATTAACCCCTTGATACCCTAGACGAGGTTATGAAAGGTTATGAATATTGTATTTCAATGAGGGTGCTCTCGTATCACACGCTTGCCAATATACGAGGACTATGGGTGCCAAAAGGCCTTCAACCGCACATATATTATAATTAATACCCCGCCCCCGCCCCAAATCCTCCCGGTCTCGTAGCCAAACCGGCATTTTTTTTCTTTCTGTCCCTCGGCCGCTGAGACATTCGGCCCAGTTTTAAATGTTAAAAAACTGGCTTATTCCAGTAACCCGTGATCGGAAAAACTTCGTGCCCCCGATGTGGCGTTGTGCTCAGAATACGGCCAAATCCGTAGGGCTGAGCATGATCATGACAGAAGCGAGAAAGGAGAGTCTGGGTAGATTTACGGTACTCCCGATTCCTCAAATAGGCTAGTTTTCGACATTTAAAACTGGGCTGAATGTCTCAGCGGCCGGGGGGGGTATATATATAAAAGGGGCTGGGTTATGCCGTTTAGATGTCAGTGATCAGTGTTTACAGTTTCTCTTACCCGGAGAGGTATATCTCTTCTGATAATGAGGTCAGTGGCATCCTTTACTGATACTTGTATAATATAATATTGAGTCTCGTACAAATAGGCCCAAACCTGACTGCTGGCAGAATAAGTGTTCGTTCCCAGGCAGCCAGGGTGTGCGACGTCGGATGGGTGGTAGTGGTGGCGTCGTTTACTCGTAGAGGTCAGGAAGTGTCATGCCAGAAGCAGGCTTTCTTTACTTGTAAGTATGATACTCTACGAGTACAACCTACGGAGGTACAGCGCCTAAGTATTGTATGTTCCACAAGCGAGGTTGGCTGCCCCTACCTCCTGTGGAACATACAATACTTAGGAGCTGTACCTCCGTATCTCGTCACTACAATCCATGATCTTGCTGATCTATTTTTCCGCCCTTTTCTACCGTACCCTAGTAGATCGGGGGATCCCCGAGCGAAGGTATCCCATAGCCCCTCGGGTGCTACGCACAAGATATATGGTTAAGGAAATGACGAGATCTGCCAGGTCTTTTTTCCTTAATAGGAAGTAGATTAATGGCATTCGGAGAGTCTTATTCTTGCTTAGCTGGAGGTGAATTCCTTGGCATTTCAAACTGAGACATCATCCATCGATCTCCTGGCAGTGACGGACTAGGGGGTATGGTAGTAGCATCCTGAGCAAGGCTTGGCACGGCCCTTGGCCAAAGTTCAGTAAAGATCAACTAGAACTATTATTTGCCAATATTTGCCAAGCCTCGCTGATTGTTGGCAAATATTTGCTGGCAGTTTTGGTTGATTTGTCCCGGAATTTGGTGTCAAGCTAGGCAAAGCCTCGCTGAGACCTCCCCCGGTCTATTTGATAGAACCTAAATTTTACAGGTGTACTCGAATACTCGTAATCCCGCAGCTTCTGATACAATTGCTTGTATCCTAATTCTATGATGTTCAGGTGTGTTGGTGAAAATCGGACAGCTGTTTATGCAGATTAAGTGCAGATCTCGATGGAGACAAGGTTTTTCCTCTTCCTCTTCCGGGGACATCGTGGTGCGGATCGAAATTTCTGTGCTGTTGCCCTATCTCGGGGATCCCTTGGGGACCGAGAAATTCCCCTCATTCAGTGCCAAGCACTGTACGGCAGCCTCAGTGGGCGACAGGGCAAAGCCGATCTTTGGTTCCTGTTCCTCTGGACAACCCAAAAAGAGATGTGACGGATGCGCCATATCGGTATTGTGTATGATACCGGGGGTTAACTTAAGGGTAAGTGAGGCGAAACTGCTCTGATAGGCTCCTGGACCAATCAGCCAGTCAAAGATTCGAATATCGTCAACCCATCGAGCTTGAGTTCGCCTTACTTTTTTCCACTCACGAAAAATGGAGCCAAGATTGGCTATCCATATGGTTACACTCATGTAATTTTTGCTAGCAAAAACTCGAGTTCGCCTCATTAATGCTCACCCCCTAGTACGGTAGTAGCCACGGCAATTCCCTTGAACCCCTAACCATTACAAATAACCCAATGGAAAGTGTCGCTTTTATATGACAACGGAATGGAGCAAATAGTATCCAAACAGGCTCATGTGTTTGTTTATTTACTTATGGTGCTGTGCACGTGTTACCATAAGGGTTAGGGTTAGTGACTTCAGGAACAGCCCATACTTTTTATTTTTTATTTTTTATCAAGCAGAGCAGCCTTTAGATACAGTACTCGAGTACTCGAGTAGTTGCTGAGAAATCAAATTTGTGTTGAGCGAGCGGGTGAGTGGGGACTTTTAGCATCGGGGAACCCCCCTAGTGTTACCATCTATATAGGTGGCGGCATGGCCAAATAGTGGGGACAATGGGTTAGATCCTACGAGTAGCAAATGCAGTAAGCTAGAGAAAATTTTCTAGTGGTTAATTAAGGGCAACAACATAGCCACAGCCTACTATGAAGCTCTTTTTCCCCTAAAACCAATTTTGTGGTGTAGGCAACTTCTTATAGTCTGCCGTATAATAGAAAGCTCTAAAGCTCAGTGAACCTAGAAAATAAATCCTAAAGCTCTCCCCAGGAATACAAATTCTCATTACAGTGCGTTTCGCGTTTGCTTTGGCTCCTGCCGCTCTACAGCGGGACCTCAGATAACTCACGACGGATAAATAAAGTGGAAAATTCCTTTATGGAATCCGTAAAACCAATGAGCAGTTATGTTTCAATCAGGTAAGGTCATTATATGTATTGTTAGAGGCCGTAGTTGATTTTGGGGGTTACGGAAGTACTGCGGATTGCTCGGGGGTGTGATGGATTGTCTTAGGGGCTTTGGTCATTTATGAAAAGGGTTCTCCTGACATGCCTTCCCTTCGCAAATACCGGAGTGCGTAGAAAAAAGTGGATATGCGTGGAGATATAGAGATAGATGTAGTGATCCATCGGAGGATCGGGATACTTTGAATGTTTTGTTTATACACCTGTCTCTACTGTTGGTTTGGTTTTGAGGAGAAAAGCGAGGTTGTGGAAAGCCACCTCCCCTATCCTTCCTGCATATTGTCTAAGTTAAGTTCTAGGGGAATCCTCCTACTCTACAGCCTGTCGCTGCTCTATCCATTTCCTCACTTTAATAGGTATCACTTGGTGAACTGCGATTCCCATCTAGAGAAGAGATAGATGCCTCTGTATGGATACAATTTTGTCTTCGACCCCCACGAGTTAAGTCCAATTAGCATGCGCAGGAGTGCTTGAGCAGGAGGAATGCTAGCACAAATCGGAACTCGTGGGATGACTACCAGTAGTTAGCCCATTGAGAAATTGACATAATTGCTACGGTTCATATGAGAATTCTTGGCGGTTTTCACACATTTCTCATGTTTTTCTCCTGGGAAAAAAAAAACTCCTCTAAAGATTTCGCACACGCTCCCCTTGAGCATCTATAAGCACGGCATGTTCTACTGGTATATCTAGCTTATGACATGTACCACGGCTCCATTCCGGCACCCTTAGGCCTATTTTCCATCACGCTTTTAGTACTCTTAGGCTTTGCTCCCTCTTTAGCAGTAAGAGTAGCAAACTGTAGTGGTATTGAGCTGGCGAAGAGAGTTTTGGGCTCCTATGACGGGTCTGGCCTGTGCTGGGGGGTTTGTAAACTAGCCAGCACAGTAACTGAGTGTTAATCAACTCCCGTGCAGATTTTCGGTGTGGGATCTTAAATCTTGGTCTACCGGCGGTTGTTTTCTCTTGGTGTCCTATTACAGGGGAAACCAGTTTTCCTGGTATGGCTTAATGTTGATACACCTAGTACGATGGATCCGGAAGACGCCCCCTGCTGCTCCGAAGTTCTCGCTGACAGACCTAGGACCCGTATAGGCAACTTGGATAGTTGTGTCTGGATAACACGAGGATCCACTGTTGCAACTTTTTTGGTCGTGCTTTATTTCCTTTTTGGAATTGAATGTACCATGACGAATTCGTGTTTTCACTGACTGGTCGTGTACTTTCCTTTATTAGTTGCCGTACCAGCTGGCTCTAGCCATCAGTTACTCACATGCCCCCGCCGCCGGCGCCAGCCTTGCGTCACAGGTTACTTTCTGACCCCGCTGGCCCGAACTCTATCATTCCCGAGATCTCGGAGGAACCATGAAACCTCGGTAGTGACAGAGTGATCCGACCCCTTAATCAAGCAATGGCGCAGGCACCTGAGTATGGTATACTAATCGATCGGGCATACTCTGCTTACACGTCCCAGGCATATTGAACCCGAACACAGGAGGTAAAAAGTCATATGGCGGATTGTCTGTGCACATCTGTGACCCCGTACTATATTCGGACTCAAATGTTCGGGTTCGATATCCCTGGGACGTGTAATCAAGTCAACCCAGGCCACCTCTCTCGAGACTCTCCCCCTCGCTCTCCTCCGGTACCGTGACCCACCTTTGTATCGTTCCCTCATGCACAGTACTGCCGGTTATGTAGCAATTCCACAGTAAATCCTGCCGGGACCGGTACTCGAGTGGGCGGGCTAGAACTGCTGTTTTTTTTTCCTTTGGTGGTAGTCGTACGGTAACACACCAATCTCAATCAGGAGAATCCGGGTAGTTTCACCTTTTAAGATCTTTTGTAACACACGGGGAATTATTCGCAGGGCAAATTGGGTGCTGTGATGGCTAGGGGAGAGTATCGCATGGGTGAGGAAATCCGGACGTAGTCTGTGATACTGTGTAGTGGCATGCTGCTTGCGTAGGAAGTCCTTGTGTTAGGTACTTAGAAATGGGAATCGAAGCGAGAAGTACTGTTCCTTAGTGCGCCGACAGATGCCAATGCGGTCTTTGCTGGTTGAGATATTGATACAAATTGCATAGCTTGGATGTGTTAAAGAGGGACCAGGATTTTCATAGATGTGTTAATTTTCTCTTATTAATGAGAGGTAGTGGAGGTTGGGTCGATAATAATGAGCATGACAGGACAATGTCGCCGACAGGACAATGTCGCATCTCTAAGAGTATTAGTAAGTAAACCGGATTTACCCTTGGCGGCTGCAGCCGGATTTGCCATGCGCGACGTTACCCCGTCGGCGACATTATGCCGTCGGCGACATTGTCCTGTCATGCTCTTTAACAAACACCCGGCTGGTAGTTATCTGGGGAGTGGCCACTACTACCGCCACGACCATGATGGGATTATTACATACCAGGCTACTTGCTCTGGAGGTTATCTCCAATGAACTATGCCCCCGCATGTATCTTGACCATAATGGAAGGTATCGTCGCCAGCCTCCATCGTCTCCGTAAGTAGAGACGCTGCTCCTGACGAACCGGGGGACACATTGTGCGAGTGGAGTTGACTCAAGCACATCTCCCCATGTTTCTGGAATTGAGTCAACGCCTAGCACACAACCCCCCCCCCCCCCCTATGGCACTTCATGGAATGCCTCAGAAGCAAGCAATTTGACACTGTATGATACCTTCCGACTCATCTTGGGTTCTACCAGTAATAATGCTCGCCCCTAAAAATGATCACTAAACCATTCCATTCACCCGCTCACCTCACGAAACAGTAGCCAATATCAATCACTCTCGAGTAGGTTAATAATCACCATAACGCTCTGCAAATCCAGAAAGTGAGCCAAACCTTCCAGGCCTACCATTCCCAACGTGTCCGCAAGATTGTAGTCTAATTCCCGCGGGTTCTCATCACCATTGCTAGACCATAGTACTCGGATACCAGGGCTAGTCCGCGAACACAGGGCTGACAAAGCTAACGACGATATTAGGAATAGCGCACGCACTAAGGGGTGTGTGTTGAAAACCAGAAGAATTCCTCGAACGCTTTCTGCTTTACTATTGGTTGAACTATCTATTCAAGGTTTCTATTGGATATTTGCCACTTTAGCTCATGCTCAGAATAAATCCTGGTGTTCGCGGACTAACCCTGACACCCGAGTACAGTAGTGTCCCAGTCATGGCAAACCCGATACCGCAAAAACTGGTCTTATTGGAAATGGCGCTAAGTGAGGGTTATGGGCATATGGCGCAAAAATAGGGGGTGGCAACTTAGCCGAATATCAGAAGAGAGGTGAGTGATGGGATATGCTTTGAAATACTCTTCATGGCTCACTTCTGGCCTACTCACTGGAATTATGGAACACTCCTCATTGGAGAGAGGTTTCTTTTTTCATTACCTATAGGAACTTTAAGTTCAGTGAGGTTTAATTAACTATGAGTATTCCGAAAATTACTGTGCTCTAACTGCGCCACCAGGGTGGCGAACTCGCTTCATTGACTCCGCCGGTGTTAGCTCCATTTTTTCCAATAAGACCAGTTTTTGCGGTATCGGTAGAATATCGGAAGTACTCAGGAGGACTTTATTAGTGATGAGTGAGGAGGATGGGGCTGCGGCGTCGGGAGTAATGCTTAGGACAATACATTGGGAATAATACGAGGTGGCCCCATGCATTTTCTCTTGTCCTTCCAGGGACACGGGCGCCGGAGGTGAGATATCTGATTTTTTTCGGGGGTTACAACACGCAATGAGCAAGGTATTCAGCACGCTCAGTTTAGTGCCGGTATCGAACCCTACCAGAGCTCGTCGGTATTAAATTTTGATAACTACTCTTTACATGAAACTTCGATAGGACTTGTATTAGATGTTAGGGTACTAGTACACTGGGGGAGCGGAGCGTGATACGGTGCTCGATAATACCTGACTTTGGCTTCCCTTTAGATATCACGTAAAATTATCCATGATATCATGATGGCCAAAATTACTGTCAATGCCCCCCCCAACTACAGTACCGTAAAAACTCGATAGATCCACTAAAGGGGATCTTAGCATGAGTCACCTTCCAAACCGCAATAGGTTTAGAGGAGTAGGTTAATAAAATTGCGAATATAAGTTAAATGAGATTCTGCAAGCTCGCCTCCCCAACCTATACCTAGTCTGGAAAACACTATTCCTTCTCGGGGTGTTTTGT
>Ga0307509_10008089_pt1 | contig 13498 bp, 11 predicted proteins | sample 10_EM_MG_FD_202245 | JGI IMG/M metagenome (GOLD analysis project Ga0307509, IMG submission 202245) | Populus trichocarpa ectomycorrhiza microbial communities from riparian zone in the Pacific Northwest, United States - 10_EM | ecosystem: Host-associated > Plants > Roots > Unclassified | place...
GCCTTCGTGCCATCGCGAACAAGGCAACCCCTTCACCTCCTCTGAACTCCCCGACAGGGAGCGGGGATGGGCTAATTATTCGGGCGTGGGGCATCCGTGTCACCAGTGCATTTCGAAAGTGTTTCGCGGAGGGGTGGTTCACTGAGCGGTGTGCATCGTGAAGTTGCAGGTCGCGGGTCTGGTGTGCGTGGGCTTCGGGGTGCTCGGGCTGGTTGCGGGCGGATAACTCTCGTGAAGATCGTCTGACGGTTCGGCCGGGGACGTTCTCGGGTTCTGCTGCGCTCGCCGCGGTGCCGCTCTTACGATCCGTCATCGGGCCGGTACGCCGCGGGATCGCGGGGAGGGCGGGGAATGCGGGAGCTGGAGCGGATCACCGCTCGACGGAGTGAACTGGACCTTCTTGCCGAGGAGCTGGCGAAGCGGCTGGAGGAGGTCCGGGCCGAGCGGGAGGAGCTGGCGATCGCCGAGCGAGTGCTGATCCGGCTGGCCGAGCAGGACTGTGCCGGGTCGGCCGCCCCGGCTGCGGCCCGGGTGGCGGGGCGTGCGGTACTGCTGGTCCCGCACCGCAGCGAGACTCCCGACGAGGCCGCGCTGCCCGCCGACTACCGCAAGATCCTGGCGATCGTGCGGGCAACCGACGGCCCGGTGCAGGTAAGGGCGGTGGGCGAGGAGTTGGGCCTGGAGGTGGCGGTGCGGGGTAAGCTGGAGCCACTGCGCGCGAAGATGACCAAGCTCGCCGACCGCGGCTGGCTGCACAAACGCTCCGACGGGCGGTTCGCCGCACGCCCGTAACCGCGCGAGTCGCGTGCGAGCGGGGCGTAACCGGTTGGCCCCCGGCGGCAGTTGAGTTTGGTGTGAAGAAAAACAACGACATCGTCGAGGGCCCTGACGGCCTTGTCTACACGGCCCGCCTGCCGCTGTCGAGTGCCACCCTGAACTGGCTCGCCGGCCTGATACGCGGCCACCTGAAGAAGATCGGCTCGCGATGGCGGGCCCTGCCCGCGGGAAAGATCGCCGCCATTGTCCTGGCGGTACTGCGCTGTGACCAGCGGCCCGGCGATCTGGCTGGCGGCAATGGGGTGCACCGCACCACTGTGGGACGGTGGGTCAGGGAGGTCGTCGGCCTGCTGGCCGCCCGCGCCCCCAGGCTGGACCGAGCCCTGAAGAAGATCGCCCGAACGGGTGGCGGAGTCGTGCTGCTGGACGGTTCCCTGATACGCACCCGGCGGCGCACCGGCACGGAGAACCGGAAGAACTACTCCGGCAAGCACAGATGCCATGGCCTGCTCGTGATCGCGCTCACCGACGACAAGGGCCGGCTGCTCTGGGTCTCGGCGGTCCGGCCCGGGCGGACCTCGGAGATCACCGCCTGCCGTCACGACAAGCTCACGCAGAAGTTGCGGGCGGCCGGGCTCGGCGCGATCGCCGACCTGGGGTTCGTCGGACTCGACGACAGCGGCCCGGACACCGACCCGGCGGTGATCACCGGCTACAAGGCTGCCCGGAACCGTTCCCTGACGTGTAGTCAGAAACTGTCCAACAAGGCTCTGGCCGCGGTACGGGCGCCGGTCGAGCACGGTTTCGCCCATCTGAAGAACTGGCGCGTCCTCGGCAAGGTACGCACCGACCCGAAGTGGGCGACCGCGCTGGTGAGGGCCCTGTTGGTACTGACGAACCACGAAGTCGCCCGCTGACCGGCAATCGTGACGGGAGTCATCCGCCCGCAACCAGCCCGAGCACGCCGACATCCACGCGCACCAGACCCATGACCTGCAACTTCACGAAGCACACCGCTCAGTGCGTAACTGAACCGGCGGCGGTGCGCTCGGCGCCGGCCGGCTCATCGCACTGACCAGTTGGACCAGGGCCTGTCCAGTCGGCGGGGAGTGGACACCGGACAGGCCCTGGTGGATTGAGGAGGCGCGGTGGCGCGGGCACAGCCCGGCGCCTTTGCCACGGATTTCTAGACCGCGAGCCAGACTGCGTGATCCGTTGCCAGCAGGCCGTCCTCGACGGGGCCGCTACTCAGCAGAATGGAGGTGTGGTCGGGGAGCCGGTACGGCTCACCCGAGAGGTTGACCACGCAGACGAAGCCGGGGTCGCGGCGGAAGGCGAGGACTCCTGCGGGGGCGTCGAGCCAGGTCATGCTGCCATCGCCGAGGGCGGGGTTGCCGCGGCGCAGACGGAGGGCGGTGCGGTAGAGCTCCAGCATCGAGGTTTCGTCGCCGGTCTGTGTCTGCACACTGTGCTCGCCCCAGTTGGCGGGCTGGGGCAGCCAGGGTTCGGCGGAGGTGTCCTCGGGGCTGAAGCCGAAAGGTGCGGTGGTCCCGGACCAGGGAATCGGTACACGGCAGCCGTCGCGGCCTCGGTCGGTGTGGCCGGAGCGTTCCCAGAAGGGGTCCTGGAGGACTGTCTCGGGCAGGTCCTCGACTTCGGGGAGGCCGAGCTCGTCGCCCTGGTAGATGTAGGCGCCGCCAGGCAGGGCCAGCATCAGCATGGCTGCGGCGCGGGCGCGGCGGGTGCCGAGTTCCAGGTCGACGGGGCCCTCGGGCTGGTAGCGCTCGTTGGGTACCCAGCGTGCGACGGTCTGGCGGGCGTAGCGGCTGGTGTGGCGCATGACGTCGTGGTTGGACAGTACCCAGGTGGCCGGCGCGCCGACGGCGCTGAGCATGGCGAGGGAGTCGTCGATGACCGTGCGGAGGTCCTTGGCGTTCCAGCTGGCCATGAGGAAGTCGAAGTTGAACGCGGTGTGCAGGCCGCCGGGGCGGACGTAGGCGGCGAGGCGTTCGGGGGTGTCGGCCCAGGCTTCGGCGACGAAGGCGCGGTCGCCGGGGAACTCGTGGGCCACCTTGCGCCAGGCGCGGTAGATGTCGTGGACCTCGTCGCGGTCCCAGTGCGGATGCTCGACATGCCCCCGGGCCGTTCCCTCATCCGCCGGCTCGGGCCGCAGGTCGGGCAGCTCGGGGTCCTTGACGAGGCCGTGCGCCACATCGATGCGGAAGCCGTCGACGCCCCGGCTGAACCAGAACCGCAGGATCGACTCGAACTCGGCGTGGACGTCCGGGTGTTGCCAGTTGAGGTCGGGCTGTTCGGGGGCGTACAGGTGGAGGTACCACTCGCCGTCGGGCAGGCGGGTCCAGGCCGGGCCGCCGAAGCAGGAGACCCAGTTGTTCGGGGGCTCGGCGCCGTCAGGGCCGCGGCCGGGCCGGAAGACGTAGCGCTCGCGTTCCGGGCTGCCGGAGCCGGCGGCCAGTGCGGCCTGGAACCAGACGTGCTGGTCGGAGGTGTGGTTCGGGACGATGTCGGGGATGACGCGGATCTGGTGCCGGTGGGCTTCCTCGATGAGCTGTTCGGCGTCGGCGACCGTGCCGAACAGCGGGTCGATGGCGCGGAAGTCGGCCACGTCGTAGCCGCCGTCCGCCATCGGGGACTGGTACCAGGGGTTGATCCACAGGGCGTCCACACCGAGCGACTTGAGGTAGGGGAGCCGGGAGCGGAGGCCGGCGATGTCGCCGACGCCGTCGCCGTTCCCGTCGGCGAAGCTGCGGATGTAGACCTGGTAGATGACGGCGCTGCGCCACCAGGGCGTGGTGGAGGACATGGTGCTGAAGGGTCCTTTGAGAGTGGGGGAGAGTGCGGTGTGGCGGCCGGGGGTTACTTGGCCGCGCCCGCGGTGAGTCCGGCGACGATGCGGCGCTGGAAGATGAGCACCATGATCACCAGGGGGACGGTGACCAGGACGCCCGCTGCCATCTGGCTGCCGAAGGGGATGTCGAACTGGGTGGCGCCGGTGAACTTGGAGATGGCGACCGGCGCGGTCTGGATGCTCTGCTTGTTCGTCATCGACAGGGCGATGAGGAACTCGTTCCAGGCGGCGATGAAGGCGATGATCGCCGTGGTGAAGATGCCCGGTGCGGCGATCGGGATGATGATCTTGCGGAACGCCTGGCCCCGGGTGCAGCCGTCGATCATCGCGGCTTCTTCGAGTTCGTCGGGCATCTGCTTGAAGAACGTGGTCAGGTTCCACACCGCCAGCGGCAGCACGAACGACATGCTCGGCACGATCATGGCCTGGTAGGTGTTGATCCAGCCGATGTCCGTGAACAGTTTCAGCAGCGGAACCACGATCGACACCACCGGGAACATCGAGGTGGCGATGATCAGGGTGAGAATCAGCCGCTTGAAGCGGAACTCCAGCCGGGCCATCGCGTAGGCGGTGAAGGTGGCCAGCAGCAGCGCCAGCATCGTGGTGATGCCGGAGACGATCAGGCTGTTGAGCAGGGCGCGGCCGAATCCCTGGGAGGGACTGAAGACCGCCCGGTAGTTCTCGAACGACACCGAGGAGGGGAAGAGGGAGGTGTCGAAGATGTCGGAGGTGCGGCGCAGGCTGGAGACCAGCATCCAGTAGAAGGGGGCCAGGCAGTAGGCCACCACTGCGGCAACTCCCAGGTAGAGCAGCCAGGTTCGCCATTTCACGGTCACGGTCATGCCGACACCTCCGCGCTGCTGGGCGCCGAGGTGCGCCGGAGTCTGGTCCTGCCCTTGGGCCTGCGGGGGCCGCCGACGTCCCCGATGAGATCCGCGCCCAGCAGTCGGACGAAGCCCAGGGCGACGAGGAAGACGTAGAGGAAGAGGAGTACCGCGTAGGCGGCGGCCGGTCCGAAGCGGACGTTGGACGCCTCGTTCTGCGCAAGCATGGACAGGGTTTCCACCGAGTTCTTCTGCGCGCCGATGAGGAGGTAGGGAAGGTCGAACATCCGCAACGCGTCGAGGCACCGGAAGAGCACCGCGACCAGCAGGGCGGGCTTCACCAGCGGCAGGGTGATGCGCCAGAACTGGGCGAGCGGGCCTGCCCCGTCGATGCGGGCCGCCTCGTACACCTCCTTCGGGATCACCTGCAGGCCGGCCAGGACCAGCAGCCCGATGAAGGGGGAGGTCTTCCACACCTCGGCGATGACGACGGCGATCTTGGCGTGGAAGCCTTCGGTGGTCCACAGGACCTGGTGGCCGATCAGCGCGTTGGCGATGCCGTCGCTGTTGAAGATCCACCGCCACAGCAGGCCGGAGATGGCCGTGGGCACGGCCCAGGGGATGAGGATGCTGGCGCGGACCAGGGCCCGGCCGCTGAACGCCTTGTGCATGATCAGCGCCATGGCCACGCCGATCAGGGTCTCCAGGCCGACCGTGACGACGGTGAAGAAGGAGGTGTTCCAGAAGGCGTTCCAGAACCGGTCACCGGCCTGGCCGAAGATGTCGGTGTAGTTCTGCAGCCCGACGAACGGCTCGGTGTCGCTGATGAAGCCGGTCTTGGGGTCCAGGCCCTTGGTCCCGTACAGCGACTCCTTGAACGCCATGATCGTCGGGTAGAGGACGACGACGGTGAGCACCAGGAGCGTCGGCGACACGAGCAGTGCCGCCGTCCGCCCCGAAGCCGCGGTCGCCCAGGCCCGCCTGCTTCCCTGCACCGGCGCGGTGGGCTCTCCGGCACGGCCGCCTGCCGTGCCGGTGGGGCCGCCCGCGGCGGTGCCGGGTGGGATCTTGGTGTCGACCACGACTTTCCTCCTCACTGTGCGGCGGACTTCTGCAGCTCGCTCTGCAGGTCCTTCAGCGCCTGCGCGCTGCTCTTGGCACCGGTCAGGGCCGCGTATGCCTCCTGCTGGATCGCCGAGGACGCGTCGCCGTACTGGACCACCCGGGGGCGCGGCACGGCGTTCAGGATCGACTTCTTCAGCACCGGCAGGTACGGGTACTGCTTGACCAGCGCCTGGTCGTCATAGAGGGCCTCGTACGGCGCGGCCATGGAGGCGTCCTTGAGGAACGTGCTTGCAGTGTCCTGGCTGGTGAAGAACTTCATGAAGTCCAGCGCGGTGGCCTTGTTCTTGGCGAACGACGACAGCGCCACGTTGTGGCCGCCCAGGCTGGAGGAGCCGGCCCCGTTCAGGCCGGGCAGCGGTGCGACCGCGAACTTGCCCGCGACCTTGCTCTTCTCGGCCAGTGAGTACACGTACGGCCAGTTGCGCAGGAAGACCAGGTTGCCGGACTGGAACGCCTGGCGGCCTTCCTCTTCCTGGTAGGTGATGGCCTCCTTCGGGATCGTGCCGTCCTTGAAGGAGTCGACGAGGAAGTCCAGGCCCTTCTTCGCCGCGGGCGTGTCGACGTCGGGCTTGCCGCCGGCGTCGGTGATGACCCCGCCGGCGGAGTTGACGGCCTCGGCGAAGTTGACCGTCAGTCCCTCGTACTTCTCGAACTGGCCGGCGTAACAGGACATGCCCTTGGCCTCGGGCAGCTTCTTGACCTTGGAACAGTCGGCCTTCATCTCGGCCCACGTCGTCGGAGCGGCGCTGATGCCGGCCTTCTTCAGCAGGTCGGAGCGGTAGTAGAGCACGCCGCCGTCGGAGCTGGCCGGGACCGCGTACAGGTTGTCGCGGTACTTGGCCGTCTCCACGGTCGGCTTGAGCATCTTGTCCAGCGGGAACTGCGCGGCGGGCAGCTGGTCTATCCACTGGTGGGCGGCGAACTCCGAGGTCCACACGACGTCCAGGGAGAGCACGGTGTAGGCGTCGGACTTCGTCTCGGCGTTCTGGATCATCTGCTGGCGCTGCTGGTTCACGTCCGCCGGCAGCTGGACGAAGGTGACCTTCTCCTTCGGGTGCAGCTTGTTCCAGCTGTCGATCACCTTCTGGACGACGCCGGAGCTGTCCTTGGCCGCCGCGTACGTGATCGGGCCACGGCCCGAGAAGGCCGACGGGCTCTTCGACTGCCCCGACGAGCTGCTGCCGCCGGAAGAGCTGCAGGCGGTGAGGACAAGCCCGGCGGCGACGAGCACGGCCGAGCACTGAAGGACTCTGCTGGTTCTGGCGTTCACTGTCTCTCCTGGACGTGCGGAACCGAAGTCTCGGCGTAGGCGCCCTGTAGGAAGTAGCTACCGAGATGACTCTGGGATGGCTCTGTTATGAGACTGTGCTGTCACGGCATTTTGTAGATCAAAAACGCAGGTCAAAGCCACGAAGGGTGACTTCACGGCGACGGCCTCGACTCCGTTGTGACAACGCTTGCACCGTATGAGTGCACTCGCTGGAAGTCAATGCGTAACTTCCCGGTAGCACGACTGGATTATGGCGGAACATGCTGATGAATAGCGGACATAACTGGTCATGCATGCTGGCTGAAATGTCGTGACAGCGCTGTCACGAGGGGTCCCGCACGGGGGTCGGTCTGTGCTAACTTCCGCTCATGTCACCAGCTCAGCGGCACCCCACACTGGCCGACGTCGCCGAACGGGCGGGGGTCTCCCCGTCCACGGTCTCGCGCACGATGCGCGGCCTGACATCGGTCTCACCGCAGGTCCGTGCCCGGGTCGAGCAGGCCGCCCGTGAGCTGAACTTCGCGATCTCGCGGCAGGCATCGAGTCTGGTCACCGGCAGGACTGGCGTCATGGCGGTGCTCGTGCCCACGCTCGATTCATGGTTCATGGGCTCGGCGCTGTCCAGCCTGGGCCCGCTGCTGCGTGGCGCGGGCATGGAGATGACCGTGTATGTGGTCCCTGATCTGGCGGAACGGGCCGCGTTCTTCGAGCGTCTGCCGGCCCGGCGTAACGCCGACGCGCTGCTGGTGTTCTGCTTCGACCTCACCAAGGAGGAGACCGCCCGGCTGGACGATCTCGCCATGCCGGTCATCTACATCAGCCAGCACGTCGAGGGCCGCCCCAGCGTCTACGTGGACGACGTCGCCGGCGCCTGCAAGGCCACCCGCCACTTGATCAACCTCGGACATCGCCGGATCGCCTTCGCGCACACCGTCAACGCCCGCGGCTTCAGCTTCAGCTCACGCGAGCGCCTCCTCGGCTACCGGCAGGCGCTCACCGAGGCGAGCATCCCGCTGGACGACGACCTGGTCGTCACCACACCGCCCCGCGACAAGCGCGGCACCACACAGGCGGTCGGAAACCTGCTGAGCCTGCGCGAACCGCCCACAGCGATCTTCGCCGAACAGGACGAACTGGCCGCCTCCGTCATCTCGACCCTGCGCACCGTACAGATCGAGGTACCTGAACGCATCTCGGTCGTAGGTTTCGACGACCAGCTGATGGCCGAGTGGCTCGACCTGTCCACAGTGGCCCAGTCCCCCTCGGACATGGGCCGTGCCGCCGCCGAACTTGCCCTGGAACTCATCAACGACTCCGACGCGGACCGTGCCCGGCACATCGTCCTGCCCACCCACCTGATCCTGCGAGGCACGACCGCTCCGCCGCCCGCCCCTCAGGGCGAATACGAAGCAAACGGGACAGGCCACAGCTTGTGACGTGTCAAGCCGTCGCCTGGCCATAACGAGGGTCCCTGTCCGCGATCGGTAGGGACGGCGCTGGACACAGCCCGGCCAGCGCCCAGACTGCGGTGCCCCACGAAGGCAGCTCCGCCCGAAGTCGTCGATTGCGCGGCTCAGCTCAACCACAGTTCGCGCACGGGCAAGTTCGCCTCGGGCAAGCCGCCACCGTAGGTGCTGGTCGCCATGCACACCGCTCAGTTCACTCCATCGAGCGGTGATCCGCTCCAGCTCCCGCATTCCCCGCCCTCCTCGCGATCCCGTGGCGTACCGGCCCGGTGACGGATCGTAAGAGCGGCACCGCGGCGAGCGCAGCAGAACCCGAGAACGTCCCCGGCCGAACCGTCAGACGATCTTCACGAGAGTCATCCGTCCGCAACCAGCCCGAGCACCCCGAAGCCCACGCACACCAGACCCGCGACCTGCAACTTCACGATGCACACCGCTCACTGTGTATTGACGTGTCAGCGCACTCCTTGCAGTCCAGGACGGTTTCACAGTCCCAGTGATCATGTGAATGTGCAGGTCGCGATGGTAGGACGGCGGGTGGTCGTCCTGATCCGTACGCAACGAGGCTCCGGTTGACGCCGGTGACCGATCACGTCGCCTGCACTGCCCGGAGCTTCGATGCGCCGTCAGTCCGTCGGTATCGGCCGGTCAAGTTGCCCACCCAGCAGCACCGGTGGAGCAAGCCGCCGAGCCTGCGGCTGCAGACTCCGGCCGACCTGCGGCATGGGCGCGCCGGGCCTCGCTCGTGAATGTGCTGCTGACTGCCCGCTCGGCGGTGCTGGCCGGGGCGCGCTCCTTCGCCGCGATCGACAGTGGGTGAAGCGCCCCTCAGGCCGCCGCTCGGCTGCCTCGGAGCCCTCGCTGCGACGGTCTTCGACGCGCGGATCGCACCGAGCGCGGCGACCATCCGCCGGGTGCTGAACACCGCCTGTCCTGGTGGTCCAAGAACGCCGGGGGCTCGCACCACGGCGAGATCCCGGCCGCCCATCCGCCGGCCAGGGTAGCGGCGCCGGCCTCACCGTCACCCCGCTGCATGTGCCCGACATGACGAATAGGCCACACGCTTCGGCGAGTTGGATTGTTCTGAACGGTCTGCGGGAGATCGCGAAGCCGTTGATCCCTGCGCAGGAGGTGTGGCCGCAAGGTGGCGGAACGCAGGGCACACCTGATGAGGCGCTGTCTGCGGCCATCGGCCATCTGGTCTCCGGCTGTGTCTGGCGACGGCTGCCGCTCTGCTTCCGCATACCGAAGCCGACGGCTCACCGCCGGTTCCCGACCTGGTGCCGGGCCGGCGTCCGGGGCTGCCTGCACGACGCCGTGCTGCACCGGCTCGACGACGTCGGCTTCGGCGACGTCACCCGCGTCTCTGCCCCGCCCTCGCGTCACTTCTCCACCTGACGCTTTCCGCCCCGAAGCCCACTCGTGGCGTCCCTGGGTTTCTCCCCGCGGGCGAACCGCTCCGCGGTCTCCAGCCTCGGCCATTCACGGGCCGCCAGCTTCTTCGGCGTCAGCCCGCCATCCCGCGCGCATCTCATGCCCCGGCCTCCCGAAAGGGTTTCGAAGCGCCAGAAGCACACCCGTCACCGTGAGTTCAACTTCAGGACACACACCCCTGTGAGAGTGCGGTGAATCTGCTTGAACTCGCAAGCAGTTCTTCGCCACCCCCTCATCGCGTACAACCGGCACGCCGCTGCCGGTCCGGGCACCAGGAGTGAGTCACCACATGCACCCCCCGTCCAAGTCGTCCTCCAAGTCGTCCTCCAAGGCGAACAAGGCCCCTGCCCGCACGAACGCCCCGGTGAAGCGCATCGTCACCGTCGGCGCGCTGGCCCTCGCCTCGACGCTGTCCTTCGTCTCGCCCGCGAGTGCCGCGACGGACATCAGAGGCACCGAATCGTGGAGCACGGACAAGTTGTTGATGAGCCTGTGCACGGGCTCGACCGCGAAGACGTACTGGTTCATCGACGTCAACACCGGCAAGCTGGGGAAGGACACCACGAACGGCCTGCCGGCCAAGAGCCTCCCGGCGGGTTACGAGCGCTTCGAGGGCTCGTGCCGCTACCCGGAGTCGTCGAGCTGGACCTGGACCGGCTCAGACACGAGGGTCACCAACCCCCTGGTGAACTGCGCCTACGGCTCGACACTCAGCCAGACCGTCCAGGCGAACGGCAGCACCACGAGTACCACGACCAACAGTGTCTCCGGCTCGGTCGGCATCGAGTGGACCATCCTGGAGAAGGTCCTCTCGATCGAGGCCGGCGCCAGTTACCAGCGCAGCTGGTCGTACGCGAAGCAGTCGGGCTGGTCCGTCTCCACCACCATCGCCGTGAGCCCGCGTCGGACGGGCTGGCTGGTCCTGCGCCCGGAGATGCGCACGGTGCGCAGCAACCCGATCTTCCACGTCGACAGGTACTCGTGGGGCAAGTCGGGCGGCGGTCAGGAGAACACCACCACCTGGCGCGGCCGCAGCTACAACGAGATCACCTCCCGCGGCGCCTACTACGACGCCAAGGGCAACGTTCTCAACTCCCAGGGCAAGCCCTCCGGCAAGTACGTGGCCTACGACCGAGCAGTGAACAGCTCGGACTGCTAACACGTTCACGGCGACGGCCTTCCGCGCCGGGCGGCCGCCTTCCAGTGTCCTGATTCCGGCATGGGGGGATCTGCCGGGAAGCCGGCGGGGCCCACTGCGGGAGAGCAGTGGGCCCCGCCACCTCCAAGGGGGTGGCGGGGCGCGCCGTCGTAGGCGAGTCGGACAAGGGCGGCACACAGGGGTGGGCCCGTTCCGTCGCAATGTCCTCGATATTAGGGATATATCGGGGCAATCGGGCATGGCTCTCTCGTCTTGGCCGTTCAGGTTCGGCTTCTCGGTCCCACGGCGGCTGACAAATCCCACTTGCCCTGCGGTGGTCGGCGATGACGGCAGGTCGGCCGTGTGTGACGTGCGAGCCGTAGTCCATGGGGAGGTTGCCGAGTCGCCCCTTGCCGGAGCGTGTCGAGGAGCGGCGGTTGCACCGCGACGTGACGAGGGTCCTTGGGCTTGGAGGGCCGGACCGTTACCGTCCTGCGAGGTCGGACCGGATCCCTCATGTCGACCGATCCGAGCAGTCCGTGTCCGGCGGGTGGGGCCGCTGCCGTGCCGGCCCGACCAGACCGCTCTCGTAGGCGAACACGACGGCCTGGACGCGGGCGTGGGCGCCGATCTTGGTGAGGATGCTGCTGATGTGGCTCTTGACCGTGGTCGGGGCTATCGAGAGCCGTTCGGCGATCTCCCTGCTGCTCCAGCCGGAGGCGAGAGCGGCGAGCACCTCGCATTCACGCTCGCTGAGATGGGACAGCCGGTGTCTGCGGTCGGTGAGGTCGGCTCGGCTCTCCTCACGGACCGCGTCGACGAGTGCGCGGGTGAGGGGCGGAGACAGGACGGCACCCCCGAGCGCGACGACGTGGATAGCCGCTGTCAATTCGTGGGGGAGGGCGTCCTTGAGGAGGACTCCGTCGGCACCGGCGCGCAGCGCGGCACAGGCGGAATCGTCGGCGTCGGAGGGGCTGAGCAGCAGCACCCGCGGGGGGAGTGTGTCTGTCCCGTCGGCGTGAGGTGCCGTCGAATCCTCGGTGGGCCGCGTGATGCGATGGATGGCCTGAATGTGCTTCTCGTCAGGCTGGCCCATGTCGATGAGGACGACGTCGGGCCGGAGCGTGTCGGACAGTCGGACTGCCTGGGCACAGGCGGTCGCCTCACCCACGATCGTGAGGCCGGGCTGGGCTTCCAGGAACATCCGCAGGCCGAGGCGTTGCAGAGCCTGGTCGTTGACGATGAGTACGGTGGTCATGCGGGTGCTCTCCCGGCGGACCTGGCCCTGGAGGCGTTCGGTCGGCGATGGTCGGGGTGGGGACTGTGTGGGGGGACGCGGACCCGGCCACGGATCCCGGGATTTTTCGGATCGTGGCCGGGCCCTTCACCCGCACCGGGCGCCTGTCCCCACGGACGGCCGGTGCGGACCGGACGCGCGCTCCGCTTGAGTACGCGCGACCGGAGTCGCGGGGCGCAGGAGGAAGGAGGCCGGGGCGGCCTGCCCGAAGGCCTCGCTGCTCTGTGACTGTTGCTGTCCTCAGCTCTTGACGGTGTTCAGGACTGCGGTGGCCATACCCTGTTCGCCCCGTTCGTTGGGGTGGACCATGGCGGCGGGACTGCTGGGCTTGAGAGGTTCGATCCATCGGGTGGCCGCGGGCGAGCAGGCGTCGTGGCCGGCGGACGGGGTGAAGGTGTCGACGTACGTGGCTCCCGCGGCTCGCGCGCGTTCGCCGAGCATGGTGTTGAGTTGCTGCTGTTTCTGCCGCAGGAACGTGACGTCGCCGGGAGCGATGGGCAGGCCACGACCGCAGCGTGTGCCCTTGGCGGGCAGGATCGACGGGTAGCCGACGACGTAGACCCGGGCCTCGGGCGCACGGCGTTGGATCTCGGTCAGTGCCTGGGCGAGCTGGTCACCCGCGGTGCGTATTTTCTGGGCCACCTTGTCGGTGCCGCCGGAGGTGTACTTCTCCTCGCACGGTGCCTTGTCGGTGATGTCAGTGATGCGCTCGGCCAGTTTGAAGAGCGTTCCCGTGCCGACGCACTTGGTGATCATCGAGCTGAAGCCGATGTCGTTGCCGCCGATGCCGAGCGTGACCAGCCGCGTGTCGGTGGTCAGTGCGGAGAGCTGTGCGGGGTTGGTGCCGTTGCCGGTGGACTGGGGGGTGGTGAGGTCGGAGATGGTGGCGCCACTGCAGCTGACGTCGCGGAAGTCGGCCGACTTGAGGCCGAGTCCCTTGGCGACCAGGGCCGGGTAGTTGCGGCCGGAGCGGTCGCAGCCGGCCGGAGTGCTGGTCTGAGGGGGGATCTTGGGGCCCGAGGTGTACGAATCGCCGAGTGCGACGTACGGCCCCTTGGATATCTCTTCGGCGGTGCTCTTGTCGTGGCTCTCGCCGCTGCCGTCGGAGTTCTGTCCGATGCTGACGGCGGTGACCAGTACCCCGCAGGCAAGGGCCACGCCCATGCCGGTTCGTGCCAACGGTCCCATTGCTGTGTCCTGTTCTTCGTTGCGGATGCTGGGTTGCGGGGACGTGTCGGTACACAAGGAGCGGCGTCGGTGTGGCCCTTGGGGGTCGGGCGAGCGGGGCGGAGCGGTTT
>Ga0307509_10008090_pt1 | contig 13498 bp, 14 predicted proteins | sample 10_EM_MG_FD_202245 | JGI IMG/M metagenome (GOLD analysis project Ga0307509, IMG submission 202245) | Populus trichocarpa ectomycorrhiza microbial communities from riparian zone in the Pacific Northwest, United States - 10_EM | ecosystem: Host-associated > Plants > Roots > Unclassified | place...
GTCACTGAGGGCAGCGCTATCAATAGTGTGGATGTGTGCGATTGTGAAAGGTGCCTTGGGCGCATGCCAGCTATTCTGGCGCGCCAACGTGGGTGGATATGCTCGATTGATTATACTGCCCACAGCTGTAAACTTTAGACTGGGGAGTAGCGATGATGGTTGGGGTCATCCTTGTGGTAGATGAGGGCGTGGAATCAAGATAAATGGGATAGATAAGCTTGGGTGTGTGACGAGGAAAATTGGTGAGAGAGATGAGGAATATCAATGTCGCGTTTGATGTGTTCCGAGTCAGTGTTTGCACCAGCCAGGACGCCACAGCTCCGGCCGGGTGCGCGCACTAATGGGGTCACGCACTTATTGTATGGGCACCGATACTTGTATCAGGTTGCTGCCGGATCAGATCCTAACACCTCATCTCATTGATAATAACACAGTGGGTGATCCATAATACACACTCTCGGTCTGTCTGTCGTCCAAGGAATTCATACAGGTTGAATTATAAGGACAGGAGTTCATGAAAGAAATTTTCCACCCGCGTCGGAAGGTGAACAAAGTACAGGCGAAGTGCGGGACGCGGCGGGCGCCGGGCGGGCCGCTCGTGCAAAAAGGGGGTCAAGTGACGTAACGTAAATGATGGGAGTTTAGCGCTTTAGCGCTCTCTCTGTGTGCTCTCCCGCTCCTCATATCCAACATCATAAAATCACCATTGATGATGCATTATTTTCCTCCCAATAAAGCCATGTTCGACATTACCTCACCTCACCATCCACGATCCCCAACCCAACAGGAGCGACGACAAGGGGGGTCCACTAATAACATGTGCTGTCCTTCGCCGCCACCTGCCTTAGAGCTTTACCATCCCTCTTTCCTCCTTCCCTACTGCCTCTTTCCTCTTGCGCACGCCCGCACTTCCTTACATTCTCCAGAAATCAACTCCGCGACAATTCGACTTTCTTGCTAGTTTCCAAGACCTTACTGCTAAGGCTCCATGCGCTGAGCACGCTCATTAAGGATACAATGCCGTGTCTGTCCTATACTTCTCTTCTCATACTTTTCCTGACACCCTTACCAGATAAGAGACCTTGGTGATCATCGATCATATGCCGTTCCTAAGTCCATTCTTCCTCGCTACGGACAGGCATCCATGCCCAAAACTTTGTTGGTGGGTGTTTTCCTTTTCACCCGCATTTTTCTGCCCACGTGAGCTAGAACGTGGCATGGGGGATACTGTTTAACCATGAAAGGGGTCCACGCGTTATCCCAGTAACAACAAGCTGTTGACTGCGTCATATACCCTCCCGTTCACATGGACCCTCGTCATCCGTTTTGGGGATCCGTTGATCCCCCTCCCATCGACCCTTCCCCTTTCTACAAGGCCCTTCTGCGAAACATGCTATCGGGGTTGAGTTATTCGCATGATTCATCAGTGCCATTGTCTTTGATCACACTTCGTCGGTCCTTTCACATCGCTCTACCCGTTCGACCTTTGGGGCATCCCCGACTCGTTCCATGCCAGCACGACACAGTGACTGTGAGTCGGAGTCACACAGATACACCCGGACAAGATCCAAACAGGGCATCATGCAATGTGTTTTTATCTAATTTTGGAGTTGTATGTTGGTAACTCTGGTAAAATCCACTGGTATGAAGTCCGGCAGCTGAGGCAAGAACTTCCTTTGAATTCGGACCAGAAACTGTGGGCTCGTGTCAGGGTCTCCTTTTCCCTCCAGTGCATCAACAGTGGTCATTGTCTCGTCACTGCATCACCCTGCTGATATCCTATCCCCATCCCATCGTTGTAGCACGTTCTCCTGTTCAGACAGTTGGACTTAATGATACACCTTCTCTGGTTTTCCTGGGCGTTGATACCTAAATTGTGTCCGAGTAGGGTCCCAGTAAGTCCGATGGTGTACATAAGTTGACCAATTGACCTGACCGTAACATGTAGCAGAACGCAGGGTTCTTGCTCTCTGCCAATTCACATTTTCTGGTGAAAATCGCTGTAGTAGACGATGCTACCTGCAGGGTACGTTGTGCCTTCCAAACCCAAGTATTGACGTCCGCACCGTGCGGATGTAACATGTGTCTGTGCCATCAACAACAATAGTCCCCAGACCCGTCCCATAACTCGGAAATGCAGTGTGCTGAACCTCGGGGAACTCTTGTTGTGACTAACCCTAGCCGTTTAATCCTTGCTCTGGGTGCTCTTCGTGGGGACTTAGATGCTCTGCTGAGGTTGGGAAACCACACTTTGTCGATGCTCTAGCGTATGTCGCTGCTCCAGATCTCGCCTTGGGTGCGGATTTGAACCTGTCCAAGGTCAGCCGGTGATGTAGCACGTCCACAGGCCTCAGGCTGCGGCGTCCGGGCGGTCACATTAATAGTAGTTCGTATGAATTCACTATGAAATTTGGCACAGCACTTGGCTAGGGGCCTACCTTGTCCTTGTCACGTGGCATGGTTATGGTTCGGAGGTTTGACTCTGGTCTGGGTGGATCGACTGGACCCGAGGTGGGTAGAATGGAGGTTGTCCAGGGGTTGTCCTGCCTGGCGTCGCGTCACGAATAACGGGCTGGTGCCACCTACGTTGTTTCAATCTTGGGTCGAGTAAGGTCTCAGGATCTCAGATCCACTCAATGGTCGCACGATGACAAACGGATTAGACCGTAGATCTAAGTAGTGGAACCTGGGTAACATCACGTAACAAGTCATGGAGCAGAAAATCGAATTCCTCAAGCGAAATTTTCAGGCTCGACAAGGTAAATGGCAGTAGCACACATATCTAGTTGCCGTACAGAACAAAAGTTTATTGGCGCCCCTGCTCATCTTTAATAAATACCAGCAGTGCGAGAAGCCACGATACCGTATTCAATTCGCGCGATATGATTTAGCTTAACTACCCGGGGACGACCAAAGGTATTCACCTACTGCTCGGCCATGAAGTGCACATAGGTGCAAAGAATAGCAGGGTGAGATCTCGTCACTCCGCCTTCGAGTAGCGTCGGAAAGAGGGCATCACAAAGTTGCGAAATCCGTTCCAGACGGCCCAAACTTCAGGACATGGATCATCTCTCCTCCAGTGAGACATGTGCCAATGATGCGATAATGTCGATCCCTCACCCTGCGCGTTCGTATCTGCACTGCACCGTGGTCGGAGGGCTAGCTCGCAATATTAACCTGATGGAGATGGTTAAACGGACTTGGCAAACGACTGAGGTCGGTATCACATTGGCATTCATTCCTGTCTACCATAAACTCTGTATCTGGTTTTCCTTACATGTGAATACTGCTAATACAGTCGTTTATGTAGAAAAGAAAGAATCTAGAATATGTGTTCTGAGCACGCGTCAGGCCTCAGAACGTGTGCGTCAGACACGGGAACTGAGGCCTGAGGGTACAAAAGTCAACTACCCTATGGTATATAAACGAACATTAAGGTTCTAGGGTGACAGTCTAAATGAGTGTGAAACTCCTGTCAGTGCTAAGGAATATTGGTACTGTGCATATCTTATTGACCCGCTCGCGCCCGCCATTTGCTACAGTTTACCCATGAGACTGAGTTCCCTCAACGACATTACCCTCCCCATAGCTTGGTGGAGCTTCAGGATTGAACACCTCGGTACGAAGTTGCTGAATTTCGTGCCAAAGGCGATCAAATTGGGTGTGCATCGTCCGAAACATGGGTGATGACGTTGCCGCTCTTCGCTCGATGGCAGGAACTGAGGGCGGAGGAGACTGAGACCCACTTACTTCCGATGTAGGTGGAAGATAGGGGGGTCGAGGGCGTAAAGTCTCCGCACGCATACGTGCAAGCATCTTGGCCGACAAACCAATTGGGATAGACGGGAATAATCTCGAATGTGTGGCTGGGTGTGTTGACGAGGAGGGTCCGTCGGCGTCCGCATTCGCTCCCACCTCCTCAAGGGATCCACTTTGCGGTTGCTGCAGACCAATCCAAGACACTTGGTCTCCGTGAGTTGCGTCCGTATGTGTTAGGATGAACGGTGTGAGCCCTATTCCAGACACTGGCCGCATAGCAGTGCTTGAAGGTGCAAATTTTTTGAGGATATGATGTCTCCGTCGACGCCATAGTATGAAGGCAACAATTCCGACCACCAGCAATAGGCCCATGGTACCACCTATGATAGCTCTGGCTTTGGCGGAAAAATGCGATGCTCTTGGTGGCGCGGCTGTCGTCGTATTGACACGTACGTTTTGTACAGGAACTCTGCGTGCCAGAGTGGTTAGCATTGAAAGAGCGACACACCAAATACATACTCCAGAACCAATGGCGCGAACATTGCACCTTGCGCAGGACTTGAGACATCGACCTTAGTAGGACCCGGAATTGAGAATTGGAAGCATCTTACCTGGCCAGTCCCGACATGTCAGAGCCATTGAAGCTGTTGTAACGAACAGGGAAAGTCCCCATATTCTGACTACCGAATGATGACGCTCGGTTGTGGACTCTGCTGATTAAATTCGACCGCAAATCCTTATTTGGTGTCATGGCAGCTACAAACAGGTTCCAGGCTGGGACCACGTTAGCCAAGCGCATGCCAAAGTATAGAACTACCAACTGGATATCGTGAAATTCACATATGAGGCTGACACAAAGATTCCGGCAGCCGACGACAACGGTATGTCGGACAATGTTTGGTTACGCCATGACATATCGAGCGTGATATTGTAAATGAAAGCACTGTGACCATTATATACCTAAGGAATGATGAGGAACAAGATGAAATGCGATTCGATACGTTTACACACCGATGGTTCCACCACTTGAGTGCGTAACCATACGTCTGCGAATAGATTATAACCCAACGTCCACGAATCGGATGAATTATACACTGCTTGGATGTGGTTGTCGCTACCTAGCGCAAGCGTCTTCCATTGCGCATATAGGCCTGCAGTTATGTTCTACCAGCCAGTCAGTCCCATCGCTCAATGTCTGATGGACCGATACAGACAGAGTAGTGATTAGCATCGGCAATCCGCCCAACGACTGAGCTCATCTTTGACATAGCTCCAATGGCAATGATCCCTTTGATAGCGAGATTGCTTTTGTCAGTAAGAGGCGTGCTAGGTATCGGCGAATCTGTATCAATCCTGGCACGTTGGACAACTTAAGTGAATTTAGTTTATTGGCAGAAATGACCTACTCAAAGTTACTGTATATTGTCCAGTTGGATAAGTAATCGGCCCATGAAGCTAGCAATCCATACTATCGATGTTGCTCAGTCGTCGATGGAAAATGGTGTATAGCTCGGACATACATATCTGTTTATCAGGTTTCCATTTCCGCTCGCGAGGGCATGAGCGTATGTCATGATCAACATATTCCCTGACTCTGTGCATCATACGCAATTTTATAGACACACCGGACCAGAGTGAAAGGTAATTCACAAACGTTCGACTCCCACATTTCGCGTCAACTTGGTGTTCGGGACTGAGACATTTGGGTAGCTGCTTCCTATGCGCTCCGGGCCTTTCTGAATATTTGACACTTGGAGTTTCTGTGAAACACACCTAAGTCGCTGGCAGCAAATTGGACATCGCTGTCAACTTGAAGCTGGAATAGAGGCTCGAGGAGAGGTTCGCCAAGGGTTGGATCTATGTACATTAATGCAGGAAACGCGGCATACAGTGTCTCAACTGCATTTACCCGACTCAATAACATCAAGTTCAGTATGTCGCATGACAGAAATGAACTCGGGTTAACTCACTTAGGGACATCGCCACCAATATTCTTCATAAACATCATTACGTCCGACTCGTTAAATCTACCATTCTCATCGGTTCCAATCGTCAGCTGGGTACTGCCAAATACTTGGGGGACTGCCAGGGAAACCAAGTCTCCGAGCGGATCGGAAACAGAAGCAGCATCGCGGAGTATTTTCTGATCCAGTTGCCGGGCCCTTTTCGAAGCATTACCGAAATCATTCAGGAAGTCAACTATCTGAAAGGAGATGTTAGAACAATTACGACTCCAAAAATGCGGGGAGCGACCAATGATTTATCGTCAGAATATTTAAGCTTATAGTACGGTCTGCGCTTCTGAGCAGGAATGCCAGATTGAGCTGGATAGCTGATGGATGGGTCGGTGGTGTAACCGAGTGCGAACACGACGGGATCTTGTGTGGCTTGGATCATGCCAAAGTCACGCGAGAGGGCAAAGACTATTCTACCAAATGTAAACATGGGATCGCTTGTAGTGGGCGCAGCCCCTTGGCTGTCCAAGACCCCATTAGAGATGAATGCGCCGAGAGTGGCCCCCCAGTAAGAAATTTTGTATGTGACATTAGCATCCTAGATCCAGGGATCGTAAGCAACTAGATGAAAGGCATAAAAGACACTTACAGCCTTCGTAGCATAGTAGAACGTACCCCATCCCGCCTGGGACATATCCTCGCTAAACAAGACTGGTTCCAAGTATGTTGCAGTGTGGTAGATGGCCCCACCGTTTGATGTGACATTCCACTGCATAACATCGGAGTCGAGGGGGTTCATTGTTGTAGTCCAATCTACAATTTTCAGGAGATACGAGACAGTTTTGAGAAACTATTTCACATACATGGGCCGAAGTCGGAATACACTTCCATCTTATGAGTTGAACTATCAAACGACATTGCCGTGATGGAGAGGTATGAGAAGGGTATTGATTGCCTGACCCAATCCCCTGGCTGAAAAGACTGAGTGAGTCGGGGTACAATGAATTGAAGAATTTGGGATGAACCTCGACCGGGTTGAAGAATGTGACATTGACTTGCATTGGTCCAGCTTCGGCAGTGAGCGTGATTTGGGTAGGCGTCATCACTCTATTTGTGACGTTCGCTTCACTGACGTTCAGCGGCTGGGATGATAGCAAGTAGGATGGTGATGTTCCGAGGATGCTAAAGGTAGCCCCATCGACGCGCACCAAGATATCCTGAGTAAAGTACTAGAACAATGAGAAGTATCTCAATTCCGGTAGGTTGAATGAAGGAAACACACGCACGTTGGAGAGGTTGCTCGTTGTTGTGCCTAGATGATATTCATTGGGGTTCCCTACAATGGAGAGGTTACTACTATTTCTTTGCGGTAGCCAACAACTGAAGTAGGGTGAGCGGACTGAAAGAGGGAGGGCTACGGAGAAAAAAGCCTGAACCAGTTGAGTTTGTCGGTACGTTAAAACTAGGAGAAAAAGTAGTAAGAGGGTCATTGCGAGAGCGGATGTGGAAGGGCACGGAATCCGTAGACTGTTTCACGTACCAACCTTTTTATGACTGGGAAAGGGCCATGGAGGTCAACTATGCATAGCCGGTCCACCCGATGAAGTTCGGTGAGGCATTGCAACCAAGGCAGACAAAGAATTCCCCGGATCGACCCAGAAGACTAGAACCAACCAGACCGATGATGGGAGTCCTGGGACCAAGGTATCGTGGTAACGACCTCGCTTCCCGAATTCCGACCAAGATGCTAGCCTTGTATTCCTTTTCAATCCCAGATTCATTAGGAAGGCCAACTTGAAGTGACTCGTGTGTAGTCACAGACATATGCGAATAATGGTATATGGGGCTCTTTTCTACCAGTCGCTGTTCCCAGAGGACGGCGGCTCTCCAGACATTACGTCACCACCTGCAGAACACCGAGGTTGGGGCACTGCAGATAAGTTACCCTGATGTCACCTTGGGCTCCTCTTCCACTTTCTGTATTGCCTTCCCTTACATCCACACTCACTCTTCCACTCTTTTCAACATTCACCTGATGTCTGATGTCAGCAATATGAAGACGACCATTCGAATTCCCCGCTAGTTTCCGAGGCCATACAGCGGTAACTTCGGCACAGGCTCGATGCGCCGAGTTTACTTCTCAGATGATACTCCTCCGAGCCCCAGATATGATTGTATCTACGCCCCAACTTTCTCTCCAGCTTTCGCCTAATATTGTTGCCATCCTATGCAGATTGCCGCCAGAGAAGCTGGATTTCATGCGCTACAGCTGAATTTATGTGTGAAATATTCGGTATTATTTTCTCAGAGAAAAGATGGTGAAATGTTACCATGAAATTCAACTTAAAAGTCACAAAAAATCAGACCAGTAGGTAAAACACCGAAAATCCAATGAATCGAATACTGAATGAGTGCTGAATGAGTGCTGAGTGATCCTGAGTTGTGGTGTAGTGTGGGTTTTACATGGGTAGGCCCCAACATTGCTGCTGCCGTCGCCTGTACATCACCGTCACCACTGCCGCTGCCATCATCGTCACCCGCATGTCACCACCACTGCCACCGCTGCCATCATTGTCATCACCCGCATGTCACCATCACTGCTGCCGCCACCATCGTCGTCGCCCGTATGTCACCGTCACCGCCGCCGCCACCGTCGTCGTCGCCCACATGTCACTGTCGCCACTGCCGTCGTCATCGCCCGCAGTCACCGTTGTCGTTGTTGCTGTCATCGCTGCCCGTGCCTCACTGCCATCATCACTAGCATCACTGCTTGTGCATCACTGTCACTGTCATCATCGCCATTGCTGTTTCACCTAAGCACACGAGTCGCGAGTCAAAGCAACACGTTACGTGTAGTGTTGCCGCGGCTAAGCTGAAGCCGCAACTTCGACTACAAGTCAGCGAAGCCGATATTTCTTCACGTCCTGCTTCAATCAGCAAGTTGACCATGACAATGAAAAATGGCACCCTGAGCCAGAAGAGAGAGCATCTCCTTCAGGCAATTTGTCAGCGCACGATCACTGGGCTTTGGTTCGCCACTATCATGGGCCGAAAAAAGTTTGGAGAGTATGCCACAGCGAAGATTGGACTGGGCGGACAGTTGCGAGAGTACGGAAAGTAGGAGGCTGCGATGGCTCCACTTATCTTCGTCACGGAAATCGCAATAAAAATATGCCACAGACGCCAGTCCTGCATCGTGTAGTCCCATGATGTCCAGCCCAGATACGCAACAACCAACAACCACAGAGAGACGACAACAAACCAGTTGACGCTCTTTCCCGCTCCCGCTACAAAAACATGTGTCTACAGGGTGCAGGGTGATAGAGGGGAAAGAACTCACGTTTGCCATATCCACAAAAGAGTTGGATCCGACTCCCATTCGTTGAATATGCCACATTGGAAGAACCACATTGCTGTTCCCTCGTGAATCGTGATGGACACCACGGGCAATATTGCGATTTGTGGACGGATCGGGTGCAGAAAGCCATTTTCGGAGGTCCTGTCGCAATTGCTCTACTGTTGATCCTTGAGAACTACTACAAAGGAGGAGATAGCGAGACAACCAACACTTTCTTTGTCTGTTTTGTTCGTCATTTGGTGCGTGATGGCTAAACCATAGAATCGATCAGGACAGGCGATGCATGGGGAGAAAGTGGTTTTGCGCACCATAAATAAGTACGCACGTCTTGTCGTCCATAATGTGGGTGACCTTCAACACTTCCGCTATTGCCATCCGGGCCTCCTCCTGGGTCAGCGTATCTAGTCTCCTCAGAGCACCCTCAATATCGCTTTTTCCCAACAGTTTCTTCACGTATTTTTCTGATGAAGTGTGAGTCAACAAAGAATGACGGGTCCGCTAGAGAGGTGCTTACACCGTCGTCCCTGTTTGATCTCCGTTGTCGCGATGGAAAGGATAGAGAGGACTTCAACCATGATCTTTAATATCATGTCCGTCATCGCAGGAGTCGGTGGCACGTGTGTATAAGACTCGAGCCTCTTGAAGAAATTCTCGATGCATGAGAACAGATCAGCAAGCATATCCTCATTCGCACCAACATCCTTGGCCGCCTGGGAGACGTATTTGCCAGAAGGGCTGCATTGGCGGATCGAGGTGAATCCTCACCAAAAGAAGGACCCCAATTCCCAGCAAATATCCCTTTAGTGGGTGAAAGCACCTGTAAGGTAGCAGTCAACGAAGGTATTTCGATCGGAAAGTGATGTTGAGATATACCAAGCCGACCCCCTCGCCAAGGGTGGCGGAGAACGCAAATAGGACGTTCACCGTTGGGTCGAGCTAATTCCTTAATCTCTCATCGCCGCTGCGACTTTGTTCGACTTGTTGAACGAGTTCTTGAAGCACGAACAGGATGGCGGCGGGGGTATCGCAGGATTGGAGTTGGGAGGCAAGAGGGTGGGAGAGTAGCTTGCTCTTCGTGATCTTGTTGTACGCTTCCAGGGCGGCATTAAAAACCGACCGGAAGTTGGGTGAGAAGGTACAAGAGGAAGTTGCGGAGGCAGTCTGGGACATGGGGACTGTAGTCGGATGAGATCAATTTGGTGGACAAGACCGTGACGAGGCGATGACGAGCGCCCACTGCCAGTCCCTGGGAGAGGCTACGGATTTGTCACCTGCCAGTGACCTAGCCACTTTCTCGCTTTCCTGTGGCGCGTCCTGCGCTATCCGTTATTACCCCAGCAATATGCAGACTCCTAGCTGCATACAGAGGGATCGAATTTTCCCCGAACTGTTGCACTCGGCCGCGGAAGCGGACTTTGTTGGCCTTTAGCTTTACCTGCGGAATGACATGCAACAGTCTGTACCTTTGCAATGGATCCTAACTCAACAAGACCCCATCCCCAAAGGCCCCTCCAAACGTAAACTAGAATTTCTCCCCCTCCCATACACCTAATCTTTCCGCGAGTCGTGTTTCCAATAGTTTGTAACAAAGAGGCGTTGACTATTTGACACTGGAATGATTATGCTAGGAAACGTTGCACAGCCTAGAGCAGCACCAAAAATCTTCTTGACTACACAAAGAATAGAATACTGTAACGCCCTACTAGTACGACTTTTCATACTACATCCCACCACAAATTGAGCTGTGATAGATGACACAGTGGGTTGAAGTCATCGACGAAACGAATGAATCGCGTGTGCCTTGTCAAGGTACGATTGAGCTGCCAGTGATCCAAGAGGGACAATGCACTACTCCAGTAGGTGTAGGTGTAGTCGCAGTCGCAGTCGCAAACAGAGCGCGAACGCGGACCTCGCTGTGCCGTGTACGTGATCGACGCGACGCGTCAACGCGTCAACCGTGACGCTCGCGCTTGAAGAACACAAACCATCCCTGTACTCCGCCCTCCCTCTCTTCAAGACCCCCCCAAGCTACCAATTACACCCCGAATCTCTCACGCGCACACACACGAGGTTTTCGTGTCGTCTCCTCTGGTCCGGAGGATTGAACGTTTACCGGACGGTTATCACCCCATCAAAATGAGGGATAACGAGATTCAGGCCCAGCTGGGTTCCACAACCCCCAGTATCTGGAATAGGAATAGGAAGGGGATGGACGAGACAAGTAAACAAAGAAAGGAGATGCCGCCGGGCCACATGTCGTCGTGAGTCACGTCTTCCATGACGCACGTCACGACCAGCTGACCGTCATACTGCTTTGTTTGGCATCATTAATTATCCCCCGCGTTCGGTTCAGCACGATGATCCAACCTTATCCACTTCTCTTCTCTTGTCTTACACCAATACGGCCGGTCTCATATCATGAGCTTCAGCCCTTCGACTGCCCCCCTGGGAAATCTCGCCTTGAGGGGATCTACACACCTCATCTTATCCGTATTACCTCGTGCACCAATATGTCGTGTGCTTCCTCCGCCGCTCCAATACTCCGCATGGGACCCACTAATGATTCCTTTTCTTTCGAAGCTCATCCCCGCATTATTTCTCAGAGGCTCTGCTCTTGAGTTCGTGTGGATGAAACTTGCAGAAACAAGATGCCCTACTACTTGGACGCTGAATCAGAGTCCGTGGGCAGTGGGCAGAATGGTGGTCTGTATGTCGTGATTTAGCCCGTTATTTCAAATAATCATGGAGCGTAGGTCCCAGCATGATCAAATCATCGGAGTTGCTTCACGTGCCGAACTGGTAATTCTCAGATGCCAAGCGAGAGCAACATCTTCCGGGGCTGATCTCCGGGAAAACACTACCCCGGATCACTGACCATGAATGTTTGCTCACTATACGAAGAAACTATCACCGGAGAAGCTGATCGACGGTTGGATGCTCCATGCGCGTGTGCAAGTCATATCACGTGTGATACCCGATCTGGGGTGGGACAGATGGAGCTAGGCGCCACTATGAAATCGGCATCATGCAGACTGTCCTCTTCAAAACGCCCTCGCATTATCGTGCAAGATAATGATTCTGTAACGCAGTGCTTCTTGAGAGAAGCGGCTTGCACGTGAACTCCCCGTTAATGAGGGAAGAAAACAACAGTCCTCATGTCTGCAAACACCATTCAAATTGCGGAGCAGATATACCAAAGTAAAACCCTCCACGCCCAGTTCCTTATCAGCTTTTGTTGGAGTCGTGTCGGCATCCTTTACCTCCGGAATCGTGAGCCCGCCGTCTTACAAAGAAACCTAGGCGCTCAGATGGAGCTGCCCTGAAACCTTCGACAGTTGGAGGATTTATAGGAGATGTTTACTCAGAGGTATGGCACCTAGCTATGGATGGGACACGTTACTCCCCACAAGACCTCGTCGAAGTGAGGCGCCGTAAGCCGCGCACCCTAGTGCTCTGCTTCGACGGCACGTCAAACGAATTCTGCAAGCGCGTACGTCATGCCTGTATTTCGTACGACATCATTTGACTCACTTAATGTCAATCATGATCCCCTAGAATACGAATATTGTCAAGCTCTATTCTATCCTGAAGAAGGACACCCCAGAGTTGCAGATATGCTATTACCAGGCGCGTACCTCATCATACTCAACGTACTTGCCAAACTGAGGACAGAATAGGCTGGCATCGGGACGTACTTTCAACCTGGTGTAGTCTCACCGCTCTTCCGCGTCTCTGCTCGAGTACTTGACGAAGCCCTCGCGTGGTACCTCTCCGCGCACATAATGGACGGTTACAAATTCCTCATGCAAAACTACCATGAAGGAGACAGCGTCTGCATCTTCGGTTAGTCGCATCGTACCCGATCGGGAACCCTATCTCAGAACGATTCAACGGACATTGACAGGATTCTCCCGTGGCGCTTACACCGCTCGTGCCCTCGCAGGAATGCTGCACAAGGTAATCCTTGATCATTGGTGTTGATGGACGCTCTAAACCCAAACAACCAGGTGGGTTTACTGTCGAAGGATAATCTAGAGCAAATTCCCTTTGCGTACAAGCTGTACAAGTCTTCGGACCCCAAGCGCAAGAAGGTGGCATCTCGTTTCAAAAAGGCGTTCTGTCGTGAGGTACCCATAGAGTTCCTCGGCGTGTGGTTCGTATCCTCCGTCCTTTGATGCCACCCAGCTTCGAGTATGACCGTTGTCCCTGTGTTGTAGGGATACCGTTGCGAGCGTCGGGGTCCTTAGTCGTAGAACGCTCCCCTTTGTGGGAATCAATCACACGATCAGAGTGTTCAGGCAAGCCTTATCCCTCGACGAGGTAAGTGAGATATGGAGGATACACCCCCCCCCCCCAGTATTTTCCGTCTGGCCAATCGATCTCGTGCCTGTATGGGCTGTCTTAGCGCTTAATGCACATTCCGACA
>Ga0307509_10008091_pt1 | contig 13497 bp, 11 predicted proteins | sample 10_EM_MG_FD_202245 | JGI IMG/M metagenome (GOLD analysis project Ga0307509, IMG submission 202245) | Populus trichocarpa ectomycorrhiza microbial communities from riparian zone in the Pacific Northwest, United States - 10_EM | ecosystem: Host-associated > Plants > Roots > Unclassified | place...
TATCAGACGTAATTTTCCTTTGTCAGGGGTTCATACGTTCCTTTTGTTTGCCCTCTTGGCTTTTTGTAGATGTCACTAAGGGTTCTCCTCTCCTTCCTGCTTGTTTCTTTCCTTCCTACTTCCTTCGCATGTACGTGTATGTTCGTAGGATTTGGCTGGGCGATAGGCGAGATGTGCGGTTGGTCTCATACCAGAGGGACTTGGGGGTTTGGATGTTTCCTGGGGTGAGGAGGTTAGGGTTTTTGTTGGCCATATCGTTAAAGATGCATGCTGTCTTTGTACCTTAATAAAACAAACGCACTTGATTATAAAAAAAAAAAAAAAAAAAAAAAAATCTTGGCGAGCTTGTTGAGCATGGAACTCTGCTTGGACTTTCGCCACAATTTCTGCTTGAATATTTTTGGACTCTTGGTCCAGCATCTGAATTTTCCGCTGGAACATGTCCAATTTTTCGACTAGTATAGACTCCCCTTGTTCCAAGCGGTGTTGGAGCTTCCCTAGCTCCCTTGCTTGGTGCTTACGTTGGGTTGAAAGTCGTCCTATGTCTAGGTATATAGATTTTGGGGACCTTCCTACCCGTTGGCTTAATCTTCACAGAACGCCTCCAAGGTGCCCGGCAAACTGATTCAACTCTTCCTTTGAGACAAAGGTAACAGTGGGTATCTTTGAACATCCTTGGGTTAGGCGTCCAAGAGCTACCCTTCCAATTGTGCTGGTATCCAGCAGGCCTGGAGTTTGGCTGCCGCTGTAGATGATGGTCTCATCCCCGCCGGGCATTACGGAATCGTGGATTTCTTCAGTGATGATTGGTGATAGTGATGTGTCTGGTTACCGATACACCGGGGAATCTTTCTGTGCTTAATTGCACACCGTTGAAGGGTATTTGATCATGCTTATCGAATTGACTTGGGGTTAAGCCAGCTAAGCAGAATCTCGTCGTCTTTGTTGGACGTAGGGTAGGGTGTACAGTAGTCTTCGTACACCTGAGGAATTTCTTCTATCTGCGATAGATAGGTATCGATTAGCTGCTGTGAGCCAGGAATAGCGTAGAGTTTTTTCGATGGCCTTTCTGGTTCGAAAGGAATTCCGGGTAAGGAATTTCGGGTAAGGAATTTCGTAATTCCAAAATGTCAAAATAGAGTTGATTGTCGTCTTGAATTGTATTCAAGAAGTGGAGGGGATTTGGTCTTGGTTTGAAGATGTACTCAAGAGAGTCAAGGAATGAGTTGTCTTCGATCATAAAGTGAGCCTTGGTAACAAGGAGAACTATCAATATACTGTTAGGCAGGAGCCTATCTCAAAGTCTTGCAAGATAACTCAGGCCAATAATCTTAATCGTAGACGGACATTGTCTAGGAAGGCTCAATATCTAAAGTACAAGTAGGTAAAGTGATAAAAGATTTTCTAGGATAAACAATTTTATTTTGATAAGATCTCTTCTCCGTTGCTTGATGATGTTCAAATAGCTCGGGGGGCACCTCAATATTTATATGCCGTGTCTGGGTGGTTGCAGGCTACATCAAGTTCTCATACTAAGTAAGTACCCTCTAGCAAACATCAGCTTTTTCTGAAAGTGCAAACACCATTGGACCCTGACAATTCTGTTATCTCACTTGACTTCCGAATTGCAACACCATGAGTTTTCCCTGACAGTGCTCCCACACATCAGTCCATTTGTTACAATGCATCTTCGTCATCATAGAGTTTTTGCTTAGCACTGCATATGCAGAACGGTCTCCATGATCGAACCAACAAAGGGGCCAGCTTTGTTATCGAACCTCTCAACATTGCAGAAATATCCTGCACCTGACAGCTGGGAGGCATAAGATAGACTTGTCACGATAATCACACCAATAGCCATTATCCCTCCATAGTCATATCGTTATTGTATGGTTCTGTCAGTATCTGACGGATACTATTGACGTGCGTGAGTGTGGGTATACCTGATTTCTCAAACTACCTCATCTAACAAAACCATTCACTTCTGTGATTTTCATCGCAAGAGCGTGAAGTATAGAATGTGTTGTTTAACTATTGTCCGTAAGAACATCCCATTACTTAACGACCACCTTGGCGACTCTTGTCTTTAGTGCTCAGTAACATTATGCGATGTCAACCCATTTGGCTCGAACAACTTCCATAAGCTCGCAAAAGGCCTTCCCTCATATACTCTGCGAACGGGTCCGGTCGGACGGACAGCTGTGATGTATACAGGGTTACGAGGAGGGCTCCAATGACCTTGTCTTTGGTGAGGGGACGCACCTACGGCGGTGTTTGCCGATGTAGCGCTGTCCCAACGCTGATGCGGGAGAGTGGTGTTGGCTTGTCCTGTCGAACTCAGAATCCTAAGATAGGGTAACCATAGGTCTTTATTCACTAAAGGAAGGCTAAGCCTTTCGGTATGCCTAACAATTACAGGCATAAAGTAATTATCCTGAAGAACGGATTAATTTTCACATCAACTCAATGGATGAACGAATTGAGGCATGCATTAAGCACGAAGGTGGAAATAACTTTAATTTTTAATTTTTAATTTTATTTCAAATGTTTAATTTTTATTTATTATTTTTATTTATTACTTCTCATATTATAATGTTTCATAAAATATCTACACATCCTCCGTCTCGTCTACACACCCGGCGATTGAAATATCAACACCATGAGATTATCACTACTTTTCTTTTCTCCGCACCCCGCTATGAGCTTGCTCTAGGGGGTGGAGTCATACCTCCTCTACACTCCCCTCCCCCTTAGGTTTATCCCTTTGGGCTTTCTTCACTCTGGGTGATGGATTTCGTCTTGTTTTGATGATGTTTCCTCTCCCTACCCCGCTTTTGCTCTATCTCGCTTAGTGCATTTGCATGGTCGGCAACACTCTCCTCAACGCCCATGTGACAGACGGCTGGGAACACGGTTTGCAGTAAGAGAAAACGTTTCAACAGGCCACCGTCGATTTCTCTGTTCTCTCTTCTCTTGAGAGGCTGCCTAGTCAGACACGAACGCAGTTACCGATAGGTTCCACGGCATAGAGTTGGGTCTACTCCTCCTTCTCCTCTTCTCCTCAAGGTCGGATCGGCCAGCACATACTGCTTCGCTCTCTCGCTGGCACCCTACTGCTTCTACACCCTGGGCCTCTGTTCCCTTATGATCTCTGGGCTTGGGTAATTGTCATGGCTGCGTGCGTCGCTTTTGCCTGTGTTTGGGGTAGGGGTCTCATGCCTGCCGCCTCTGTTGCCTCCAGGGGACATGCACTCCCTCCCGGTTTCATTTCAGGTGGGGCTACGGTCGCTACTTCGCCCTGCCACATACTTCCGTTTGTGTTGGTTTCGGTTACCGATCTTTCTCTTGGTGGTCTTGTCTGCCCTTGGGTCCGAGACGTAAGAGCCCCAGGTAAATTTACCTCTTTGTGTGTGATCATTGGCCTACGGCATTGTCCTACTGGCTCCTTGGCCCCTCCTCGGCTGCGGCAAAATGGGGTCAGTCGTTGGGCTATGGGTGGGTTGCTTATGGGTTCGGCTGGGATTTTTCTTCCTTGAGTTTGTTGAGGTTTCTGTACTTTCCTTGTTTGTTCACTGTTGGGGTGAGAAGTTTTCTTATAGGCTGCACGTCTGTGGAGGTTTTTTGGTTCGTTCTATTCAGGCCTGTACGCTCTTCTGTAGTTTCTACCCATAGTACCGGGCGCTTTGATGTTGGGCAGGGTCAGAGGGTTTTAGCACGAGGGATACGGGATGGACTGTAGGTGGAGGCTTTTCCTGTCTTAGAGCGATCTGCATACAGGAGTTTGTACCTTAAACAATACTAAAATGATACTAAAACAAACATAAAAAATAAAATAAAATAAAATAAAATAAAATATCTACACAGTCCCCCGTCTCCTCTACACACCTGGCGATTGAAATCTCAACCCCACGACATTATCACCACTTTTCCAAACTCCACCCCCCATTATGAGTTCGCTCTAGGGGGTGGAGTCATAGCTCCTCTACACTTCCCTTCCCTCAGGTTTGTCCCTTTGTGCTTTCTTCTCTCCGGGTTGATGGATTTCGTCTTCTTTTTGATGGTGTTTCCTCTCCCTACCCCGCTTTTGCTCTGCCTCGCTTAGAGCATTTGCACGGTTCCGCAACACTCTTCTCAACGCCCATGTTACAGACGGCCGGGTACACGGTTTGCAGTAAGAGAAAACACTGCAACAGGCCACGGTCGATTTCTCTACTCTCTTTCTCTTTAAGAGGCTGCCTAGTCAGGACACGAACGCGTTTTCCGATAGTTTCTACGGCACAGAGTTGGGTCTACCCCTCCTTCTTTCCTCCTCACACGGTCGGATCGGCTGGCACCCTACTGCTTCTTGACATTTTTCGCTAGTACCCACAACTACCTGGCTGGTATCCACAACTACTTCTTCACCCTCCGGACTTGGAAGACCACGGTCCATCGCGGCTTGCCTCTGGGGGGATGGTATTGCACTATCTCCTTCCTCTTTTTGAGTGTTTTGCCAAACACAGCGGGCCATGCAGGCCCCCCCAGGTCTCTCTTTACGCGAGCCTGGCCACCCTCGCGCTGATTGTGCGGGAATCTTCTCAAGTGGTCGCTGTTTTGTTTGATTTTTGATTTTTCTTTTTGTCCGGATGAATGTGCCATGGGTTTTCCTGACTCTTCCTGCTTGTTCTTTGATTTGATACCTTTCTTCTGTCTTCTTAGCTAGTCAAGGGTTTCTTGTGAGGGGCGAGATGTGCGGTTGGTTCCATACTACAGGGACTTGGGGGGTTGGCTTTTTGCCAGGGGTATTGGAGGTTTTTTTATGCCATAGCACGAGCTGCATGCAAGATTTTGTACCTTAAAACAATAATCATATGATTCCAAAAACACAAAAAAATAAAAAAATAAATATCTACACCATCCTCCGTCTCCTCTACACACCCAGCGATTGAAATATCAACACCACGAGATTGTCACTACTTTTATTTTCTCCACCCCCCGCTATGAGCTTGCTCTAGAGGGTGGAGTCATACCTCCTCTACACTCCCCTCCCCTTAGGTTTATCCCTTTGGGCTTTCTTCACTCTGGGTGATGGACTTCGTCTTCTTTTGATGATGTTTCCTCTTCCTACCCCGCTTTTGCTCTGCTTCACTTAGAGCATTTGCCCGGTTGGCAACACTCTCCTCACTGCCCATGTTACAGACGGCCAGGTACACGGTTTGCAGTAAGAGAAAACCTTTCAACAGGCCACAATCGATTTCTCTACTCTCTTTATCTTTAAGAGGCTGCCTAGTTAAGACACAAACACGATTACCGATAGTTTCTACGGCACAGAACTCGGTCTACCCCTCCTTCTCCTCTTCTCCTCACGGTCGGGTCGGCTGGTACTCTACTGCTTCTATACCCTGGGCCTCTGTTCCCTTCTGATCTCTGGGCTTGGGTGATTGTCATGGCTGGGTGTGTGGCTTTTGCCTGTGTTTGGAGTAGGGGCTTCATGCCTGCCGCCTCTGTTGCCTTCGGGTGATAGGCACTCCCCCCCGGTCTCATTCCCGATGGGCCTACGGTCCCTACTTGGCCCTGCTATACACTTCCATTTGTGTTGGTTTCGGTTACCAATCTTTCTCTTGGTAGTCATGTCTGCCCTTCGTCCGGGATGTAAGTACCCCAGGCCCCAGTGATGGGATTGCCTCTTTGTGTGTGATGATGGCCTACGGCTTTGTTCTGCTGGCTCCTTGGTCCCTCCCCAGCTGCAGCAGAATGGGGTCAGTCGTTGGGCTATGGGTGGGTTGCTTCAGGGTTAGGCTGGGATTTTTCTTCCCTGAGTTTGTTGAGGTTTCGGTACTTTCCTTGGTTGTTTACTGTTCGGGAGGGGGGTTTTCTTATAGGCTTCACGTCTGTGGAGGTTTTTTGGTTCGTTGTATTCAGGTCTGTACGCTCTTGGGTAGTTTCTACCCATAGTACCGGGTGCTTTGGTATTGGGCAGGGTCAGAGGGTTTTAGCACAAGGGATGCGGGATGGACTGTAGGTGGAGGTTTTTCCTGTCTTAGAGCGATCTGCATACGGGAGTTTGTACCTTAAACAATACTAAAATGAAGAAAATAAAAATAAAAATAAAAATAAAATATCTAAATCTCTGTTTACTTTCTCATTCCTGCCGAATTTTATACCTTGAGGCTCTTTCATAGCCATATCCACCTCCCTGCACATGCATGCGGTACCATGCACCTCTGGTCCGTTTTACAAACGTCACGACACGACAAGTACATGTAGAGGTTTTCCATTCTTGAGCACTATACAACACGAGCCTGTGCCAACTAAAAACCCACTCTCGGACCTCAACGACAAATAATTTATTTTGGCTTAACTACCTAGCTAGTTATCTAGAGTATATATTCAGCAGTTCAGAAAATATTATTGGTGACCCAATGACCTCTATAGAACCTTTTAACGTAATTTACCATGAAACCAATTGGCATAGGAATTCCAATCACAGACAAGACACTGCCAGATGTAACCACTCCAATTGTAAAGCGGAGTAGGAAGGATGCAAGCGGAGACAATCAAGACATCACAATGACTCTTATGAAAGAAAGAAAGTGTGACAACAAGGAAGCCAACCTCCCTGAGGCTATTAAGCACTATAAGCATTCAGAGAAACCTTACATCCATGCAACAGCAGAGAAGTTTGCAATTTCATTCTCCACTCTCCAAAACCACCTTTCTGGAACTGAGACTCAGGTACAGGGCCATGTTAAGTTACAGGTCCTAACTGAGTATCAGGAAAGGGCGATTGTCTGGTGGTGTGAATTATTGGATGAATAGGCCTACCCTCCAAGATTAGTGATGGTGAAGTCGACGGCACAAGAATTGCTGCGTAAAAGGGTGTTGGGTGAATCTTTAGGGCAGAACTGGTTAACAAGATTCCTTAACCATCACCCAATATTGGCATCGCGGTTTGGTACTTGCCTGGACCCTCAGAAAGTCTTGGCTAGCAGTCCTGATATTATACGGGATTTTTCTAAGAAGGTATTTCAGTTCCTATTACAAAATTCTACATTTATAATTCCTCTATTATGTACATAGTTAATATATAATTAGTTTAATAATCTAGTAAAATTTTACAATATACAAGTCCCTAAGGAGGTGGCGTCGTACACCACGAATGATTCAAAATGGCTCCTGTCAATGGGTTACTGTAGTGGAAACAGTCAGCGGGGATGGGAGGGTCCTAAGGCCATTTATTATGAATAAAGGCGTCGCCCACTATATGGGCTGCTATGCGGGGCGGAAAAAAAGGATTTGGCAACATTTGGAATTTGGGAGAAGGGCTGGAGTAATGAGAAGTTCGGTTTGAGGTGGCTTAAGGAGGTATTTGATACCGGAACCAAGGAGAGGTAATTTTAACATCACAACTACTTTATTGAATAAGGAGTCTAGAATCAGCTACTTATATACTAAGGATCATTAGAGCACAGGGAAATTACCATTTGCTTTTGATCGATGAGCATACTTCACATTTCAATTGAGAATATTTCGATTACTGTCTTAGTAACAAAATTGTCCTGCTCTGCCTCCCAGCCCATTCCACCCACCTACTCCAACCACTAGATATTGGGCTTGTTGGCCCTTTGCAGAGACATTACAGCAATGGACTAGATGTCTTTATTCAGAAGGGGCATACTGAACTTAATAAGGGAGAATTTCTTCTGTTAGTATTTTTTTATTCTTCTCTTAGTCTATATTCCTGATCCCTATAAACCTATCCTTTACTACTTTTCAACACTAATCTTATATAAGAATCCTTATGCCTGTCCGAAAGTCTACCTTCACTCCTAAACATAAAATAAACACGTGGAAGGCATGTGGAATTATTCCTTTCAACCTACGCCAAGTCCTCTGAGCTGAGACACACCACCAGGATGGAGCCTCCTCATCACGGCTGAGTGTCTTAGCCTGTACTAAGGTGACTTCCACTCCTCGAGCTGTTAGTTGCACTACCCGTACCGCTATTTCCCTTGTTATCCAATCTACTCCTAGTTCAGAGAAATTAAAGGGTCTTCTTGGTGCACTATCAGAGGGCTTCCAGCAAGCAATTGCTGACAAAGCATTGGCTGAAGAGACTCACCAGCAATACAGAAATCTAGTTGCTGGTGATAAGAAAATCAAAACCTCTGATAGGAGGAAGCTTACAGAGGCGACAGTAGTTACTACAGAACTTGTTTTGGAACTACGCGAGAAAAGGAAAGCTTTGGATACTGCTAAAGACTCTGAGAAAGCAAAGCAGCTTTCAAGAATCTTGGATTCACTTTCTGGATCTACGGGAGCTACTGTACATGAGGGAAAGAAGAGTCGAAAAGGCAAGGGGAAGGAAAAAAACCAGGAGCAGGATGGTGACGAAAGGGGCCTAAAACAGGTCAAGGGGAAAAACAAAGAAACTGTGCGTATAGTCAAAGTAGTCGCAGTACATACAATTCCAAGCGATGGAGAAGATAGAGATATCTTGGAGGAGGTCATTGGGGGTCAGGATGGTGTGGAAATACCAGATTTGGTTGGAAGCGATGATGATGAGGGTTTTCAGGATCCTGGAGAAGTATCTGATACTGTTTGGGAGGATAGTCGCACTATAGATAGGCCTTGCGAGATCTCTGAGCGAGTCTTCAGACCTTGAAAGTAAGACATTTATTGCGCCATGATGGCAACTGGAATTCCTGTGATGATTGGTTTCACGGTAAATTACGTTATGTGAAAAGAAAAATAAATTTCATGAAATACACTTTTTATTATCTAAAATAGCCTTAGCTTTCTGGCTAGCTATTAAACTAAAAATAATTGCTGAAAGGCAAGTAGTTGTTTAGCTATTTAGTTTTCAAGAAGACTTGTTGCAAAATACTATGATTGTAACATCCTACTTATTTATATAAAACACGTGGATTACATAATATTATTCTAATGTATCATAATCAAGATAGTTTACACCCTCTGTTTGTGGAAAACTAATATAAAATCATTTAAATAAACATCCTTTTATAATTCTATCTTCATACATTAAGACCAGTCATATTAAATTAGATTTTAGAAGTTTCAGAATGATAATTAATTTTTTTTGGACTCTGTAGTTGTTATTTAAAAGGAGTGTTTAATAAAAGTAGACTTTTCTCAAAACATTTATGCATAGTTACTTAGATTGCAAGTCATTTTTCTACTCACAACAAAAAAGGCCAAAAGTCAGGTTTTAATTGGCACAGGCTCATATAACAGGTTATAAATCTTCTAAATCTGAGAACTTCTTCAACTTTCACAAGTTATCTTACTTTACCGAGCCTTCATGACATTTCTCCCTACTTTCCAATACCCTACTTTCCAATACCTTCAGCCTAGTTAGCTCAAATATCCTTACCAGTTAGCTATCCCATAACAGTTAAATACTATCATAAAAACAAATTATCTTAGCACATCAAAAATAAATAAAAAAATATTCTATATGTACAGATGTGCTAATATTATAAAAATTAAATAGTTTTGTCAAACAGTTATTAAGTACAGCCATCGACCAAAGAATATGTACAATATCGATGAAATTGGATTCTTGCTTTGAAATATTATCCATATCTACTTGCCCTCCCTTCTTGTATTACTAGTTATAAACTTTCCTAGCATGACCTTAGGCCTTAGAATAATTGTTATTCTCATAACTGGTCTTGTCCTGCCTAGGATTCATAATCTCCATATCTTGTAAGAGTTGCAAAAGTTAGCAAATCTCTTATATAGTTGTAATGACCCTACAATAGGTAGCTACAATGACTACCATCCTAGCTCAAATGGTATACCAAGTGGTGATCAGAGATGGTATGGTCTGGTATATTTAGTATACAAAAGGCTTGTTGACCTAGGACACATTCCAGGGAAGAAAAGGGTAGCTTCTGGTACTCTATTAGGCAGGGTAACCATTTGGAAGTAAGTTCATATAAAGTCAAGAGAACTATGGGGAGGTTACACGGGTCTCTGAGATGACATTAGATGTCGACAAGAGAACTTTTGAAGTGGTTAAAGGCATATGAGGGCAAAGTTACCCTATCTTAGGGACTTAGCCATTATGCCCATGGTTTCCAGTTACTCTACTGAGGTATCCAAGTTACCCTACCTTCACTGGCAAAGTCATCCTGAGACTTAGAGGTCAACTGCCTCATATTCTACAGGCTCTTAGATGTTCATAGGCATATACGCACCAGAGCAGCAAGGTCAGACGCCTGAGGAGTGGTGGCCTAATCATGCTATTGAACTTAGATGGGTTGAGCTAAGACCCCCATCTGGCCCCAGCGTTGGGATGGCGTGTCATAGGCAGATGGCTGCATAGTTGCTGGTTGGCTAGTAAAAAAAGGTCATTGAAGCAGCTGCTGTAACACCGGATACATCGTCATCATCCGTCTGACTGAATGGCATTCGCAGGATATATAAGGGGAGTATGGGTAACTGCCAATATTGGGGTCACATATAAATGGTTCCTGTGGCACCTAGGAGTCTATCTTTGCCTATGTCTAGTAGGGTAGTCTTCCGAGAGGTACTTAGGTAGTCCCCAAAGGCCAGGGCACTTTCAGGACAATTATCTAAGTAACTAGCCAGAACCTTCTCCTCTTGATTTGTAGCATAGAATTACTTATGGGATGTCAGTAGACTCTAGAGATATGAGTCTTGTCACTGTAGAGTATGTCCCGAGAGGCTGGCTATGGATAGCTTCCATCGAGCAAACCATCGGTTACATCTCATCAGGAGAGCTTGAATGTTTGATTATCATATTGAGTAGTCGTGTAGATTAAATGATGAACTGTATAGCTTGTAACGTATTTGGGGGTGCTATGGGTCAACACCTAGCTATGGGTCAGTGATTTTTATTGTTGGTCACTAACAAAAAATTGAATAACACAACCACCCATGCTCCTGTCAGATTAAGCTTCTATATTGAGTAACTCTAAAAGCTCAGCTTTCTATATATTAAAAGAAAATCAAAAAAGATAATGTTTTGAATCTATAAATAAGATATATGTATGTTTTAGTCATTTTACATATTTTCAAGGACTCTGGACTAACAGTAAATTTAATTTGACTTCTGTCAATATGGGCAGAGTGGGTATAATGCATATAATAATACCTCAAGTTATTAGAAAGAAATCTTTAGTATAGAGCTCAGGCTATTCCATTTACAATTACTACTTTTTCACATCAATTCTATAAATTAAAACTTAACTACATTGAATGATATCTCACTAGGCTGATTATCAGTGAGCTTGTAAAAGATATCAAATGAAAAGCCAGCTTGAGGAGCACATTTCTAGTTATTCACATAAATAAAAAGTAATATTTACCCTGTCAGATCATCAAACAAGTCAACTCTATTCGGTTTATTTAGATCTATTAGTACTGTGTAGTTGAAATATATCAAATAGCAAAATATAATGATTCTATTGCATAATAACTTGCTACTAAGTGGGATAATATATAATAGAAGATGATTGAAAGATCAGAGATTGATAACTTTACTTATTGATCAATATAGTTCTTGTTGAAAAATTTATTTTATTATCAATTGATTTAGGAAGACATTCCCTCTAAAAGATTACCAATTAACCTGAAATTAATATCATGCTAAAGCAATAGGATTAGTAGATACAGAGGTACTAAAAAAGTCTTAGTATTTTACTCTAAAGTATGGTTATTTTCGTATAGATTTGAGCTTGTTTCTAGTGAATATTATAGTGGAAATATATGAAAATTGAAAGATGTAAGATAAGAAGTCATTTATTTGAGCCTTCTGCTACTAGAAAGAATATTGATTAAATATAGAGAACTGTTTTTCACAAAGGATAATATTTAAAAATAAAAGTTGTACAATGTTTGAGTCATGTGTGATTTGACATGATAAAAAAGACAAAAGTGAAATATATATGTATTCCTATGGCAAATTCACTTGTCTAATAGATTGATTATCATCCTGAAAAGTAATTAGAGAACTCTACAATCATATTCTTCAATTTTATTTCTTTAAACTATGAAGGAGTAATTTATTAATATAAAACTTAGAAGACATACTTGTTTTAGCAATCTGAGAATGTAAATATTACTTTTACTATATGAAAATAGTTATACATATGCTTCTTAGGCTGGCCTTTCATTTGATATCTTTTACAAGCTGACTGATCATCTGCCTAGTGAGATATCATTCAATATAGTTAGCCATACTTTATAAAATTAATATGAACAAAGTCATAATTGTAAATTGAATAGCCCGAGCTCTATACTAGAGATTTCTTTCTAATAACTTGGAGTATTACTATATGTATCATACCTACTGTATCCATGTTGACAGAAGTCAAATTAGATTTACTGTCAGTTCAGTGCACTTGAAGATATGTAAAATGATCAAAATATACATATATCTTATTCATACATTCAAAACCTTATTTCTTTCAAATTTTATTTAATATATAGCAAACTGGCCTTTTACAGTTACTCAATATAAAAGCTTAATCTGACAGGAGAAAGGGTGGTTATCTTATTTGATTTTTTGTTAGTGACCCATTATAAAAACCACTGACCCATAGCTAGGTGTTGGCCTATCGCACCCCTAAATACGTTATAGACAAAACTATAACTGGGCCAGTGAGTCCACCACCTAGGTATTGACTCTGGTTCTTGTTATGGTAGTTAGCCACTGGCATGACTTTTATAGGAAGAGTTTTTCCACCTGCGGTTGTATTAGAGATACATTGCAGAAACTCATATCCTATGAACAGAGTTAAGCGTACCCGAGTTGGTCTGATACTTCCGGCAGGATAATTACTGATGGAGGGTAGATCTCAGACAGCCCTGAGCTGGACATGGTGCTCGATCAAGATCAAAGTAGTGGTGATGTCAAAGGGTTAAATCTAATATCTACTTAACTTTAAGTGTTGGATATTCTACTTCGATAACCAACTTTTCTCATTAGAACTGATTGAGTGAAGCTTTCAGCTTAACGATATTAAGTATTACCGTTTTGATTCTTGATGAATTATTTACTCTATCGTTATCTTCTATTTTAAGTTTTGGTGCAGTCGCAACCTTAGAGTACACCTCTCTATGGGGTGCCCCCGTTACAATAGTACTAACTGAAAGCATCAGAACTTACTACCATATCTAATATCATCAAGCTGGGCTTATCAACTAAATAGGACAAAATGAATAATTGAGATCAATCAATAAACTCCGCATTATTGGGATATCAAGCAAGGTCTCAGGATTCAACTTATCAAGTCTTGAGTCCTTCCTGCTATAAAATAAAGAAGAAGGAGAAAGAGGCAGTCGGAAAGGTTAAACCGATAGATTGCAGCAGCTATTGTAGTACTGAGAATACCATTATGTTTTTTGTTTAAGTCATGTATTCGTTTGTTTAAAGGTACAAAGAACTCGCATGCAGCGGTGAGCTATGGCGTAAACAAAACCTATAATAAAACAACAAACAAAAGAAAACCCTATCCACCCAATTCT
>Ga0307509_10008092_pt1 | contig 13497 bp, 12 predicted proteins | sample 10_EM_MG_FD_202245 | JGI IMG/M metagenome (GOLD analysis project Ga0307509, IMG submission 202245) | Populus trichocarpa ectomycorrhiza microbial communities from riparian zone in the Pacific Northwest, United States - 10_EM | ecosystem: Host-associated > Plants > Roots > Unclassified | place...
AGCAGCTGCGCACCGCAGCGTTCGGTCCCGACGATCGCGCGGTCGCGACCAGCCTGTTCCATCGCAGCGAGACCGAGCTCGAGGCCGGCGAGCTCGCGAAGGCCGAGCACTCGCTCCACCAGGCGATCGCGATCCGCGAGCACGTGTTCGGCGCGACCAGCGTGCGACTCGGCGAGCTCTACGCCGCGCTCGGCAACGTCGACGTCGCGCGCGGCACGAACGACGCCGCGCTCGAGCACTTCGCGAAGGCCGCGCAACTCGATCCGCGCCTCGCGCCCGCACTCGTCGCCGATCGCGCCGCGGCCGGCGACGCCCAGGCCGCGCTCGCCGTACCCGCGCTCGCCACCGCCGAGCCGCTGTCGCTCGATCGCGCGGCGGTGCTGGTCGCGCACCAGCGCGCGCTGCTCGAGGCCCGCGCGCCCGGCGAGGTCGGCCCGATCGGCGCGGCGCTCCACGATCGCTACAAACCGGGCATGGATCCGGCGCTCGTCGTCGCGATCGCCCAGGCGTGGTTCGCCGGCGGCACGCGCGGCAAGCCGGTCGCGGATCTGTTCGCATCGGCGCTCGCGAACCTCGGCAACGAACCGAACCGCACCGCACTCGAGGCCGCGTTCGGGCTCGCGCAGTGCGAGGACCCGCGCGCGGGTCAGGCGGCGCGCACCGCGATCTCGCTGTACCAGGCGATGCCGCAACTCGGCCGCGCCGGCATGCCGCTCGCCCAGACGCTGGCGAAGCTGCCCTAAGACAGCTCTTTGCGGATGTTCGCGATCACCTCGGCGTAGCTCGTGCTCTGCACGACCTCGGCGAGCTCCGCGGTGTAGCGTGCGACCAGATCCTCGCGCCCCCGCTCCAGCGCATCGCGCCGCGCGTTGTACAGCGTGAGGAACGCGCGCTCCGCGTTGACGAAGTACTCGACCGCCGCGATCACGGCACACGCGCTCGACGTGGTGACGGAGCGCGATGCGTGGGTGAACTCGAAGTACTTGCCTTCGGAGTTCTTGACCTCGAGCGTGACCTTGCCGACCGCGTCGACACCGGCCTGCGCCTTCTTGCTCCCCATGTCGGCGGCGAGCTGGAAGTTCACGATCTGGATCGTCTTGAGCGACTGGTACTCGCGCGCGTAGCGATCGAGCAGCCCGTTGTAGAGCGCGTCGACCACGCCGACACCGGTCCCCTCGACCTCGACCTGCTGCTCGCCCTCGGACACCTTCGCGCGCACCGTCGTCGTCGCGCCGGCATCTTCGTCGATGCTCAGCTTGACGAGATTGAGTGCGAGGAAGTTCGCACCCAGCACGCGCTTGATCAGATCGGTTTGATCGGTCACGCGCTGATCTTAGCGTGGTTGGCCGTGCATGCACCGTGATCTCCCTCAACGGGTAGGTGTGCGATCCCGTACGCGATCCGGATTTTTTCCCGATCGCGTTGTCAGACAGATCCGGCATAGTGTCGCCGCTTGTCGTCCACACTAGTCCAGCTCCGCAAGCACGTGACGCGGCTGCAAGGCTGCACGTCGTGTCCGGACATGATCCGACCTGTCGTCACCGGCGTACCCGTGATGTCGCCGGTGATGCTGATCGGCCAGGCGCCCGGGATCAAGGAAGGCCCCGCCGGCAAGCCGTTCGCGTGGACCGCCGGCAAGACGCTGTTCGCGTGGTTCGCGCAGCTCGATCTGAGCGAGGACCAGTTCCGCCAGCGCGTCTACATGGCCGCCGTGTGTCGTTGTTTCCCCGGCAAGGGCAAGGCCGGCGGCGATCGCGTGCCGTCGGACGAAGAGGTCGAGCTGTGTAGTCGCCACCTCAAGACCGAGGTCAAGCTGTTGCAGCCAAAGCTCGTCATCCCGGTCGGCAAGCTCGCGATCGCGCAGCTGTTCCCCGAGGTCGACAAGTTGATCGACGTGATCGGGACGGTCCAGACCGCCACGCTCGCCGGCCACACGTTCGACGTGATCGCGCTCCCGCATCCGTCGGGTGCGTCGACCTGGCACCGCACCGAGCCGGGCAAGACGCTCCTCGTCCGCGCGCTGTCGAAGATCGCGCAGCACGGAGCGTGGCAAGCGCTCCTCGATCCGCCGCAGGATCACCTGCCGCGCGAGCAGCGCGCTTTCGCGTAGACTCGCGCGATGGCATCCGTCTCCGAGCTGCTCGCAGAGCTCGTCGCATTTCCGACCCAGCAAGGCGGCGGTGACGAGCGCAAGCTCTGCGATCACCTCGCGCCGAAGTTGCGCGCGTTCGGTGCAGAAGTCAGCGTCGAAGACGCGCCGCGCACCGACGGCACCGCCGGCGCGTACGTGTTCGCGCGCTGGGGCACGCCGCGGCGGATCATCAACGCGCACGTCGACACCGTGCCCGCGAACGCCGGCTGGACCCGCTCGCCGTGGGAGCCGCACGTCGCCGGCGGCAAGCTGTTCGGGCTCGGCGCGTGCGACACCAAGGCCGCGATCGCCGCGACCCTGATCGCGCTCGAGTCCGCGCGGCCCGAGAACTTCGGCGTGCTGTTCTCCGGTGACGAGGAGGCCGGGAGTCGCGTGATGCATGCGTTCCTCGCCTCGCCGCACGCGCGCGGGATCCAGGAAGCGATCGTGTGCGAGCCGACCGCGCGGACCGCGGGGTTCGCGCACCGCGGCGTGCTCGCCCACGCGGCCGCGCTCGAAGGCGCCGGCGGACACTCGTCGAAGGCCGACTTCATGCCCAAGCCAATCGCGCGCCTCGCGAAGCTCGCGACCGCGCTCGACGAGCTCGGCGTGCGCCGCCTCCACGACGGACCGCCCGGGATGCAGGGCCTGTGCATGAACGTCGCGGCGCTGCACGGCGGCGTCGCGTTCAACGTGGTCCCGCAGCGCGGCCGGCTCGAGTGGTCGACGCGACCCTTCCCCGGCTTCGATCGCGCCGGGTACGAGCGCGAGATCGCCGAGCTCGCGCAGGCGATCGATCCGGCGATCGCACTCGAGATCACGGTCGATCACGCGCCGTTCTCGTGTGCGAAGCGCGACGCGCTCGCGGCCGCGGTGGCGCCGTTCGTGACGTCGATCGGTGCGCTCGACTTCTGGACCGAGGCCGCGCTCTACATGGAGCACGGCATCGACGCGGTCGTGATCGGACCGGGCGACATCGCTCAGGCCCATTCCGCCGACGAGTTCGTCGCGCTCGACGATCTCGACTGGGCGGTCGAGCTGTTCTCCAGCTTGATCAAGTCCCCGGTTGCCGGTGCGTGAAGTCGGGGCCCGAGCCCTCGTACTCCATGTTCTCTTTCGTGTACTTCTTCATGCCGCGCTCCGGCCGGATCACGAGCTCGTCGGGCGCGGACCAGTCCGGTAGCTCGTCGTCGTGCCAGTGGGTGGCCGCGACCTCTCGGCGAAAGCACTCGACCATCTCGGCGTCGTCGATCGTGGACTCGACGACCTTGACGTCAACAACCGTGACCTCGCCGTTCACGATCTTGTTCGTGAACGCGAGCTTCACCTTCTGGTTGCGGTGCACGCGGTGGAGCCCGCCCGTGTAGCACTTCGCCGCGTTGCGCGTGAGCATCGCCGGCTGGAGGTCGTCGAACTTGTAGAAGAACTCGTCGCTCGCGGGCGAGACCTTGCCGTCCTGCTGCGCGGCGGCGGCGACCTTCGCCCCGATCGCGGCGAGCTCGCCCTTCTTCGCGACAGCGGTCGGCGTCACGACCTCGGCGGCGACGGCCGCGGGCTTCGCGGCGGGCGCAGCACTCGCCGTGTCGTGCAGCTGCATCCAGATCAGGACGAGCAACGCGACGATCCCGATGCTGGCGGCGATCGCGAGATATTTACCCATCGTCTCTACCGGCCCGCGGTCCGCGGGCCTCCCTTCATCAGAACGGCCATTGATCCGACTTGTACTCGCCGTACTCGCCGTCGCCGACGATCGTGTTGTCGGCGTTGAGCTCGGGCTTGAGCAGCCAGACCTTCGTACCATCGGCCGAGTAGATGTCGACCTCGCCCTCGCACAGGCCCGAGCCACCCTCGCTCACCTTCACGATCGCGCGCTTGTTCGTCGGGTCATTGAGGTACGTGAACGTGTCGACGATCGGATCGCCGTTGGTGTCGTTGGTCTGGACGCCCTTGAACGCGTAGGACGCCTCCGGTGTCGGCGCCTTGCTGCAGTCGTTCATCGCGACCGTCATCGTGAAGGTCCAGGTGCCCGCGGGCCAGCAGCCGGTGCTGCCACTCGGCTGCATCGCGGCCGGATCGGGGGCGAACGACCCCGTGGAGGTCAGGGTCGCCGAGCAGATCCGATCGTTCGCGGTGTTCGAGTCGCTGCCGCTCCCACCACCACCGCCGTTCGGGTCGTCACCGGACACGCAGCCGATCAGAGGAACGAGGAGAATGGCCGCGGCGAGCTTCATGCCCTCATCATAGGCAACAGCGATGCCAGCGACGAACCCAGTGTTTTCATTCCAGCGAGGTCACACGCACACCGATCGGATGGGGAGTCGGGACCTCGCAGCGGTAGGACATATAAAGACCGGCCGGTGCGGTTGCAGCTGGAATGGCGACTGCAAAGAATAGCCGCGTGGTTCGTCATCTCCTTCTCGTCGTGATCGCCGCGACCGCTTGCCGGGATGCGAACAGCACGCGTGTGCCCGAGACCGGAAGCGCGACCGCCGCAGCCGGATCTGGGGCCGGATCTGGATCCGGATCCGGGTCGGGATCCGCCGCGTTCGTCGCGACAAATCCGAACGACTACGTGCCCGCCGAGTTCAAGAGCGGCGCGTCGCGCTGGAAGGACACCGGCGTCTACGTCGACGGCAAGCCGATCGGCTTCATCCAGTTCGGCGAGCTCCCGATCGCGCTGAAGCCGACGTGGGTGAAGGACAAGGTCTCGACGGACAAGCCCGCCGATTGTCCGATCGAGAAGTGCCCGGGCTGGAAGTGGTCGCAGCAGCGCTACTACAAGTTCACCGACTATCTGAAGGCGGTCGGCATCGATCCGCGCACGGTCAAGATGCTCCACGTCTACGGCCCGAAGATGTCGCAGACGATCGCGGTGACCGGTCGCGATCTGACGAGCCCGGCCGCGAACGAGTTCATGTTCCACTTCGGCGCGGACGTCGCCGGCAAGCCGATTCCGCACGTCCCCGAGAACTTCGGCAACGGCAAGTCGCCCGACAAGATGCAGTCGCTGATGATCTACATCGCGAAGAAGCCGCCGATCGTCACGAAGGAAGGCATCGAGCTCGACGGCGTCGAGCAGCTCGGCGTTCCTTACTACGGCGAGCCGATCCGCGGCGGCGTCCGGATCTATCTCGACGACAAGCTCGCGGCGATCATCAAGCGCCAGGAGCTCGACGTGAAGAAAGCGACGAAGACGCCCGACGGAGAGCTCCACTGGAGCGTCGGCGAGTTCCTCACCGCGAGCGGTGTCGACACGTCGAAGATCGTCGAGGGCTGGGTGATCCAGAACGAGCGGCGCACCGACAAGATCGCGTGGAGCGACCTCGAGAAGATGTCGTTCTCCGCCGGCTCGAAAGCGCACGGCGGCGTGATGCTCGGACCGAAGGAGCTGATGGCGAACGCGATCGCGCTCCACACGCGTCCGATCGCGCCGGACGAGCTGCCGAAGATCCTCCCGGAAGAAGAGAACTAGGCGGGTCACGGCACCGTCACCTCGGTGCCTCTTCCCTGGGAGTCGACACCCCGATACCTGGGGGTGGCATCGCACTCCCGCGGCTGTAGAGAACGTGGTGATGAACACACGTTTCACGGCCAGACTACGGAGATCGCTCCGTCTTTACGGCCTGGGACCCCAGGTCTGAGGGGGTTGGTCCCATGTTTCACCGGTGTCACAGGCCGTGTTTACCGCCGGTTACATCGTGCAAGGTTCGGCACAACCGTTGCTGAAGGACAACACATCCACCTCAACCGATTCCACCTGAGGCAAACACACATGACCAACCGCAAGCTGTCTATCGCGATGTTCGCCGTGACCGGAATGGCGCTCCCCGCGCTCACCGAAGCCGGCAATCCCCGCGTCCCCCAAACGGTGAAGGTGATTGCCTCGAGCCCCACCAACTTCGCCCCCATCACCACCCCCGACACCACCAACATGGTGCCGGGCCGGCTGCGCCGCTCGGACGAGCAGCAGCCCGGTAACGAGATGGCCCACCTCGCCATGTTCGGCGACGGCATCCACGGCCTGTTCTTCTCGATGAGCACCGACCTCGTCGATCCCGCCGCACCGACCGTCAGCCACAAGCCGACGGATCGCATCCAGCTCGCGATGGTGCCGTTCACGCTCGTCCAGAACACGGACGGCTCGATCACCGCGAAGACCGACTACACCGGCGTCGGCACGAACACCGATGTTACGGGCGGCGTCCGCTTCGTCACCAAGAACAACGGCAGCGAGTATCGCAACGCGAACCACCCGATCGCCTACACGATCGCGGACGGCGCGGCGATCTGCGCCGAGTACAACTACCAGCCGAACAACAACACCGAGCGCTACATGGAGTGTTTCAACACCTCCGGCGTCACGGTGATGGCGCAGACGAAGATCTACGCGAAGAACAACGACGACTGCTCGATGAACCAGGACAAGAGCTCGACCTGGGTCATCGGCACCAAGGCCGGCACGATCGCCAACCACAAGACGACTCGGTTCGTCGCGTGGCGCGGCTGCAACGGCAATGGCCAGGACGACGGCTGGGCGCAGGGCGCCGAGCTCGACTCCACGCTCGACAGCACCGGCCTCGTCACCAAGGTGACGTTCAAGCAGACCAGCGACGTGTCGCTCTGCCCGCGCGAGGAGCGCTCGCACGGCTACTGCACGACGGGCACGAACCCCGACGTCGCGACCTGCACCTGGACCGAAGGCAACACGCAGCCGCAGCGCGATGGCACCTGGATGGCGGCCATCGACCTGACGAAGACCGGCAACGCGCAGCTGATGTGGAAGATGCAGATCGACGGCAAGAAGCAGCTCCAAGGCGTCGGCACGACGTACTCGATGCGCGCCATGCACGACCGCGTCATGAAGCTCGACCCGGCGACCAAGAAGCTCATCCCGACCGACGACATCATCGTCCGCGTCGGTGACCTCCGCGGCAACAACAACGGCAACAACAAAGGTGGCGCGTACTACGGCGACAACGTCGGCGTCTATCACATCGACGGCGCGACCCACGCGGCGGTCGTCCCGCTCCAGGACATGTCGTCGAAGCTCCTCGGCATGGACGGCACCCACCTCGGCATGACGTTCGGTCTGTTCGGTACCACCGACAACCCGCAGCCCGGCCTGACGTTCATCAGCGGCTCGCATACCGGCGGTGGTTACGGCGCGCAGATGCGCGTGCTGACCTACGACTCGGCCGCGCAGACCTTCGGCGACGGCGGCATGTTCAGCGCGGCGCCGTACGATCGCCACCTCTACCCGAACTACCTCGGCAACAACCCCGGTAACCAGGGTCGTAACTACTCGGGCGTCGAGTACGTGAAGAACCCCTTCGCGACCGGCGCGGCGAACGAGGACGCGTACCTGATGGTGTTCGCGACCACCGGCAAGCCGTCCGACGAGGTCCCGTCGCAGGACTGCCTCGACTGTGCGAAGCGCAAGCTCGCGGCCTTCATCTCGGTCGTCCCGGTCCTCGAGACGCCGGCGTCGGCGCAGGGCACGGGCTCGGACTCGGGTGGCAACACGGACCCCGGCAACACCGGCGGCACCGACCCGGGTAACACCGACAACGGCGGCACGAACGGTAGCACCGACCTCGGTGGTTGCTCGACGGCCGGCGGCGCCGGTGGCGCGACGACCTTCCTCCTCATCGGCTTCGCGGCCTTCATCCGCCGCCGCCGCGCCTAACCCCACCCACCAACCCCAACAACACACGGATATCGGAGAACATATGCGGTCTATTCTCCTCGCGGTGATGTCGGTCGGTCTGGTCGGTTGCATCGGCCAGCTCGACTCGACCGGTGGCAACGGTTCGGTCGGCGACGGCACGAACCCCGGCGGAACTGGCGGCGGTGGCACGAGCCAGGGCAAGACGATGTTCGAAGAGAACGTCTTCCCGATCATCAGGAACCCCGGCCAGCTCTCGGATTGCTCGTCGTGTCACGACTCCGCCGGCCCCGCCGGCAACGTGACGGGCTTCGTCGCCAAGGACAAGGCGGACGCCTACGCGACGATCACGAGCTTCCAGGCGGTCGTCGGTAACTTCACGCCCTCGACGGCTGAAATCATGACGCAGGTCGCGGCGGCCCATCAGGGTCGGATGTACACGGCCGACCAGAAGCAGAAGATCACCGACTGGCTCGCGCAGGAAGTCACCGACCGTGCGAACGGCGGTAACCAGGGCTCGGGCTCGAGCGGTGGCGAGACGGCCTCGGCCGCGACCTCGCGCGTGATGAACGAGTTCTCTGCCTGCATGAACATCACGGACTTCACCACCGCCAACATGGCGGGTGCCTGGGGCCAGATGAACGCGAACGGCAGCGCGTGTCGCGACTGCCACTCGACGGGTGGCTACGGGATGATCGTGACCGGTGTCGCCGAGACGGCGCCGACCGGTGGCCCGCCGGGGCTGTTCACCACGATCTCGTCGAACAAGTACTACATGATCCAGTACTTCACGGTCGACCTCTCCGGTGGCCCGTCGGCGGCGAAGGTGATGATCAACCACACCTCGTTCGACGGCGTCTCCAAGGGCATCTCGCCGCACGCGGAGCACCCGCGGTTCGACTCGACGAACAACAACGGCATGAACGCGCTGCAGCAGTTCTACGACCTCACCATGACCAAGGTCATGGCCGGTGGTTGCGGCGCACCGAAGCTCAACCCGCCCGCGTGAGCTGAGTCGTCGGTTTCCTGAAAGGCGCCCATCCCGGCGCCTTTCGTTGTTTTCGGCGCTATCGTGAGGTGCCATGACCAAGCTCGTTGGCGGAGACGGCCGCACGCACATCGTCTCGAAGTTGATGCGCGAGTCGCTCCAGGACCGCGCCGTGCTCGAGGGAACCAATAGCGAGCGCGACATCCACATCTTCCCGGATGTCTCGATGGTGTCGATCGGCGGCCAGAGCATCTTCGACCGCGGCAAGGACGCGATCCTGCCGCTCGTCGACGAGATCGCCGAGGTCAAGAAGCACCACAAGATGGTGATCGGCGTGGGCGGTGGCACGCGCGTGCGTCACACGATGTCGGTCGCGATGGATCTCGGCCTGCCGACCGGCGGCATCGCGCAGCTCGTCGGGGCGATGGAGGAGCTCAACGCGATCCTGCTCAACGCCCTGCTCGCTCCGCACGGCTCGATGCCGATGCAGCGCGACCACTTCTGGGACCTCCCGCTCTACTTCGATGCCGGCATCACGCCGATCGCGATCTCGGTCCCGCCGTTCCACTTCTGGGAGCCGCCGCCGCTCGAGGGTGCCGAGCCGATGCACGGCTCGGACTTCGGCATGTTCCAGATGGCCGAGGTGCTCGGCATGAAGCAGGCGATCTACGTGAAAGACGAGGACGGCCTGTACACGAGCGATCCGAAGACGAACAAGCACGCGACGCTGATCCCGAAGATCACGCTCGCCGAGCTCATCAAGACGATGCCGACCGAGAACATCCTCGACGCCGAGCTCTACCGCACGTGGGCCGATGCGCGGAACGTCAAGCGCGTGGTGATCGTGAACGGCCTCAAGCGCGGCCAGCTGACCCGCGCCCTCGCGGGCGAAGATGTCGGCACCGTGATCACGAAGGACGCGCCATGAGCGAGCGCCTCGTCATCCCCTCCACGCTCGCGAACGGCCCGATCACCGCGAACGAGTACCGTCCCGTCGCCGTGATGCCCGACGTCCGGGTCGTGAAGATCGGCGGCCAGTCGATCATGGACCGCGGTCGCGCGGCGCTGTTCCCGATCCTCGACGAGGTGATCGAGGCCCGGCGGCGCGGCATCCAGGTCGTGCTGCTCACCGGCGGTGGCACGCGCGCGCGCCATATCTACGCGATCGCGAGCGAGCTCGAGATGCCGACCGGCATCGTCGCCACGCTCGGCAAGTACATCCCGATGCAGAACGCGCGCATGGTCCAGATGCTGCTCGCGAAGCACGGCGGCCTGTACATCCTCCCCGATGACTTCGAGAAGCTACCGCTCTACCTCCAGCTCGGCTGCATCCCGGTGATGAGCGGCATGCCGCCGTTCGGTTACTGGGAGAAGCACCAGGAGGGCAGCCGGATCCCGCCGCACCGCACCGACGCCGGTGTGTTCCTGTCCTGCGAGTTCCTCGGCGCGCGCCGGGCGATCTTCATCAAGGACGAGGACGGCCTCTACACCGACGATCCGAAGAAGCACCCCGAGGCGACGCACATCCCGCGGATCACCGCGAAGGAGCTGATCGCTCGCAACCTGCCCGACGTCGTCGTCGAGCGTGTCGTCGTCGACTACCTGCCTCGCGCCCGCTGGTGCAAGGAGCTCCAGATCGTGAACGGGCTCAAGCCCGGCCAGGTCCTCGCGGCGCTCGAAGGCCAGGATGTCGGCACGCTCATCACTGCTTAGCCTCGCGCTCGTCGGCTGCGGCCACCGCGGGCCACCGGCGCCCGAGGCCGACCCCGCGAAGGTCTCCGCCCTCGCGGCCCAGCTCCTCGACCACATGCCCGTCCCGGTCGCGGTGCGCGAGTGCAAGCCCGCCGAGCTCGCCGCGCCCGTCACGCTCACGTTCCGCACCTTGCGCGAGCTCGGAGGCCAGACCGTCGGCAAGGAGCCCGAGCAGGCCGAGTGGGTCAACCCGGCGTCGCTCGACACGCCCGCGGCGCACGCGTTGCTCGACGCGCCCGACGCCACCGCGAAGCGCCAGGCCGCGGCGACGTTGCTCGCCGCACCCGCGTGGATCGTCTATCGCGTCGACCTCGTCAACGCGCCGATGGCGCTCGGGATCAAGGAGCTCAAGACGGGCACGATCGGCACGCGGATCATCCGCTACGACCGTGCGTCGACCCAGCCCGCGTGCGTCACCGTGTTCAACTTCCAGAACTCGCCGGACAAGACCGAGTGGGCGATCTCGGTCAGCAACAAGGCGTTCATCGATCCTGCGGTCGCGAAGGTCCTGCGCGACGATCTCGCCGCGCAGTACGTGAAGCTCTTGCCGCGCGGCCCGCGGTGACGACCTACGTGCCGGGGCACTGATTGATGTCGACGCCCTGGAGATCCTGGGTCCAGTCCCGCACCGGGAAGTGACCGACGCGCGTCGTGCACGCGAGCTGGGTCGGCGCGTCGAGATTGTCCATCCCGCAGATCGCGGCGACCCCGTCGTTGATGTCGGCGACGCCGGCGCGCGCCGCCGCGCACTCACCCGCGGGCGCCGCACACGGGAACCGACCTTGACCGGCGGCGAGCACGCGCATGCGCTCGACCCAGCCGCCGCGCGCTGCGACGACGCGCTGGTCGCGCTCGCCCGCGCCGCAGTTGCGCTGATCCGGCATCGTCATCACGATCACCATCCCGGTGGCACCTGCGATCCCGAGCACGGCCGCCGCCGGACCGCGCGCGACCACCGTGAACGTCGCGACGTCGATCAGGAAGCGCGCGGCCGCGGTGCCCCAGTTGCCCTCGGCGACCGCGAGGGCGGTGCCGAGCAGCGGGGTGACGCTGATCGCCTCGAGCCCGGCCGCCGCGGCGTAGCGACCGACGTCACCTTGAAGCCCGCGCACCGTGTTCTCCGCCGCCTTGAAGGCGCGGTCCGCGAACGGCAGGTCGCGCCCGTCGAGCAGCGGGATCTGTTGCGCGTAGACCGCGACCCACGATCGCGACGCCGCCTTCCACGCGTCGCCCTCATCGAACTGGATCACGTTCCGCTGGCCCCGCACGTTCTCCTGGACCTCGCGCAGCACGAACCCCGTCGCGGCCTGGTTGCGCCGGCACACCACGACGGCCGCTTGATTCCACCCGCTGGGCACGTTCACGTTCAGCGGATCCCACATGTTCGGCGACGGGAACGCGTGGATGAAATCGCTGAGCAGCATGCTGCCCGGATAGTTGGTCCGCAACCAGCCCTGCAGCATCGGGTCATCGAACTTCCAGCCGACGCAGCCGTCCATGTCGAACTGCTCGAGCAGCTGGTCGGATGCGTTCTCCTTGGCCGGCTGGTTTCCCCAGTCGGAGAACCCCATCGCGACGACATCCGATTTTTGCAGCATGCGCTGCATGTCATCGTCGTGCATGAACCGGTACTGGCGCGACGTGCCGCCGGCGTACACGGTCGTGAAGTCGCGCGGCTGGAGCGTGTTCGCGAAGTCCTGGATCGACGCGGCGTCTGTGAAGAACGTCGGCGGTGGTCCCGCGGTGCGCCAGATCGGCAGGTAGTTCGTCAGCGTGTCGATCAGCTGGCGTTTGCTGAGGCCGAAGATCACCTTGCCGGGCCCGCCCGCCATGTACGTGTACGTCTTCTGCCAGCCCGGCAGATCGATCGCGCGGAGCAGGCGCTGCGCCGCCGCGTTCATCCGCGCGATGCGCAGCGCGATGTCGTCGGGGAACGCGCGCGGATCCTGCTCGTTTTCGCCGGCGCACAGGTGCATGTCGTCGCCGACGCCGCACACGGCATCGTTGTCGAGTCCGCCGCCGGGCCAGAACCGGTCGCTGCCATTGCCGCTGCCGGCGCTGCCGCTGCCGCCGAAGACCCCGCCGTCGCCGGACCCTGCGGTGATGTCCTGGTCCGCGGACCCGAACCTGTTCGTGTTGCACGCGGAGACGAGCCCGAGCGTTGCGATGAGATAGCGAATCATCATGGTGGTCACTCCCTGATCAGTGCGGCGATGTCATCGTCGACTTTGGTGAGGTCAGCGCGCAGCTCGTCCGAGCGCGCGGCGGTGGAGTTGATCTCGTCGGTGCTCGGCACCGTGGCCGTGACCGCATGGTCGCCCTCGGTCAGGAACCGGATCTCGCCGGCGTCCCAGTCGCGGTAGTTGTCGAGCGCGACCGCGACGTTCGCCTCGAGCCGGTCGTTGATCCCGGCGACGAGGCGCGAGAACAGCTCGAGGTCGTGCGCGAGCGCGTCGAAGTTCATCACCGCGGCGCGGACGCGATTGAAGATCCCGTTGAGCCGCTCGACGTCGGGCGCGATGTTGCGGCCCCGGATCAGCGTCAGCTTGTCGAGCATCGTCTGGCCGGTCGACCGCGGTCCCGCGGTGAACTGGCCGACCAGCTCGCGGGTCCGCGTGCGGAGATAGGTCGGGCGGTTGTCGGCCCAGGTCTCGTAGCGCCGCACGATCGTCGTGGCGTTATCGATCTGGGTCTGGGTCGGCGCCGTGCCGTTGATCACCGCGGCGCGGATCGCGAGCAGCACCTGCTCGTCGGCGCGCAGCTGGGTGATGAATGCGGCGACGTCCATCCGCTGCTGATTGGTGAGCAGGTGCGCCGAGAATCCCGCGGCGATGCCTTCGAGCTGGATCAACAGCGTCGCGTACGACACCACGGAGCGTGCGGTGTCGTGGACGTCCTTCGTCGTCTGCGGCGCGTCGCGCAGCTCGGTCTGGAGCCGGCGCTCGGCATCCTCCGCGGCGA
>Ga0307509_10008093_pt1 | contig 13495 bp, 10 predicted proteins | sample 10_EM_MG_FD_202245 | JGI IMG/M metagenome (GOLD analysis project Ga0307509, IMG submission 202245) | Populus trichocarpa ectomycorrhiza microbial communities from riparian zone in the Pacific Northwest, United States - 10_EM | ecosystem: Host-associated > Plants > Roots > Unclassified | place...
TGAATTGGATGATTTTCCAAGAGATCAATTGCATTATTAACCTCCTCTTCAGAAAACTTGCCCTCCTTGTACATTTCCATCAAAACTCCTAGGGCCTCGCGATAGGGTTGATACTGATCAGCAACTGGGGTTTTGTTGATAGCATTTATGGATGACTCAGCATGACCAAGGGTTAGGGAGTCTTCAGCAAGTCTGGTGCGTTTGTTGGTACAGGTTTCTGCAATGAATTCAGAGACCTCATTGGCAATACGTTCAGCATACAAAGCGATTGAAGGGTTGTTTGAAACAGGCTGCCTGATCCTTTGGCGTTTCGTTCCACTTCCTGACTTTGAATGTCCAGTTGAAGTACTGGTTGGTGGTGTCGAGTCGCTAAGGTTGTAGAGTGCGAGGGAGAATCCTTGTTGAGTTCTAGCCTGGCGGCTGAATAGTTGATGGAAGGTAATATCTTGAGAACTAGTGTCGGGTTCCTCATTGCGAAGTGCTGGATGAATGATATCGTCGAGTTCCTCGATTTGGGATATGAGGTAGGATATATCGCCCTCAAACCAGTCAGGATTTTCAGCCTCAGGCTGCTGAATAATATCATCCTCTGCCACTGTTGCATTCTCATCTGGGTTGGAAAGGCTAGCCTGACCACTATTACATAACAAACCCTGAGCCCTTCTGCTGGTTTCTCGTTGGCTACCACCAGTGGCTGATGCGATAGCATTTTCTCCGGTTGCAGTCGTATTGCCAAAGATCTCGTCCAAAGCATAGTAGTTTTCAAGGGCATGGTGCCTAAACTCTGCTGCCTTAGGGTGGTTCTATTTCATAATCTATATTAGCACCTCTGATTTCTATTCAGCAGTGAATAGGAACTTACATGCAAATAATCCGCCCATACACTGTCAGATGCAGTGACAACTGCTCACTCATTATTCCAACCAAAGCCAGACGAGTTCAACAAATGAGTGAAGGTCTTCCACTTTTGTTTCATCTATTATAATTAATTTTATAATTAGTCTTTCTTGTCAAGTTTATTCAGATCATAATACTAAGCAAATTTTGACTTACTGAGTGCATTCTGGTTTTTAGCTGTGGTACAGTCTTTGTCTCCTCAATTACACCTTTATTAAATTCTTCCATTATTTCCTGTCAAACCTCCTTTTTAAATCCATTATCCAACTTTTTTCCTTTTTCACATTGGGCACGCATTCCATCGATCAATCGTTGGTCTGCATACTTGGTCCATACAGCCTTGTGAGCCCGTGGGGCTTTGAGTGACGACATGAGAAAACTGATGACTTTGCGTTTGGCTGGATTCAAGGAATATGTTGCAGATAGTGTGGTAAAGCTGTACTGGTATGCCTTAGTAGCTTGTATGGCAAATTATATTTCAATATTAGTAAACAAGGTAAAATAAAGAAAAATTATTGACTCAATAAAGATTCAATTTTTAGCAAACCAGGGCTTCAATAGCAATAATTGGTATATATAAAACCCTTAGTCCAAATTCCTTTATTCCCCTGTGATTTTCCTTCTTCAAACAATTTTAATATCATAGCAGTATTTTATAAATCTACATTTAATAAACAATGTTAAAATAATATCTAACTCTAAATACTAGATAACTTAACACTATAATATTATAAATTCATTACAGAAATTAATCTTTGTCATTATAAAAATAAAGTTTTTATATTATTTGAAAACACGTGTACAAACGATCGTTCTGTTGTGTGTACAAACGATGGCGTGCCAAACCCAATTGTTATTTCAAAACATGATTTACTCCAAAACGCGTTTTGTAATGATGATTATTTCAAACAACGGCCTGCCAAACACCCCCTAAGTTTTTCGGGTCCAGAGAGGTACTTGTACATAAAAGGGGCGCCGACTTTATTAAATGTGGGTGTTCGCTGGACAAGTATTGCAAACGCGAGATACTCGTGCACCGTGCTCTGGAGTACTGTAGATTACGAGTGCCCGGTGAAGTGCTAAGAAATGACATTTTTCCCTCAAACATTTGATACCACCGTATAATCTGGCAAAAGTCGAATTTGAGCTAAAACGAAACTAAGGCAACCAAGCCAACAGGAGGGCGCGAAGAAGGCGAATTTGTCACAGTTTAAACGTATGGACCGCGGTGGTTGGTCAAGAGAGTCTTTAGAAGCGCCAATCCGACTTTTGTGAGATTACTGGTACACGTCGGTTAACCATTTGTTTCGATCCCGGACGGAAGGCTGGCCTGAGAGCGAAATCAACTGGTGAACGGGTGGTTGTGGGATCGTTTTGAGCATTGGCGGTATAATGCATACGGAGGTACAAGCACAGCTCCTAAGTTTTGCATGTTCCACAGGAGGTAGGGGCAGCAAACCTCGCTTGTGGAACATACAAAACTTAGGCGCTGTACCTCCATAGACAGGGCATCCTTGAGTATTATAACACCAGAGCCTTATATATTAGCCCCTTACTCCAAGAGAAGCCAGATGCTAAGTACACACGGTCCCTCTATCTCTCTCAAGTAGTAATTCAGGCAAAATAGGCTGTAGCGAAGATGTCGTCGGGGCGCCAGCAGTTTAGTGGTCATATCAACTCGTTCAACGTGAATAGCAACAATAGTGTCAACTTCATTACAGAAACAGACGCGGAGGGACGGCAAATTCTGCAGTGGCTATCGCCACTTGAACCACAGCAAAGGCACCAAGGTGTCCGAATCGACCGACTCGACGGCGTGGGGAGCTGGGTACTAGAAACCACCGAATTCAGAAAATGGAGCGATAAGGAGGATGGTTGCGCTGAGCCAGTGTTGTTCTGTTGTGGGAATCCAGGAGTGGGGAAAACATATCTCAGGTAGGAAGGACTCTTGTCTAGGGAGAGATAATGTGGGTGTCGCTGACGATTAGTGAGTAATAGCTCCCTGGTGATTGATAGCCTATGTGATCGAGCTGTGGGAAAAGACATTGCTGTTGTGGGACTCTATTGCGACTTCCTTGCCCAGCAAGAGCAGTCCACGGCAAGTATAATGGGAGCTATCCTTAAACAACTTGTCGGTAGAGGAGGAACCCCGCAGCATATACGGGGGGCTTTTGAGAAGGCGAAAAAGGAGTTCGGCGGGCGAGGGCTTCGATTTCCGGATATGGTGGCACTTTTGAGGAGGACTATTGCGACACTAGAGGGGGTATTTATATGCATTGATGCTTTAGACGAATCTGGTCCAAGGAACCGAGGGGAGCTCCTCGGGTCGCTGCGAGAAATTGTGCAGGTATCACCAAACACACGAGTATTCCTGACCGGGAGACCCCACATCAACGGCGAAATCATGAAATGTTTTAGTGAGGCAGTCCGGATACCTATTAGTCCTACCCAAAGAGATATTAAGAGTTATCTGGAAATGAGACTGGATGGTGACACTGACCCTGATGCAATGGATGATGAATTGCGGGCGGATATTATGAGTGTCATTCCGGCGAAGCTCTCGGAAAGGTAAGCAGTAATCTCAAAGATTGTCCTCATATAAGCCTAAGTTATTACTTGCTAACGGTGATCTCAAGTTTCCTTCTCGTTTCTCTGAACATGGACGCAATCCTGAGTGAGATTACTCTCAGTCGAAGAAGGAAGAAGCTTGACGAGATGACTAAAGGGGAGGGTTTAGGGGATGCTTACTCGGTAACCTTATCCCGAGTGAAGGCGCAACAGGGAAGTAGATCAAAGCTCGGCATGGAGGTTCTAATGTGGGTGTCACATTCGGAGCGACCATTGTATGTCGACGAGCTATGCCACGCCCTAGGGGTAGAAGGATCCGCCGACTTGGATATTCGGAATATTCCAGCGATAGAGACACTACTAGCATGTTCCCTAGGGCTTGTCACGGTTGAGAAGTCCTCGTCTACCGTCCGCCTTATTCACTATACTCTGCAAGAGTACCTGTCCCATAACCCCGGCTTATTCCAAAATCCCCACTCGAGGATTGCTGAGGTCTGTTTGATCTACCTCAACTTCCGGCACATCAGGGACATTTCGCCTACCGTCCGTTCAGTCCCACCAACCATCCCCTTCGTCAAATATGCTTCTTGTTACTGGGGCACACATGCTAGGCGGGGGATCACTGAGAATGTGAAAATGCTTGCGTTGGAACTCCTCGATGGATATGATAGGCATATATCTTCAAAAATGCTGGTATTGCATGGGATGGACCTATGGGACTGGCCTTTAGATGAGGAAGACAGCCCCAGAGGGTTCTCAGGGCTTCATGGTGCCTCATACTTCGGATGTGAGGAGATTATAGTTGCTTTATTGGAGATGAATAAATGGGATGTGCAGGCAACCGACTTCAATGGTAACACAGCAATTGCCTGGGCTTCTAGAATGGGACATTCGGGGGTGGTAAGGATACTGCTGGAACGGAGCGACGCCGATCCTAACATAGCTGACACCAAATATGGCCAAATACCGCTATCGTGGGCTGCCGAGAATGGCCATGAGGGAGTTGTGAGAATACTACTCGAACGGAGCGATGTCGATCCCAACATAGCTGGAACCAAATATGGCCGAACACCGCTATCGTGGGCTACCGAGAATGGCCATGAGGGGGTGGTAAAGATGCTGCTGGAACGGAACGACGTCGATCCCAGCAGAGCTGACACCGAATATGGCCGAACACCGTTATCGTGGGCTGCCGAGAATGGCCATGAGGGGGTGGTGAGAATACTACTCGAACGGAGCGATGTCGATCCCAACATAGCTGACACCGGATATGGCCAGACGCCGCTATCGTGGGCTGCCGAGAATGACCATGAGGGGGTGGTAAAGATGCTGTTGGAACGGAACGACGTCGATCCCAACATAGCCGACACCGAATATGGACGAACGCCGCTATTGTGGGCTGCCGAGAATGACCATGAGGGGATGGTAAAGATGCTGTTGGAACGGGGTGACGTCGATCCCAACAGGGCTGACGCCGAATACGACCGAACACCGCTCTGGTGGGCTACTAGGAATGGATATCAGGCGATCACGAGGATAATGCTGGAACGGAGCGATATCAATCCCAACAAAGCTGACACCGAATATGGCCGAACACCACTATCATGGGCTGCCGAGAGTGGTCATAAGGCGGTAGTGGAAAAACTGCTAGAGAAGAGCGACATCAATCCTAACACAGCTGACACCCAATATGGCCGAGCGCCGCTCTTGTGGGCTGCCCAGAGAGGGCATGCTGGGGTGGTGGAGATGCTGCTGAAACGCAACGATGTTGATCCCAACACAGCTGACACCAAGCATGAACGAACACCGCTTTGGTGGGCTACTAGGAATGGGTATCAGGCGATTGCGAAGATACTGCTGGAGCGGAGGGACGTCGATCCCAACAAAGCGGACACTCGATATGGCCGAACACCGCTATCATGGGCGGCCGGGAGCGGGTGTGAGGGGGTGGTGGGGATGTTGCTGGAACAGAGCAGCGTCGATCCCAACCTAGCCGACACCCAATATGGCCGAACACCTCTCGACTGGGCTGCCAGGAATGGGCATCAAAAAATTGCCACTTTGCTGCGTGAACGATCAGGTTTAGTTCCCAGATTTACAGCAAGCCTTCCATCAATAGAACTCTTCCCCTCCGAGTCGTCTAGGCCACCTGAACCTTCTTCAAAAAGGAGACGCAGGTTTTGATATCTGAGGATAAAACATGCTGCTTCTTCATCCATATACTTGAGATACCCTCCAAGTAGTGTAGCAAACTTGGCGGAACCAAATCCTCAGCCTGTTACAAACAGCTCTTTTACGGACCGAAAAGTTATCACAGGTATCCTACCTTTAGACCATTCGCTTGGAACGTTTTGTCGTCTCCTTGACTCTTTTGAATTACCCTATCTCTTTTGCCGTTTCATGTTGTAGTGTCTAGGTTTGGTTTAACCAATTTTGTATATATCTATTGCCCATTGGCGCTCTAAGTTATACTCCCTTTTCTTTATACATACACCCTTTTGATTTGTCCTTTAATTCTCAAAGTGCTTAGTTACGTTATTCTACGTTCGTTAACTTTGTATTTTACTTGTACCACTGCATGATTCACACAGTAACAAGGCTTATTGAAAGAGGGGTTGATTGAGGCTTCCCAGATATAGCAGTAAATTAGATAATAGGGACACATTTACTGCACAAATTTGAGTGTGTGCGCCGGAGAAGTCAAAAGGAGAAGGGTTTACCAGTATGGTGAGCGATTCACCAAGCTTTGTCCATTTTTCTCTTTTCTCACACTTTCCTTTTCCCACCCATTCACAGTATTCTAGTTCCCCTTTATTCATACTAGAGACAGCATAACCTTTCCCTCCCGCTATCTTCCTTGAACCTCATAATTAACTTATCGTGCCCTCCCCGCTAAATATACCCCTCTAACTCGCCCTTCTTCGCTAGTTTTGAAACCATCACCACTCTCATCAGAACGCTCTGCTGGAGCCTTTCCATCTGTATCGGAATGCCTGAAGTGGGCATTTTAAGAGTAGGAAACTAGGCCAAGATCTCACTCCACAGCCCAGCTTACTATCGCACCCCCGGCACCCGCAGCAGCGGTAGAGTATCGTATGTGTGAGGATAACTAATAAATGGCGCAATGGTCGGACGCTCCAGCTAGACTATGGCTAAACTATAGGTAGGTCTTCGGAAACTTCATTCGCTCGTCGTCTACCCTAAGAAATACAACTAACCAAACATAAGTCTATAATAAGGGAATAACAAAACCGGCTCAATCATTCCATCGCTTCCCATGCCTGTCGGTCTCTCTACATGTGTGGCTCCATTTGCCTGCGTATTTCTGTGACAATAATGGGGGGAGAGGATAACAATAAACCCTTCCGTCGATCTTCTCAACTATAGAATAAATGAAATTATTAAAGCTACTCTCTGTCCTTGTCCGTCAACTATCCACTTTCCTTCTCTGACGACTAACTCAGCTTTCGTCAATTCTGACACTGTACTCAAGAACATTGGCTAAGTGATAATACTGGAGGTCTATATAACGATATCATAATATCGCTATTATGTTACTGAGCTATTAGTTAGGCTATGTTCATTAAATTTTACATCTCAAACCTTAACTCCTAGCCACTATTCATGTGCGACACACAGGAAGCACGGGCTCATGTTAGGATATTGGAAACCTACCCCGGCGCACCGGGTTAGCCGAAAATGCCTTGAATGAATAAACCCTTGATGGGAGATCCTTTGTAACAATGGCCGTTATGGGAAGGAGGTAAAAAAAACATCCGGACAGAAAGGGCTGATTCCCTGAGATGGAAGCAGATTTGAACCGTTGACTTCATGAGCTTCCGCGCTTAGTACTAGCCCTTACTGTTATACGCGGTCTTTGGCCGGTAGCTTAGCCCTTGCCTGGTCTATACGCAATCATAGATAATCACTCGTGTACACACACAGCAGGAATGTTCGTATATGGTTCTTGCTCCTCTCAAATATGGCTTCCTTCTCCTCTCAAATGCTTCTTTCAGCTCTCTATCTTTTCATACTCGTTACTGGTTGAAGCCTAATGTGCATTCTTTTATTGTTCCTTTTGTTCCTCTCAGGCCACTTCTTCGATAGTCTTTGTTTTTCCTTGTGGAGGGATCGCGGTGGTAATGGCTGGACTCAACCACTGTACTATATAGCTGGGCCATGTCTTTCTTATTATTCAATCGATGAGTGGTGTCGCAATAAGAGATCTCGACTACGTCTATTATCACTTCTTCGTCCAAAGTATCGATCGCATATTGTAACAAGGAACAGCTCTCATAAACCGCTGTAAACGCTAGACAAATGTCCGCAGGGGCGAGGCCTCCGAATCACTGGGAGACCAACCGGGAAAGATCAAAGCCCAATACTAGCTACCAATGGAAAGGGTGAGTTTTTCCAACTCTTTCGAAGCCTGGGGGTGCTTCTTGTAGAGGTACTCTTTGGGCCATACCCTAACCCCCCCCCCCGATCCTAAAAGGTTTCCTTCATCCTAAGGCCGGGTTTCTCCTAGCCGCCAAAACCTGCAGACTCAAGCCGATCATAATGTAATAGCCGTTTTAGAAATTTTTCTTGTTAGAGGAGCCGAGGGATACGCAAAGGCCTGCCTACTAGAAGCCCAGCCGCCCAAACCCACCCCCGAGTGGCGCCCGTGGACCAAGGTCATTCAAAGCAGGCTAGGACCGCACGGAAAAGGATTGTTGGTGAGCGGGTGGGGGTATCACTCCGTGGGGTGCCTGGGTTTAGGTTGGGGCTAGTTCATTTTCATTTCCGGAGCAGGGAGAGCTTGTATTTTAGGTCTAGGTTGTTAGCTAGGACAAGGGCTAGTTATTTACGAGTCGAAATTACGACCAATAGAGATCTTACAGCTGTTAATATTTTGTTTATGAAGGCATGGTGGTGCTTAACCTTGATTCTACGAGCGCGGCAGATAGATATCATATAACAGTTAGGTGCCCTCTCTAAGCGCACTGCAACCAGAAAGTTCACCAAAATTCTCTTATCAGACCCGAAGTGACTGTTATATCAGTCGACCGCGCCCATAAGTGTGAAATAGAATTCTGTCGTGGGCGCGCCAAACTAAAAGTACGAGGTAGATTCCAAATAGCCGTTGGTAGCGAAATTGAACTTTTCAGACAATAACTGACTCAGCACACCCAGAGGTGGTACAAGAAGTAGGGGTAAAGTTTCCGGACGGTTGGTTGGGTCAACCAGCAAAATAAACCCTGTCATGTACAAAAACTTTAACTTTGGCACTTGTAAATTCTCAACGGGTCACAAAATCTAATTCTTTCCACATCCGGCTTAGCCTCCCTTGAGCGGAATTTTCTGGCTTACCGGTGTATGTTAGCCCCTCTCTTCCCTCGAACTCCTAGAGGAGTCATTAGAGAGTTTGCGCAATAGGACCTAGGTGGCAGTTAACGGGAAAGAGACCTAGTCTCTGAACGAGTTTGCGCACCAGGTCTGGGTGGCTTGGCAGCTGGAAGATGGGAATTGAGTAGGGTAATATCGCATTGCCCTCAAATTTGTTCCCTGCTCAAATTAGGATTCCCAGATACACAAGTTGGGTACATAATATGATACTAACCATACTGACTGCCATAGAACAGGTGATAATCTACTACAGAATTCCCAATATTATCATCAGTAAAATCTTTAATAAAATATAAAAAGAGCGCTGTGTTGCTGCTGATTTATTGTTTTGCAGCGATCGGATTTCTTCACGTCCGAAAAGCCCCATTTTACACTTCTTCCAGGTCTCGCTACCCACCTGGGTGTCCAAGACTTTCAGGTTAACAGAAAATAACCAGTTTTCCTGCCACCTAGGTCTCCTTGCGCAAACTCTCTATTGCACACGGTAGCCCTCTTCGCGTAAAATAGGCTATACGAAAATTCCCGGACATTAGGTCAGTGGCAGTACCAACTCACCCAACGTGCCGAACACCGAGAATATTGCCGACTCCATCACGGGGAAGATGCCGAGGGGGGCCAAATTCCACAGTGGCTATCGCCATTCGAGCAGAACACCTCTATCGTGGGCTGCCGGGTGTGGGCGTGAGGGGGTGGTGAGAATACTGCTGGAACGGGACGGCGTCGATCCCAACATGGCTGACGTCCTAGATGGCCGAACACCGCTATCTTGGGCGGCCGAGAACGGGCATGAGGGGGTGGTGAGGATGCTGCTGGGACGGAACGACGTCGGTCCCGACATACCTGACACCCTAGATGGCCGAACGCCGCTATCTTGGGCTGCTGAGAACGGGAATGATGGGGTGGTGAGGATGTTGCTTGAACGGAACGACGTTGATCCCAACACAACTGACACCGAACATGGCCAAACACCACTGTCTTGGGCTGCCGAGAATGGACATGAGGGGGTGGTGAGGATGCTGCTTGAAAGGACCGACGTCGATCCCAACATAGCTGACACCGAACTTGGCCAAACGCCACTGTCTTGGGCCGCCGAGAATGGACATGAGGGGGTGGTGAGGATGCTGCTTGAACGGAACGACGTCAATCCCAACATAGCTGACATCCTAGATGGCCAAACACCACTATCTTGTGCTGCCGGGAATGGACATGAGGGGGTGGTGAGGATGCTGCTGGAACGGAACGACATCAATCCTGACACAGCTGATGAGTATGCCCGAACACCCCTCTTGTGCGCCGCTCCGAGTGGGATGGGGAGGTGGTGAAGATGCTGCTGGGACGTAATGACATTGATCCCAACGCAGCAGACAAAGATGGCCAAACACCGCTTTGGTGGGCTGCCGAGAATAATGATGAGGGCGTGGTCGGGATACTGCTGGAACGGAGCGACCTCAATCCGAACACAATCAACACCGGATGTGGCTTGACACTTCTATCGTTGGCTGCTCGGGTTGGGTATGAGGAAATGGTAGGGATGCTACTAGAACAGAGCGACATCAATCAATCCTAACGCAGCTGACGAGTATTCCCGAGCACCCCTCTTTTACGCCGTCCAGAATGGGCACGAGAGGATGGTGGAGATGCTGCTAGAACGGAGCGACCTCAATCCCAACATACCTGACATCCTAGATGGCCTAACTCCCCTCTTGCTTGCTGTCAAGGATGAGGACGAGTACGTGGTGAGGATGCTGCTGAGGCGAAACGATATCAAGCCCAACACCCCTGACACCCTATATAGCCAAACACCGCTCTCGCTGGCTGCTGAGAATGGGTGTGAGGGCGTGATGATGGCACTGTTGGAAAAGGACGACATCAGTCCCGACGCACCCGACATCCGATACGGCCGAACCCCGCTATCGTGGGCTGCTTGGAATGGGCATCAGGGGGCCGTAAGGCTCCTACTGGAGCGTGGCGACGTCAATCCCAACGCCCCTGACACCCTATATGGCCAAACCCCGCTCTCGTTGGCTGCCGAGAAGGGACATGACAAGGTCGTGGGTTTACTACTCGAACGGAGCGACACCGATCCTAGCACAGCTGATGACGAATACGGCTGAACACCTCTCCAGTGGGCTACCTGTAATGGACATCAGATAACGGCCGAGTTGCTGCAGGAGCGGGTCAATTTACTTCCCGGATATACACCAAGCCTTCCATCGGCAGAACTCTTCATTCCCGAATCCTCCAGGCTATCTGAGCCCCCTCCCAAATGGGTGCGGAGGTTCTGATGCCCAAGGATAGAACTCGGCCCTTCTCCCCTCATCCACTTGCGATGCCCTCTCAACATAATCCTCCGACCACCGACAGTTTCTTATACATGGATTAGCAAGTTGCAGTAGATGCCTGACCTTCAGATCATTCGCTTGCAACATCTCGTTGCTCATAGGTTCTTTCAAACTACTTTTTCTCTATTTGCATTCCGTATATGATTTGGGTCTTATTTAACCGATTTTCTCTGTATCCATGGCCCATTGGTGCTTTCTCATGCTGCCCTTCCCCTCTGCGTACACCCTATTGGTTTGCCTTTGTCTACCGGGTTGGCTTATTCTACAACTGTTAACTATTGGCTCTTTTAAAATTTGCTTGTATTTTTTCACAACTTAGATAGTGTTCGAAATACCAATACTCAAAACCTGTTGTGGTGAAATTTCACAAGTTCTGCGATCAGGAATCTGATGGGGCAATTATGCCGAGACACGCCAGCTCGGGTGCTAGCTGGTGGCTTCACGAACATTTATTGCCGATGTCAGCACCAAGAGGAGTGTTGATGTGGGAAGAGACTTCAAGAATATGGATACCTGGACAGTGTAAAGGGCACGGCAGTGGAAAGCTCTATTGAGCGGGAGTGTGTTCTACGTGTTTCTCTTGTTTTGAGCGGTTCCGGAGGGAGATTTAATTTTTCTTTTTTCTTTTTTTTGTTTGGGAACTTTATGGGAAAAAGGATAGGCACTTGCGGTGAGCTGAAGATGGCGTTTGGATTTGGATTTATTGCATCTATCTTTCCCAGGTATGTTTTGTCTATTTTTCTCTTTCTCGCTTTTCTTTTCTTTCCCGCCACCTGTCCTTCGCCGCTCAGCTGCTTCACTGTACCGTAAGATAACCCTTTCTCCTTACCAATGCCAGAGGCGCTGTACTGTTTCCTTCCGCTCCCGCCACCATTTTGAACATCACAAGTAACAAGTCATGCCCTCCCCACTAAATATTCCCCGTCCCCGCTCGCTCTCCCCTGGTGGATTTGTAACCGCACCCCCCTCGGGACACTTTGCCCGGGCTCTTCTATATATCCAGGAAAGCGGACACCTTAAGAGTGGGAAACCAGGCCAAGGCCCAACTCCAAAGCCAGATTAGTGCCACACCCTCTGTGCTGGCAGCAGCGGTAGAGTACTGTACACTACCGGTACTGCGTCCAAGAGCATCAGCTGGGTGATAAAAATGAAAGTTGGCATACCCATATTATATGTTACTACGTTATTATTTAGATATCATACATTTACACCTCAAGCCTTAACTCCCAACCACTAATCGTGCGCCCCGCATAAAGTAAGCACAGGCTCATGCTTGGGTTTAATAAAACTCCTCCGATGCACCCGGTCAGCTGGCCCAAAACTCCTCGAATAAACACCCATTATGAACCATCCTTTATGGAATGAAAACTGTCAGAAGGGAGGGGGAATCTAGGGGTAAAAAAATTGAAGCTCTGAGCTGGAAAAGGATTTGAACCTCTGGCCTCACCATGGGCTTCTGTATGTTTAGCACTTGTCCTTACAGTTATACGCCGGCAGTGACTCGCGGCTTAGCCCTTAACTGGCATATAAGCGATCATATGGGATCACTCGCAAAACATATGTAGGAACTGTCGGAAGTACTACCTCAGAGTGGTGATCTGGTCCGGATATGTTCGGCCAGTGGTTATGCGAGTTGGACCATGCGGATCTAGAGAATGGCAGTGGTTATCTTGATGTATATTCATACTGCGTACTACTATAAGTACAGCAGTCTTAAGCTCGTTTGTAGGACACAAGCAACATAGCATTCATCCCGTTCTCTTTCTTTCATTTGATCAGTCCCATTACTTTTAGTCTTGACTCTGGCCGTTCCTGTGTGGCCTCCAACAGGAACAGTTCTGAAAATAATGGAGCGGGAGTGATCGGCAGCGGGGGTGATTTATGTAGTAGAGTGGAGTAGCTTAAGTGAACACAGGGAACTTGTATTAAGCGGTGAAGGAGTACAAGATTGGGTTGAGTATGTAGAAAGGAAAGTAAGGAGTAAAAGGAAATAATAGAAAGGAAGGCCGGGGCATGAAAGGAAAAGAGGGAGGGAAGGCAAATAAGAGAAAAGTTGTCAAAGCTTGTGCATCCCTAGGAGCATACCCGTATCACCGCTTGACACTGAGCGCGGGCGTTCCGAACAAACAGCTAGAGTAAACAGCTATAAACACCAGACAAAGGTCTGCACATACGAGTCCTCCAGACAACAGGCAGATTAGCTGGCCAAGGTAAAGGCACAGCGCTGGCTACAAGCGGAACGAGGGAACGTCTCCAGCTCCTTTGGGGCCTTAGGGGGGTCGCAAATATAGGTGTTACTA
>Ga0307509_10008094_pt1 | contig 13495 bp, 12 predicted proteins | sample 10_EM_MG_FD_202245 | JGI IMG/M metagenome (GOLD analysis project Ga0307509, IMG submission 202245) | Populus trichocarpa ectomycorrhiza microbial communities from riparian zone in the Pacific Northwest, United States - 10_EM | ecosystem: Host-associated > Plants > Roots > Unclassified | place...
GGTCCCCGTGGGTGGGTGGGAAAAAGGAAATGAGAGAGGGGAGCGTGTTGCAGTGATGCGCGTCTCGCGCGTACCAAATAAACACAAACGTCGAGATGCGCAGATAATGGGACAATCGGCAAGCTTCATTTAGGGGGTCGAGAAACCTTGCAAGCAAGGTAATGTAAAGTACGAAACCCTACGGGCTTCGTAACTAATCGCCCATGGCCACAGGGCTAACTTCGGATACGCGTAAACCCTTCAGCCACCTCTCACCCGAAACTGTACAATCACCAGATCGACGCGCTCATTATCCTGTCCAAACTTGCGGGTACAACGCTTGGGGCACACACTGACCCGTCTGCCTCGAGAATTTTCGGGGGGTAGTTGCGTTGCGGGAGCGTGGGTACGAGGTCTCCCTGCTATCCTGTACTCACGTCCGGACAGGCAACGCCGGCCGTAACCGTGTTGAAGCGCAGAATTCTCCTAATAATCCAGACGCAGAGACGTTCCTTGATTACCTCGAATTTTACCCGGGCGATGCGTCGAAACCCGTGTGTGGAATCATGGACGGGTGAATCCGTCGACGCGCGCTAAGCTGTTCCCGGCTGGTGTACGTGACGTTTGATATTGATGTGACGGTCACTCGCACCGGGTACTCAAACCCGGTCAGGGGCGTATGTATGTGACTTAGTACTGCGCGACTCCCTTGACTGCCCTCAGGTCCAAGCATCGCCCCCAAAACGCCATTGCCACGACGATTGATCCCGAATACAGGAGAATGCTCGACACTCCAGAATCGTCAGTAAATTCACCTTCTCTGCACTCGTCCAAATTCACAGATCTGACCGGACAACCTCAGCAGACCACGCAACGACGCAATCGATTCCGTTGGAGGACAGATCAACATCCACTTTGGAGAGATTTACCGGCTGAGGTCTGTCCGGAACTCACGCGTCCCTATATCCCGCCTATCAGCAGAGATATTGTCCAAGGTGTTTCTTCACCTTTTCGAGTCTGGTCTACGGGGCGGCAATTCGCGTTTCGCCTGTGGAACGTTCAGGTTCCTCCTCGTCTGCAGGCATTGGTACGAAGTGGCCGTCGCTTTCCCTCGGCTTTGGAGTTTGTTCGTCGGATGTGCCGTTAAGATGTGGCCCCTATTCAAGTCTCGTTCGAAAGACGGGCCCCTCTCCTTGACGTGGCGATGGTTTCTCCCCGACTCTGCACGAGACGTCTTGATGGACCCTACAATTGCGAGAAGGACTCGCCAACTCGACTTCTGTGGTAATGGCAACCAATTGGCACACTTCTTGGGCGTCTTCGATTCGAGCCCTCCTTCAAACGTTTCTTCCGTTCGGTTGCAAATAGCCTCATACGATGACCGCGAACCGCGAGAGAATTTTGCTCGCTTCCTTTCTTCATCTTTCCCAAAACTCTCGAAACTTAACATCGCGAACTTCCTGCCTAGCCCCTCGTCCCCCATTTTCACAACTTCCAAGCTCACTTCACTGAAACTCTTCCTTCCCTACGAAATAAAGGGCCGATATACTCTGGTTCAGTTCTCACAAATCCTCCAACAACTTCCGGATCTTCAAGAGCTGGATTTAAATCACGGGGCAATACCCCCGTCTGGGAAGTCAGGGACCCCGGTTCCCTTCATCCTCCCACGGTTGGTCAACCTCCGGTTGTATGGCGCAGAAACGGCTATCCTTGGGTTCATAGACCTCATTGGGATGTCTTCCCCTCTCCGCAACCTCGTCATACACTTTGACTCCTGCTCGGGGTTTACGCTTCCAGCCCTTACAAGTGCCGTGGAGAAAATAGTCATGCCGTATTATGACTGCCAGGTCCTGGATCGCCCCCGCAAAATCAACAGCCTTACCATTTCATCATATCCATACAAACACCACCTAGCCTTCCACGCCAGATCTCGCTCCCCCCCACTTCCAACCTTGAGCTCCAGTTCGTATCGATAGGCGACCTCGGGTGGGAGAAGGTGGCGGAGGAGACCCTTGGCCTCCTCCCGTCCAGCGATTTGCAAGAGTTCGTTGTCGATGCGTTACCCCTCACCCGCGGGATGCTTGAGAAGATGAAGGAGCTTTCGCACCTGCGATTACGCAACCAAAGCTACCAAGATATCAAGCTAGCGTTTGATTTATTGTCTGTCGGTAACCAAGGTACGTCCACCAAATCCACCAGGAGGGCATCGAATCACACACGTATGGATAAACCAGATCAGCACTCCGTCCCCAAACTGGAATCGTTGACCCTCTCTCTCATTCGCCTCTGTTCCCTAGAGCGGAGACTGTTAGATGTTGTCAAGGAGAGGCATAACTACAACCCCGGCTTGAAAAAGTTGGTTGTTCGGTCGTGCTGGGTACATCAGGATGAGGACGAGCCGCATAAGTTCAGGGAATTTGTGAATGAGGTTGAATGGGACAACGTGGCGCTGGGAGACGAGGAAGATTCAGGAGAAGATGACGATGAAGTCGGCGGTGACCAGGACCTAGACGATGACGAGCCTGGTGATTCTGATGCCGACGACGTGTGTGAACGATTCACAAATACGCGTCCTCTGGTCGATTATGCCGTTCAAATGTAGCTATGAGGGATCTTTTTTTCTTTTCTTTCAAGAATGATTCCTTTTTGCGAAGGCCAAACTGGGTTGGGAGTCCCATACCGAGAAATTTAGGGAAGCATCCGCGGGCCGTTGAAACCCGACACATCTCGGTCCAGGCTCAGCAGGGTCATCCAACCACGTCCGTTGCAGGTCAATCATTTTACGTGGGCTGGGCGCATCCCGGCGATGTCGTTAGGACTACCTATTCACGGTGGCCGCGTTCGACTGCCGGGTGCGTGTCCTTTCTTCAACGACAGGATCTATAAAGTCTCGGCGGCCAGGGACTCCACAGGTGGGCAGGAGGTTTGAACACGTCTGATCTGAGGTCCATATGGAATATAGGGTCGGCGTTGGGGCGAACGATGGATCGTCGGGGGAAATTATGTATGTTATTTCTCGGTCCCCCCGATACATATGCTAGTACTGTGCTGGGGGTTTTTGTTGCTAGGCTGGCCATCAGGACCCTTCCACCATCGATGTCTCTCGTTTCATCTCGTACCATTTCTTCAGCGCGGCAATTGCATCTGTCGGCGCACAAGCGGTCTGCTCCAACCCTAATGTACGTAGCGAGTGGGGAGCGCTTTCTGCCATGACAATGTTCGACAACGGTGAGGCGAACGGACTGAGACCGCTGGGGGATCACGACAGGAGCCTTCAGGGGCCCCAAGTCCTCACCAGTTCCGGAGGAGTTACAATCTTCGGCCCCTGGCGAAAATGTTCAACCTGTTCCCCAGCAACCCAGCATTTCCATCAACGGGGGGTTTATCCGAGTCGAGGAGGATCGCCGTTGGACGGATCCGTCGGCGACTTGTCGGTGTCACATTAAACCGCTTACTTGATTACATAACAAGCAAGTCCACTCTCCTCCCGCCACGATCACAATGCGGACCATCGGGGGAGCCTTGGGCCTCGTAGTCGGCGAATTGTCCGACGAGAACTACGCACAATCACTCAACTTCTATCGTTTCTGGTTGGGTACAGGGCATGGTTATATCCCGGTTCCCTCTGACCAGATCTTCGATGCAATCTGGAACAACAGAGTGGCGAGTTCGATACAAGCCAACGGTGTAATCTTCCACTCTGCTGCTCACTTGATCACCCGTTTTGCCAGCGATGCAGAGTCAGATCACATTCTTGCCCCATATGGCTTCGGGTTGCAAAGTCGCCTCTGCACGAGGTCCCTCCGAGAATTTTCCAGCAATAACCTGATGATCGCACAATATGGCCGAGACGCCGTGCGCGAGTTCTACGCAGACGCGAATCTCGTCGCACACTGGGCCAACCTCGGATATATGGAGGAAGCTGCGATCCGCGATCATATCCTACAGTCACTTATCTCGCACCCGAAGTTGTACGATCACCAGGCGGATGCTCTCATCATCCTGTTCAAACTAGCGGGTGCCACATTTGAGGCGTACGCCGACCCATCAGTAGTCGACCGCTGCTTCGAGCTTCTCAGAGTTCACAATTACGCTCGGCCCTTCAACACTGGTTACAGCTGGGATAACACCAACAACAACAATTACCTTCAGGTGAAAAAGGAGCTAGTGCAGGTGAGCGTGCCCCGCGCAGTAAAATGTAGCCACCAAGCTAAGGAGAGTTTTCAGGAGGTAGTCACGTTACGGGAGCGTGGGTGGGAGGGCCTCCCTCCCCCGCCCGTATTCATGTCTGGGAAGCCAAAACCGATTGGGGAGGGGCGGGAAGATCTCGCCGCAACACCAGTTGCTACGTCCCTCGGACTTCCTAACAGAGATCTCGAACCTCAGATCATCCAGGTTTGTCCACCCGAAGCCGTCCCCGTCCCAGAGGCGGCCACAATCCCAGCACCCCCCGCCACCCCTGTCCCCCAATCACCATCTATCAGCATCGCCACTCTGTCCGACTTCACGGTCGCAGATACTTCTGATGACGAGCTCCCCGCCAGCCCCACGTTCCCGGATACTTCTGACGACGAGCCTCTCGTCGACCCCACGGCTGTAGCTCTGCACGAGACATTCTACCTCGATGATGGAAATGTGGAAGTGTTATCCGGGAACACCCTCTTCCGTGTCCACGTCAGCACTCTGTCCTTCCACTCTCCCGCCCTTCGTCGGATGTTCGCCCAGGCCAGTCTAGCAAAAGCAGAATCACCCAATGGTTGTCCCCGTATCGTGTCCTCAGACACCGCCAAGGATTTTGCTACGCTTCTCAAAATGATATATCTCCCAGGGTTCGTTGTTCTGCTCGCACGCCGCTGGGTTTTTCTACTGACCGCTTGTTTATCTGCAGATTCCCTGAACGTAACAAAGTGCCGGATTTCGCCACGTTTTCGTCCCTCCTCCGAATCACGGCGAAGTACGAGATGCCTGCTATCCGATCTCAAATACTCGAGATCGTCCGCGATGCGTACCCGGAAACATTTGAGGGGCTCTCTCCTTCCAAGCCGCTCGGAGAGAGGGTCTTCAGCGGACGGACTCCTCACCCGAATGAAGTTCTCAACCTCTTCACCCAGCAGGGGCTCACATCCGCGTTACCGATGGCGTACTACATGGCGACTCGAAGGGGCCCGGATTCGTTGATCGGCACTCATCTACCACGGAGCGCCACGCTCTCTACTGAGATCCTCCGATCCGCGATCAGAGGACTCGTGGCACTCCACCGAGTGGAGCTCAATGAGACCCACCGTTTGATTTTTGGACCAAAAGGTTCTCACCCTTGTTCTGCATCGGATTGTCCGTCGCGCACCCCGGCTGGCGCGGCAGCACTGGAAGCTTACCAGAAGGTTTTCGATCACATCGTCGGTTCCTCTCAGCTGGGGACGAGAGTGCTTGAGGTCCCCGAGTTTTATGAGGATCGCGGAGGTGGCCTCCGGTGCGTTGGTCCCGACATCTGTAGTAGTTGCGTGGAGAGATGGGAGCCTGGGCATGCAGAGTTGAGAAAGAAGGTTTGGGTGACGCTGCCAGGCGCTTTTGGGTTGGTGTCGGGTCACACTGTGTGACCGCTCGTGGTTAAGCATGGGGGTACTGTGGTTCCCCCATTTGTGCAATTATGACCGCGATCGGCTTCCACGTTGTGAAGCGTCGATGTTCGTGGAACGCTGCCGCAGGATCATTTGTCCTCGCGCCTCCAATGTTCATTACTTTGATTTTTTTGCGATTTAATATCAAATGTGTGGGGAGATGAAGCCCAATTGCACATATGGGTCTGTTTTGCCGCGTGTGACCACTGTTCGTCACGGAGCAGCCACCATCGGAGGTTGAATACGGAACTGGTTTTTTCTCGGGCCGAGGGGACTGTGACCACCGTTACCCGCTAACCGTCGAACGAGGGGGACTTCCGCCTCCCTCCCGAGCGTCCTCCCCTCAGGACCCGCAGAAAACTTAGTGAGGCGCATTAATCGGGTACTATACACCTGGGGGGGAGTGTGTGAGAACAACTGGAACAAATAAAAAAAATTGTGCGCAATGGGGCTTGAACGCGGGGGTGTGAGAAGCGAAAAATGTTGGACGGGTCGTCGACCGCTTCCCCAACAAGACTTCACCGACCAGTTCTGAAAACTGGACCATAACCAGCTCGAGCTGGCCATGGACGGGCTCCTATCAGTTCTCTCGCACAGTTTCAGCCCATGACAGACAGAGTTGGACGTGCTCAGTGAAAATGTGTCCTTGTTCTACAGGTCATCCTTGGATGCCGAGAAAGACGGACCAATCGACGATCTTTTCCTCCCCAGTGAGAACCTCCTTCATCTTCATTTTTTTTGAGTCTTCGGTGTCCGGGGTGTCGGGGGTGTCGGCGGGACTCGTCCCAGTGGACGTTGAGCGGCTTTTTGTGCTCATGGGATTTTCGTATTGGCGGGGCGTGGATTTTGAGAGACTTGCCGGCGTGCCGCGACCACTGTCCCGCCCTCGTGTCACGCACATGAACATTCAACCCTCTGTAATGTCTCCCGCTCGCTGAGAAACTGTGATGGCCCATTCTTTTTTAAAAGGCAATATATATTTGATGGCCATAAAGGCCATCCCACTGGGGTTTAACACAGTGTACGGATGGAACGGCGGGAATCCGTCCATTCAGCTCGCGTGACAGGTTGATTTTTGCTGCACACGCACAGTAACTACGATTCGGGGGATCACACCGCCATGAAATCAGGCCGTTAGCGAGTGCAGGTTCTCCAATCTGCACAGTAAAAATTTCGTCGATGCTGGGCAACCGAAGGGGTCCGAAATCGGGAATTACATATATGGGTGCAATTGCACAAATGGGGGAACCACAGTATACCATATGATAAACAATAGACTATCCGACTTAGATACGCCAAGCAATAGTTTCCGCTGTACATGATAACATTTATTCAACCTTCAAAGTCGTTCGGGGACGGACCAACCCTCCTCTCTTCTCCTTATCCGTAACGAACCTGCGAACGTTTGAGATAGCAGATGCTGGACCGCTCCTATGAAGCATCAGATAACCCTGCAGCTCAGCCATTGATATCAACCGTTCCGGAACGAGCCTGGCAAATTTTCGAGCTTCATCGTCCAGAGCGGCGGGTTGCCACACCTTCTGTTGATCTGGCTTTGTGGCCATGAGTTCATGGTTCGAAGACTCCGAGGAAACCGTCCTCGAAATCAGGCCATCCGTGTCGACATCAACGAGGGTAATGGCAGCAGAGTCTGGAGAGCAGGAACGACCGTCTCCCACACTGTTCTGTTCACCCTCCTCGTCCAGGTGAAGGGGTGACGACTTCTCCGAGCAAGGAGGAAGGGAGCCGGTGGTGGTGGGAGCGTAGAACCGTCGGAACATCTCTGCAACCTGGTTTCGGCTCGCCAGCCTGAATTCGATGTGACGATCCATACGGCCAGGTCTGCGGAGGGCTGGATCCAACGATTCGTAGTGATTTGTGGTCGCGAACAGAAGCCTCCCCTCATGGGCAGCGACTCCATCGATTGCATTTAGGAGTCCGCTCAAAGTTACCCCTCGAGACTGGCTCGCGGTGGTAACACCAGGGAATGCGGGGTGAGAGTTGTCCGTGGAGGGTGGTTCTCTGTTGATGTCGTGGCGGAAGGCAGCGTCGATGTCCTCCATCAACGCGATACACTTCTCGGGCAGGAATGAGATTAGCTCTTGCAAGGTGGCATCGTCCAACCCGGCCCGTGAAAGCGAGATCATGTAAACATCGAGCCCCAGTTCTCCTGCGAGGCTGTGGATCAGCGACGTTTTTCCAGATCCTGGGACACCATACTTGGAAGTGAATGAGCAAAAGGCGAGCCTGCGCTGGGCTACATGGAACTTACGAGAAGATAGCCTCTCCGAAAAGGGATACCACGTTCGGAGTACCAACATCTGCTCCCAAGGAAGGTGCGAGCATCGGACAGGAGATCCTCCTTGACACCCCGGCCAAGGACGATAGAATCCAGTGGCCGTTTAGGGCGCGAAGCGACCTGGTGCCACTGGTTCATTGATGTGGAGGAGTAAATTGTGACGTGTTCCGTCTTCGCCTCCTTCCAGCAACGTTCAGCATCCGCAAGAAGCTCGTCGACGATTCTAGGGTTGTGACCGTAGATTCTACAACCGCATCAGCAAGGTGATCTGGGCCACGTTATGTGCTGAACACCCACTGGATCTTGAGTGTCTGGAGTCCAACATGTGCGGTACCCTGCGCCCTCGTCCTCGTCGCGCGTAGGTAGTGACCTTTGTACCAGAGGGAGGTTGTGACAAAGAACGATGGTTGCTTCCTAACTCTGAGGTCCTCGGGACTGTGGGTTCCATCGCGATACTCTCCATACTGTCTGGACCCGGTCTCGAGACCGAAAGATCGGGTTGTGATGGAAAGGTCTCGAGCGGTGCACCACTCCGGTCGCTGAGCCAGCCAAATGTTGATCCAGGCTAAACAGCATCAAGAGAATTAGTCCAAACCCTTCTCAAGTCCGTAAAATCTCACTCACAAAAGGTGGAGTCGAATTCATCGAACTCGACCGTCGTGTAGAAACGGCGCATCAACGCCCCCCACACGTAGCTGACGACCGACGAAAGAACATGGGTGTTAAGGAAATTGCCGATCAGGATGAGTTTCAACCAATCCGCAAGCGTATCCGTCGATAAGAATGGATCCATAAAAACAATCAGGCTGATTGGATTGTGATATGGATAAACTAGAGGGTGGACGAGGGGGTTTGGAGGTGGGTGGTGTCCACTTGACATGGACTGTGTCCTTTATATCTTCCATCCGTGCGGGCCCCAGAATCTGATCAAGAGCATGCTGAGTACGCCATGGCGAAACGTCTGGTCCATTGCAGGGGGCATGTCGCCGGACAAGCGTGAAACCTGCACATGTGCTAGCCCGGGCACGGCCTTCCACGACGATCGGAAGAGGGAAGATCCAACGATGTGAATTTTCCCCAAACACCCTCGTCATATAGAGTTGGCGCCAAACTTTCAACGCGTCTCTTTCACGTACCGATTGACACCTTTGCCGGATGAAGCATGCCAACGCGCCGGGACGTGAAAGGATACGGTTGGGAAACATGACTCGGGGATCTCCATGCTTGATAGCGCATGGTCCATTCAAAATAGGCAACGACTGTAATAGGGTACTTCCCCAGCATCGTCGATGGCAAATTGTGGCGGAACTACCCCGCCACAGAAACAGGGAAGTGGACGATTCCAGCGCAAGCCAAAGCACGTCCAGGATGAGTGAGATATCTTGATAACGCGTGTGGATTATTACGGTATGGTTACTCAAAATTAGACATAACATCACTTGCTCAGCAGAGGCAGGAGATACCAGAAGTCGTGGTCTTTCCGCGAGGCGGACATCGTCACCCCTCCCCGCGCTTCAGTATCCCCCCTACCCGGACCCACCGACAATAAAAGCCCCCACCCTCCCAACAAAAGAAGCCCACCGTAACCTTTGCTGGGTGGCTGTCGTCCCAGTTCTAGGGTATCCACAGGCAAGAAGGGCGGTCAACGGGCCAATCTTTGACGGCTCTTCGGGACAAGTGGGCCTCGTGATATGACCCAGTTGACACTAGCGCCACCTCCAGTACTCCTGACCTGTGTCCTCGGCCATGCCGACAAAACATCCGTAGGGGAAGGTACTGGACCGGACCAAGGCTGAAGTCAGCACCCCAGCATTTGATCACGCGGTTTCGGGTCATCCTATTAATTGAAGCAGTGAGTACTCCTTGCCCCGATTATGAACACCCAACAATCCTCGCACCATACGACAGTCGCCCCATAATAGTATTGCACTTTACCGATGTATCACAAGCACTGCAAGACCCCGCTGGTGAACGCCTTATCAGGGAGGCGTTTTTTCTCCTTGCGTCCGGTAAGATCCAGAAAGGTGCCAAACCCTAGGGTAGACACCGACGGGGATGGTGCGGTGAACCGCTTGAACTGCTCACCCTCGTGCTTGATCCGTGTTCCTCACCCAAGTCGCTCACCAGCTAAAAGTTGATTCCTAATGGGCCCGAACCCTCGACCACCGATACCCGAGTTTTTCAGTGCTGGAGTTGAGGGATTGCCCGCCGGGAATTTCATGAGCATCGCAGTGAAACATGTTCCCATTTGCACTCAGGTTTGGCGTGTTCTCACTCTAGATCCGGTGGAGCTTGGCCGTCTTATCGAGATCATCGGTCGCGATGCAACTCGGCTGAGCGAAGACCAGCCGGGTCGTGTTCGGGCCTGAGCATTTTCTTTGGACATCCGAACACGGGCGGTGTGACTGCGGTCACCCCACAACCCATTGCTATCCGCAATGAGAGCTCGGTACGGGCGGTGAAGCTCGTGCGGTCGGACCGATCGAGTTTTCCCGAGAAAAGGTGTAACACCGTTATGAAACCCATGCACGAGCCCACAACGCTAACACGATACAACCTATCCCTACAATGCACACCCTGCTTGCGCTACCCTCTACCCAATCTGCTGAGCGAGCTCACTTAACCGTTTATGGATCCCCGAAATGTCTTCCACAAGCTTCGCATGCCTCCGGCCCAACCCATCGAAAACTTCATCGGACAGCGAACCTTCTCCTTTGTTCTCAACGCTCTTCGCTCGGACATGGCCAGGATTCGGTGCAACGATGGTGAGTGGAGTGGGTATAGGAACGGGCAGCATTGGTTCTGGATACACGCTTGGGACGGCCAGGTAACTTCCGCTACTTCTCCGCTGCACCGTCCCGGATCCCGCATTCAGTGACCCAGAAGAAGGCAGCGTACCGAAGCTCATTGTCACTGTTGGTGTTTGACTTCGCCTTGACATCATAGACATCGCAGACCCAGGCCGAGGACCAGGAGTGGGACTCGCGGGTATCTCTGTTTCCGTTTCCGTTTCCGTCTCCTCATCTTCACCCACACCATCGAAGTAGTCCTCCGCCTCCTCTTCCTCTAACCCAGACCCAAAACTGGCTCCCATGGCGGTGGGATTTGGCTGTAGGGGGATTCGCGACCACGTCGGGTCACTCATCCTCGAACTCGCGTCTGCAGAAACCATTGAACCGGTGTACGACAGGGATGCCGACGATGCCCTCCTCCTTTGCTTGGCTTTGTCATCGGGAGGGACGACTGTGGGCGTCATATCAAACCGGAGTTCCTTGATGGTCCCACTTGAGGTCCTTCGACTGCTTCTTTCCCCAATTGACATTCCGGCGAGTATCCTGGGTTTACGTCCACTCTCTACCACCCTCTTCCTCGCGCTCATCCCCACAAGATTCACAAGTTCCTTCATCGCCTCCCGATCCGATATCACTCGCCGTGGGGCCGTACTACGACGAACAGTTGATGGGCGTGCGAAGGGGGTTGCCGTAGGATCACCTCGTACGGGTGTTGCGAACACCCTGTCTGGGTTCCCTCGTGGCGTCGCTGGCACCATCAAGCGGTTATGAAGAGCCTGGTTCCCTGTCGTGTCAAGAAGGTTATGAAAGGCAACCTTCTTCGGTGTGGGAGAGCCAATTTTGGGATCGAAGGTGTCGATAGCGGGTCCCCAGGTGAACCCAATAAAAGAAGTTGCTTGGCCGGCGTTCCCTGCCACAGATTGAGCAAACTTGCTGGCTGGGGTCATTTGCATGGAGGACACGGCGAGGGAGTTTGGTGAAGAGAGTTGACGAAGAGCTGAGAGCGCGAAGGGTAAAGATGTGTCAGAGTCATCCAGGGGAGGCGGCTGAGCCACTGGATCGGGGGAATCTTGGGGTATAAGGTGCCCAGTCAACGGAACATCATAATTAAACTCCGGGAGATGTAGGTCTTGAGGCTTGGGTCCTGGGTGTTTGAGGTGAATGAGGCGCACACTCCTGAATGCCAAGATCTGATCTTACTTTCAAGGACAGCGTTCCAGGAGGTACCACGAAAAATCCCTTGAGATTTTATTTCCTTGGATCCGCGCCTCCCAAGACGGAGTTCAGCGTCAACGAGGAACCTAGGACGATGTCAAGAAAAAATCTGAAGCATTGACTGGTCAACGCACCCCTTGAGCATTGCTTGGAATTGGTCTGAGACGGCCACGTTCCTGTCGAATCGTAGGTACCGCTGGATCCGGAACGTGTTTGAAACTTTCAGGCGCTCGGAGAGTGCAGACGCACCTGATGGTTCATTATTTTGGCGTACGTCTGTTTGATATCATTGGCAAAGAAAGGAGCAACACCGTAAACCATCTCATAGAGCATTGCGCCTAAGCTCCACCAGTCGACTTCGACACCATAACCAAGTTCATCGCTGCTGCTCTTCTCTGGATCGTGGAACCCACCATCGGACATTTCGAGCGCGATCAAAGCCTCTTCGTGTGCCCGAAGAATCTCCGGTGATATGTAATCACAGGTTCCACATGGGACCAAACAGTGACGTTTGGGGAGTAAACGGACCCCGTGTTCTGTAGGAGGGAGCAGTGGGGCGGCGGACCCAAAATCGATCAGCTGGACACGGGATAAACGGGTCAAGACGAAATTGTGTGGCTTGATATCCCTGTGGATTGATCAGGGTTAGGGCGGAAGGTTGATGGCGTTGGGGCGTTCTCACCGATGAACGTATCCCTGCTCGTGGCACCAGTCGATGGCGCATATGATCTGAGGTGTCCACCACAAGAGGTCTGCTTCCGAGATTTTGCTGTCTAGTGGGCTAGATTCCAGTACATCCCAAAGGGTTCCGCCTTCGACGAAGTCCATGACGAGGTTTAGTTCGGTTGGGGTCTGAAATGCGCACAGCAGATGGGGAGCCCAATCTGAATTAGTCTTGCGAGCCTGCAACAAGATATCCCTTTCGAGTTGTGCGAAACATTGCTGGAGATTTGGAGGGTAAGAGTGCCGATGGGCACTTGGGAGGGTATCCTCACATCTCTGTTGCGCAGAGCGAAATGCTTGTTGATGATTTTTCGGGCGTAGACCATGCCATCGAGGTTACATGAAACGACCTCGATCTGACCGGAACCGGGGATCACTATGCAGCAGAGTGGGGGGGAGCGAAATGGAGGTAACGTACCTCGCCGAAGGAGCCGCGCTCGAGTGTGCCGATACGATTCAGATCCTTTTCTGAAAACCTCAGCTTGTCAACCTCGATGGTTTTCGCTTGACAAGAAGATCAGAGAGACGGCGCTGCGGCAATTAATGGTGTTGGTGGTAAATACCTGTCTTTCCGATGACATTTTGGCCATGCAGCACGCGGTCAATAGCGAGGGCCTCCTCATCCTCATCCTGTACAGAGATGGTCAGGAGTTCTCTGAGGCGTGTTCTCCGCTTGAGCCATCTGGAAGACATGCATGGGTCGGGCGCGAGTGTCTATGTGTCGTCCGTAGGTAGTCTGTGGATCCTGAAGGTTGTTGTCGCGATCAGTCTCGGACTGGTGTCGAAGGAGGTGATTGGCGTCGGTCGCAAAGAGTAGTGGTTGACCGGCCCGGTTACCGGCGACCGACGGACTGAACTCGGACTTGGTA
>Ga0307509_10008095_pt1 | contig 13492 bp, 11 predicted proteins | sample 10_EM_MG_FD_202245 | JGI IMG/M metagenome (GOLD analysis project Ga0307509, IMG submission 202245) | Populus trichocarpa ectomycorrhiza microbial communities from riparian zone in the Pacific Northwest, United States - 10_EM | ecosystem: Host-associated > Plants > Roots > Unclassified | place...
GCGCTACGCGATCCCTCGGGCGAACTGGTGCCGGACGTTCGCTCGCCGGTATTCCGGATGCCCGAGTGGCTCAGCCCGCCGCCGGTGCTGGAGCCGCATCTCGCGGCCCGGCGCGCGACGAGCTTCGCCGGCTTCCCGTACCGGATCGAGAAGGCCCTGCACTTCACGAACGCGGGCGGGATCTACGTGGCCCGGCACCGCGAGACGGGTCGTCAGGTGGTGCTGCGCGAGGCGCGTCCGTTCGCCGGGATCGATGCGGTGGCGGATGGTGTGGAGCGGCTGCACCGGGAGTACCGCGCGCTGATGACGCTGCGGGGGCTGTCGTGCGTGCCGGAGATCTACGGGCTGCACACCGCCTGGGAGCACCACTTCCTCGCCGAGGAGTACCTTCAGGGCAACACCCTGTTCGATGAGGTGATCGGCCGCTATCCGGTGCCCGGCCGCTCCGCCGAGGGCGACGCCGAGGCCCGCGGTTCCTACGCGTCCTGGGTCAGCACCGTGATCGGTAATCTGGCCCGGGCGCTGGAAGACATCCACGAGCGCGGCCTGTGCTTCCGCGACGTGCACCCCCGCAACGTCATCATCCGGCCCGACGATTCGGTCGTCCTGGTGGACTTCGAATTCGCCGCGGACATCGAGTCGGCGGACGGCCTCCGCGTAGGTGCCCGTGGGTTCTCCGCGCCAGCCGGCACGACTCCGCGCGACGCGGACGCGTACGCGCTCTGGGCGACGTGGCTGTTCGCGCTGATGCCGATGGTCGAGGCCACCGCCTTCGGCCCGGGAAAGCCCGACCAGATCGAAGCCGTCGCCCGGGACCGCTTCGGCCTGACCCCCGAGCAGGGCCCGCGCCGGCCGGACGCCGTGCTGGCGAAGCAGAGGGCTGAGATCGCTGCCGCGCCGAGCGCGCGGCCCGAGGTCTTCGGCCCCGCCGAGTGGCCCGTGACCCGCGAGCGGCTCATCGCGGGGATCCACACGTCCGCGACGCCGGACCGGGACGACCGCCTCTTCCCGGCAGGCTGGGAGGTGTTCCAGACCGGCGGCCACACCCTCGCCCACGGCGCCGCGGGCGTGCTGCTGGCGCTGCACCGGGTGGGCGACACGGTGCCCGCGGAGTACGTCGACTGGCTCGTCGCGGCCGCGGATCGGGCCCGTCCCGAGCCCGGGTACGGGCTCTACGACGGGCTGCACGGAGTGGCCGTGGTGCTCGACGAACTCGGCCGCCGCGAGGACGCGGCTCGGATCCGCGCGCGGGCGACGGCGTCCGGCGAGCCCGTCCGCGCCGGGTTCTACGGCGGCCAGGCCGGGGTCGCACTCAGCCTGTGCCGAGTCGCCGAGCACACGGGTGATCCCGAACCCCTCGAACAGGCGACGCGCATCGCGGACCGGCTTACGACGCTGCTGGGCGAAGGCTCGGCCGAAGGCGTGCGCATGCCGTCGAGCGCGGGCCTGATGTACGGATTCAGCGGACCCGCGCTGCTCCACCTCCGGCTGTACCGGACCACCGGCGAACAACGGCACCTGACGGCGGCTCGGGAGTGCCTGGAGTGGGACTTCGAGCGCTGCGCCACGATGCCGGACGGGACGATGCAGGTCAAGAAGGGACACCGGCACCTGCCCTACCTCGATGAGGGCGCCGCCGGGATCGCGCTCGTCGCCCGCGAGTATCTCGACCACGCCGAGGATCCCGCAGTCGCCCACTTCGTCGCGGCCGCCGCGCCGTGCTTCGCGTCGTCGTACGTGCGGGAGCCGGGTCTGCATCACGGCAGGGCGGGCCTGGTCGCCGCGCTCTCGATGCTCGGCGGCGCGCGGCACGAAGCGGCGCTGCTCACCTCGATCGGCAACCTGACCTGGCACGCCGTGCCCAAGGAGGACGGCCTGCACGTGCAGGGCGCCGGGCTGCTGCGGTTGTCCGCGGACCTCGCGACCGGCTCGGCGGGGCTGCTGCTCGCCCTGCACACGGTCTTCGAGGGCAAGGGCCGGCTTGAGGCGCTGCTGCCGGTGAGTTGAGCGTGAGCGCTCCGACGACCGTCGGGCGCCGCGATCAGACCGCTGCGATCAGACGTCTGCGATCTCGCGGGCGTAGAGATGTGTCAGATAGGGCAACGAGTAGACCGCGGCGTGCGCGGCGACCTCGCTCTCGGGTGAGATCACCGCGCCGGCCTCGATCATCAGCTCCAGTTCCCGCCTCGTGACGTCGGCCTCGCCGCCCAGCGCGCTCGCCGCCTCGCCCGCCGTGAACCAGCCCCGGAGCGGCAGCCGGGCCAGCCGAAGCAGTGTGCTGCGATGTCGCTCGTCCAGCCGGTCCCACGCGTCGGCCACCGGGGAACGCACGTCGAGGTCGCCGACGGCCAGTTCGCGCAGCAGGGCACGGGGATCGGCGAGCCGGTCCGCGAAGTCGGCCAGCGGCAGGTGACGCAGCATGGCGAGCTTGAGCCCGGCCGCGCGCACCGCGATCGGCAGCAGACCGCATGCGGTGACGATGCGTTCGGCGGCGGGCCGGTCGCACAGTACTCGTCCGGTGCCGCTGAGCCGGCCGAGCAGATCGAGGGCTTCGGCCCGGGACAGCATGGGCACCTGGATGCGGTGCGCCGGAGCGAGCCCGGCGAGCTGAGTGCGGGCCGTGACGATCACGCGGCCGCGTCCGGCGCCGGGCAGCAGCGGGCGGACGGCAGCCTCGTGGGGCGCGTCGTCCAGCACCAGCAGTACCCTGCGATCCGCCATCCAGTCGCGCCATCGGGCGGCGGCGAGCTCGGGGTCGTCGGGCGCGCCGTCCCGGATCCCGGTGTGTGCCAGCAGTTCCGCCGACACCGCCGCCGTCGGCCGCGGCGCCCCGTCCGAGTCCCGTAGCCGCACCAGGATCCGGCCACCGGGGAACTCGTCCGTCAGCCGGTGCGCGGCATGCACGGCGAGTGCGGTCTTGCCGACGCCGGTCGGACCGGTCAGCACGCAGGGCGCCGCGTGGTCCGCGGTGGCCGCCTCCAGCAGTTCGACCAGCGTCTCCCGGCGGCCGGTGAAGTCGGCGATGTCGGCGGGCAGGCTGGACGGGACCGGTCGGCGCACGGTCCGCCCAGGCTGGTCGCCGGCGTCGGCGAGGACCGCCCGGTAGAGGGATTCCAGCAGCGGGCTCGGCGACAGGCCCAGCTCGCGGGACAGGTGTCGGCGCACCTCGTCGAAGACGGCCATCGCCTCGCCGCGGCGGCCCGAGCGGTGCAGCGCGGTCATCTGCGCGGCGCGCAACCGCTCCCGCAGCGGGTGCTCCTCCACCAACTCGCCGAGCACCTCGGCGACCTCGCGCGGCCGACCCGCCGCCAGCGCCGCCTCGGCCCAGTCCTCGCATACGCCCAGATATCGCGCCGCCAGCCGCTCGGCCGCGGCCCGAACCACCGGCAGGTAATCCAGTTCGGCCAACGGCGGGCCGGCCCACAGGCCGCGGGCCTCGTCGAACAGCCGGGCGGCCCGCTCGGCGTCCCCGTCCGAGGCCGCCTCGCGCCCCGCCCGGGCCAGCGCCTGAAACCGGAGCGAGTCCAGCTCCGACGCGTCCACGGTGATCCGGTAGCCGCCGGGACGCAGCGTGAGCCGGTCGGCGGCACCGGCCTCGGCCAGCGTCTTGCGCAGGGTCGCGACGTAGGACTGGAGGTTCTTGCGGGCCGTGCGCGGCGGATCGTCGCCCCACACGGCATCGGTCAGCGCGTCGATCGAGATCGGCGTGTTGGGCTGGCACAGCAGCACGGCCAGCACGACGCGCTGTTTGAGCGGGCCGAGCGGCAGCGCCCGGCCCGCGGCCTCCGCGGACACCGGTCCGAGAACGGAGAAACGTAGCATTTCGGGTTCGGCGACCACGGGCAATCCTGTCTCATGGGGTGGTGAGAAGGTGGGACCGTGAACGACTGTGGCGGCTGTCGGGACCCCCTAGCACCGGGGGAAACCCGACAGCCGACCCTCGGGTTACGCCGTCAGGCTGCTCCAGTCGCTCCAGACGACACTGATGCAGTGGGTGGGTACCGGCGTCGGCGTGGCCTGCAGCGTCTGCAGGGCGAGGATCTGGTTCACGGGATCTCCCGGTCGTCTCGTGGCTGGGTCGGATCGCAGTGGCTTGACCCTTAGGCCGTGTGGATGCTCCAGAGGCTCCAGCTGGAGCTGACGCAGAAGGTCGCCGGCTCCGGAATGGTCCGCAGCGCCTGCAGGGCGAGGATCTGGTTCATCGGATCTCCTTGATCGCTAGTGGATGGTGAACAGGTCGTCACCGGGTCCTTCGAGGACGCGGTGAATCGCCAGCAGTACGCCCGCGGCGCCGCTGGACAGATCGGCGCTGAAGCGCAACGCCTGCGAACCGAGGAAGCGGACCCCGCTGGTATGCGGGATCGCGTACTTCACCAGCGCGGTCGCCGCGCGTACAGCCTTGTCGCGCACCGCGTCGTCGCCGGTCGCGTCGGCGTGCTCGGTGAGGAACCAGACCAGTCCGGCCAGGCCCTCGTAGAGACCGGCCTCCTTCGTGCACGTCGTCACGGCGGTGCCCGCGTACAGCGCTGGGAAGGCTTCGGCGAGGCGTTCGTCCTGACCGGCGGCGAGATACCGCGTCGTCACGGTCGCGACCCCCGCCGCACCCGTGGCGAGGAACGGCATGGCGCGGTTGATGACGGTGTTGTCCGAGATCGACAGCGTGCCGTCGTCCATCTGGAACGTGCGGTCCAACTCCTCGTGCAGCAGCCGTACCCCTGCCGCCCGGTAACGCTCGTCGCCGGTCTCGTTCGCCAGGTGATGCAGGAACAGGGCGAGCCCGGAACGGCCGTGCAGCAGGCCGCGCGCATCATGCTCGCCGATCACGGGGCGTACGTCGTCGAGCGCCAGGATCGCTTCGCCCGCGGCGGCGGCCCGGTCCAGGTGCCGCTCGTCCCGGCTGAGCCGGTGCAGGGCGAGCCAGGTCAGGCCGACTCCGGCCCGGCCGCCCGCGAGGGTGGCGCAGGACGCGGTGATCGGATGTTCGTCAGCAGCCTGAGTCAAGTCGATCGCCTCGTCCAGGTGCCCGAGCGCGGCCAGCACACGTGCGATTCCGGCGGTGCCGACGTCCAGGCCGGGCGGCAGTTCCTCGGGAGGGTTGAGGGCGTCTTGCCGCAGCCGCTTCTCGATCTCCTCGGGGATCGGCACGCCGGCCCGATGCAGGGCGTGCACGACGCCCGCGGTTCCGTACGCCACGCACACGAAGTTGGTGCCGAACGCCTGCGGTGGCGGCGGAAAGACCCGGTCCTGCCGGTCGGGCTCGGCAGTCGCGAGCAGCCCGGCCACCGTGTCGTCGGCGAGCCGTCGCAGGCAGCCGAGCGGATCCGCGTCCAGTTCGTCGGGCGACGGGAAGGCGGTGGCCTCGTCGTCGACCGGGTGGAAGGTGGTGGCCCGTGCCCACAGGTCGTCCGGCGGAGCGGCCGCCGCCGCGGGCGCCGCGAGATCGTGCCGGAGCAGCGTGAGGCTGGCGGGAGCGCGCCAGGCGACCTCGTGGAAGGGTGCGAGGAACGCCAGGGCGATCGCCGCGACGCCGTAACGGTCCGTCAGCAGCGGGTCGGGGTTCGTGCGGCTGAGCGCGGCGGGAGGGGCGAACCCCGGTGTGCCCAGTCGGTCGGGCGGCCCGTCGGTCGGCGAGGCCGATTCGAAGTCGACCAGCCTGGCCTCGCCGTCGGCGGTGACGATGATGTTGCCCGGACTGATGTCGCCGAAGCGCAGACCGAGTGCGTGCAAGCGGTCCAGGGCCGCGTCGAGGCTGCGCAGCAACCGGCGCGTCGTGTCGTAGTACGCGGCGTACTGCTCGGCCGATCGCCCGGTCCTGACCAGAGCGGACGTCCGGCTCACCCAGGTGCGCAGCGGATCGCCCTCGACGAACTCGGTGACCAGGAAGTCGTGTTCCCACTCGGTGAAGTGCTCGATCGGCTCGGGACAGACTCCCGGCGCCGCCGCGTGCACGGACCGGAGCACCTCGTACTCGTGGCGCAGCCGCTCCTGGGCGGTGGATCCCGTGGCGAGGTGGCCGTTGTGGGCGCGCGCCTCCTTGATGAACACGAGCCTGCCGGTGCGGATGTCGCGCGCCTTGTACGTGCCGCCCGCGTTGCTCGGCTGCAGCGCGCCGACGATCTCGTAGTCGCGGATCAGGATCGAGCCCTCGTGTGCCTCGGGTTCCTCGGCGACGAACGGGTCGGTGATCCCGGCGGGCAGCACGAAGTACGGCTGGCGCTCGTCGGGGACCGCGTGTCCCGAACCGTCGAGCACGAGAGCCTGCCGGGATCCGTCGGGAAGCAGCCTGAACCGGGCGCTGAACGCGCCGTAGCGGTAGTGGACGGTGCGCGAGTCACCGAAACGACGGTCGGAGAGCACATAGGGCCCGTCCTCGTCACGCAGCAACTCGGTCAGCGTCTCGAGCAGGTGCCGCGCGGTCTCGTCGTCGGGCGGATAAACGGCGCAGAACTTCCCGGCCTGCGCGCGATGCGCGTGCTTGTGGTGCGTGACCAGGAAGAACCGCTGCGCGGACAGGTGCTTGAACGGCACGTTCCGCGCGAAGCAGACCTCGGCGACAGTGTCGAGCACCTCCTGCGCGCGATCCAGCCGTGCGGAGACGTGGATCTTCCAACCCTGAGACGCGCGCCGTGCGTCCGGGTGATTCCACGCCGTCCACACGTCCCGGGTGGTGGTCTGCCAGCCGGACGGGACGTGCGTGGGGCGGTAGCGCGGGCCGGGGTCGGAGAAATCCGCGAGCGGCGCGTAGTACTCGTCATGCGCGAGTGTGTGGGCCAGGGCGTTGATCACCGGGTCTCCTCAGGGCTGCGCGATGGAACACGAGGGGCCGTCCGGCCGCCGCGAGCGGGGGACGGCCCGGCGCGTGGATCGATCAGTACGTGATGATCGTCGTGTCGACGCCGACCGAGCTGAAGTTGAAGCTGATGCAGGTGGGGATGCGCTCGCCGGTCTGCGCGCTGAGCTGCTGGAGCGCGAGGATGCGGGTCATGGTCAGTCTCCGTTTCTCAGGGGAGGGGGCTTGCTTAGAGCGTGTCGAGCGTGTCGACGTTGTGGCTGAAGTTGAGGCTGACGCATAAGGGATCCACGCGTGCGTCCTTCTCCACCTTCAGCTGCTGGAGGGCGAGGATGCGGGTCATGGCCGATCTCCGTATCTTGAGCGCTTGCTCAGAGAGCGACGATGCTGATCGAGCTGAAGGTGAGGCTGATGCACCTCTCGTTCGTCTCGGCCTCTTCGCTGAGCTGCTGGAGCGCGAGAATCCGGGCCATCGCCGGTCTCCGTTTCGCGAGGGCTGATCAGAACGTTTCGATGGAGGTGGTGAGGCTGAAGGTGTGGCTGACGCACTCCACCCGTTCGGCCTTCTCCACCGTGAGCTGCTGGAGCGCGAGGATGCGGATCATGGGTGATCACCTGTTCCCTGGTCGTCGGGTCCGGATGTCTCGCAGCGTAGGAACGGGGGGTACGAACTCCGCTTGCCGTCAGCAGGTTTCGGGTACTTCCCGCAGCTCATCGCGATGCATCAATCTGATATCGCTGACAGCCCGACGGTTTTCGAAGCAGACCGCGGTCGAGGGAAGCAGGGCGTGCGGGTGGCGTGGTGGGATCATCGCGAACGGGCCACGGATGAATCTGGCGGGTCCGACGCCGTCATCTGCGCGAACCCGGTAACCGCTCCCTCACCGGCGATGGCAGTTCCCGACCTGGCGTGTCGACGTAGCCAAGACGGTTCCCGGAGCTGAACCTTAGGTCAGCCCGGTTTCGTCAGTGGCGTCTTGGCCGCGTTCCGCGCGTACACCGCGAGGTCGCGCCGGAGGCCCGTCGGTGAGCACGATTCGGAGAGACGACGAGCACTGCGAAGAGGTGTCAGTGGCATATTGTACAAAAGTGCCGTACGCGAGCGCCGGTACTGGCGTCCAGCGGAGTGTTGTCGCCTGGGCGAATCAGCAGCCGGATCCGTGACCAGGCGCTGGTGTCGGAGGAGAGTACGCCGTGGTTGAGGCGCGTGGCCGGATGGACGAGCCGTCGAGCAGGTCGCCGTTCGTCGGCCGGGAGGATGAGCTCGGCCGGTTGGATCGAGTGCTGACACACATGGGCCAGGGCGGTCCGACAGTCCTCGACGTCACGGGTGAGGCGGGGATCGGCAAGAGCCGATTGTTGGCAGAGTTCGCTGCCCAGGCGCGCGGGCGCGGGATGACCGTGCTGTGGGGCCGGGCCGCGGAGTACGAACAGTACAGCCCGTTCCGGCCGTTCGCCGACGCCTTCGCCGACCTCGACCCTGCGGCGAAGCGCCGCTTTCCCGCCTTGGCGGAGCTGCCTCCGGTACTACGCGGTGCGGGCGAACCGCCGGCCGGGCCCCGCGCCGGCGACAGGTTCGGGCTGTATCAGACCACGGCGGCCGTGTTCAGCCGGCTGGGCGGGGCCGGGCTCGTCATGGTGTTGGAGGACGTGCACTGGGCGGACCCGGCATCACTGGAACTGGTGGACTACCTCGTCCGGCATCCCGTACGCGCCCCGTTCCTACTCGTCGTCTCACGCCGGGACCAGCAAAGCGCTGCTGCCCTTGCCGCCGCGCTCACCCGTGGCGCCGACACCAGGGCCGTACTGCGGCTCGCCCTGGGGCCGCTCGTCGAACGCGACTGTGTCGAGAAACTGGCAGGCGACCTTCCGGCCCCGCTGGCGGCCGAGATCTACGCGGCGAGCGACGGCAACCCGCTGTACTTCCTCGCGCTCTTGCAAGCCCACCGCGGCACGCGCCCGATATCGGCGCCGCGCCCCCCGGCAGCCCCCACGGTGTTCGTCGGGCCGGACGGCCCGGCCCTCGGGCTGCGGGCGCTGTTGCTGGACGAACTCGCGCCGCTGAGCCCGCTGGAACGCCGGGTCGTGGAGGCCGCCGCCGTCCTCGGGGACCACGCCGCGCCCGCGACGCTCGGCTCCCTCATCGGCTCCGATACCGAGGAGGTCATCGAGGCGCTGCGTGGGCTGATGGCGCGCGACCTACTGCGGTCGGAGCACGGCCGCCGTCGGCTGGCGCTGCGCCACCCGCTGATCCGGACGCTGGTCCACGAGGGCATCGACCCCTGGCGACGCGAGGAGTTCCACCGTCGGGCAGCGGCGGCACTCGCCGAGGCCGGTGCCTCCGTCGTGGAGCAGGCACATCACGTCGAACAGTCGATGTGCAGCTGGGAGCCGCAGGCGGCAGACGTACTCATCGCCGCCGCCAGGCAGACCGCCGCGACGTCACCGGCGACCAGTGCCCACTGGCTCGAGATCGTGCTGCGGCTGCTGCCAGACGCTCCAGAGCACCTCGCCGCACGCCGTGAGTTGACGCTGCGCCGAGCCCGCGCGCTCGGTGTGAGCGGCGGACTGAAAGAGAGCCGGGACCTGCTCCACCAGGTGATGGACCTGCCTGAGCCGGGCGGCTACGACGACGTCCGCACCTCTGCGGTCACCTTGCGCGTCCGGACGGAACGCAAGCTCGGAAATCATCGGGAGGCCGAAGCGCTGCTGCGCCGCGAACTGGCCCGCCGCCCTGGGCCGTCGCCGGTGCAGACCGTCAGACTCGGCCTCGAATTGTGCGCGAGCGCGATCGCCGCCGCCCGCTTCTCGGAGGTACGGGCGGACATCGTCGGCGCGCTGGCGAATGCGCGCTCCCTCGGTGACGAGATCGGCGAGATCAGTGCCCTGACGCTGATCGCCCTGGGGGAGGCTTACGAGGGCGACACGGCCGCGGCCCGCGAATTCGCCGGTTCGGCGGCCGAACTGGTGGACGCGATGACCGACATCGACCTTGCCGAACTGAGCGAATACCTGTGCGTACTCGGTTGGACGGAGGTGTTCCTGGAGAGCTACACCGATGCCGAGGGCCACCTGGACCGCGGGCTGGAGATAGTCCGGCGCGCCGGTCAGATCTACCTCATGCCTCACTTCCTGACAGTGAAGGCGCACATCCACTTCGAAACCTGCCGGATCACCACGGCGCTGGAACTCGCCGAGCAGGCGGAGTCGATCGCGCGGTTCTTGGAGTGCGGGGAGCTGCTCTCCTTCGTCCTGGCCTTCCAGTCCCACGTCCTGCTCCAGGCCCGCTCTCCGGGCCGTCTGGATGCACTGTCCGTGGCCAAGGAGGCGGTGGCGGTCTGCAATAGCGACACCTGGTGGGCGAATCTGGCGGCCTGTGCGCTCGCCCACGCGGCGTTCGACACCGGCGATCCACACCGCGCGCTGGATGTGCTGCTGCGCGCAGGCGGCAGCGACCTGCACCGCCTGCAGCCCACGGTGCGTCCCGGCTACCTGGAGACGCTCACCAACGCCGCCTTCGCGATCGGCGACACGGAAGCGGCGGCACGTTGGGCCGAACGCGCTCACAAGGAAGCCGAGCAACTGGACCTGCCCTCCCAGCGCGCGGCGGCACTCCGCGGCCTTGCCCGGGTCGCCGTACACCACGGCGACTGTGCCAAGGCCGCCGACCTGTTCACCGCAGCCGCAACGCAGAGCGCCCGGTCCGGCGCGACACTGCGCGAGGCACAGTCGCTGCTGCTCGCCGCCCGGTACAGGGCAACCGCAGGAGACGCCACCGACGCGGTCGTAATGTGGCACCGCGGACACCGCCTGAGCTCGGAGGGCGGCGCCCGCCTGCTCGTCAAGCTTGCCGAGGACATACGCCCGGCCGTCTTCGGCACCCCGCCCGAACCGAACGGAGAACTCGCCGTGCTGACCAACCGCGAGCGGGAGATCGCCGATCTGGTCGCGGAAGGTCTCAGCAGTCAGGCGATCGCCGACAAGCTCTACGTCAGCCCGCGCACTGTCGAGACCCACATCTCCAGGATCTACCGCAAGACCGGAGCGCCCTCCCGCGTCGCGCTGGCCTCCATCGTGACCGCAAGCCGGAGGGAATCCACCCACACGTAACGGTGCCCGGGCAAAACCACGCGAAGCCACTGGTGACTGGTTGTGCGCGACTTGACGGTCGATTTCGGGCATGGAAGCGCGCTGGGGCCGCAGTGCCATTATGTAAGTGATCAGTCCAGATCGTCACCGCCTCCACGCCCTCCTCGGCGCCCCGTCGTCATCGCGACGAGGCCGCGCAAGGGCTCGGCGCGCTCGGCAAGCGTGCGGCGAGCCTGGTCGCCGAGGCTGCTGGCAGACCTGCTTGACCTTCGAGTCGATTTCCAGGCGCACGTGCCCGCTGGTGAAGGTACGCAGAATGCTGCCGAGTGAGGACGGGGTGTAGACCCCGCCGAGATCGGGTTCGGCTCGGAGAACGACGGCGGATTGGCTGGCGCGGCATGAGTAGATCGCATCTGCGAGATCCCCCCGGCACTGGCAGAATGAAGATCTGGATGATCTTCATTCTGCCAGGTCAGAAGGCGTCTTGTGCCGTCGGTGTCACCCCGCGGAACCCGCCATCACGTGTTCGTCGGTGGATCGAGGCCGAGTCAGCGTGTCGCCGGGTCTGCGGCAGTCTCCGCACCGCGGACTCGGCGAGACACTAATTGATGTAGACGTCTGTGCTGCATGAGACGGTCGTGATCCGGCTCGGCGCGCTAGACGACGGAGCAATAGTCGCCCGTAAGACGTAAGGTCCCGAATGCAGGGTCAGCGGTATCGCGGTGTTCAGCGGTTCGCTACTCGTCGACGGGGCATCCGTTCCGCCGCTGATCGTGACCGAAGCGGTCTGGGCGAAGTAGCCCTCGTCGCTGCCGGCTGCGTTCAGCGTGACCGTGTAGGTGTCTCCGGAATCTGTCGGCGAGTCGCTGACACTGCACGAGTCGCCACCGGTTTGCCCACCACCACCACTGCTACTGCAGCCGGCCGCCAGTCCTGCCGTGATGAGCACTCCGGTCATCCGCCATAACAGCGACTTAGAGACCGGCTTCGAGGACACTCTGGAGAGCCTTCGTGCGCTCTTCGACATGGTGCGTGTTGGTGTCCGACTTGTGGTCGAACGTGAGCACGCCGCCGGCGAAGGAGATCCCCGACGGGCTGAAGTACTCGTCGCTGTTCTTGATGACGACCTTCGACACCGCCTCGCGCAGCGCGTCCCTACCCATGTCATCGGCCCCGATCGCGCCCAGCGCGTCCAGCAGTGGCTGGAAGTACACCTGCGGGAAGTATTCGGCGTACCGGTCGGCGTAGTCGGGGACGGCCAGTTCCTCCCACGCCACCTCGATCGGCACGTCGAACCCCGCCGCCTCGTCGATCCGCGACTTCCAGCCGGGGTAGTCCTCGTTCTTGAACCGCTCGACACTGCGGCGTTCTGCCAAGCCCATCCGAAGCTCCAAAGTGTGTGTTGCCGTCATTTCGCCAACGCAAGGCACTAATCGTCCCGACGAATTCGCGCGGAAGCGCGGCAACCGGATCCGTCCGAACCGCCGCGTTTGCGTTGAAGCGTCGCCGATCTTGGCATCCCCCCGGCCATTCCGCGTCGGTGAAAATACGTAATCTAACACGTAGTCCGCGGGCGCCATCCTATAAGAAAGGCCCTAGCCTCGGCGCTTCAGTAGCATCGTCCAGATCATGGTCTTGATATGTGAAAGTGCCTTCTGAACTGGGATGATCTTGCTTGTCTAGCGTCAGAGTCATCCAGCGGGAAGGCACCTTCGAGGCGACGGCTACTAGTGCCGCGTCAGGCAACGTTCGTCCTGTCCCTACAACGGCAAATGCGTGGCACGCTCGACCCGCGTCGATGAGGATGGGTTCGCCGACGGACCCTTCGTCGGGTGCGCTGGAGGGCCATTGCCATGACCGGAATCGAAGCTTCCAGGACTCCTACGTCCGCCTATTTGCGGAGCTCGGATGCCTTCACACTGCGCTCAAAGCAGTCTGGGAGCCCAGTCCGCCCGAACCCCTCGACGACCACAGAACCTTCGGCCAACTGCGTTACTCGGTCGGCTTCACACGCCGCAGGCTCGGACCCGCAGCGAGCTGGTCGTGCATCGGATGCGCCAACTGACCGGCGAGCTCTCCAAGCTGCGGAAGGAGGTCGAACTGCCATGCGCTCCGATTCATGGGGACTACAAATTGGGCAACGCGCGAGAACTGTAGACGGCTCATGGGTCACCTTCGACCTGGATTTCGCGAGGGTCAGGGAGCGGCTGTACGACATCGCAGCCAGCCTGCACCACGTCGCACAGGACGGCGAATTGCTCGAGCCGCGACGACTGCTCGACGCCTACGAAAGCACGGCTCCGGAACCGCTCACTCGCGACGAGCACCGATGGCTCCCCGGAGCTTTAGCCCTTGTACCCCTGCACTGGGCTGCCACCGCAGGTCTCGTGGGCGACGGCATCCACGAGGCCGAGAGCGCAATGACCGCCGCCGAGGCCTGGTGGTCGCGCCGGGCTGAACTCTCGTCGTAGCCCGGCGGCCGCGCTAGGGGGACTGGTTCTGGGGCTAGAGAACCGCACGGTATCGCTCCGAGCTGAACTGCCCCAGATCGCCGAATGGGACTCACTCCGCCAACGAGGCAAACGTTGCCTGCCACGGCACTAGGTCGCGTCT
>Ga0307509_10008096_pt1 | contig 13491 bp, 9 predicted proteins | sample 10_EM_MG_FD_202245 | JGI IMG/M metagenome (GOLD analysis project Ga0307509, IMG submission 202245) | Populus trichocarpa ectomycorrhiza microbial communities from riparian zone in the Pacific Northwest, United States - 10_EM | ecosystem: Host-associated > Plants > Roots > Unclassified | place...
TGTTGGGATTGACGTCACCCCGTTCGAGCAAGATCCTCACGACTCCCTCATGCCCTTTCGTGGAAGCTCGGAGGAGGGGTGTTTGGTTGTACTTATCCGCTTTGTCGGGACCGATATCGTTACGTTCAAGTAGTACCCTCACAACCCCCTCATGCCCATTCTCGGCAGCCCGCGAGAGCGGTGTTTGGCCAAAAGGGGTATCAGATATGTTGGGATTGACGTCACCCCGTTCGAGCAAGATCCTCACGACTCCCTCATGCCCTTTCGCTGCTGCCCAGAAGAGGGGCGTTCTGTTCCAGCTATCCGCTTTGTCGGGATTGACATCGTTCCGTTCGAGTAGGATCCTCATGACTCCCTCATGCCCATTCGTGGAAGCTCGGAGGAGGGGTGTTTGATTGTACTTATCCGCTTTGTTGGGACCGACATCGTTACGTTCAAGCAGTACCCTCACAACCCCCTCATGCCCATTCTTAGCAGCCCGCGAGAGTGGCGTTTGACTCGACTCATCCGGTTTATCGGGATTAACATCCTTCCGTTCCAACAACAGCCTCACCACCCCCTCATATCCATTCGCGGCAGCCTGTAAGAGCGGTGTTTCGTTCCTCTTATTCGCTTTATCAGGATTGACGTCGTTCCGTTGTAGCAGTACCCACACCACTGCTTCATGCCCTCTCCTAGCAGCCCAGCTGATTGCTGTGTTACCGTGGAAATCAGCTGCCTGCACATCCCATTTATTTGTCTCCAATAGAGCAACTACTACCTCCACGTATCCGAGGTATGCGGCGCCGTGAAGACCTGTAAATCCCCTAGGGATTTCTTCTAAATCAAAGGGCCGGTCCCGATACTCTAGCCCACGCGATAGCAGTATCTTCGAAGATATGTGCTTGTCGTATCCATCAAGCAGTTGCAATGCAAGGGCTTCCACAGTTTCGGTGTTTTCCCGCCTCGCATGTGTGCCCCAGTAACAAGAAGCATATTCGACAAAAGGGGCGCTTGACGGGGCGGAATTAAGGGCAGGCAAACAGCTCCTCACATGCCGAAAATTCAGGTAGGTCAAACAGACCTCCGCAATGATCGAGTGGGGCTTAATAAACAAGTCGGGGCTATGAAAGAGATACTCTTTCAGAGTGTAGTGGACAAGCCGGATAGTAGATGAGGACTTCTCGACAGTGACGAGTCCCAACGAGCATGCCAGCAGTGTTTCTGTCGCAGGAAGGTTCCGAATGTCCAAGTCAGTAGACCCTTCTACCCCTAGGGCATGGCATAATTCGTTGACGTGTAATGGCCGTTCCGCATGTGATACCCACATTAGAACCTCCATGCCGAGTTTTGATCTACTTCTCGGCTGGGCACTTATCCGTGATAAGGTTGCAGCGTAAGCATCTCGCAGGCCGTCCCCTTTGGTCATCTCATCAAGCTTCTTTCTTCGCCGAGTGAGGGTAATTTCGCCAAGGATCGCATCAACATTTAGAGTAACGAGAAGGAAACTAGATACTACAGTTAGCGAATCATACCTTGAGCTTGTATTTGGAATATATTTGATATTCTTGCTTACATTTCCGAGACCTTTTCCGGAATAATTCGCATAATATCAGCTCGTAGCTCGTCGTCCATTGCCTTGGGGTCAGTGTCGCCATCCAACCTCATCTCCAGATAGCCCTTAATATCAGCATCAGTAGGACTGAGAGGTATCCGGAGGGCCTCGCCAAAGAAATTTGCGATTTCATCGTCGATATGGGGTCTTCCGGTAAGGAATACTCGTGTGTTCCTGGAGACTGCAATGATTTCTCGCAGTGACTCTAGGAGGCCTCGTCGGTGCTTCTCCGTGGATTCGTCTAATGCGTCAACACAAATAAATAGCCGTGGTAGTGATGTGATGGTTTTTTTGAGAATTGCTATCATATCTGGAACTCGGAGACCCCGGCCACCAAACTGTCTTTTGGCCTTCTGAAAAGCCTCCCGTATGTGTTCCGGGATTCCATCTCGGCCGACTAGTTGCTTGAGGATGGCGCCCAACATATTTGCGGTGGACTGTTCTTGTTGGGCGAGGAAATCGCAGTATAGTCCCACAACGGCAATGTCTGTGTCTCCAGCCTTATCGCATAGACTATCAATGACTAGGGAACTATCATTTACTGATGGTCAGCGACATCCGTATTATCTTTCTCCAGATAAGAACACTTCCTACCTGACATAGGTTTTCCCCACCCCCGGATTCCCGTAACAAAACAACACTTGCTCAACACAACCATCCTGGGCATCACGCCAGTTTCTAAACTTGCTAGTTTCTATTACCCAGTTTCCCACGCTATCGAGTCGATCGGTCCGCACACCTTGGTGCCGGTGCTGTGGTTCAAGTGGCGATAGCCACTGGAGAACTTGTCGCCCCTCGTCGCCTAGTTCTGTGTTGAAGTTGACAATGTTGTTGAACGAGTTACTGTTGAACGAGTTGATATTACCGCCGACCGGCTGCTGGTATCCTGATGACATCTTGGCGATAGTCTATTATCTCAATCGATTTTTGTGGCAGCTGGAGGAGGGTCGGTTCAATGAGAATCTGGTTTGTGTCGGAACTGGTGAGGAAGTGGAGATCTGGAGAAAGAGGGGGGGTACCACAAGGTTTTGGCGTTGCACAAACACGCGCATGTCCAATCATGTTCGGTAGAGCTTAGAAGGTAGACTACTGTATGGTGCCGGCACCTTAGAACCAACCTTATGAGAACCAAATTTTCCCAACTTCTCAATGAACACCAACACCACAGGCTATTATTTTACTTGTTCCTTCTGTATAATCCTTCTAAATCATCTAAGGGACACATTTACGGAGCGGATTTTATTTTAGGGAAGTGGTTCTTGCATAATGGCTCTTAAAGGCAAGGCAAAATTTGAATTGAGAAAAAAAGGGTTGGCTGAGTAATATGGAATATATTACCTAAAGTAGTAAGGTCGCTTTACTATATTAGGACTAGTGTTCCACTCAGGGTGGCACTCAAGGTCGATTCCGGTGCCGGCACCATGCTGTACCGTACCTCAACGTAGCGTACGGTACTCACAAAAACTTTAAACAGACTACTCTAAATGCACAAGCATTCAAATGGAGTTGGCTCCCTGTATCTTTTCACCTCTGCGAAGCCCGGCCAGCCCGAGAGTAGACTGGGAGGTTACTCTTACGCAAAATAAGTTATGATGCGCTGCTCGGTTCCTGCCAGCTACGCACACCCCTGATCAAACACCCCCCGAGCACAATCTATCACCATTCACAATAGCTCCACACTTGTTAATCTGTGACTCTGGTCGCCCTATCCTCGCCTCCTTCCTTTGTTCCTTGCAATCACTCGTCTCACTATTCGTATGATCTTGGTTGTGGAATGGGTTGAGGTTCCTCCGAAGTTTGCGTATTTTTTGGTTGGAGTATGGTACCGATTGTCAAGCCCAGCAGTGCAGCGCACATAACTTACTCCGGAGCAAATTAAATGCCGGTACTAAGTTAACTTTAGTGTATATAAATCTTTTGGTGAAGTTGGTACTCTGAATACTTTTATTTCTCTGAAGCGCAGCTAGCTCGCAGTAGAGTAGTTAAAACCCGAGGATTTTTATTGTGCTCTCAAGCACCTCCGGTCCAAACCAGTTCGCAAGATGTCGCACAGGGATGCGTACTTGGATCTCCGTGGCAACCACCCTTGGAAGCTTCTCTTGCTGACGCCGCAAATACCAGGCAATTTTCAGCCGCAAGAATCATTCAGCAAACATTTAAAATATCGGGCGCTTGACGGTTAACCCGTTCGGCTACCATCCACCAAGAAATTTACCATCAAAAAAAGAGAGGGAGGAAACCATTGCATGGAATATCACCTTCTTTGACTGTCCTGAAATAGTGAAAAAGGATAATAAATGCAGCCAATTGTTATATTATTCTGATAATTATTTATATTATTTTTCCACCCCTGGAAAGGCTTTCTGTGTGTTGGTCTGCTCTGTTAAAAGTGGTATGTTTTGAGTACGGAAATTAAGAAAAATACTAGCAGGTGTCTGGGAATTTTTTACTTTTTTCAGTCGCATTGTTTGGGAGATTAAAGCATGAGCTAAAAGGCTGTGTGGTTATAATATGGGTTATTCTGGCACAGGTTTTGGGGTTTGAAAGGTATTATGATATATATATTTCCCGGCCGATGGTATCCGAAAGGGTTTGCCTCAAGGTGCAGGGATTCTAAATGGTTTTCTTTCAATAAAATCCCAATGTCTTAGTTTGGAAGTGGAAGCTTGAAAGCCGCCCTGGGATCGCCAATCGTGTATATGAATTGGAATAACTAAATACCTGAGTGGAAATTAAGTTGTTTTATTGGGCAGAGAAAAACATACTAAAATCTTGAGCACGTTGCTCTATAATTTATTATGCCGGGTTGGGGAAATACATTGCCAATTTGGCCAAGAGCATGGGATATCACTCGAGGGCACAAGAGGTGTCTCGGTTGGAGGTAACACGGGGGAGGCGGGAGTGGAAGCGAAAAAGTAATGAGACGGATCAATGAGAGAAAGAGATAGGAGATAGTTGCTATCTTGCTTATTCGTCTATAGACGCGCCTGAGACTGCCGTACTTATAGCGGTCTGTAGTATGAATATACATCAATATGACTCCAGTCATCTCCTAGTTCCTCATCTCCCAAGTAGCCCGGCCACTAGCCGAACATATCCGTACCACACATCACATTGAAGTAATACTTCCGACAGTCTCGGGGGTGGTGGGAAAAAGGTCTAGCTGGCTGATCGCTTGGCCGGGGGCCACAGCTCTCCACCGATAGGTCCGAGAACGCCTGGCGGATATATACCACCAGGCAGCTCCCCCGACCATGAGATCTTCAAACTCACTACAGATAGCGTTCTTTGCTGTCCCACCAACGGCCGAGACACCTGTCCAGCCCCCCCTTATTGTGATTCAGGGATATATCGGTGGAAACGATACCTAGGGCCAGGCGAGCGACATGCTTACCAACGCTTGCGACCATGTAACCATGTTACGCACATGAAGAGAAGAATTGCTAGGGAGGTTTTCTGTTTTCTGTTGTCAGGTAACCTGGAGTTGGGTTTTCGCTTCTCTCTCTTGTCAGTTACTATTTTAATATATTCACTTAGCTTTGGAAAATTGGATGTATGCAAGTGCAGGTAGTCAATGAAAGTCATCGAGAAACGGCCCCTCGCTCGGACTACTTCAAATACCCCGCTTAGGATACTTTGATCCACCATTGAAGAGAGATTTCACTTTACGTGGGCTCTTGCCGAGGTGCTTTTTAGAGCTGCCCGGCATTCTGGCTCCTGGAAATGGGAGTTAGGGTCCTTGAGAGGTGGAATGTATCGTGCGATTGGATTCCCGGGACTGCAACATGATATTGGTATATCTGCATTCAAGATCTAGTACTTGGCTGATGTTCTCGGCGGGTTACGTTGAATCTAGCACTTCCGGGGATATCCTGGGTATGATAATGGGCTAACTTTTGGAGCGAGTTCTAAATCCTGCTTCACACTCCTAAGGTCACCTTTTTGGTGAGCTTCTGATAAATATAGAAAGGCTCCGGCAGTATTTTCTAGGTAGTGGGACTAGGAACAGATGATAGGAAGGGGGGGTGTAGATTTAGTGGGGAGGGCACAATGTGTTACTTGCGGTGGTCAAAGAGGGGTAAAAGGAAAAAGTAATAAAAGGAATGTGTATCTTGCGGTAGAGTGCGTGGGGTGCGGGCCAAGGGTAGGTAACAAAAAAGAAAAAGAATAAATAGACCAGACTCTGTGAATCACGCTGTACCATAAGCTCTTGTCCGTTGGTTCTTGCGGCACACCCGCGCTTATGAGTATAGTACGTGTGTCTATATCTAATCTAGGACTACATCTAGGAAGCTACTATTAATCGCTCTTATAGTACAACATGGTGGTTACTGGTATCCAAATTGTACAACAATATAACTCAATCTAAGGTAGAAATCGAAAAGACATAGAATAACTTGACTCGATAGATGTGAGAAGCAAGAGGCAGGTGAGAAGGGTGTATGTAAAGAGAGAATGGGGTATAGAGCGAACGAATAGAACACGGATGTAGGGAAAATCGGCTAAGTAGAAGCTAAAGAATTTGGTGATTAAAAAGGGGAAAGGGGAGAGGGTGATTGGGGAGGCAAAGGAGATAACGAGGCGTGCTAGGCGAACTGCTGGGAGGTTTGGCATCCATAATAACTTAATCTACGTGCGAAGGATAGGATATAGCGGGGATAAGATTTAGTTTTAGCAAGGCCCATTGCGGGAAGGATGCGTCTGGATGATCGGAAGAGTCGAGCTTTGTTTTTGGATATCAAAACATGCGGGGCTTTTTGGAAGGGGGTTTAGAGAGATCAGATGGTTCGGGAGAGGAGAGCTTAGTTGATTGCAGACTTAGTGCATGTTTGGATATCAAATCCGGTGTTTGGCAGTATTCGGCGATGGATGGGTTAGGATTGGTGCCTTTCCGTTCTAGTAGATTCTCTGTGACTTCCACATGACGATTCTCGGTAGTTCGGAGGAACGGTGTTTGGTTCCACATATCCGCTTTATTGGGATTGACATCGTTTCGCTCAAGCAGCATCCTCATGACCCCCTCATGCCCCTTCTCGGCAGCAAACGAGAGCGGTGTTCGGCCCCGCTGATCAGCTCTGTTGGGATCGACGTGATTCTGTTCGAGAAGCATCCTCACGATTCCCTCATGTCCCTTGTCAGCAGCCCACGAGAGTGGTGTTATGCCCGACGTATTCGCTTTGTCGGGATCGACGTCGTTCCGTTCGAGCAGTATCCTGACGATTCTCTCATGCCCATTCGTGGCAGCCCATAAGAGCGGTGTTTGGCTTCGCTTATCTGCTTTGTTGGGATTGACGTCGTTCCGTTCGAGCAGCATACTGATCGCCGACTCATGCCCCTCCTTGGCAGCCCACAAGAGTGGTGTTCGGCCGTATTGGGTGTCAGGTGCGTTGGGATTAACATCGTTCCGTCTAAGCAGCATCCTTACCATCCCCGTATGCCCTTTCTCGGCAGCAAACGAGAGCGGCGTTCGGCTCGACTCATCGGCTTTGTTGGGATTAACGTCATTCCGTTCGAGCAGCATCCTCACGATTCCTTCATGCCCTCTCGCCGCCGCCCACAAGAGCGGTGTTACGCCCCACTTATTCACTTCGTCTGGATTGACGCCGTCCCGCCCTAGGAGCATTCTCACGACCTGGTCATGCCCCTGTTCGGCGGCGGACGAGAGCGGTGTTCGGCCATATTTGGTGTCAGGGATGTCCGGACTGACGTCGTTCCGTCCGAGCAGCATTCTCACGATTCCCTTATGCCCATTTGTGGCAGCCGCCAAGAGCGGTGTTTGGCCACATTCGGTGTCAGGTGTGTCGGGATCGACGTCATTCCGTTCGAGCAGCATCCTCACCACCACTTCATGTCCATTCACGGCAGCCCATAAGAGCGGTGTTTGGTTCCACTTATCCGCTTTGTCGGGATTGACGTCGTTCCGTTCCAGCAGCATCCTCACAACCCCCCCACGCCCCCTCTGGGCAGCCCACGAGAGCGGTGTTCGGTCATATTGTGTGTCAGGTGTGTCGGGATCAGAGTCGTTGCGTTCGAGCAGCATCTTTACGACCCCCTCATGCCCCCTCTCGGCTGCCCTCGAGAGAGGTGTTAGACCATATATGGTGTCGGGTTTGTTGGGATCGATGCCGTTCCGTTCGAGCAGCATCCCCACGATTCCCTCATGCCCATTTGCGGCAGCCGCCAAGAGCGGTGTTTGGCCACATTCGGTGTCAGGTGTGTTGGGATCGACGTCGTTCCGTTCGAGTAGCATCCTCGCCATCCCTTCATGTCCATTCGCGGCAACCCATAAGAGCAGTGTTTGGCTCCACTTATCCGCTTTGTTGCGATTGACGTCGTCCCTCTCGGGCATCCTCACGACCCCCTCCTGCCTTCGCCTGGTAGCAAACAGGGGAGGTGTTCGGTCATGTTCTGTGTCAGGTATGTCGGGATTGATGTCGTTCCAATCGAGTAGCATGCTGACCACCCCCATATACTCCCTCTGTGCAGCAAGCAAGAGTGGCGTTCGGCCCCACTTATCCGCTTTGCTGGGATTAATGTCTTTCCGTCGGAGTAGCATCCTCATGACCCCCCGATGCAATCTCTCCGTAGCAAACAGGAGCGGTGTTCGGCCTCCCATATCGGTTTTGTTGGGATTAACGTCGTTCCGTTCGAGCAACATCCTCACGATTCTCTCATGCCCACTCGCGGCAGCCACCAGGAGCGGCGTTTCGCCGCACTTGTCTGCTTCGTTAGGATCGACATCGTTTCGTTCGAGTAGCATCCTTACGATCCCCTCGTGCCCATTTTTTATAGCTAGAGAGAGTGGTGCTTGGCTCCACTTATGCGCTAGGTCGGGATTGGCGTCGTTCCGTTCGAGCAGCATCCTTACGATCCCCTCATGCCCATTTTTTATAGCCAGAGAGAGTGGTGCTTGGCTCCACTTATGCGCTAGGTCGGGGTTAACGTCGTTCCGCTCCAGTAGCACATACACAGCTCCCTCATGCCCCCTCCTAGCAGCCCAGGAGATTGCCGTGTTACCACGGAAATCCGTTGCCTGCACATCCCCTTTCTTTGTCTCCAATAAAGCAACTATTATCTCTACACATCCGAAGTATGCGGCGCCGTGAAGCCCTGAAAATCCTCGAGGGGTGCCTCCAACATCAAAAGGCCAGTCCCAACTGTTCACCCCACGCAGTAACAGGATCTTTGAAGATATGTGCTTGTCGTATCCGTCGAGTAGTTTCAATGCAAGAACTTTGACACTTTCGCTGCCTCCCCGTCTAGCATGTATGCCCCAGTAACAAGAAGCATATTCGATAAAAGGGGCGGTTGGTGGGACGGAATCAAGAGCAGGAGAAAAGCTCATCACGTGCTGAAAATTGAGGTATGTCAAACAGACCTCAGCAATCATAGAGTGGGGCTCGGGGAACAAGTTGGGTTTATGGGCGAGGTACTCTTGTAGGGTGTAATGGACTAGCCTGACGGTAGACGAGGACTTCTCGACGGTGACGAGCCCTAGCGAGCATGCTAGCAGTGTTTCTATTGCAGGAATATTCTGAATATTCAAGTCTGTGGACCCTGGTTCTGCCCCTAGGGCATGGCATAATTCGTCGACCTGTAATGGCCGCTCCGCATGCGATACCCACATTAGAACTTCCATGCCGAGTTTTGATCTACTTCTCGACTGTGCCTTCATTCGTGAGAGTGTTGCTGCGTAAGCATCTCCTAGACCCTCCCCACTGGTCATCTCATTAAGCTTCTTTCTTCTCTGATACAGAGTGACCTCGCCTAGGATTGCGTCGATGTTTAGAGAAACGAGAAGAAAACTAGGCCCAGCCATTAGTGAATTAAGCTTGGGGTTTGTATTGGAAATATATTTGATATTCTTGCTTACATATCTGAAATCTTCTCTGGAATTATTCTCATAATGTCTGCTCTTAGTTCGTCGCCCATTGCGTAGGGGTCAGTGTCACCGCCTAGCCTCATCTCCAGATAACGCTTAATATCGGCATGGGCAGGACTGAGAGGTATCCGGAGGGTCTTGCCAAAAGATTTCGCGATTTCGTCGTCGATATGGGACCTTCCTGTAAGGAATATTCTTAAGTTTGGTGACATCCGAAGAATTTCTCGTAGTGATTCAAGGAGGTCCCGTCGGTGCTTCGCAGTGCATTCATCGAGAGCATCAATACATATAAATACACGCGGTAACGATGCAGTAGATTTCTTTAGGATTTCTACCATATCTGGAACTCGGAGACCTCGACCGCCAAACTCTTTTTTGGCCTCCTGGAAAGCCTCCTTTATATGCTCCGGGATCCCTCCTCTATTGGCGAGTTGCTTTAGGATGGCGCCTAACATATTTGCGGTGGACTGCTCGTGCTGGGCAAGGAAATCGCAGTAGAGTCCTACCACGGCAACATCTTTTCCTCTAGCCTGATCGCACAGACTATCAATGACTAGGGAACTATAATTTACAGATGATTAGTGATCCACGCATTACCTTCCTCAAGGCAAGATGCTTCATACCTGACATAGGTTTTCCCTACCCCCGGATTCCCGTAACAGAACAACACTGGTTCAACGCTACCGTCTTCTGCATCATGCCATTTTCTAAACTCGCTTGTTTCTAGTACCCAGTTTCCCACGCTATCGAGTCGGTCGATTCGTACCCCTTGGTGCCGTTGGTGTGGTTCAAGTGGCGACAGCCACTGAAGTATTTGGCGCCCCTCATCGCCTATTTCTGTGTTGAAGTTGACAATATTGTTGAACGAGTTATTGTTGAACGAGTTGGCATAACCGCCGGCCTGCTGGTATCCTGACGACATCTGGGCGATAGTCTATTATCCGAATTTCTTCTCGTGAGAGCTGCAGGGGGGTCGTGTTCAATGAGAATCAGACTTCTTTGGGAAATGGCGAGGAAGTGTGAGATCTGAAGAAAGAGGGGAGAGGGGGGTATCACACGGTTCTGGCGGTGCGCAATGACGCGCTGGTCCAATCATTTTCCGCAGTGCTTCTAAGGTACTCTACTGGCTGGCAACCCTCTTGCCGCAGGCTTTCGAATGAATTTTGCCTCCAGATTAGCCTTAGATTTCCGATCGAAAAAAAAAGTTAATTGACATCAAATATTCGAAGACAGCCTTCATCTGAAATCCCCTTGGCACTTTTATTCCATAGTACTGTACCTTACCGTATCGGGTCATAATGCTTGAACTGTATTCGGGGGTGCATGAAAGTGATAAACATTTTGTGGCGCTGAGTTACACAAAGTGACAGGACTACATAGGTAGGATCTATACACTACTCGTTCTGTCACCTTATGCCATAATGCGCCACAAAATGTTTTACCCACTCCATGCACCCCGAGTATGATACTGTACTTTAAGGTTCTCACCGAATACTTTAAACCGACAACTCTAAATGCCCAAGCGTTTTAATAGGTCTGGCGCCCTGGGTATTTTTACCTCGGCGAGGCTCGACTAGCCTGGGATTAGATCGGGAGCCTACGAGCACTCCCACTTAAAATACGGTAAGTAAGGTGAGCAACTCGGTCACAGCTAGCTACACATCCCCGACCAAACACCTCTCAATCACACTCTATCTCCATTCACAATAGCTCCACACTTCCCAATCTGTGATTCTGGTTGCCCTATCCTCGCGTCTTTTCTTTTTTCCTTGAAATCACTCGTGTCGCTATTCGTATGATTATGGCGGTAGAATGAGTTGAGGTTTCTTTGAGGTTGAGGTATTTTGGTGGGAGTGCTGGTTGTCGGGCCTGGCTGTGCAGCGCACCACACCATACCTTACGCGGGCGTAAATTAAATACTCGATATGCTGGTGACAATGGCCATCCCTCTTCAACCGTGGTCCTCATCATCAATCATTAGCAAGCGAAAGGTAGCACATCTTAGTATCATACTAGAAAAAAAATAAGAAAAATATATATTTTGCATGACCTTAGGGCAAAACAAGTGCGGGGAAAAGAATTGTGAAAAGAATATTCAATGTTGCCGTTTTTGTGGTATTGTGTGTGGGCAAAATTAACCGAACAGGGAACGAAGGAACATAATTTTTGCATTGACAACAACCTCCGCCATACTTAAACCACCACAAGATCAACTAACAAAAATAAAGAAAAATCTGAAAGCATAGCAGTAACTAGTGCTTAGTATACAATCCATCAACCTTAAGAAAAAAAAACAGAAGCAATTATGATGTATCGATTGAGCGGTCATGATTTTTTGGAAGGGTTGGTGGTGCGGGGTTTTGGTGAAGCGAAGTGGCGTTGCACTGTGGCACTGGCCGGGGGTGTTCGATTAATTTTGTCAACCCACAATAGTAGTATAGCAGAGGTGAGGTTGGTAAAGTAGTGGTAGGATGGAGTCGAACCCGGAGGTAGCTTTCATGACTTGCTGTATTTTCTTTGTGGATTGCGTAGGCTCTGACCTGGTGGAGAAAGCAAGCGGTTTAGGCAGAGGCATTCTTCGGTTCATAGAGACCGTCCTTTCCATTTTCATTCTTAATAGTCTTTTGTGGGAAGACCAATTCGATTCATCATTGCCATCCAGTGTTCTTCTTTCAACTTCAATTGCCCGTTTTACTTTCTTCTGTTTTCTATTGCCGGTTGTCAGCACTGGAACCCCCACGGTCGGGATTGCCAATACCCTTCAGTGAGCCCCGGAAGGGGAAGACCCGCGACAATGGCTGATGGCTGATGAGGGACGGTAATACATTGTTGCACCCCTCATGTTCGAGTATTTAATTTGCGCCCGTGTATTTTGCGCTGGAGTACTTGCTCATCACAAGTAGAGAGGCAAGGCAAATATTGTTAGATGGTTTTGGTTGATTCGTACTGTACCTAACCTGCGCTTGCTCTAATGATAAGCCTCACCGTGGTGGGCTCCCCTGGTCTATACTTATACTTGTACAATTTGGCTTGCCGTAGGTTATCATACTACCGCGGACAAAACTAATGCTTGTTTTTTTCTGTCGCCGCCCCGGATCGGTTATTTGCCTAGTGAAAAGTCTACAGAATTATTAATGTTGGGTTAACCCTCGGTATGAGTTCTTAAGTCTTGGTATCGTATTAACCTTAAGAGTTGTTTAATAAAATCCGAGGGTCTGAGTTCGGGAAGTAAAGGAGGCAGGAGGGCTACACCAGGATGGGTAATTTTGAAGTTGACTGCAACGAAGTGCGCAAGCTTTTAGCTTCTGTATCGGTGTCTAAGAGTATTCGGGTGAATTTCGTGGCTGGAGCGCCACCCCAAAGGCGTTCTGGGTCGCAACCAAGGGAACTGTAAAGAGTGCCCGACCGCTCGACATCGTTCTGGTATTTTTGTGGCTCTATATGACATTGGGAGTCTACCGCACATGACATTCTGATTTACATTTATTTTTCCAACCATGCATGTCTCTTGATATGATGGACTATTCTTGGAAGTTAGATTGGGAATAACTATTGTTGACCGGGAAACCTTCACTGTAGGCCAGACTGTACCGGTGCACTGTACATCACCAAGAACATCCGAGTGGCTGCCATGAAAATTTCCAAAGCCCGCACCGAAAAATTGGGTGGCGACTCATCCGAATTTTTAGGGGGCTTGTCGAGACCTCTCAACCAAGTGTCATGCTTGATGGGCTGCAGTTCAATACTCTTTCCCAGAATTGGGGGTCTATGCTCGGCGGGTTCAATCAGTTGAGAGATTGGGGCACAAATATAGATTTTCCTACGCTATAGTGGAATAAAAGAATTGGATATTTTTGGGCAAAGAGTGAATAAAATTCGGTAGAGGCGAATGGATTTGTATGGTGCCGGCAAGTCCAAAAGGGAACCTGGCTGTGCAAATAGTGTTACATGTGGCAGTGCAAAATTGATTACTAAAAGGTGCTTTTAATAACATGTGACAATTTGGAAAATTTAG
>Ga0307509_10008098_pt1 | contig 13490 bp, 5 predicted proteins | sample 10_EM_MG_FD_202245 | JGI IMG/M metagenome (GOLD analysis project Ga0307509, IMG submission 202245) | Populus trichocarpa ectomycorrhiza microbial communities from riparian zone in the Pacific Northwest, United States - 10_EM | ecosystem: Host-associated > Plants > Roots > Unclassified | place...
TAGAAAGTTCTCCTCATATCGTGGCTCTTCAGGACATTCCTCTTTGGAGGAACTGTCCTCCTGTTTTTCGCAACTATAAATGTTTTTTTCCTCCCGCAACTGACAGCTATAAGCCTCGAGTTGCAACCTATGTTCTTGAAAGGCTATTGAGTGTCATTTCTATTCTTCCATACTTTTTTGAAAGGGGCGACCTCATGGCAGTGAATTTTCACTCCCCTGAGGGACTTTTTGATACCTCTCATAATTTATTTCGTTTGTACAATGCCTACTCTATTCCTAATGGTCACTCTAGGTCAGTTTCTCCTGTTGATTTGTTTCCGCAGCATGATTTTCCTACACTTGTCCTTGGGGATCTCAACATTCACCATTTCGTTTCCGACCCGACCCGTTTGCTCTCCGGCTACGATCAGTTCATAAGTTCCCCTTATTTCGACAGGGCGTTAGCTCAGTTGTTTTCTCTTCTCAATACTCCCGGAGTCAACACCAGGTTCCCATTCACCTCTAATCACCGCCCTGCAGTACTTGATTTGTCCTTTGCCAACAGTGCTTTGCTTCCATATTTCTCCTCTTGGAACCCCTCCCTCCCGCCAACCGGTTCGGATCACACCGCCCTCTCAATCATTCTCTCCACTCCGCTCCTAAAGCCCCGGCCCAGGGGCCTCAATTGCAAATTCACGGATTGGGATCACATTTCCCCTCGGCTCACCGATCTTACACTTGCAGCCCCCCCGGCTCTCCCCACTCCAAACTCACTCGACCTATGGTTTGACGACTCCCTCAAGAAAATCACCCACCTCATCACCTCCAACACCCTAATCAAACGCCCGTCCTCCTACTCTAAGCCGTGGTGGACTCCAGAACTAACACAGCTACGACGCATCCATCACCATACAACCCTCCTCATGCGGAAAAATCAGGCCTCGCCCACCCTGGCCCGTGCTGCTCGGAACACGGATTTCAAGGCAATCCAGACCGCCAAGAGAGTCCACTGGTCACAGTTTCTGGCCAACGTCGACTCTCAACCGGTGTGGGATGCTCAAAAGATTGCAGCCGGCAGAGCCCCAGATCATTTCCCCACGCTTGAGAATGCCTCCTCTCCCACCGAATTTAACAATACACTTCTACAACATTTCTTCCCTCCTAGACCCACTCCTCCTCCTCCTCTCATCCTTCCTGCGTTTAAGGACGTCCCCCCGGTTTCACCAGCAGAAGTGTCCTCCGCACTTCGAAAATCCTCCAACATGTCGGCCCCTGGCCCAAGTGGTATTCCTTACTCTATCTGGAAGCAGGTTCATAAGGCCAACAAGCAGCTTCTTCCAGCTCTTTTCACTCCCCTCCTTACCCACGGATACGACCCCCTAGCCATGAAGAAGGCCATCGGCATTGTCCTGGATAAACCAGGCAAACCTGATTACCGTACACCTGCTTCCTTCTGCATCATTGTCCTGCTCAAAACTGTTTCCAAGATCCTCGAAAGACTTTCTGCTCTTGGCCTCGCCTCTGCCACCCGGTCTCTGGGCCTCTTACACCCCAATCAGTGTGGATCCCTAGCTGGTCTGGGTTGTTTCGACGCTGTCGCTACTCTTACCCACGAGGTTCGCCTACTTCAGGCTGCTTCTTTCCAAGTATCAACTCTTTTCCTGGACGTCAAAGGAGGTTTTGACAATGTCTGCGCGAACAAGCTGGCCACTACCCTCACCAAAGGGGGAGTCTCCGCCTATCTGGTTGCCTGGATTAAGTCTTTCCTCTCCAAACGCCAATGCCGACTTATTTTCCAACGTGCGCCTAAGGTTTTCTGCCCGGTCGCGGTTGGCACCCCTCAAGGCTCGCCCATTTCTCCTCTTCTTTTTGTGCTTTATATAGCCTGCCTCAACCCCACTATCCCCCAAGGTCTGGCGATTTCCTATGTCGACGACCTCACCATAACAGTCGGGTCGGACTCTGTTCGTTCAAATATCCGCGCTCTTCAATACTTTTTCGGCATCATCCAGAGGCGCGGTGCCGACCTGGGGGTGGCTTTCTCTGTCCCCAAAACTCAACTCATTCACTGGAGGACTCCAAAGGACCGCTCTGATGTCTCCTTTGCCCCCATAGTGATCAACAACATGCTTTTTCCTCCTTCTCAAGCTGTGAGGTGGCTTGGCTACTGGCTCACCCCTACTATACACTCCTCCATTCACTTCCTGAGACGACTGGCACTTGCCAAAGCCTCTTTCACTTCAATCCGACAGCTCAGTGCAGCTGGCAAAGGCCTCTCCTCCTGGTGCAGCAGGAAGCTAGTCTTTGGCGCCATTCTTCCAATTCTGACCTATGGCTGCGACCTTTTTCTTCCGGATGCAGCCACGATTAAGAAACTCAACTCCTTCTGGCATGTGGTGCTCCGGTGGACAACTAACTGTTTTTACACCACTCCCCTCGGCGCTCTGTACCGGGAAGCTTCGCTACCACCCGTTTCCCCCATCTGCAAACACCGTCGTCGGTCAGCTGCCCTCCACTTGGTCTGCGCCCCCTCGGAATTCAACCCTGCTACCGCCCGGATACCCGAGTCTGTCCCCACCTGGGACCAGGGTCGTTCAGCGGACGATCATCGTTTCCTCCTCCAAGGCTCCTCCAAAGCCGTTCACCTTACTTCATGGCTAGGTCCGGCAGTGAACTCCGCCAAGCACCTACCACTAGACTCCTTATGTCACGAGGTCTCGGACCTTATTCAGGAAATCTCTATCCTCCCGCTCGCCTCAACCTATCTCGTGGCGCTCCTGCTGTCGAGGGTACCCTCCGTCACCTACCAAGCTCCCAGAACTCCTCTGATACAGTCACTCCTCGCTGACTGGCTGGACATAAGTCCACCAGTGCCCTCTTCCTATCCTTATGATGCCTGCCTCACCCCCCATGCCTTTACCGGCCTTCCTCGATTTATATGTGGCCGCATACACCAGATGCGTTCAGGCGCCAGCTACCTTGCCGCACATATATCCTGGAGGAACAGGGACGCCAGCACCCTCTGCCCTTTCTGTGAGGAAGACGACGAGTCCTTCCATCACGCGATTCTCCATTGCCCCGCTAAGGCTCACCCTCCCCTCGCCCATCTCTCAGGTGTGGACGATATTGGCCCTGACGGTCCCCTCTGGCTCTCCGTGCCCCTCCTTAGAGGGTTAGCTGAGTATCTCTACGCTACCCGCACGGGCTTTCCTCCAGCCATGTTGCCCATTCGACCCCATACTGTTACTCCTGAGCCAGGTTCAGGCTTGGAAAGTGCTTGACTCATATCTCCCTAGCTTGGCCTCGGCCTTCTAGGTATTGTTACATTCAAAACTCCCCTGCTTGAGTTTCTCTTCAGGCTATTTACTATACGTTTTTATGAGTTTCCTTTGTTCCTGTTTGTTTGCGGCAGTAGGCAGATTGGGGCCGGGAGGTTTTTAGTACTTATGAGAGTTTTTCTTATGAGTTATAAGGAGGGCTTTACTTTACTTTTCTTTTGTTAGTCATGGATGGCGATGCAACAGGGCTCTGATGATCCCGCTTGGAGAGTTTATACACGTGTTGTTTGAATTTTGTTATTTCCTTTGTTAGTTTTTGGAATTAAGGTTTTTTATATTCCATAGCGCGAGCTGCATGCAGGATATTGTACCTAAATCAATAATCACATGATTCAAAAAAAAAGAAAAAGAAAAAGAAAAAGAAAAAAAAAGGTACAAAGATAGCTATCCTCCGTCTCCTCTACACACCCGACGATTGAAATCTGAACACCACGAGATTATCACCACTTTTCCTAACTCCACCCCCCGTCATGGATTGGTCCTAGGGGGTCGAGGCATACCTCCTCTACTCTCTTCTTCCCTTCGGTTTATCCCTTTGGGCTTTGTTTACTCTGGGTTGATGGATTTCGTCTTCTTTTGATGATGTTTCCTCTTCCTACACCACTTTTGCTCTGCTTCGCTTAGAGCATTAGCACGGGCGGCAACACTCTCCTCACCGCCTATGTTACAGAGGGCCGGGTACATGGTTTGCAGTAAGAGAAAACCTTTCAACAGCCCACGGTCGATTTCTCTACTCTCTTTATTTTTAAGAGGCTGCGTAGTCAAGACACGAATGCGATTACCGATAGTTTCTACGGCACAGAGTTGGGTCTACCCCTCTTTCTCCTCCTTCTCACACGGTCAGATCGGCTAGCACCCTACTGCTTCTTCACCTTTCTGGCTGGTACCCACAACTACCTGGCTGGTCTCCATAACTACTTCTTTACCCTTCGGACTATGACCACGGTGCATCACGGCATGCCTCTGGGAGGATGGTATTGCACTATCTCCTTCCTCTTTTTCGATTGTGCGGCCACAATAGATGGCATCTTAGCCTCCCCAGGACTTCGATCATGCCGAGCCTGGCCCCTCCCACGCTGAGTGTGCGGAATTTTTCAAGTGGTCTCCACTTTGTTTGCTTTTTGTTTTTCCTTTGTTCGGATGATTGTGCCATGGGTTTTCCTGACTCTTCCTGCTTCTTCTTTGATTTGCTTCCTTTCGTCTATCTTCTTAGCTAGTCAAGGGTTTCTTGTTGGGGGCGAGATGTGTGGTTGGTTCCACACCAGAGGGACTTGGGGGGTTGGCTTTTTCCCAGGGGTAGTTGGGGGTTTTTTTATGCCATAGCGAAAGCTGCATGCAAGATTTTGTACTTTAAAACAATAATCATATGATTCAAAAAAAGAAAAAAAAAACAAGGTACAGAGACAGCATTCAGCTTTAACGCTATGGCCAACAAAAACCATACCCTCCTCACCCCAGGAAACATCCAAAACCCCAAGTCCCTCTAGTATTAGACCAACCGCACATCTAGCCTATCGCTCAACCAAATCCTACGAACATACTCATACACCCGAAGGAAGTAGAAAGGAAAGAAGCAAGCAGGAAGGAGAGCAGAACCCTTAGCGACATCTACTACAGAAAGTATAAAAACAAAGGAGATGCATGAACCCCTGACAAAGGAAATTTACGTCTGATAAGTGACGTGTATCAGCCTGAGCTAGGAAGTGAGAGTATGGATCTGCACACCGGAGCAGTGTCGGGGGACGAAGCGGTGCCCGATCGCAGGAAAGGACGGTGTTTGGAGGCGACTCTGGTGAGGGGTCGCCGGAGGCAGTGCCAAAGCGGCATTAGCGACGGCCAGGAGGACAGGCGTAACCATGGCGGATTTTTGTATAGCAACCGAAGATCAACATTGGGGGGGGGCGCGCAGTAAGGTGCCAGCGGAGGGGGTGGGAAGAGGGGGGACGGGGGTAGCTGTAACCGAGCAACGGGACGAAAACGAAGAAGGTAGAGGAAGGGGGATAAGAGGAGGAAGGACTTCCGAACACTTGCGACAACCGACTAGAGTAACTGCGGCCGATGCTTTTCCGAATGCGAAACGAAGACGAGGTGCTGAAGTTACTAACCGAAGTGTTCCCGATAGGACCACATAACCGAGACGGAAAGGTACTTCGCAATGGGCTTGGAAAGCTCAGCGCCGACCGTGAGTGAAGAGGACAGAATGCCGACCGTGCTCAACCTAAGCGAGGTGCAAAGGAAGTGCGGGGTAAGGCGGAGAACTGAACTTCATGAGCTGGAGTCAACGATGAACAGGAACAAGAACCCCGTGGAGGAGGGGGTAGACCCCAGAGGGAGAGGAGGGGTTGTAGCATCGCTCCCCTAGGCAAAAGCCATCAAGGGGGAGGACAGGGGGTGGTGGTGGATCCCACCATGATTTCCCTGGTGTTGAGATTTCAATCACCGGAGGTGTAGGGGAGATGGTTCGTGGTAACTACTGTGACCAAGTCTCCTCCTTATCTAGACTCTTCACGCTAACTACCCTAACCCTGGTGACTCATAACTTGTGTTACGCGGTCTTATGACTCATAATGAGTCATACCCAAAATCCATCAGATGACTCCTATGAGTCACTGCGCAACATGCCATAAACCAATCATAAAACATAAAACATATCAGGTGGGCAAAGTGCGTCACCTGTGTGGGACTCGTGACTCATAGTGTGAGTCACGCGCCAAAGTCATTACATCATTATGACTCACAATCGTGAGTCATAGAAAACATCAACCAATCATAACATAACGATGACACGCAAGTGCGAGTCATGTCAGAACTATGAGTCAACCGACTGCATAGTGCGAAACATAAACATACCTTATGACTAATAACTATTAGTCATGTGAAATCTGCCTTTCTTAGTCACGATTTGTGACAGCTATCTACCTTTTTCTATCTGCAGACTGCTTCCAGGATGATCATATTTCGAGCCTTCTACCATTCAACTCCTCTCACTTAGCAGATTCCAAAGGACTCCTTCCTGACCCTCCCTGACCCCTGGCTGTCGGATATACTGCACTACTTTATTTTTCTCTGCTTGCCTTTCTTTAATGTTTAATATTACCCCATCTTGTGCTTTAACTATCTGCGTAGCTTTTATAAATATTTTGTGTAAATTAAGCTTGATAGAAGCATTTTACATTTATGGAAATAATTTTATCATACTTTGCTGACTTTTTCCTAACTCTATGCAGACTATTCTATACAATTCGCAGACAATTCTAAGCCATATGCGGAATCTTTCATATCATAAATACAAATCCTCACGACTCCTCTCATGAAAACTACCCTAGCATCTAGGAACTCAAGCCATGTCAGGTTCTTTCCGATAATTCAAGCTATGTCCACATAAATCCGATGAATCAGGTTATATTTTCATGCATCTGACCAGATCCTGCTATGTCCTATGGATTACGCCGCGTAATTTGTTCTGCTCCCCAACGCCGCATTATCCTCCATTTCATAAGCCTCCATATATGCTCCATTGAATTAAATTCAGGTGAGTTCGGAGGCCACTTAACATTTGATATGCCTTCACTTTCTTGCTCCTGATTGGTGAAACCAGAATTATGAGAGGAGGCATTATCCTCTATGAGTAAAAAGTGATGCTTGAGACGTAGCTATTCATGGCAGGCTAACCATAGTAGTGGCTGGCACAGTGCTATCACATATCGCCAAGAGTCAATTCCTTGTGCATTCTTTCCTTTGGTATGCACAATTTTAAACTTCTTAGCCTGCCATTACTATGACATGCTTAGCTTCTCCCCCCGCTCTTTGGCAGCTGCCTGAAGACTCTTTGCAGCCCGTAAAACTGCCAATTCCACCTCCTTCAATACCTGCCACTCCCTCATCCCTCTCTATCCAGCATTTAGCTGATCCTCCTTTCTCGCTGCTACCTTATTCCATTCTCCCACTGCTCTTCTTACCTCTGCTTTCTCCTTCTTCGTTTCCTTTGCCCAAATATGAACTGCGACTTTCCAATTCCACCCAATTATTCCCCAGCACATAATTGTTATACTATTTCTTTTTATACCTATACAGTCTCCATGCCACTGCTCTCTCTTTTCTCACCAGACTAGATTGACACCAAAGCAAGCTCCAACTTCTATTGACATCTCATCTGTGAATACATAGTTTGCCCACTGGGTAGCTGGTAGCCAATATTCTCTTTCTTCACAGTATTTCTAACCATTCGTATATTTGTTACCCTTATTAGCTTTAGAAGTAGGATCTATTCTTACTAGACGTATTTTTTTGTTTTCTGCTATAAGAATTGGCTTAAACTCCTCATGGTAAGCACCAATCTTTCTTTCCTTCAAGGCACGCAATAGTGTCTTTACACTTACATGTGAGAACCCAGCTTCCCGTTGAATATCATTCATCTGTATTCTTCTTGTATCAAAATCTCTTTTGATAAAGGCCACTAGTCTATCCTTATCCTCTTTGCTCAGGAGAGCCAGTCTTCCCGAGTGCGGGTTGGAGTCCAAATTTGCACTAGAGATTAATTCATTGAGCGATAGGGGGGTGTTGAGCGATAGGGGGATATTGAGCAATAGGGGGGTATTGAGTGATAGGGAGGTATTGAGCGAATCTGGTATGTTGGTAAGAACTCGAGCTTTGCGTGCATTTTTTACATCATGCTGTCAAATATCATTGGCAGTCGAGACAGCTACCCCAGTGGCTTCCTTTATTTTCTCAAAGGTAATTGGAGTTGGAAGACTCCAGAACACAATAATAACGGCTCAACAGCGTGGTGATACTTCTTTCCCTATAAGCAATTAGGGTGCGTTTTGCCGTTCCTCATAGGTTGAAATACAAGGTTTAGAATCAGGATTGCGACAGTGCGCTACCATTTCGTAGGATTGAAAATTTTTTAAAGCTTGTAACGTGTTCTTCACAAGGTTGCCATCACAAAGCCCCACGATCGCATACCTCCCAAGTTCAAAACAAACTCTCTCGGTAGTAATAACTATGGCCTCTGGCAAAGCGAAATGGATTGACGAGATGGTGCTTGCTATGATGAGCTCCCTATTACAGTCGGTTAAAGAAGGAAAGCAAGGAGAAAATGGTTTTAAGAAGGAAGCCTGGCGACTGTGGTTGTGGGGGGTGTGGCAGTGGATGAGGTTGTGATGTTACTCTTATTGTTGCAAGAGACGGTTTTTTTAAAACAGATCAGACCAGAATGTCCAACCTGGTGTTTTTAAGCCCCATTCTGTGAGCTTGAACCTTGCAGTTTGCACCAGGAGAACAGCACCACTTGGTTGATTCTTGCATAATTACTCAACCTTGTATTTTGTCCTCCTACCTGGTGGCGGCAAAACGCACCCTTAATCTTAGTTAGCAACCTGAACCTGCCAGACTTTCATCCTCTCTTTCTTACCTCGGGTGTTGCGTGCAGGCACCATATTGCCTACGGCAATAGTGTTTTATCTTGGTATCACGTGTGTGGAAAATGAGTGTTGAAAGATAATTAGAAATCTCACCTCCACCTTACAGCTTGGCGCCAAGCAGACTGACCATTTCCGAATACTTTTGAATTTGCCAAGTACTCAGCAGCTGCCCCCGCTATGCTCCCATGTTTCTCATCTTCTGTCGGCTTTGTCTTTGCTTGTCTTGGCGAAGTTGAAGGGAGTGGTTGAGCAGCAGGTTGGGGTTGCTCAGGTATGGAGGTCCGTACTGCTGAATCGAATCTCTCGCCAAAGTCCCCACCACGCAGCTTCCATCCCGTCAACTGTTTGGTTCTATTCTGAGCTTAACACCGATAGGGACTGTAGCCACAGGGGACCTTGTGGATTTGCACTCACTCATTTCTCCGTTCTTCAGAGCCTAGGGCAAATGCTCAGGGATATTAAGAAGAGTTGCGTACCGAGAGAGAGGCCTCACCCACCAGGAGAAAGGTGCCACCACTGTACTACAGTAGTACAGTTCCGGTACTTTGCAGTACGAAAAGAGAGCCATGCACTCCTCTCTCCTTTTTCCTTTCCCTTCCCCGTCCCGAGAGTTTTCTCTTCACTGCCGCCCCTTTCCCTACTCCACCTGTCTGCACCTACTCCCTTTTTCCTCTTCTTTTCTGGACCCCTTCCCCGCCCTCCGTGCGTACTCGTACAGCACCGGTTCCTCCACCCTACTGTCGTTCGCCCGCGATCCACCCGTGCCTCGGCCCCAACTATTAAATCTCTCTGTTTGTATCCTTTCATTGTTTTTTTGGGCACGCATTCTACCCTACCCACCGTTCCCACTCTCCCCCGTTCCAAGTAAACCGGTGTGCAACGCGTCTATCTCTCTAATTCCACTGCCTCCTCCCATATTATTTGGAAGGGCAGCTTTGCTCCTTTCTTTTCCGGTAGCTCTCATTTGCCATATTTTCCCCATTCCGTTCCGTTTGGCAGATACAAGTACTCTCCCTCGAGGAGTCCAGTCCAACCACATTACACTTCTCGCACAAATATTGTTTTTGCTTTTAATCTCAGAAGAAAAGAAAAGTCAAGAAGTTGTTGTTTTATTTTTTCAACCAACTTACAAATGACTAGTTTCCCAGCGGCGGGATCGAGTACTAGTACGGTCACTGACAGCTGGAAAACGTCTGGTTCCCCGAAAGTCACATATAGGAAGAGCCGGCGCCACTCTTCGCATCATGTCCGCTCACGCAATTTCTCTACGGATTTGCTGGAGGACGACTCGATTCTTCTCCTCAAGGTTTGCGCCTTTTTCTCATTTTGTCATTCCCCATTTTCCACCGAGGCCCAATTGCGGTAGGGGGGATCACTTAGGCTCACTTTACTGCTTCTTCATTTTTTCCTTTCGCTCCTCTCAGGTTGATCTATTCTTGAGCGAACTGGAACGACGCCTCGACTACCTAGAAGAGTATGGAAATATAAAGCTTGATGAGGGCATTCAGCGCGCGTACGACACGCTACAGGCTGTACGTGAAGGATGTGGAAGGGTCGGAGGGGAAGTCATCGGGGAAGGGAAACGAAGAGCTAGGGTTATTGTCGAGGTGCTAGAGTCTAGTTACCATGAAGTTATTGAGGCCAAAGAGACTCTACCTGCGAAGGTGCATGCGGGCGTTCGCTTCCTAGAGGAGCTCTTGACCGAATTCGAGACCCGCTCGCACGCTAGTATGGATCGAAAATTAGACCAGGCCATGCGTGGAGTCGAAGCCGTTATTGATGCGAAGGACAAACTCGCCGAGTCCATCGAACGGGCCATCAAAGCTGCTCGGGAGCGTAGATTAATAACCTATGAAGAGTTGCCGTTCCCATGGCGAGTGAACCCATACATCACCCGTGGGTATCGCTTTACGGAGACAAAATTAGAGTGCGTTCGGTCGGCCTTTGCACTTAATAATGAAACATGCAATATATGGACCCATGGCCTCGGGTTTATCCTTATTCTAGCCATCGCCTTTTACTTCTACCCCATGTCGCAGATATTCAATTATCATACCACTGCCGACAAGTTCATTAATGGGCTGTTTTTCCTTGCTGCTGCCAAGGCTCTCGCCTGTTCTACTATCTGGCATACGTTTTCTTCCATCTCGCACCAGACGACGATGGAGCGCTTTGCCTGCGTCGATTACTCTGGCATTTCTATGTTGATCGCAGCGAGTATTATCACTACCGAATATACCGCCTTCTATGTTGAACCTATCAGTAGGTCGGTTTATATAACTATTACTTTTCTATTTGGCATCGCCGGTGTCATTCTCCCATGGAAGCCCACTTTCAACAGAGCGGACATGAGAGTCTGGAGAGTAGTCTTCTACGTCACCCTAGGAGCTACCGGAACAATACCCATGATCCAATTATCCATAATGAGAGGCCTCTCGTGGGTCGCGCTCTTCTATCTGCCAGTGCTAAAATCAGTAAGACCCCTGTCGCTTGCACTGCAATCTTGCTACTTGTCCCGGGCCAGTATCCGGAAACAGTGGTTCCCAGAATATGTGGCAAGAAATCCGTGCATACTACTGGTTACCACTCATATTTCCAGATACTTCTTGCCTGGGACAAGTATGTTGATATGGTCTTGAATACTAATCATAGTATAGATTGCCGTCTACATCGCGGGCGCTGTTATATATGCCATGCAGGTACCCGAGAGGTTTTACCCAGGATGTTTTGATTGGATCGGTGGCAGCCACAACATTTGGCATGTGTGCGTGCTCGGGGGGATATTGTTCCACTGGCACGCTATGCACGATCTTTTTCACAGAGCTTTTGAAATGGCCACTGCTTAGAACGAATCTTTAACGATTACCATTTCGACCTTTTCCCTTTCTACTTCTCCCTTCTCGATTAACTATTGTCGATTTAAACTTCTCCCCCCCCCTACCTTACCCACTAATATCTTTTTCCCCTTCCTCCTTTTTCTACCTCCTTTATTCTAGAGTGAGTGAGCAAATGAGAAGTGATTGGTGATTAGTTGATATTAGAACGAGACAAGGCAAGAACAGGTGATTTCGTTATATCCGTTTATTCTTCTTATTATTCATTGACATCACTGGACTACTAGAGTAATACAAGCGCAATTTTTTTCGTTTTTTTGAGTGAATATTGACGGGGGATGCGGGCGGACCCTAGCTTTTTTTTCTTTCGTTATTGGCTTTTCGAATTTGAATCTTCGTTGTTTCAAACTTCCTCATTCTTTTGATCCCCCCCTTTTTTTTCTTTTCTTTCCTTCCGTCACAGTCTTATGAGGTTCTTATCTCTTTCTCTTTACACCTATGGATTTGCTCTCCCTCATTTTTCTCTTTCCGCGGTTGATTGTAAATAGTCAACATTTCTTTTGTCCATATACGAACAGGGTTCCAGATTAACTTAACTTAATAATTTCTGGGAAGACTATAATCGGGTCTGAAGGCATTTCTTAGGTATCACCAGCCGGGGTGAACAAGTGAGTAAGGGGCCGCGGGGGGGGCGAAGAAAATTTTAAAGGTATTGTATTTACTTGAAGAGTTAGAAAAAGGCCAGAAACAATTTCTTATATAATACCCATATCGTGTCCCGAACTCCAACAAGCCAAATTATTCTACCACTACCACCACCACCATCGTACTTGCAATCTACCACACAACAATAACAGATTGCACTAGAGGCGTGCGCATGGCCATCCCACCCCACTTTGGTATCATACTGACAGCCGCCGCCAAAGTCCTCTCTACTTCCTCGCTCGCATACACATCCTAACCCTTTCAAGGATCTCCTCGCGTGTGCCGAAAGTCTCTAGCCCTCTCTGCGATCCGATAAGTTGTCAGCCTTCTCTACCTCAACGCAACCCTTCCCCCCAAACCTTGCCCCAACACATAATGCCAGTAGAAGACGATACATACCCTCCCTAACCACACCTCCATCTCGCCAACCGTCCATTCTTCTGGGTCTAGTGTTTAGTTAGTACGGCACCCGGAGGACGGGTAGGGTCGGGTAGAAAGCAGGGTAATACCACCAGTAGGATCACCGAGTACGTTCGGGTCTCTCTCCGGCTTCATTATTGACCAGGCGGATACCGCTACGACCATTGCTGAGAATGCTGGGCTTTGTTAGCTTTGTTCCGCCTGCGGGTAGGGTAGGGCAGTAGCATGGACGGGGTAACAGTCGTCTAGGGAGAGGCTGGGTGGGGATTAAACCTAAGAATGCATTCTGAGAAACAACGTCAATATATCTGTATACTTCTTCCATCGACACCTACCCGTCTATCTCCCTAGCTAGCTATCTAGAACAGCAAGGTGGCAAAGAAGGAAAGTAACCCAGAACAGCAGAGGATGGGGGAATGGCACGGTACTTTCGAAGTAAGCATCTTGTCCAAAGGCGTTTGTGGCATTCTTCTCTGGTCGGGATATAGACTAGGTGGTCGATCAGGTAGGATGAGTTGGCGGGCGAGCGTGCGTGCGCAAACGGGGACTGGGGTGGGTTGATGACACTGTACAGTACCCGTATTTGTGGTGGGCCCACCTGGTACGATATCGTACTCGTACTTGTACAGTGATGGGAGGCCTAGCGAATTCTGACCTATTACAAGTAATCGTGCCAAGGTTGCGGCGTGCGGCCGCAACCCCGGATGTTCGCAGGCTCACAACCTGGGCACTCCTACAGAGTGCCTGACAGCTCAACGGAAGATTGTGGCTCAACGTGACTTTGTGGCTCA
>Ga0307509_10008099_pt1 | contig 13490 bp, 11 predicted proteins | sample 10_EM_MG_FD_202245 | JGI IMG/M metagenome (GOLD analysis project Ga0307509, IMG submission 202245) | Populus trichocarpa ectomycorrhiza microbial communities from riparian zone in the Pacific Northwest, United States - 10_EM | ecosystem: Host-associated > Plants > Roots > Unclassified | place...
TCATTGCCGACTCCGTCGAGGGTGGAGAGGGCGTCCCCAGCCCTATGCTTACTGTCGTTGGGTTGAACCTCAAGGACCTAGAGCGCCATGTCGCCGCGACCAACAAATACCTACCCGACAATTCCAAGCTTTGCATCTCCCTTCACAACAGCGTCAAGGCATTCGTTGTCACTGGCCCATCACGCGCTCTCCATGGTCTCGTTACTGCTCTTCGCAAAGTCCGCGCTCCCTCTGGTCTTGACCAGAGTAAAATCCCCTTCTCCAAACGCAAACCCGTCTTCCATGTCAGGTTCCTCCCCATTGGCGTTCCATTCCATAGTCCTTATCTTGCAGACGCTATCGACGTCCTCTTGAATGATGACCTCGAGGGCGAAGAACTCTGGGAGTGTGACGAGTTGCAGATCCCGGTTTACCACACAGCGGATGGTGAGTGTACAAATTGCTTGCTCGGGGTCTATTCCAACCTTGTTTCCTCCCAGGATCGGATCTCAGGGGTTCGGTTTCCTCAATCACGCGGTCCATCACAGAACAAATCTTCACACTCCCACTCCACTGGACCAAGGCCATCGATTTCCCAGACACTGCCACACATGCAATAGACTTCGGCCCCGGTGGAGCCAGTGGTGTTGGTCCGATTGTCACTCGCATCCTGAGCGGAAGGGGTGTCCGTGTCATCGTCCTTGGTGACAAGTCCAAAGGAGACGAACTGTATGATTCAAACAACGTCAAGTACGAGGATTGGTGGAACAAGAAGTGGGCACCACGATTGGTAAAAACAAGGTGCTCTTCCACACTATGTGGGTTGGATCCGCGTTCTAACTTCTTCCTCAGCGACGGAACCATTCATATCGACACACCCTTCTCCCGGCTGCTTGGCAAGCCTCCGATCATGGTTGCGGGTATGACACCGTCGACCGTCAAGGCAGGTTTTGTAAGCGCCGTCCTCTCCGCCGGTTATCATATCGAGTTGGCCGGAGGGGGACACTACAACCCCGCAGCTCTCCGTTCCAAAGTCGCCGAGATCCAAGCCAATATCCCTGCTGGTGTTGGTATCACCTTGAACGCCCTTTACATAAACCCTCGCCAGTTCAACTTCCAACTGCCTCTCTGGCAAGAAATGCGCCGTGAGGGCCTCCCCATCGAGGGATTTTGCGTTGCTGCCGGTATTCCAACGACGGAAAGGGCAGCTGAGATAATCGAGGGTCTCACCGAGGCCGGTATCAAACACGTTTCCTTCAAGCCAGGTTCGGTGGACGGCATTCGTCAGGTTGTCAATATCGCTGCCTCCAATCCCCACTTCCCCATCATCCTCCAGTGGACAGGCGGACGAGCAGGTGGTCATCACTCATGCGAAGACGTCCACCAACCCATCCTTTCTACCTACTCTTCCATCCGCAACCACCCCAACATCATGCTCATTGGCGGCTCCGGTTTTGGTGGCTCCGAGGATCTCTGGCCATACTTGACCGGCGACTGGTCAGAGGAATACGGCGTTCAGCCGATGCCTTTCGACGGATTCCTGTTTGCGTCTCGGGTTATGGTTGCCAAGGAGGCACATACCTCCTCCTCCGTCAAAGATCTTATCGTCGCTGCTCCAGGTGTCGTCGATGCCCAGTGGGAAGGCACCTACGACAAGGAGACCGGCGGCATTCTGACCGTTCGCTCTGAGTTGGGCGAGCCGATCCACAAGATTGCCACGCGTGGAGTCGCGTTATGGAAAGAGTTCGACAACACCGTCTTTGCCATGCCAAAGGATAAGCGAGCTGCTTGGTTGGCTGAACGTAGGGCAGAGATTATCGGGAAACTCAACAAGAACTTCCAGAAACCCTGGTTTGGATGGAAGAAGGACGGTACCGCTGCGGAGGACCTCGGCGACATGACCTACGAGGAGACCGTTCTTCGAATGGTTCGCCTCACATACGTGTCCCACCAAAACCGATGGGTCGATCTCTCCCTCAGGAATCTCACCGGTGACTGGCTTCGCCGCATCGAGGAGAGATTTGCTGTTGTCAATGGTGGTGGACAGGTCCCCTCAATTCTTCAGTCTTTTGCCTCCCTCGACCAGCCGCATGCGTTCGTCGAGGAGTTTTTCGAGAAGTATCCCACAGGAACGACCCAGCTCGTTTCCGCTGAGGACAAGGCTTACTTCCTCGCGATTGCTCAGCGTCCTGGTCAAAAGCCTGTTCCGTTCATTCCCATCCTCGATGCCTCGTTTGAAGTTTGGTTCAAGAAGGTTAGACATTCTCCACCGTATATTATGGACGGTTTTATAATTCTCGCTCCTCTCAGGATTCTCTGTGGCAAGCAGAGGACATCGATGCAGTTTTCGACCAAGATCCACAGCGCGTTTGCATCCTCCAAGGTCCTGTTGCCGTTGCCCATTCCAAGGTCAAGGACGAACCGATCAAGGACATGTTCGGCAACATCAACAAGGACCTCATCAAGAGGCTCCTCGACCGCTACTACGACGGGGATGCTTCCAAGGTCCCTACGGTCGATTACCTCGCCCCCCCTCCTACCTCTCCCGCCACTCTCGTCGAGTCCATGAAAGTTAAAGGCAGCCTCGTTTTCCATACCCCTTCCCCAGTCCCTGATACAAGTCTTTGGTTGGACAACCTCGCCGGTCCTCACCTTAGCTGGCTGAGGGCTCTTCTTACCAGCAGCACCATCGTTCGCGGATCGTCATACGTTGACAATCCCGTCCGTTGTCTCCTCGTGCCCCGGAATGGTCAGAAAGTTGTCGTTCATCTCAAGGGTACCACACCCACCAGTGTCGAGGTTTTCGGCTCCATCCGTTCCTACGGGGCTCAGAAAGGAGACTTCAAGGCAGTCGAGATCAAGTACGCCCCTGGGACCAATGTCATCGACGTCACTGTCTTCGAGGAACGCCGTGGAGTTGCCATTCCATTGTCCATGAAATTCACCTACGTTCCTTCTGTTGGTTCCGTCCCGATCCATGAAGTCGCAGACCGTCGTAACCTGCGCATCAAGGACTTCTACTGGCGTCTCTGGTTCGGTGACAACGAGACCCTCCCATCAATCGGTGTTCGAGAGACTTTCCACGGCCCCGAGATCTCCATTACCGCAAAGGACGTCGAGACTTTCTGTAATGTGGTTGGTAACCAGAGCGAGGCATTCAAGACCGCGAGGAACGAGAGGGTGCAGGCCCCGATGGATTTCGGCATCGTTACTGGATGGCAGGTATGTACACACCGCCCCGGGCGCGAGAGTTTCACACCCTAATCAGACTTTCCAGGCTATCATGAAAGCAATTTTCCCTCAATCAATCGACGGGGACCTCCTCAACTTGGTCCACCTTTCGAACGGTTTCCGTATGCTCGATGGTGCTTCACCCCTCCACGTTGGCGATCTCGTCAAGACCGAAGCGAAGATTGCTTCCGTTATCAACACTGATGCTGGCAAGGCCGTTAAGGTCATCGGTAACATCATCCACGAGGGAAGAGCCGTCATTGAGGTTACCTCTTCCTTCCTCTACCGCGGCCGCTTCACGGATTATGAAAACACCTTTGAGATTCTCCAAGAGCCCGACTATGTGGTTGAATACCCAACCGATGCTTCCATTGGCGTTCTCCTCTCGAAGGAGTGGTTCGAGCTCCGCGATCAATCGAAACCCCTTGCAGCGGGGACCTCTCTCGTTTTCCGTTTGAAGTCCGAGATCACATTCAAGAACAAAGCCTCCTATCACTCGATCACCGTTTCCGGGGATGTGTACGTTCGCGATAAGATCAAGCGGCTTGTCAAGGTTGGCTACGTTGACTTTGAGGAGGAGGACTGCCATGGAAACCCAGTCGTCGCATACGTTCAACGCCATGGAACTGCCGAGGGCACTGTCACCTACCTTCCCAACGACGGGTACACCATGACCGACTCTGCCACCACAACATTTACGACTCCCTTCTCCAACCAGTGCTACTCGAACATCTCCAAGGACTTCAACCCTATTCATGTCAACCCTTACTTCTCCGACCTCGCTTCCCTCCCTGGAACCATTACTCACGGTATGTGGACCAGTGCAGCGAGTAGGAAGTACCTGGAGTCTGTCGTGGCGAAGGGACGCCCAGAGCGAGTGAAGTCGTAAGTAGATAGTTTCATCCTGTTTGCGTAGCCGCTCATCTGCCTGTAGGTATGAGGTTTCATTCATCGATATGGTGCTTCCTGGGGAGGAACTGCATGTCAAGATCAAACACATCGGTATGCGTCAAGGAAACATGGTTGTCAAAGTGGAGACCTACAACGATCGCGACGTGAAGGTTCTCGAGGGTACTGCCGAGGTCGCCCAACCTCCCACTTCCTATGTCTTCACTGGTCAGGGTTCTCAGGAGCCCGGCATGGGAATGGAACTCTACAACAACTCTCCCGCCGCTCGCGCCGTTTGGGATGCTGCGGACGCCCACCTTCTCGCTGTTTACGGTTTCTCCATCATCGAGATCGTTAAGGACAACCCGAAGGAGAAGACCATTCACTTCGGTGGTATCAAGGGTCAGGCGATCCGCACGAGGTACATGGAGATGACGTACGATACCATGGACAAGGACGGGGCCGTCCGCACACTCCCCCTCTTTGGCGATATCAACGTCCGCACTCAACGATACACGTTCAGTCACCCCAACGGCCTCCTGTTTGCCACTCAGTTCGCCCAGATCGCTCTCGTCGTGACGGAGAAGGCTGCCTTTGAAGACATGCAATCGAAGGGCTTCATTCAAAACAACGCCGTCTTCGCCGGTCACTCCCTTGGAGAATACTCCGCCCTTGCCTCAGTTGCCGGTGTCCTCCCCATTTCTTCACTCGTGGACGTCGTGTTCTACCGTGGTATCACCATGCAACGTGCTGTAGAGCGTGATTCTGAAAACCGCTCCAACTATGCCATGTGTGCTGTGAACCCCTCCAGGATTTCCCCCTCCTTTAACGACTCCGCCCTTCGCGAGGTTGTTGACGACATTTCACGCAAGACGAACTGCCTCTTGGAGATTGTCAACTTCAATGTCGAAGTACGTTCTAATTTACTTTGCTTGGGGTGGGTTGTTTACCAAGCGACCGGTTTTAGGGTCAGCAATACGTGTGCGCCGGGGAGTTACTCACTCTCCAGACGATGACCAATGTCCTCAACTATCTGAAGATCCAGAAAGTTGACCTCGCCAAGGTAAGCAAGGCAGAGCGGGCTGCATGCTAATTGGTACTCACATTTCGCAGTTGTCAGAGAAGTTCACCATCGAGGAGGTCAAGAAGATGCTTGGAGATATTATCGAGAGTTGTTTTGCGTCCGCTCAAGAAAAGCAGAAGAAGGATGGCTACATTGTCTTGGAGCGAGGCTTTGCCACAATACCTCTGCCTGGTATAGATGTGCCCTTCCACTCCCGTTACCTGTGGGCTGGTGTGATGCCTTTCAGGGCCTGTGAGTTGATCCTTAGATGACGGGCGGCAGATTCTCACAAAGTCCTTGTAGACCTCGGTAAAAAGATCAACCCTCTCCACCTCAACCCAGATATGCTGGTTGGACGCTACATCCCGAACCTGATTGCTAAGCCGTTCGAGGTCACGAAGGAATACGCCCAGATCATTTACGACCAAACCTCTTCTCCCCGCCTCGATAAGGTTCTCCGCAAGTGGGACGAAGAAGACTGGGGCTCAGTCGAACAACGCCAACAGCTCGCTTATGTCATCCTTGTAGAACTCCTTGCCTATCAGTTCGCCTCTCCTGTCAGGTGGATCGAGACCCAGGACCTCCTCTTTACTGTCCACGACTTCGAGCGTTTCATCGAAATTGGACCCTCCCCCACCCTCACCGGCATGGCCACTCGGACGCTCAAGGCTAAGTACGAGGCTGGCGACGACTCTGTCAGCCGCACACGTGCAATCCTCTGTCACGCAAAGCACACGAAGGAGGTCTACTACCAGTTCGAGGACGAAGTCGTTGCCCAGGATACTGCTCCTGAACCCGCTGCTGACTCTACCCCCGCTCCCGTTATTGCCGTCCAAGCTCCTGCCGCTCCCACCCCCACCCCCACCGCCGCCGCCGCCGCCGCCAGCATCGAAGATACCCCAATCAAGAGCCTCGAGATTTTAACGGTCATCATTGCCCAGAAGTTGAAGAAGCCGGCAAACGAGGTTCCTCTCTCCAAATCCATTAAAGAGCTCGTTGGCGGTAAATCCACTCTGCAAAACGAAATCCTCGGTGATCTTGGCCAGGAGTTTAGCTCCGCTCCTGAGAAAGGTGAAGAGCTTCCGCTCGAGGAACTCGGTGCTGCTCTTGGTGTAGGCTTCTCTGGACATCTTGGCAAGTATACGACAGGACTAGTCTCGCGTCTCGTTGGCGGAAAGATGCCCGGAGGCTTCAATCTCAGTGCTATCAAGTCCCACCTCTCGAAGAGTTGGGGTCTCGGGCCTCAACGTGCAGACGGCGTTCTCCTCCTTGGTACCACCATGGAGCCCGTCAAACGCTTGGGTTCCGAGGCTGAGGCAAAGACATGGTTGGACGGTGTCGTTGTCCTTTATGCTCAGCGTTCGGGGATCTCACTGTCGTCCGGCTCGTCCGACGGTTCCGGCGGTGGGGGCGGAGGAGGAGGCGCCGTGATGAACAGCGAAGAGTTCCTCAAATTCCAGGCAGAGCAGCATCAGTTCGCCGCCCAGCAGATTGAACTCTATTCCCGCTACCTGAAGAAGGACTCCCGCGCCGGTGATCTCAAATACGACGTAGAGAAGGCCAATTCGCTCAACCTTCAAACACGCTTGGATGCCATCAGTCGTGAACACGGCGATTTCTACGTCGACGGTATCCTCCCCGTTTTTGATGCTCTCAAAGCCCGCCGATTCGACTCCTCTTGGAATTGGGCCCGACAAGACGCTCTGCTCATGTGGTACGACATCATCCACGGAAAACTCACCACTGTCGACCGCGAGATCACCGCCCGCTGCATCGATATACTCAACCGTGCCGACCCCGACCTTTACCAGTTCATGCAGTATAGCGTCAACACATGCGATCCTACCCTCGGAGAGAATTATGCCCTTGCTAAACAGTTCGGTCAACAGCTCATCGAGAACTGTCGCGAGGTTGTGAATAGCGCTCCCCTCTACAAAGATGGTAGGTCGATTCGAATTGACTCCTGTGTCGCCTTTTCTAACCGGCCCACAGTAACATTCCCAACTGCACCGAACGTGGAGATCAACGAGAAAGGTGACATTATTGTGACTGAGGTCGTCCGCGAAGGTGTCAGGAAGCTCGAAGCATACGTCGACGAGATGTCCAGCAGCGACGCGGTCAACGCCCCGATCAACGTCGATAAAGTTCACACCAGCGTCCTCAAGCTTTGGAATGTTGTCCAGTCTCAACCCGGTATCAGCGAGGAACAAGTCAGCCGAATCAAGGACTTGTACGACTCCGTCATTAACTCCCTCAGCAACATGGGTCCCGAGACCAAGCTCAAGGCGGCTCCTCAGCCTCGCGCTCGTCGCGCATCTTCACAGTTCCTGCGCCCCCATGCTCCCGGTGGACCCTCCATCTCTGAGGACAAGATTCCTCTCCTCCATCTCAAGCGCAAGGTCGGAACGAGCTGGGAGTACAGTAATAACCTCACTGGAGTCTACCTCGACATTCTCAACGAGATCGCCACTTCTGGTACCTCGTTCAAAGATAAGAACGCTCTGCTCACTGGTGTTGGAAAGGGTTCAATCGGCGTCGAAATCCTTAAGGGTCTTTTGTCTGGAGGCGCTCACGTCGTTATCACCACTTCCCGTTACAGCCGCGCGACCGTCGAGTACTACCAGGCCATCTTCCAGCGCCACGGCAGCAAGGGATCCGCTCTCACCGTCGTCCCCTTCAACCAAGCTTCAAAACAGGACGTCGAAGCCTTGATCGACTACATCTACACCTCACTCGGCATGGACCTGGATTACATTCTGCCTTTCGCTGCTCTCCCCGAGAACGGACGCGAGATCGACGGTTTGGATGATAAGTCCGAGCTTGCTCACCGAATAATGTTGGTCAACATTCTCCGTCTCATGGGGGCGGTCAAGAACAAGAAGGCCAGTCGAAACTTTGTCACTCGTCCCACTCAAGTCATCCTTCCTCTCTCTCCCAACCACGGTCTGTTCGGCAAGGACGGCCTCTATTCCGAGTCCAAAATCTCTCTCGAAACCCTCTTCAACCGTTGGAGCGCTGAGAGTTGGGGTGAATACCTCTGTCTCGCCGGTGCCGTCATTGGGTGCGTTATCATATACAGGTTCTTTTGTCGCATTTCTGACCTACCTCCTAGGTGGACCCGTGGCACTGGTTTGATGAGTGCAGCTAGCTTGGTTTCCCAGGAGCTCGAGTCGTACGGCGTCAGGACATTCTCCGCAAAGGAGATGGCCTTCAATATCCTCGGTTTGATGCACCCGCTCCTCTTCAGCATCACGCAAGTTGAGCCCATCTGGGCCGATCTCAACGGTGGCATGGATCGCCTTCCCGACCTCGCCGATATCACCACTCGCATCCGATCGGACATCATGAAGAAGAGCGACTCCCGTCGCGCCATTGCCAGGGACAACGCGGCAGACTTTAAGACCGTCAATGGCGTCGAAGCTGAGCGTGTCCTTCAGACCGTCTACGTTACCCCCCGCGCCAACTTCAAGTTCGATTTCCCTCCTCTCCCCTCGACTGATACTTTTGGAGACCTCTCCAAACTCCGTAACCTCATCGATTTGGACAAGGTGATCGTCAATACCGGGTTTGCTGAGGTTGGTCCATGGGGTAGTTCGAGGACTCGGTGGGAGATGGAGGTTCGCGGCGATTTCACGTTGGAGGGTTGGGTCGAGATGGCTTGGATCATGGGATACATCAAGCACTTCGACGGTCGCCTCAAGAGCGGTTCGTTGTATGTTGGTTGGGTCGAATCGAAGTCTGGCGAGCCTGTCGACGAGAAGGACGTGAAGAGCAAGTTCGAGAAGGATATCCTGGCACATGCCGGTGTGAGGTTGATTGGTAGGAAACGTCTCGCTTCCTCTTGACCTACTTCTAACATTGTATGCACAGAGCCGGAGCTGTGGCGCGGATACGATCCCAAGCGAAAGGTTTTCCACCAGGAAGTCGAACTCGTCCACGATCTGGAGCCCATGGAGGCCTCCGAAGCTGACGCTAAGAAGTTCAAGAACGAGCATGGTGCCAAGTGCGACATTTGGACCGGCGAAGGTGGCGAGTGGTTCGTGAAGTTCAAGAAAGGTTCCAGAATTCTTGTTCCCAAGGCTTTCGAATTCAACCGTCACGTTGCTGGGCAAGTCCCTACTGGTTGGGAAGCCGGCCGATATGGCATCCCCGACGATATTGCTTCTCAAGTCGACCGTGTCACGCTATGGGCCCTCGTCTGCACTGCGGAAGCGTTGAACATGTCCGGCATCACCGACCCTTACGAACTCTACAAGTATATGCATCCTTCCGAAGTTGGTTCGAGCTTGGGAAGTGGCATGGGTGGCATGACAAGTTTGCAGCGGATGTTCAAGGATCGTCGCGAGGAGAAGGAGGTCCAGAACGATGTCTTGCAAGAGACGTAAGTTTGAAACATTTACCAGAGCGCGTGTCACTAACTCTATCCCAAAAGCTTCATCAACACTACCGCCGGGTGGGTCAACCTACTCCTTCTTTCTTCCAGTGGTCCGATCAAGATCCCCGTTGGTGCTTGGTGAGTGAATGCTTCCGAATGTGATCCAGCACGGATTGATCAGCTCTTGCAGTGCCACCGCTTTGCAATCCATTGAAATCGCCTGCGACACACTGCTCTCCGGAAAAGCTAAAGTGATGATTGCCGGCGGTTTCGACGACATCAGCGAGGAAGGCTCCTACGAGTTCGCTAACATGAAGGCTACCAGTAACAGCGAAACCGAGTTTGCCATGGGTCGCGAGCCAACCGAGATGTCTCGGCCTGCTACCACCACCCGTGCCGGCTTCATGGAGTCCCAGGGAACGGGTGTCCATATCCTCATGTCCGCCAGGACCGCCCTCGAACTCGGTGCTCCCATCCGCGGTATCGTCGGGTTCACTTCCACTTCCACGTGAGGCACTTGTTCTGTGTGTATGTGGTGTCAGGTCTGATCCCGTTGACGTTACAGCGACAAGGCCGGACGATCCGTTCCTGCACCAGGAGTGGGAGCGCTCTCCATCGCCCGTGAGATCCCATCGAAACACCCGCTACCAATCTTGGACATCAATTATCGATCCCGCCAACTCGCCTTCCGCCGCAAGCAGGTCTCAGACTGGATGAACCTCGAAAACGATCAAATTCGGGAGGAGCTTCGGGTCGCTAAGACTCAGGGAGAAATCGACGAAGAATACTTTGCCACGAGGCTGGCGGACGTCGAACGCGAGGGTGCCCGCCAGGAGAAGGAGGCGTTGGCCACTTATGGAATGCTGGAGGGTTCTGACCCAAGGATTGCTCCACTCCGCCGTGCACTTGCTGTTTGGGGTCTCACGCCAGACGACCTCGGTGTTCTCTCGATCCACGGAACCAGTACCGGAGCCAACGAGCGCAACGAAACCCACATCTGGAACGACGTCTTCACGCAAATTTCGCGCACTCCCGGCAACGCCATCCCGATTGTCGCCCAGAAGAGCCTTGTTGGTCATTCCAAGGGTGGATCCGCTGCCTGGCAGATGATTGGCCTCTTACAGTCTGTCAACACCGGTATCGTCCCTGGAAATCGCAACAACGACAACGTAGACGCCGAGTTCCACAAATACACCTACCTCATGTTCCCCTCCAAGTCGATCCATACCGATGGTATCCGCGCTGGTGTCATGTCCTCGTTTGGTTTTGGCCAAGTCGGCGGTACCGCTCTCGTCGTCCATCCTCGCTATCTGTTGGCTGCCCTCGAACCCTCTGTGTACGAAGCTTACAAGGAACGCAACCATCTCCGCTATCTGCAATCCTACAAGGCGATGTCAGAGATGATGACCCACAACTCCCTCGTTAAGATCAAGGACGGTCCCCCGTACACCCCCGACATCGAGGGCAAGGTGTTATTGAACTCGCTGGCTCGAGCCACCCTGAGCACTCGGACTGGCCAGTACACCTTTACGAAGCTCGTGACTGAGCAAAAGCTCGCCCTCGACAAAGTGCAGTCGATCTCCGACCTCCTCTCCGATAGTGGTTCGATCGCCGGTGTTGGAGTCGACCAGGAACTCATCTCTGCTGTCCCCTCCCACAACCCCACGTTCATTGAGCGGAATTTCACCGAAGCCGAAATCGCGTACTGTCAAACTCAACCATCCCCACAGTCGTCGTTCGCCGCCCGGTGGGCTGGAAAGGAGGCCGTATTCAAATCCCTCGGCGTTACTTCAAAGGGTGCCGGTGCTGCGATGCGTGAGATTGAGATCCTTCCGGATGAAAGTGGTGGCCCACGAGTCACCCTCCATGGAGATGCCAAGACCGCCGCTGACAGCAAAGGTATCAAGACCATCCACATCTCTCTCAGCCACTCTGAGGTAAGGCACTCTGAATCTCCCACTGGGTTCAATGACTGACTCGAGCCCTTCAGACCACCGCGATTGCGTTCGCCCAAGCTTCTACTGCATGACATCTCGCCTACTCTGACAATTTACCAAGTTCTGCCCTAATTCTTTGCATTCACTTCGTTTTCTGTGTAACCCTGCATACGTTCCTCTCTCACGTGTATTCTACACTAGTCAAATAGAATGGTGTAAGTCAACAATGTATTGGCAAACCTCTCAGTGAAATCTCCGACCTGTTGATGTCAATGGGGATCACCCGGCCGGATTTAGAGTAGGGGCTGTCTCCTGGCAGGCCTGCTGTGTCACTGTCTCTCCAATCTTGAGATAGGAATACGTCCAGCAATCGACGCATTTCGTCTTCTGAAGGGTAATATCGTGGAGCAAGTACACGCTCGAGGGCATTGAAGCCTAGAGACAATCAAACGGATACGGTTAATCTCAGTCAAACAACCCCGTGTATGTATTGCGACGGACCCATCAAAAATGTGAGCTGAGTGAATATAGAGAGCGATGGACTGGACGTTAGTTTCACGAGACGACCACCCAGGAGCCTTCGTAGGGCTGAATACTTGGTGATGAACGGCGGCTCGTTCACGAGGCCAACTGCGACGTTCGGAGATGAACTGGGGTCATTGCGGCGGATCTTGTCACCAACGGAGATACCATTTCGGCCCTGAGAGAGGGTCGCGGCCCCTTCTTGAAGTAGTTTGACCGCGTTTCTGACAGACAACAATAACAACCTGGTGTTATAATCGGGCACTGAAGGAAAAGAACCTGGAGCGTTCGCGAGGGCAAAATGGGCGAGAGTTGGAGGATTGAAGGATGAACCTAAGACGATAAGCGCAGGGGTGAATTGGGAAGTGAATGGGTTGGCGACGGTGGCCACCGCTCAGCGCTCATGAATGGTGTAGACAAGAGCAACGGAGAGGACCCGTTGCTGCACTCTTTCTATTGCGGATGAGATGTTTGTGTTTCCAAATGTAGAATTCACCGCCTGGCTTCGATACCGAAGGGGTGTCACGTGTCCTTGGATCCGTGCAGTCGCCGGTCACCCACTTGCCCTCCGCTTTTTCATCCCCACCGACATGTCTACCCCAACGAGACCAGTAAACATCCGCCCGGGCACCCCCCAAAGTGTGAACGTCGATGGTTCCCCTCTCTCAGGCTCTCCGAACATCCGAGCCCTCCGAGCACAATACGGCACTCCGCCCGTACCCAACATCCCACCGAGGAACGTTCCAATTAACACGCCTGGCATTAATATCGGCGCCCATGGTTCCGGTTCGGGTCGGCCCAGCGTAGCTGGAACCCCTATCATCGGTGGAATTCGTATGCAAGCTCCAGGAGGTCCCGGAAGCGGCACGAGAACGCCCGCGAGCGGATACGAGAATCCGTTCGAGGAACTCACAGACGAAGAGAAGGCTAGGATCCTCAGAAGACATTTGGTCTCTCGGGAACAACGCGAGCATCAGCTGGATAGGAAGTCTTCGTTTGGGTCTTTCACCGATCGAGGCGAGGGGCCTTCACTATCCAAACGGCAATCTATTGGTGCAGTCCGTGAGCAGGCTGTTGCAAGGGAAGACACCGAACCTTTCCCAATACCATACCATACGCCTGGCGCGGACTTGACCCATAACATCTACAAGTGGCAAGCCGACCAACGCCGAGGAGCGCGTCCTCGGGCTGCCTCCTTCGCGGGGTCGACACGTTCGAGCGTCAATCCCACTTTCGCCAACATCCATGAACCGGGAGGGTTCCGAAGGAACTACCTACTTATGAGGGCCCACGAACAAGGCGAAGAACAACCAGAGATGGCTTCGAGCTTCATCGAGTTCTTATACCTCTTCGGTCACTTCGTGAGTGCCGTTGTTCCCACCTTTTGTGTGTTGTCTGATGTGTGGGTATCAAGGCCGGTGAAGATTTGGAGGAAATCGAGGAGGAGGACGAAGAAGCTCTCCATCAGGATGAGGAGGGGGGGTTGCAAAGGGCC
>Ga0307509_10008100_pt1 | contig 13489 bp, 10 predicted proteins | sample 10_EM_MG_FD_202245 | JGI IMG/M metagenome (GOLD analysis project Ga0307509, IMG submission 202245) | Populus trichocarpa ectomycorrhiza microbial communities from riparian zone in the Pacific Northwest, United States - 10_EM | ecosystem: Host-associated > Plants > Roots > Unclassified | place...
CGAACACAGGGGGGATCCTGGAGTCTGAATTTTGTATGTGACTTAGATAAGCACGAGTGATTCACCATACAAAATTCAGGCTCTAGGATCACCCCTGTGTTCGGGTTCTTCATGCCGGGGACGTGTACTTTACCGTACAAGTACAGTATTATCCGAATTGGCCTGAGGGGAGTGGGGCCGTTCTAATGGCTGTTCTGTTTTGCGTTGTAGGGTCTGGTGGTTCCATTGGAGAGTGGGTGTCCACAGTCGGACCTCGAAATTTTTTCACTCTTTAGTTTTGCGCCCAAGTCCTCAGCATGTCTCTTATCCTGAGCGGTATTTTAGTTGGAGGTTACTGTGGAGGAGAATTTAGTGGTTAACTGTGGTCTAATTGCTGCTCCAATCGATCGGCGACCGGTGGTTGGGAAGGTCCGAGGTAGCTCATTAGATGGTGCACGGCACCTCCCGAGCCCCCGCCCTTGGATACACGGTACTGGCGACGCTGTACTCGGTTTGGCATTGCTCAGTCCCTGGTAAGGCGGCGCTCTTTTGTCTTGGAGATGGGGGACTGCACTATCCGGGTATTGTACAAGTACTTGTACCACCCTCAATGAGCATTGCGGAATGGGCTTTAGAGTGCTGAGGGGTACTGTACAGCGAGCGCAGCCCAATACAGAATGCCAGGAAAGGTCGTGTTTGATCCCTCATACGAATTTATTGGCTCGAGGTCCGTTTCAACTTGACGGCTAAGACAAGATCATGGGTGTGGCCGCCGACATCATTGTTGGTTAAAATATAAAGGGCTGGGATAGAAAAATCTTGTAGTTCTGGAAAGTTTGAAAGGTAGTGGGTAAACGCCCACAAAAAGGATTTTGACCTGAGAGATCGAAGTCAAAACAAGCTTAAACCGTTGGAGCCTCTCGCCTAAGCTAACGGCATATTGAAAAATTTGCAGTGGGGTGGTTACCCATTCTTCCTTTAGAGGTGCCTGAGCCGTACCACCGGAGAGTGTTGGGGCCGGATTTTGGGATGCCGAGGAAGCATGTTCTAATAGGGAAGGAACAAGCTGATATATCATACCTTAGGGAATGATCAAACGTGGCTTATCTTTTTGTGGAAAGTTGAAATCCTGAAGAGGGATGGTGATTAATGGCTGGGGGTGTATATTTGGGGGACTGTTGTTGCTCTACAGCTGGTGCCCTAGGCTGATATGTTTTTCCTTTTCTGAAGTACGATACGGGTGATATACTGTGACACAAGTCTCCAGAATGGATTGCCCGAGCCCAGGGAGCAGAAATTGGGATGGTAAATTATCAGTCCACATCTGAGCGCCCACATAAGTACGGACTTCAATATTCGGGCTCTTCATCCCAATGTCTTGTATATGGCAGTTGCTTTTTTGGTTTGCACCGGCCTCTGATTTCTCCCCTCTTGCGAGGGATAATAGATAATTTAGCACCGGACCGAATTATAGTAAGATGGGAAGGAATGACGTGGGACAGTATTACTGTATATCATGACTACTCCATCACGACTAGAGCTAGTCCCCCGATTACTGGATTAGGTACTATGGATCTTTTGTTTCCTTCATCTCTTGGTTGAGTGTGGCCTTGTTCTATAGCTTTGCTTTTCGGAGAAAATTCCTCTGCCATATCCTAAAGATACTGTTAGTTGCTTCTGAATATACACTACGGGCACTGGGAAGCTATGATAGTAACTGGCGTGGTGCGCCGCAGCCGCGTTGCCCTTTACCTCTACCAGTAAAATGGGAGAGAAAAGAAAAATAAGAGGCTTAGCTATTGTTTCACTCATGACCCCTTAAGGGTCAACCGAGACTGAATACAAAATGGGGGAAATTTGGGAACCTGAATTTCCAGTTTGTTGAGTGAGTCTGAGAAAGTTTTCTTTTAATTGATCTATTCTTTGATTGATTTCCTGAAGTGCGAGTGACCGCAGGTATGTATACCCCACCAGCTGTCTGTAGATGTTAGGAGGGGCTACCCTCTAGCATTGTATGAAATGTGAATTCTCATAGTGGGCCTACTTCACTTCACTTCACTTTGGTTATACATAGGTACTTTCCTGTCTTCACTCGCTGATTGGTTCCTTGCTCTAGTGGGATAGAGAGTTACTCTAGCTCTGATCTGACTCCTCGAGTACAACCCTCAACAGCTATCACGGAGGACACTACCCGTGCGGTATACTAGGCCATTTTTGAAGCATCGGGATGCCCTAGCACCAAGACAAGTATTAATCATGCTAGGGCGTCCGGGTGTTTTATATGACTAATTTACGGTAGAAATTGTCGATAATCTCTTACTACTTTGGCTTTCCGGGTGAGCGATACTAAATAAGAGCATTGGACAACAAGGAAGCCTTGCTAGTGCCAACCAACAGCCCCAGAACTGTCACCATCCTCTCCCCTAAATGGGCGAGATAGAAAGGAAGAGTCATCCTTCCAAGCAAGACCGGGTACGGGCGGGGGGGATATATCAGAGTCAGGAGTGTCGTTTGAGTCTAGCTTAGGGAACCAGAAACACAGTGTTTCAGTGTCCTGAGTAGATCGGCTCAAGCTCTGGATGTGGGTAGGTTCAAGTTGCGCTGGGTATCTTGGGTTTCGCTCTCCGTCGTTGGTTGCGAATGGGCTGGGGATGAGAGAGGAGATCATTATTGGGAACTAAACAACCTGCGGCAGATTTGCTCTTTGCATGCTCCTCTGATCTGACTGGAGAGATGCAAGCCGAGATATAAGGGAATAGATCCATTCGTTCCGTAATGGGTTTGGCTTAAGAGTTGCTTCTGTATTTGGGGGGTCCGTATTCGGGATCGTTGAAGATCGTTGAACGCTCGGAGGGAAGCCCCCGTTTCATGAAGCCTCAGACCGCAGCCTGCGCCACTCGGATGGGGACATTGAGGATGCTTTAGCAGAGGTGAAAATTTTCAAACTTTTTTTTTGTTGCCCTCGTAGTAAGGTCGATGTCACAGGATGTAATAGCGATTGCTGTGGATGGATGAATAAAGCGAGGGAGAAACGCACCCGACCAGAGGCAATGAAAGAAAGAAAACAAAAAACCCTACTCAATCATTTGCTTCTTGTGGTACCGGAATCAAACAATTGATTTTTCTTGTTCCTCCCACACTCGCTTTTAAAGATTGGTCTGCAAAAAAAAGACGTTTCCTTCTGGTATGGCAAGCAGAGACCTGGCATGGCCTCTTTTCTTTCCACCCGTTCATTGACAAAAGCAAAATTGACGGGTATTTGGCGAATCGATAATTATAGAAACTTCTCAGCAGGTGGAAAAGAACCCTTGGAGGTTGATAATTTGCTTTTGAGTTAATATTTTCTTGTTTCATTAGAGGTGGGATTGAATATTACAGACCGCAGATGTTAGGAGCCCTTTATTCTAAGTTACTAATGGATGATCAATACTAGTTTTACCTCGTCACTCTCTCTTCCTGTCCAGCATCCCCCCCCCGGAAGTCTCACCATCTCATTATCAAGCCATGACATGACGAAGTGGGAGGGAACCCGCTACAGATTACTCTAATCTCGAAGGCCCGAGGGCTAGACCAGTCGCATGTATTTTGCTAGAATAGGGTGGGGAAGTCTATAAAAGACAAGAATCCGAGCTTCAGCCAATTGGAACATTCACAAAGCATTTACAGCTTCGGAAGTCAATATACAAAGCTATTTGATATCAGATACCTATTTCGGGGGGTCACTTGGCACTTTACGAAATATCAGAGATCCCGAGCATCTTCAAGTTCAATCTCATACCACCGCCACAGCTACAAACACTACAAATACCCCCAAAAGATAATCAATTCTTTCACAAACCCTCTAGTAACCTCACCCTCTGTGCTTCTTTCTTGAAACACCTTTTATTCTCCTCCTCAATCAACTCCTACACTATGTCTGGTTGTGCACACCTTACCTTTATCAAAGCTCAGGGCGGTGGTCTTATTTGCGATGTGTGTAAAAAAGTGGGAGACTTCTTCGTTTGGAAGTGTTCAGCATGCGCGCTGTGCGTGTGTGACCAGTGCAAAAACCTAGGGGGGTTCTGAGAGAGCTTCGCTTAGGCCAGTGCGGGGGAGTAAGAGGGAGGGAGAGGGAGGGCCCGGGAGAGCTTGACTGGGGAACATGTAATCAGGAATTATGTGAATCGGCGGGCTGAGCCTGACCCCCTTTTGGACTTGGATTGGGGTTGACTTGGGGTTTAGAATGGGGTTGGGTATTTTTTGGAAAGGGAGGAAAGGAAGAAAGAGGTTAGGATGTTTTTAGAATGAGATGTATGTAGGGAGGGGGCTTCTGTGTTGGGGTGCTTTTGTGATTGCTGTGATTTTTTCTTGTTTGTGTTTTGAAACTTTATTGTTTTGATCTTTTCCCCACCTCTCGGATAGAGGTGGGTTCTATGATTCCTTCAGTTCAACTATTTCCTATTCTATCACAGCTGGGTTTATGATAGTGTGTTTTTGGTTTACCTCGGTGGTTTTGTATCCTGAATAGATATGATTCACATATGCTAGTATGTAGGTGTTGATCTTGCATTCCAACGATATCATATAGTTGTCAATCAAGTTAGCTTAACGTCTGCAGTCAGCTTACGATTCGGGATCCCGCACCGCACAGACAGTCCCGGAGGATTCAATAACTTTGGCCTGTACCGGGCCGGATTTTTTCGCTGGGCTGTAATCATGATTAGCGAATACCGTATTTATGCCATTACAGACTACTAGTTGGGTAATTTTTATATCCTGAGAGCATGGAAAGAGTCAAGCTTTCTGGGGTATGTTTGATATGTAAGGTGCGAGCCTTTCGGGCAGGAAATTTGCTTGATAGGCATACACTGAGCCGATGTGAGCACACCTGTTCCATGCAGGCAGGCGACGACTTTGAAAGGAGAATGGTGATGCTCAACGGGGCTTAGTCATTATGGATTGATTTTTTGGAATGAAACTCAGTTCGTTGATAAATATTCTAATCTGGGTAAATTACCTTGATGTTGACTGGTCGTCGAGACAGTAAACGAATGAAAACTGTAATGCCGCCTGATATAGTAATAGGTTCTATTCAGGCGAGTGAAGTGTGGAGCTACGTTTTTTTATTCAGGACACCTGAGTGTGATTCCTATAACTGTGACTACCTCATCTGACAAGCCCTCCCCGAAATAACATATTTTTTTATTGTGGAATCGAACCCAGTAGAGTCATATCAACTCCCGCATCTCTGAAAATAGACCCCATATATCACTAGTCCATGATGATTAAGACGCTCCGAGTCAATACCACCCTACCTAGTCCAACAACTATAGATTTTCCTTCCGTCTACTAAGTGCACAGTGGTGCTCTATAGGCACATGGTTGTGCGCTGCGGGCACGGACTGTTAGACAAATTGACCCCTCCAATAACTTTCGGGAGCCTGCGCATGGCTAGGAGAATATTGATACAAGAAAAGAATCGGGAATCATCCTTATAGACCTGAGCAACCCCCACTTGCGGAACAGACACCTGAAACCCAAGTGCTCCTTTCTTGTGTATGAATGATTAATTGCGCAGTCAGCAGTGCGCTCTGAAGGAGAGCTGGATAAGGGGTGAAACACGAATGTGCAACAATCCGAAAGAATGTGATGGGCAGAAGGAGTGGAGTTATTCAAGAGGAAAAAGATTTTGGAGGAATAGGGAATAGAGAACCTCATTTCGGGTGATCGATGATCGTTCCGGCCATTCCTGGGATTCCCGTTAGTAGGAGGATTCCCCGCCCCGAAGATTGGCGGGAATGCCTGCTACAGTGTAGAGGTTCGGGTAGACTATTGTGATAGAAGTATTTTTTTAATTTTAGGGCGTTTTCTGGGTTACCAGGTTGGCCAACACTGGAAATAATTTAACCCCTTATGTCACGGGTGGGAATTGAACGAGTGTGCCAGGGGACCGTTTTCAGTTGCAATCAGAGCAGAGAAAATCCGTTGCTTGTCGTTCAGGGTTCTTCTTTATTCATTTATTCACTTACCTAATAAGAGCATCCTTTTGTGAGCATGATTCTGATCGGATCTCGCTCGCGAGCAAGCAGAGTTTAACTGAAAATAGCTGGGAAATTCAGTCTCACTTGCGCTTGTATTTTGATTTTCAAATGGTTATTCAAAAATTAAAAAAAAAACGCCAAAGCACGGACTAGAGGCCGATAGACTATGAGGCTGAAAAAGAACTTGAGCTCATGCGTAGCCTGTTTGGAGAGCATCTGTGGGAAGGGTGCTATATTGTACCTTACGTTGGGAAAGAGGGGCTTACGGATAGCGGATGAAAAGCAATGATATAAGGTAATTTAAATGAGAAGAGAAGCCGTCCATTGTGGTTTAGTGGCTAGTGGTTAGCTGGGGGCCATCTGGCTAAAAGTGTCATGGGATGGTGAAGGCAAGTCAGCCTGGGGAAAAACAGGCGAGTGATCGGGTATGAAAGAAGGATGCATCTAGGGTTGGAAAATTTGGAGGGGCAAGGTTCCACCTGAGCAGTGTGCTGATAGCATGGGTGGCTTGTGGAACCTGGTGAGTTCGCCGGGCAGAAGATTGGGTGGCCGGGTGAAGGATCGCGGGATGCAGGTACCCTTACAAGGTTATCATCCCATCCGGTGCGGTGCTTAGGCTATGTGGACAGTGCGTATGTTATATCAGATTTGGGGGTAAGAAAAGTCTACGAGTGACATATGGTGACGATATAGTCAGTATCATAGGAAAAGTACCTCGGGCTGAGATTTGGTGGAAAGTTTGGGAGGCCCAAGGGGGAAAGGGCGCACTGCATATTTTTAAGGGCTGCGTGGATGATTTGCGCTTGCCGATGAATGGCTCATAAAACAAATATTGAAGAGGACGTCGGGGGTCAACGGGGCCCGCAAGTAGCTTGTGGGACTGAAGGGTCAGGGCGTGCTTCACTTACAGGGGAGAGTCGTGAGGCAAGTGGGGCTGGAGCAGGTAACTACTCGAGAGACTTCCCGGGGGTCGTTGGAGATCAATAAGCTAGGGGGGAACGAAACGGGCTAGCGTAAATTACCCTGCCTGGCGCATAGCGATATCCTCCCGAGGCGGATTGGACGTTGGAGGCATGAATACATGGATTGATCACTGGGCGACTAATAAACAAAAGTAGTGTAACACAATTAGTAATCGCGTCTGGCATGGGAGGGGATGTCCACCCAATTCACCCTTAGAGGGCGAATTGCACGGGCGGAAGAAGTAAGGACCGTTCGTTGTAGAAGTGTTTGGGTGGTGATTGTTAAATTTTGGGAAAGTGGCACTGATGAAACCTGTCGGGATCAACTTGAATGGCCAGCTTTTGCCTTTGACAAAGAAAACCATGCTGTACCAGGGTGCTGACCTTCAAAAAGATGTAGTAAATTGTGTGATTGCAAGTTTGAAAGGCTGAACACATAGTAATATTGGGGAAGAAGAACCCAACAAGATGAGGAAGATAATAAAGACAGATAGTGAGGGTTTGTTTTGGAAATTGTATCAGTGGTTGAGGAGTTTTTCAAGGTATGATATGAATATTATAGAAGAGAGGGAGGAGCTATGCTTTTATAATAATATTGTAGTGGATATTGGGATTAGTTACTTGGAGAGTTGAATATGGAAACTATCTCTAATATCTACGGTTTTTTATATATATGTTTTTATAATATTATGATGTATTTGTTAGGGTACAAGAACTTGCACGAATGTTAGCTCTGGCGTAAACAAAACATCAATTTCAAAAACTATAAATAAAGGAAAGTAAGGTGCGCATCTGGCAGGTGTGTCAGATATGCTACAGATTACTGGCTCGTGGCTGAGAAAAGAAAAGTATAAACTAGTGTTTGTTAAAGGGCCTAGGAGGGCCCTGAAAACTGGCACCCCAATTTCCCGCCCCACTGCGGTCAATGCCTTGGACAGCCCTCCCGTCAATGAATTTTCCCCATCCGGGGCCCACCTTTTTGTTTATTTCCCTCTCGAACCTTGCTCTTTTGATACATGATTGAGTAATTGTGTGAGCATATATCAAAAACGACATACCTCAATTTATATACAGGGATTTATTTGCATGGAATGATTCATACCATATGAACTGGAATAATTGACAATACCGATTGGACGTCCGAGTTGTCTAGTCTAGTAATGTGTATTGTCTCAGCAGGCCACATCAGGAAAAATAATACCTTATGTTCTGTGCGTTCTGTGCATCTGACGCAACTGACACTGGAATGCTAATTGTGACGCGCGACACAACGTCAAATCAAGATGGGGTTCTGACTTTGCGTTACTTGGCGCCATCCATCCTGACGCAATCAGGACACACACCACTGCCTTCTGTACATCCTGAGTCCTTCTGGTGCTCCGCTACACCATCGTGACGCCTCCTGTTCCAGGACTTTCCGGGCCTGACGTTGCCTGATGTACGACTTTCCGGTCCTAACCTCGCCTTATCTACACTCTTCTACCCTGATGACACCTAATCTAAGATGCTCATGCCTAGATGCCAGTTCCTTCACACAGAACATCAGGGCGTCGTGGATATTAGAATCTCTCGTTCCGATTTTTCCAGCTCCTTCCTCCCTCATCTGGATCCCACAATCCTGATCTCTCCTTTCCTGATGTGTGATCTGTTCTTCCTGATCTTAGCCCCGATACATGCTGGGTCCTGATCCAATCATGATTCTATCAGATATCGCCTTATAATCTCTGACCCATCGTGAACAAAGTCTAATGCTATCTTGGTCCTATGCCTAGAGACTTTTCCTAACACTGTCACCATGAGTTTTACCATATCCTGATTGGGTGGCTTCACTAATTCAACCCAGAATGCTGGAGTTGGCTTGATGTCCTCATATTAATACTAATTTCCTCTGGGTGCCCTTCCCATATGGGAGAGTGACGACAGTATCCAAATATTTATGACAGCTATGCTACACTTTCTCAATCTCCAAACTTCACGTATCATTACTTCCACCTTGCTCCTGCTGCATATACAACGGGTTGCTATGCACAGCAGAATTCTCTTACGACTCTATAACTTTAATGTTAAGCGCAAGTTGTCGCAAAGTAGTAGGAGTCATGGTATTGTCCAAAGTTAGCCCTGCACTCACCTCCTGTGAGCCGTCCTCGGTCTGTGGATCAGAATCAAATTAGTCACCCAGGGGTGCCATTAGGGGTGGGCGCACGGACTCCCCGCAAGGATTTAGGAAGCAGAGTTACCCTACCTTGACGCTCATGAACTTTGAAGAATAAAGATAACGGCCACCTGCGGCCCCGGCGATGGGACGGGGCGTGATCACTGGCCGTCTGGGTAGTTGCGTCCTAACGCCAAAGACCACTATTATTGGAACACATCTTATAACACTGTATACGTCACGGCCGTCTATCTGACCGGATCCTGTTCGGAGGATATATGAGGGGAGACCTAAGGGCACCATATACAAGTAGAGGCAGATGGATCGGACGACAGCGCATAAGGTTACAGACACTTGAGGAGCGACAGTCGGAAGAGTGGGTCAAAGGTAACAGGACATTTTGCATACAAGTTAAGCCCCTCTTACCTACAAAGAAGCGTAGGGTATGAAGGAGGTCACTATGCCAAGTAAGCGGATCGGGTGAATTCACAAAGGACATGTTCGTAAAAGATAGAGTCTGAGGGAAAAAACCGATAGGTGCGATCCTGAAGACAAGTCCTGTAATGCCGCATGACAAGCATACAAAATGAGGTCGCATACCAAATTCTCTACAGAACCAACCAAGGCAGAATGGCCATCTTCTGTTCAGCAAGTTACACTACCTCCGTGAAGCACGGGGGTAAGATAATTCGTAATCATTTCTGTCAACTGATAAACAGATGAGCTGACAGCTGACGTGGGCTCCACACCTCAGGTATAAGGCAGAGCAGAGCAATAAGTTGACCATGGGAGCAAGAAGGTGTGGTAGAGATATTTCAGGGTCCAAGAGTGTTCGTATTTGGAAAGTGTTCGCAGAATTATTAGAGAGATAATTAATTAATATAGTGATAGCATGTATACTGCGATTGCTCAGACGCGGAATATAAATATTGAAGCATCTTTGCTGCTATTAGACACAACAAGCACGAAGAGGAGATATTATCAATATAATAAGTTTTACTTGATCGCTACTAATAATTTGATGATCTATACCAAAGTTTCTCTATTGTATCCAGCCTACATGACTCGTGTCTTCCTAACGAATGCTCCGAGACAAGACGATCCAGGTCCTAGCTGTCAGAATACTTTACGCTGAAGCGACAACCTAACAGTATATTGATACATCTCATCGTTACCCAGATGAATATTTGGCAGAGACACTTATTGTCCCAAACCCGAGACCCTTTTTGAACCAAGACCATTGAGGACTACCTCAATAGACCAAGTCCTCAGCTATGCCGAGATACCTGAGCGAGGGATACAAGAACCTTACGATGAATTCTATTTCTTGTGGATAAATCCAGAAAACACCAGCACTATTGCAGATATCGCCGCACTAGTTCGATACCAGTACAGTGATGACTTCTCCAACAATACCCCCTCAGAAAGGTCCAATTCAGTCTGGAACACCCAGTACCCAGACACCAACCAGCGGTGGAGTCAGCCCTTCACGATACCTGAAGTGTGGAGAAGAAACTAGAGATGAGTTCCCCATTAGGAAGCCATAAGAAATGACTTGTAACCCCAAAGCGCCTGAGGCCATGGAATGGCAACAGGATGAAGGTGACCAGGTGTCCCGAACCTCCGCCCCAAGTGTAGAAACAACCCACACCCAGCTGGCACAATTGGATTCAAGCAATCAAGCACCACGGTCCCCTGGACTCTCTGTGGGCTTTCTAGCAAAGTATGGGAAGACGAGACACAGTGAAGGTTGCAGGACCCCCAAACCCACCAGTGATCCCAGCATGCACAGTTGGATGGAGAGACAAGAGAGAATCCTAGGACGATTCGTTCCAAAGCTCACGCAAAGTCAAGATGAGCAACGCTTAAGCGTACAGACTCCCCGTAAGGCTTTCTGGGACAGAGTTACCCTACCTTGATGCGTACGAACTTTGAAGAATAAAGATAACACCCCCCACCAGCCCCGGCGTTGGGACGGCGCGTCATTAGTGGCTGCCTGGCTGGTTGCGTCCCAACACCAAAGACCACTATCAGTGAAACACATCTTGTAACATGGTATACATCGCGGCCGTCCGTCCGACCGGGTCCTGGTCACAGGATATATGGGGGGAGACCTCCGGGCACCATATGCGAGTCGAAGCACGTGAATGGAACAACGGCGCATAAGGTTACAGATACTCAAGGACTGACCGTCAGAAGAGTGGGTCGAAGCTAACGGGACGCTTGGCATACAAGTTAGACCCCTCTTACCTACAAAGACGCATAGTGTATGAAGGAGGTAACAATGCCCAGTAACTGGAGCGGGTTACTCCAGAAAGGACGGGTTGGCAAAGGATGGAGTCCAAGGGACAAAACCGATACGTGGGATTCCTAGGACAAGTCATCTAATACCAGAAGACAAGAATACGACATGAGGGAACAGGTCGAATTCTGTGCAGAGCCAACCAAAGAAGAATGGCCATCTTCTGTCTGGCGAGTCAAAACTACATGCGTAAAGCATGGGGTAAGATAATTCGTAATAATTGCTGTCAACGGATAAACTGGTTAGCCAACACCTGACGTGATCCCCACACCATCAGGAATAATGGGAGGACAAACCGATAAGTTGACAATGGGAGCAAGCAGGTGTTGTAGGCGATTTTCAGGGTCTAGGTGTGTTCGCACTCAGAAACTGTTGGCAGAAAGATTAGCGAGATACTTAGTTAGTATAGAGATAGTAGGTATACCGCGATTGCTCAGAGGCGGAATATAAATATTGAAGCATGTTCGCTGCTATTAGACACAACACGCACGGAGAAGATATCTTACTAATATAAGAAGTTTTTACTTGATCGCTACCAATACTTTGACAATCTACACAAAAGTCCTCTATTGTATCTAGCGTACATTACTCATTTCTTCTTAACGAGTTCTCCAATACAAGACGATCCAGGTTCTAGCTGTCTCGATACCTGACACTGAAGCCACCACCTAACCATATATTGATACTTCTCATTGTTACTGATACACATGTTTGGCAGAGACACTTATACTCCCAAACCCGAGACCCTGTTCGAACTAAGACCCTTAAGGACTACCTCAATAGACGAAGTCCTCAACTGGACCGAGATACCTCAACTGGTGACAGAAGAACCCAATAAGGAAACCTACTGGTTCTGGAAAAACCCAGAAAACCTTATTACCACCGAAGACCGAGCAGCCTTGTATTGGCAGTGGGAAGGCGAAGACTTTACACACTCAGAACCTGAGAAGGAAATTGGTCATGGCTGGTACGTTGGGTAGTATAGCGACGGAAGACGCTCAAGCCCAGACTTTGTGATGCCAGAACCGGGGGGAGGAAACAAGAGAGATATTTCCTATTAAGAATTCAAAAATACGGCTTCGGACCCCTGAGTGCCTGCGGCAATGAAATGGCAACAGGGAGAAGGAGAAGGTGAAGGTGATTGTCACAAATCGTGACTAAGCAAGGCAGATTTCACATGACTAATAATTATTAGGCATAAGGTATGTTGGGGTTTTGCACTATGACATAATTTGACTCATAGCTTTCACATGACTGCGCACTTGCGAGTCATTGTTTGATTAAAGAGGATGGGCGCAGTTGACTCATACGAGTCAGCTGATGGATTTCGGACTATGACTCACGATGAGTCATAGGGGCTATGTTATGTGAGGGGATGAGTCACCAAGGGTTAGGGTTGTGAGAAGAGGCTTATAAAAGGAGCTTGGTTCCGACCAAGAGATAGGCACGAACCATCTCTCCTCCACCTCCGGCGATTGAAATCTCAACACCACGAGAAATCATCGTCACATTTCCCCACTCACCTCTCTTCTCCCACGATGGCTTCTGCCTAGGAGTTGACATTAAGCCACCTTTCCTCCTCTTCTGAGGCCTGTCGGCCTCCCCTCCTTGGGGTTCTCATGCTCGTTCGTCGTTGACGTGCTCATGAGGTTCGGTTCTCCCCCTTACCCCGCACATGTTTTGCACCTCGCTTAGCATTTTGAATGGTCGGAAAGCTGCTCGCTTCGTTCACGGTCGGCGTTACGGTGTCGGACTCACGGTCGAAGTAGGCCTCGGCTTGCTGGGCTTGTACCTCTGATGGGGAAAGCCTTGGTTAGTAACATCTCGGTCTCGCCTCGGTTAGTAACCTCTCGGTCTCGCCTCGGTTAGTAACATCTCGGTCTCGCCTCGGTTTTGTCGTCGTCCCAAAAGCCCTTGCTATGCCCCGTTTGTCGGTTGTGGCTAGCGTGTTCGCGATCCTTCCTTCTCCCACCTCCCGGTTCTGTCCGCTTGCACCGTTACTGCTACAGCAGCTGGCACCTTACTGCCTCCTCATCCTCCCCGATCGTTCGTCCACTCCTCGGTTACGCCCAGT
>Ga0307509_10008101_pt1 | contig 13489 bp, 7 predicted proteins | sample 10_EM_MG_FD_202245 | JGI IMG/M metagenome (GOLD analysis project Ga0307509, IMG submission 202245) | Populus trichocarpa ectomycorrhiza microbial communities from riparian zone in the Pacific Northwest, United States - 10_EM | ecosystem: Host-associated > Plants > Roots > Unclassified | place...
AAATCTGGCCTTAAAATATTTGCTGACTAGTTTTGCGAGATTGAACATATCTTTCAAACTGTATATTGGATAAAGCTAAAATTTTACAGAGAGATATTAGATATATAAACATATATTGTGGTAAATTTTCAGGTCAAATAAAGTTAGGGAACATAATATTTTAGAGGGTCAAAGTTAGTAACCTAATATTGTCAAATATGTCAAGCAAGACCATTGTGTACTGTTTGGGACATATCTAGAGTTAGCGGTGTAATTTTACTTCGATTAAAGTTGAGATAGAAACTAGATATCTGAAATTTTCCAGCTATATATCATAGGCCCAATAATTCATCCAAACGAGAGAGAACAACATGTTTGAAATCAGGAGAGAACGACATGTTTGAAATCTGCCAAGAATATGCAAAAATTGGAGATTCAGGCTACATGAATGAATTTTAACATGAAGACTTTTTATTATTATTCTATGTTATTTATTTAATTTTAAATAATTATTTTTAATTTTATTTTTTTCTAGCGCATTAGACATTGTTTAGGGGTTTATTTCATTATTGAATTTATGTTAGTTAATTACTAATTTAAACTCATTAGCTTGCAGCCTAAAAAGGGTCTATCAAGACTTATTGTGATGAGAACAATCAGGTTGTCACTAAGTTTATGTGTGCTTCCTACCTTTCAGTGATTTTCCTGTATTGAGAAATTTTATTTTGAGACTTTTTATTTCTCCATGTCATTAATTTATTGATTCATACTATCTATCTCTCTCATTTTATTTAAATCACTCATTGATTATAATATTGTTGACTCATTTTATCAAATTTTAATGTAATTTAATTTCTTGACTAGAATTATCAATATATAATTAGTTTTTAAAAAATTAGTTATAATTTTACAATCCAAGTTTTTATTATATTTTTTGTATCGTGTTAAAAAAATATTTTTAACAGCCTTGATACGGTACTTGTTGGACTACAAACTTAACCTAAATAACTAGGCAGGAGATCACATGATGATCCCTTGCCGAAACCAAGTTGGAATATTTCTTAGGCAATAGCTCGTTTTTTTTTATCATTTTGTGTTAGTGTGGGATGCGCCGAGTGTGATCAAGAATCATGGATCAGATTTTCTTTGAGTGTGATCAAGAATCATGGATCGGATTTTCTTTCTTTTGTTTTTTCATTTGCTTAATTTTTTTCATGTTTATATACTGTGGTAGTAATTCTTTTATATAAAAAAAAGAAGGAAAATGCGAATGTGGGTGCTGCAATGAACCCGATCTTAATGGAAGAATTCTTATAATATATAACACGTGTTTAAGGATTTTAAATAGTACATCAAATGACTAGTCCACAAAGTTGCTAAGATATTAAAAGTTAAGGATGTGATACTGTGGTAGTAATTTTTTTAAATTGTTTTTTATTTGAAAAAATATTAGATTATTAATTAATATATCAAAACAATTCAAAAAATATAAAAATAATAAATTTTCAGCAAACAATGTTTCGACGGGAATGCACTTATTAGTGCTATATATGATGAGTTAGAGAAGCGATGGTTCACCAATAAAGAAAAAAAACATAGATACAAGTAATGATTTTAGTGGTAGATCAAGTGAATCGTTAAAGTCTACAACGTGGATAGAAGTTAATATATAAGAGAATATATTGATATTATGGATTATTTTAAATATCATATTTTTTAATTAAAAAAACGTATACGTGTTGAAGGTTTTTAATCTTAATGTTTTTATTTATCTTATCTTGAAGGTTTTTTTCTTTAACTAAGAACAAATAACATTTATTTTTATAAATATATATATCATGGAAATAAAAGATTAAACTTAAGGAGGGAAATTTTGTCATTCCAATATTTCAATTAAAAGTTTTATTTAATGGAATTAGGCTAAAAAGGGATCAAATCAAAAGGAGAGAAAGTATAGGGATGGAACTGAGAAAGAAAAAAAGAGAGAGAAAGGCGCTTCACCATTGAACATATAATTAAACAATGAATCACCATAAAAAAATGTCAATTCCTTTGGTCGCGAAGGTAATGCCATGATTGAGATATATTCAATTAACATATAATTAAAACCATTATAAAAGAGTGCCATTACATCAAACCAAAAGGAAATGGAGAAATAATTAGATATAAAGAGAGGTGGGTTCAAATTCCAAGCTTGCAATCCATTAGATATAAACGCTAGTGGATTTTATAGGTTTCCAAAGTCAGCTTTCGTCTTTTCAAAGGATTCCGGATCACATGCTCTACTCCTGATCAATAATCTGCGTTTGCTGTGGTGCTTTGCATAGTTAATCAACAGTCCAGCAAACACTTGTTTGGTTGAACTGAAAAGCAAATTAATGAGATCTCTCTCGTTATTAACCGAAAGCAGCATTTAATAAATCAGTGGTTAACCATCCATGATGGGAATCAGATTTCTTAAAGATGGAATCAAGCAGCTAGAGAACTATTAATAAATATTTCGCTCGGTACTGTGGCCTGATGAAATCACAATCCACCAGAATCTTACTATAGGCAAGAATCCGGGTTAATGGCCTCACGTTTGTCTGAGAGAATAATGACGACGCAAAGCGGCCTTTCATTCCTTTGTTTTATCGTGGCGTTTGTTGATTCATTTCCCCCCGGCAACGAGAATTGGTATTGGAATCAACGTGGGGAAGAAGGAAGGCGAGGAGTAGGAGAAGGCCGCTCCGCTGCTTTCGAATCCGCTGGTATACGGAATCCGGTCTCTCAGCATCCGCGGCCTCTTGAAATTTGCCCTTCAGCTGACCTAAGAGGATTCCAAGCATGTTTATTCTCGGTGACGTCCATTACAGTCTGTTTCCCGTATCCTTCTCGGGATCTCATGAGGCTATTCTATTCTTTAGATCTCGTTAATGGAGCTCGGCCGTTGTTATGATTCCTTGCACCTCAGTAATTATTAATGTTAACTGATGCAATTTTCTTTCTAAATAATTTTAAGAATATAATCGGCCTTTTTTTCTTCTTCTACCAGGTCCTAACAAATCTCGCATCTCCTTGTTTTGTAATTAATATAAAATCAGTTTTAAAATCTGATCATTATTTAAAATCAGTATACCAGTATTTATTCAATAATTATTTTCAGTATATTTTCAATGGCATCTCTTTGTTTCATGGGAGTTTGTTGGATAATATTGGTTTTTAATATTTATAAAGTCAAACTAGAATAAATAAATCATTATCAGATGTTGTTCAAAGATGTTGACGTGTGTATAATAAATTGCTTGATGCGCAGTTTGATTTTTACCATATTCAAATTTATTTTTTAAAAAAATATATATATAATATCTCTTTTTCTTTGTGTTTCCACAATTTTTTCGCGTAACAAAAATATACTAATAAAAGTATATAGTTTTAATAAAAAATATATTTTTTAATTTTATTCATTATTTCTTATATAATATATATTTTTTATTAGCATATAATTTAATATAATTAGATTAAAAAAAATAATCTGATGACAGCTAGCGAACTAGCTACTTCAATTTGTTAAAGGGAGGAGTGGGGACCGTATGCTACAGCGACGGCTCGAGACAGAAGGGTCAAGTACTCAAGTTGCTAGGATTCCGTATCCTTCAGGACCTTCTCTATTTATTGGATCTTAGCCGTCCACCACAACTTTATGCGAACATGGGACCACTAGTATGTTACCTTTTTGTATTTCAAAAATATTTTAAAAATCAATTACCGTTCACCACAGTTTTATGCAAACATGGGACAATTATAATTTTTTTTTAATATTTTTAGATTATTTTGATATTAAAAATTAATTTTTATAAAAAAATAAAATACTATTTTAATATATTTTTTTAAAAAAATAATTACTGTCACAGTAATAATAATAATAACAAGGCTCACCATCTGCATGCACTGCCTGCCTGCCTGCCATCCCCTTAAGCCTCAATGTTTTTATTTTTCTCCATTGGCCGTGAGGTACTACTTCCGAGAGTGAACACTAAAAAACTCAATCAATTTCGATATCAAATATTATGATGGATCATTCTGGTCATTCTTTAGGAAATTTTTTAGATTATATAGAAAATAATTTGGATGATTCAAATTATTCAAATAATATTGTTTTACCTTTTTATTTGTATTTTTTTAAGAGTAACTAGTTTTTCTTATACCTATTTTTGGCTAATCAAAATTTTTCTTACTTCAAAATTTAATTAATTAATTTTACTTTTTAAATATTTTAAGTAAAAATATATTAATGGGATAATGGAGAAAAAATTCGGTTTTCCCAAAGTGCTTGATTAGGTAAAGCAAATATAAGAAAAAATATAAGATTTTAAGAATTAAATACACATTTGATCCTTCTTTAGATTAAAAAAAAATAAAACATTGATATTGAGTGGAAAAAAATATAAGAAAAATATTTTTGAATCATAATTTCTTAAGATAAATTTATCATAAACTGTTTTTGCTTAAACCAGTTGGAATTTATATTATAATCTATAATTTAATATGTATGCTGAATATCTTACAGTAATATGCAAAAATAAAATAAGTAAAAAGATAATCTTTTATGCTAGATCAATCAATATAAAAGCACTTTAAGTTGTTCAAAGCTTTTTGATAGTATAAGAGTTCAATTGCTTATTTTTTTTATTCTTTCTTGTTTTTTAATTAAATCTTTTTGTTAATAAAAAAATGAAGTGGCATAAAAATATTTCTCTTAAAAAATATAAAATAACTAAGAATTTAAATTTAATATACATCTTGTTTTTTCTTATATATTTCTTTTTTTAGTTTTAGAATATCTTCCCGCAACAAGTTATGTTTAATTACAGAGACAACATGATTCCAAGAAGGAATGTACATATTACTATTTAGCGTCTTGACAAGTATTATAAAATAAATCGATGTAGTGGCAGTTCTACTGTATTTTTAAAAAATTTAAAATTAATATTTTTTTATTAGTTACTAATATTAAAATAAAAAATAAAATTTTCAAAACATTCTGCAACGTAATTCTAGACTTTACCTAAATTTTAACGCGTTCTGTCAGGTCCTTGTCCTCGATAGTCGATCCCACTGAAGGAAAAATGGGCACATGGAATATTATTTCAGCTGACACAAAATCTGTAAGTATCATCCAACGTTATTAATTCTGTTCTGTTTTGTTCGGAATGTTTAAAATATTTCATATTAATTTAAAAAATAAAACAAAATAGAATAATTTTTATTTTATTTTAAATCTCGATCCGTTCTGAATTTTTTGGTTAAATTTCAACCGGAACGTTCCGGTTCCATTCCATATGTTCCGTTCCGCTCTTGAAAAGCCATTGAATTAAATTGAACCTTGTTCAATTTAATTAATTAAACCATCCAAGTATAAAAATCTCTTTTTTATTACTATTTTCAATAACAATGATATTAATAATAATATTGAAAAATATTATTACTATTTTTATTAACAATGATATTAATTTTTTAAAATTAGATTTATCACTAATATATATGGTTTATATTCATGTTGTTTTTTTTTCATGTTTATACTTTGTAGGAATTTGAGCAAAATAAAAGATGCTTTAGATTTTATTAGCCTTGATAACGATGACCTAACTTTATATTTAAAATATTTGTGTTAAAATAATTTACTTTCATAATATTTTGATATTTTGTTTAAGTTGAATTACTTTAAGTTAAAGATTCATTTAATCTTGACTATTTAAAAATATTTTAAATTTTGAAATTATATTTGTTTGACATTGTGTTTGTATTGCATAATTTATAATTAATTTATCTTAAATTTAAATTATGTTTGTTGAATATATATATATACATACAATAAAACCCCGAAACAACACACCGAAATACTCCAAAACTAAAACATTCAATTTCAATTAAAAAAATAAAATACATATCAAAATATAATTGACAACCTTGATATTAACCTCACAAAGAACACCAAGAAGATTATATTAAACGCACGCGCAGCATTTTGTTTTGTTGTTTAGGTATTTTGCCACAATAATTTCAAATTAATCAGGAATCAGTACTCCAGTTTTTTAATCAGAAAATAGCTACACTTTAATTGTGTATACGTCATACGTGCGACTGCAACTAATTCATTCATCACAACAGTACAGTTGCTATTAATATCCTTCCTTTTTCTAAGAAATCTCGAGTCCAAAAATAATAAAGATTTGCTTGTCACAAAATATTTGACAGCAGTAGTTACCTGTTAAGATGTCATAACTTTGATTGTTGTAAAAAAAATATTAAGTTTTTAAATGATATTTTAAAATATAATTTATATTATTCTTTAATATATTTTTAAGTGAAAATTCTTTGAATTTAAAACTTATATCGTGTTTAATTTTTATCAAATAAATAGAGATGGTGTGATTCGAACTCGTGACCCTTTAATCATCAAGGCTCTGATACCAAGTCAAAGAACTTTTTCAATGCAATAGCTTAAACTTTTAGATGAGCTTTACAGAATATAATTTATATTATTCTCTGACAATTAATAATATTTATGTTGAGGATGAAAATGAGGATGATGATGATTTATCTAGTCTGAGCATGAGTGGTTGCTCCCAGGATGTTGATTCTAGTGAAGAGGATGCTAATGAGGTTGAAGGTTCAACTGGGCATGCCACTCTGTTGGTTTTACAAGCTTAATTCATCCTCCATGACTTTTCCTGGATATTACGGATGGATTTCTTTATTACTGGTGTGGCGCCCTCAGTTCATGCTTGGCGTGATTGGCATCACAAATGTGGCTCCAAATATAATAGTATAGGTTGCATAACTGCATGCTCAGCTTCAAGAAATATATTGATAGAAGCAGCTCTACGCGACTTCACCCATATCTGTATCAGAAGATGTAAGCATTCTTCAAAACATCCTAGTCTGTTTCGCTTGGATTGATGACATGTTGGATGTGGTAAGAAAGGAGAGGAGAAATCCATATCATTTATGTACTGATATGTTTTTGTGATAAATCTTTGAGAAAAAGAACAAAAATATTAAAGGACATATATGCTTGCAAATGGGATCTTTGAAAATAAGGAAAAAAATAATATTATTGCATATAAATTGGACCTCATGGCTAAAACAGCTTGCTCGATTTTTCTAATTAATGCATTCAAGTAATTAATTTGTGAACGGACGCTCCTACCACAAGTGGTGCGCCTGCTTGAAGCAAGAGATGACCACGTCCAGCCTTTGGGGAGCGATTTGCACGTCATTATGCAAAGCGATAAAGCATGATGATGGTTCACTTATTTTCACTATCTATGATTCAGTATCCTCCTGTATGGGTGTTTTGGTATACAGATTGATGCAAACAAAACCTAATACGAAAACAATAGCACATAAAATACATTAATTTTAATAAATAAAAAATGTTGTAGATATAAATTCATAATATGTAATTTTATTCTTTAAAATTTAAGTATATAATAGTTGTTCTCTTCAAGAGGTTTATAAGACCTTTAAATAGGTTAGTAAAACCGGCCACCTCTACTAGAAAATAACCTAAAGTTTGAAAACATTAAGGAGATTAAAATGAAATCTAAAATAAAAATAATAAATCTAAAAAATCCTAGAAAAATAACAAAATTGATTCAAATAACAACTTTTAGATCTAATTCCAGAAAGTGGCTTTCTTTAGGACAACTGCATATAGAATTACCTGAAAAAATTTGAGTCCGATTCAACAATTAAATTTCTTGTTATTTCAATTTTAAAATGTTAATCTAGTCTAACTAGATTTCTTCTTGAATTTATATCTGTCATAAAAACATCTAATAGGTAATTTAACATAATCTATTTGGATCATGTCACTATTTAATAGTGTTATATGCTTGCTCAAATATTCAAAACTTTCGGTTTCCACTCTGCATCACAAATAAATGTCAACATTAAGATTGATATGGTTCATATAGTATGCAATATTCGTGTACCCTATATATCCAATGGAACTAGTGAACTGAAAATCTGCTCGTCATACAGATATGTTAACTTGAGAGATACAATTTATCATGGTGTAATTAAACATATTATATGCCGAGAGTATTTGTTAATTACAGCTATCCATAATTCATTTGTCTGCTAAAATGATAATTTGCATAACTCGAGCATACGCTAGTTTCTCATCTTGATGTTGCGCACAACCTGCTCTATCCCCATACAATAATCATTCCATTTTTCCAGCGCATTTAGAAGTCCACCAACCTTTATGAGGATATTGCAGAGAATATCATGGCATAAGTACTCACTTTGGTATATATGGATAAGGGTCAGACAACTACGAAAATATCAAGATTCCAGCCAGGCAATGCAATCCCAATAGTTGCTCAAAGCATATCTGTTATGTCTCCTGACTGCGAACCTTAACAGGTTACCAAGCTAGGCGCCAGCTCAATGCATGGTAGCAGTCAAGAAAAACCTACTATAAGGTAGACTATACAACAGTACCTACCACAATGTTGGTGTATATGGACTGTCGATTGTTGAGGGAATCCCTGGTTTTTTTTTAATTCGTTTTGGAAGGATCCATCCCAGGAACCATTTAAAGTGTCTTCTCCCGCATTGATATTTGATGTCTGTCTCTCTAACAAAGTTCATTACAAATTGATATTGGATGTGATTGTTACGCTATACTCGCCAAGAAAGAAGATCTTCTCAAATAAGGGTATTGATTACAATCAGATTATCAAGCTTTTTCCGTGTAGTCAACGCTGATTTATGTCTCCGGGCTTTATATGCTCATCACATTTTCTTGTTTGCATAATATCACCTTTGAAATTGCTAGAAACACGCTAGTGGACTAAGAACCAAAAAGCACCCAAGAAGTGGGGAGCAAGAAAAAAAGATGAACATAGAGTTGACAAATGATTATACAAGGCACCTGCTTTTAGAAAGTAGAACAAAATTTTCATTGGAATTCCATTAGCCGTTGAATTATATTCTTTCTTTCCAGAGCAATTGTCCACTTTCACCTTGAATTTAGCCTGAATCTATGATAATTATTGAAGTACATCTAGATCGAGGTCTGCTTTTGTTAGAATTTAGCTTCATAGAAATTTAGAGTTTACAAGAATTCTAATATTTTTAGAATTCTAAAAGATCAATGGTATATTAGAGTTTTAGTGTAGTTAAGAGATAGTTGATTAATTTTTCTTAGTTAAATAAAAATAGAAGTCTTAGCTTAGTAGGATTTGTAAGCCTATTTAAAACCACCTTGAATATTCAGATCAATGAGAGCGAGAACAAAAGAAAAACATTAGCTACTGTTTTTTTTTTTTTTTTTCTCAGAGTAAAAAGTAAAAACTTACGTGAGTTTTGTTCAAGTTTTTGTTCAATAATTGGTATCCTAGGTTGATTAAAAGACCAAGGAAGTAAAAAAAAAAAAACAAGAGCAGTAGCAGCAGCTTGTAGTAGAACCCCACGCATTATCATCCTCCTTTGCAGCAACAAAAACTCGTAGCATCAGTAAAACAAACGCAACAACAATTTGTTTTTTGGAAAAAGAAAACAAAAGCAACGACGCCCCTTTTCAACACCAGCATAGCAGATACCATCCTTTCCATGACAACAAGTTTTTGATCAATTCCAGGACGAGTCAGTAGCAGACCTCCCAGATTGTTCCAGTAGCAGCATCCTTCTATGCAAGAGCAGCCTCACTAGAAAGCAGAAGTGCCAGCAGCAGCAGCTTAAAAAAGTGACAACACTTGTCAATCACAGGTTCAACAACAGTATTTTAAATTGATTTTATAGAAGCAGACATGAGAGATCTTCACATCGTTGGAGGGATCAAGAAACTTAACAATTAAAATTACAGTATATGGTTAACATGTATGATGTCTTACATGCAAGGCACGGGGGAGGTAGTCAATGGTAGTGAAGACACATAACCAGCCGAAATGGAATCTTGCGCAAGTGAAAGATTAAAGTTGGCAAAGCAATGTTTGTCTTGAAGACCATAATTGAAGAAGATATGCTAGAGCATATTCAGGATGCTACAGCGCCAAGAGAAGCATGGGACACCCTTGCTAGTTTTTCCTCAAATTCCTCATTATTTTAATAAAGTGAAATCAACATGATATGAGATTTTTAAATTAAAACCTGAAGTAACTATTGGTGAAACTAAAATATTTCTCAATTTGCTATCCTGAAGTAAAAGATTTCTCAATTAGCCCTTTTGTTAGGAGACCATGGCATTCACATCCTTAATGGTAGGACCATGTGACTATTAATGCTTCCTAACCCCGCCAAAAATAGGTTAAGATCTTAATTCCCTCCAAAAACACAAAAAGTTTCCTTCAAAACTTAAAATTCCCTTAAAAGTCTAAGGAAGTTGCTTTAAAAATCAAAATCTGACTCAAATTCACCTTTCTTTCAAGTTTAGATATTGATGCTAAAAACCTCTTCAGGTGCATGCTAAATTAGAAAGTCAAATAATACTTCAGATGTTTCAATGATATCATAGATGTTTTTCATATAAATACTAATTGAGAGATTTTGGGAGGTTCAGAACGATAATTTGGTTTTTTTTTAAAATTCATTAATTAATTTAAGTTTGACAAAACGTTCAGGATTTGCCTAAATTTTTACTACCATTTTAATTATTATTATTATTTTAATTTCATTGCGAGGTCATTGGAGGACTTCCGTGTACAACTTCGAGTTAAGCAACCCATCAGACTACGTACGTTTCTTGTAATGTGCTCAGATTCTTCTTATTTCTGTCTTGTGAAAAAACACGAGTTAAAATAGAGAAATTATTTGCATTATTATACGAGCATAACAGTTGGAATCTTTACAGATGTGGTATTCGGATCCCTTTATTGATTACATGTTGCTTCTCACGGGCTTAAAGCTTCTTTGCTGTCAGTGTTGACGAAACTATCTCTTATCTTCTCAGCATATCTCAGATATTCTACAATGGAACATCAGAGGGATAGTCCTGAGGATGTCTAATGATGGTTTCTCTGAGTTGTTTCTCTTGCTCTCGAAGATTTGGTGGTGTAATATCATAGACATCAGAGAACAACTCCTTGAGTGGAGGTTTTTCTTTTTTCTCTGCCACTTGAATCACTTGCAGAAGCTGCTAGAAGAAATAAACAAAACTTGATATAAACTTTGGCCAAGTAAAACATGTTGAACAATGAAGAAGCTTATACGGGAAGTTCTGTCAACTTTTACCTGCTTCTTCATGCTGCTTCTGAGCTCTGATTCTTCCTCCTCGCTCCACCAGCCATTTCTTTCGACCCATTTTCTGAATCTATTTACAGGATTCCGTACCATTTTCCAGTATTCAATTTCATCAACTGACCGATACTTTGTGGAGTCATCAGATGTGGAGTGGTGGCCTACTCTATATGAAAGAGCCTGAAGATTTGTTGCTTGTTAATTTACAAGGGTGATATTAAAGGTATTCTGGCTGCTGTGAAGTTTAGAAAGGATCAATGCCTCAGATGCTGGCAAGAAAATCCTACGAGGAAGTTCAATCTCACCTCAACTAATACAGGCCTTTGCTCACTAATGGCCATTTCGCGAGCTGTGTGAATTGCACTGTAAACAGCAAGAGCATCATTTCCATCTACTCGTATGCTTCGGATTCCATAAGCTTGACCCCTGACAACAATGCCATCGCCTGCGGAACATATTCTATATAAAAAAGCATGAAAATCATTTACCAGATATATAGCATATCTACTGCTTACAATACAATATCAGAAGATGCTCCAACTTTCCCTTTCAGAACAATTGGAAGACATGACCATGACTATACACCTATTTCCAGTTGACATTAGAGGTAAACTACTTAAACAAAGAAGACTCTTTTACCCAAACTCAAGATTACAAATACCAGAAAACATTGAATGGTTAGTGTACTCGGGTCCAAATAATGTGATTAGTTAGGTGCACGTGGACGAGGACTGAGTCTCTAGCAGTTACTAGCTAGTAAGTTGCAACATACGGTGACCTTGTACTTGAGAATAAAAATGAAAGCGTAAGAAGATAAGTGATCAGAATAGCACTTCGAAATTGCTCTGATATATTAGTACTAATGGCCCAGCCATTGTTGCGACAGATAAAGACCACAGGAGCTTCTGTCACTGCTGCAAAGTTTAAAGCAGCATGAAAATCTCCCTGAAAATTAGTTAAATATTAGATAACAAAAACAAAAACAAATCCGAGAGGAAGAAGGAAAAACGCTTGAGAGCTTTTTGTACTGTTACCTCACTGGTACCACCATCTCCAGTATATGTGACAACACAAGCATCCTTTTTGTCCATCTTAAGAGAATAAGCAACGCCTACTGCTTGAGAAAGTTGAGTTCTGACAAGCAGCATAAATAGTAATCAAGAACATTTGATGACATTACAAACGTAACATTGATTAACAATAAGATATACACGGATATATTACGCTATAGGTGATGAAATAGTGACAAAATTGTGCTTCTTAGACCCATAATGCATGGGCATCTGCCTCCCTTTCCCACAATCATCCTTGTTTCCAAAGCATTGGCTGGCAAATTCTTCAATTGTGAAACCACGCCATAATAGAATCCCGGGCTCTCGGTACTGAAATTGCATCAGATGGATCAAACTCTTGCTTTAATACGAGTGACATGACAATTTGGCCCGGAACTGCAAATTTAAGCATCCAATGTGCAAATGCTATACCTGAGGCAAGATGATATCATCTGCACTTAGTGCAGCTGCTGATGCAATGTTTATTGCTTCTTCACCAGTTGAGGTCATGTAGAAGGAAATTCTTCCTTGGCGCTGAGCCTCGTAGAACATGGTATCCATCATTTGAAGGGACACCATGTTCGTATACATCTTCACTGCAATTTCCTCGCATAACTGACAAAATTTTCATACACAAGCAACTACATTAAACAACTCGTTATGCTGTTACGACCAAGATGATGTTGTTTTTGGCCAGATTCAACGGCTGTGGATTGCTTTCATTAGATGGAAAGAGATACCTGTTTATAATCGCTGCCCACGATTATTTCTCCATTGTCATCAAGAACACGGTAACAGGGTATTCTCTTCCCAGCGGACTCTGGTAAGAATCTCATTTCAGATATGCAAGCGACCTTCCCTCCAGGAAAATCCAGGTCCTAAAACAGCAAGATATCTATTCAATTTTGTAATAATTGAAACACGAGTTCAGTTTTCAAAATCCATTGTGGTTCTACATGGACTAAAAGAAGAGTTTTGCAAGTTTGTTTTGGTTATAGTGTAAGGAGTTTACTAGCAGTAATTCCTCAGTACAATTTTGATTAATGGATCAAAGCTATTACGACTTGGAAGGGTCAAAGTTATTACGACTTAAAAGGGTCAACACGATGAAAATGAACTTCTATTAGGGACCCTTCCCACAAGCCCCAGGCCTAATTTTGCTGGAACTCAATTCCCATTTTAAGCTCGAACTCGATCTCCAATTTCAACAATCAGCACCACTATTTTTT
>Ga0307509_10008102_pt1 | contig 13489 bp, 8 predicted proteins | sample 10_EM_MG_FD_202245 | JGI IMG/M metagenome (GOLD analysis project Ga0307509, IMG submission 202245) | Populus trichocarpa ectomycorrhiza microbial communities from riparian zone in the Pacific Northwest, United States - 10_EM | ecosystem: Host-associated > Plants > Roots > Unclassified | place...
TGTCATGAACCTCGGTATTCAATGTCCGTCACTCCTCATCTTTTGCTTTGCCTTTTAGAGATAATAATATGGTGTTTGAATTAATTTATTGATCTTACAGAGTCTCAAGGAAAAGGAAAACTCAACTTCGATATCATTCAGAATAACGCAGTTCGTCCAACTAAAAAACACTTTTGGTTGGTTCATTCTTGGCCAGTGGGGTTTTGCTCAAAGAATAGATATCATTGTTCCCATAAATGACACATGCATTCATCCATAGAGATGTCATTGTCCCTCGTGAGTTCTATTGTTTAATTTATACGTATTTTGTCATCAACCTCGGTATTCAATGTCTGTCACTCGTCGTCTTTTGCTTTGCCTTTTAGAGATAATAATATGGCGTTTGAATTAATTTATTGATCTTGCAGAGTATCAAGAAAAAGGAAAACTCGGCTCTGATATCATTCCGAATAAAGTTGTTCGCCCAACTAAAACATACTTTTGGTTGGTTCATACTTGGCCAGTAGTGTTTTGCTCAAAGAATAGATGTCATTGTCCCTAGAGATGTCATGGTCCCTCGTGAGTTTTATTGTTTAATTTATACATATTTTGTCATTAATCTCCGTATTCAATGTCTGTCACTCCTGTTCTTTTGTTTTGCCTTTTAGAGATAATAATATGATGTTTGAATTAATTTATTCATCTTATAGAGTTTCAATGAAAAGGAAAAATCAACTCTGATATCATTCCAAATAAAGTTGTCCGTCCAACTAAAACACACTTTTGATTGGTTCATTCTTGGCCAGTAGGGTTTTGCTCAAAGAATAGATGTCATTGTCCCCAGAGATGACACATGCATTCATCCTAGAGATGTCATTGTCCCTCGTTAGTTCTATTGTTTAATTTATACATATTTTGTCAAGAACCTCAGTATTCAATGTTTGTCACTCCTCGTCTTTTCCTTTGCCATTTAGAGATAATGATATGGTGTTTGAATTAATTTATTGATCTTGTAGAGTCTTAAGGAAAAGGAAGACTCAGCTCTGATATTATTTAGAAAAAAGTTGTTCGTCCAACTAAAGCATAATTTTGGTTGGTTCATACTCGACTAGTACGGTTTTGCTCAAAGAATAGATGTCATTGTCCTAGAGATGACACATGCATTCATCCTACGAGATGTCATTGTCCCTTTTGAGTTCTATTATTTAATTTATACATATTTTGTCATCAACCTCGGTATTCAATATCTATCACTCCTCGTCTTTTGCTTTGCCTTTTAGAGATAATAATATGGTGTTTCAATTAATTTATTGATCTTGCAAAATATCAAAGAAAAGGAAAACTCAACTTTGATATCATTCTGAATAAAGTTGTTCGTCCAACTAAGACATACTTTTGGTTGGTTCATACTTGGTCCGTAGAGTTTTGCTCAAATAATAGATATCATTGTCCCTAGAGATGACGCATGCATTCATACCCAGAGACGTCATTGTCCCTCGTGAGTTCTATTGTTTAATTTATACATATTTTGTCATGAACCTTGGTATTCAATGTCTGTCACTCCTCATCTTTTGCTTTGCCTTTTAGAGATAATAATATGGTGTTTGAATTCATTTATTAATCTTACAGAGTCTCAAGGAAAAGGAAAACTCAGCTCTGATATCATTTAGAATAAAGTTGTTCGTCCAACTAAGACACACTTTTGGTTGGTTCATACTTGGCCAGTAGGGTTTTGATCAAAGAATAAATATCATTGTCCCTAGAGATGACGCATGCATTCATCCCTAGAGATGTCATTGTCCCTCGTGAGTTCTATTGTTTAATTTATACATATTTTATCATGAACCTCGGTATTCAATGTCTATCACTCCTCATCTTTTACTTTGCCTTTTAGAGATAACGATATGATGTTTGAATTAATTTATTGATTTTGTAGAGACTCAATGAAATGGAAAACTCACCTCTGATATCATTCAGAATAAAGCTGTTTGTCCAACTAAAACACACTTTCGGTTGGTTCATACTTCGCCAGTAGGGTTTTGCTCAAAGAGTAGATATCATTGTCCCCGTAGATGACACATGCATTCATCCTAGAGATGTCATTGTCCCTCGTGAGTTCTATTGTTTAATTTATACATATTTTGTCATTAACCTAGGTATTTAATGTATGTCACTCCTCATCATTTGCTTTGCCTTTTAGAGATAACAATGCTTGACAAGTAGGGTTTTGCTCAAAGAATAGATGTCATTTTTCCCAGAGATGACACATGCATTTATCCCAGAGATGTCATTGTCCCTCGTGAGTTCTATTTTTTAATTTATACATATTTTATCATTAACCTCGATATTCAATGTCTGTCAGTTCTCGTCTTTTGCTTATCATTTTAGAGATAATAATATGGTGTTTGATCTTGTAAAGTCTTAAGGAAAAGGAAAACTTAGCTCTGATATCATTTAGAATAAAGTTGTTCGTCCAACTAAAACACACTTTTGGTTGGTTCATTTTTGGCAAGTAGGATTTTGCTCAAAGAATAGATGTCATTGTCCCCAGAGATGACACATGCATTCATCCCTAGAGATGTCATTGTCCCTCGTGAGTTCTATTCTTTAATTTATACATATTTTATCATGAACCTCGGTATTCAATGTCTCTCACTCCTCATCTTTTGCTTTTCTTTTTAGAGATAATAATATGGTGTTTGAATTAATTTATTGATCTTACAGAGTCTTAAGGACAATGAAAACTCAGCTCTGATATCATTTAGAATAAAACTGTTCGTCCAACAAAAACACACTTTTGGTTCGTTCATACCTAGGCCAGCAGGGTTTTCCTCAAAGAATAGATGTCATTGTCCCTAGAGATGTCTTTGTCCCTCGTGAGTTCTATTGTTTAATTTATACATATTTTGTCATGAACCTCGGTATTCAATGTCTGTCACTCCTCATCTTTTGCTTTGCCTTTTAGAGATAATAACTTTTGGTTGGTTCATACTTGGCCAGTAGGGTTTTGCTCAAATAATAGATATCATTGTCCCCAGAGATGACGCATGCATTCATCCCTAGAGATGTCATTGTCTCTCGTGAGTTATGTTGTTTAATTTAAACATATTTTGTCATCAACCTCGGTATTCAATGTCTGTCACTCCTCGTCTTTTTCTTTGCCTTTTAGAGATAATGATATGGTGTTTGAATTAATTTATTGATCTTGGAGAGTCTTAAGGAAAAGGAAAACTCAACTCTGATATCATTTAGAATAAAGTTGTTTGTCCAACTAAAACACATTTTTGGTTGGTTCATTCTTGGCCAGTAGGGTTTTGCTCAAAGAATAGATTTCATTGTCCCTATAGATGACACATGTATTCATCCCCAGAGATGTCATTGTCCCTCGTGAGTTTTATTGTTTAATTTATACATATTTTGTCATCAATCTCGGTATTCAATATCTGTCACTCCTCGTCTTTTGCTTTGCCTTTTAGAGATAATAATACGGTGTTTGAATTAATTTATTGATCTTGTAGAGTCTCAAGGAAAAAGAAATCTCAGCTCTGATATCATTCAGAATAAAGCTGTTTGTCAAACTAAAATACACTTTTGGTTGGTTTATTCTTAGCTAGTAGGGTTTTGCTCAAAGAATAGATGTCATTGACCCCATAGATGACGCATGTATTCATCCCTAGAGATGTCATTGTCCCTTGTTAGTTCTATTGTTTAATTTATACATATTTTATCATCAACCTCGGTATTCAATGTCTATCACTCCTCGTCTTTTGTCTTTGCCTTTTAGAGATAATAATGCTTGGCAAGTAGGGTTTCGCTCAAAGAATAGATGTCATTGTCCCCAAAGATGACACATGCATTCATCCCAAAGATAATCATATGGTGTTTGAATTAATTTATTGATCTTGCGAAGTCTAAAGTAAAAGGAAAACTCAGCTCTGATATCATTCAGAATAAAGCGGTTTGTCCAACTAAAACACATTTTTGGTTGGTTCATACTTCACTAGTAGGGTTTTGCTCAAAGAATAGATGTCATTATCCCAGAGATGACACATGCATTCATCCCTAGAGATGTCATTGTCCCTCGTAAGTTCTATTGCTTAATTTATATATATTTTATCATCAACCTCGGTATTTAATGTATGTCACTCCTCATCTTTTGCTTTGCTTTTAGAGATAATAATATGATGTTTGAATTAATTTATCGATATTGTAGAGTCTCAAGGAAAAGGAAATCTCAACTCTGATATCATTTAAAATAAAGTTGTTTGTCCTACTAAAGCACAATTTTGGTTGGTTCATACTTGACTAGTAGGGTTTTGCTCAAAGAATAGATGTCATTGTCCCAAGAGATGACACATGCATTCATCCCATGAGATGTCATTGTCCCTCGTGAGTTCTATTTTTTAATTTATACATATTTTGTCATCAACGTCGGTATTAAATGTCTGTAACTCCTCGTCTTTTGCTTTGCCTTTTATAGATAATAATATAATGTTGGAATTAATTTATTGATCTTGCACAGTCTCAAGGAAAAGGAAAACTCAGCTCTGATATCATTCCGAATAAAGCTGTTCGTCCAACTAAGACACACTTTTAGTTGGTTCACACTTAGCCAGTAGTGTTTTGCTTAAAGAATAGATGTCATTGTACGTAGATATGTTATTGTCCCTCGTGAGTTCTATTCTTTAATTTATGCATATTTTGTCACGAACCTCGGTATTCAATGTCTGTCACTCCTCGTCTTTAGCTTATCCTTTTACAGATAATAATATAGTGTTTGAATTAATTTATTGATTTTGCATAGTCTCAAGGAAAAGGCAAACTCAGCTCTGATATCATTCAGAATAAAGTTGTTCGTCCAACTAAAACACAATTTTGGTTGGTTCATATTTGGCCAGTAGGGTTTTGCTCAAAGAATAGATATCATTGTCCCTAAAGATAACACATGCATTCATCCCAAGAGATGTCATTGTCCCTCATGAGTTCTATTGTTTAATTTATACATATTTTGTCATGAACCTCGGTATTCAATGTCTGTCATTCCTCATCTTTTTCTTTGCCTTTTAGAGATAATGATATGGTGTTTGAATTAATTTATTGATCTTGCAGAGTCTCAAGAAAAAGGAAAACTCAGCTATGATATCATTTAGAATAAAGTTGTTCGTCCAACTAAAACACACTTTTGGTTGGTTCATACTTGGCCAGTAGAGTTTTGCTCAAAGAATAGATGCCATTGTCCCCATATATGACACATGCATTCATCCCCAGAGTTCTCATTGTCCCTCGTGAGTTCTATTGTTTAATTTATACATATTTTATCATGAACCTTGGTATTCAATGTCTGTCACTCCTCGTCTTTTGCTTTGCATTTTAGAAATAATGATATGCTGTTTGAATTAATTTATTGATCTTGAAGAGTCTCAAGGAAAAGGAAAACTCACCTCTGATATCATTCCGAATAAAGTTGTTCGTCACTAAAATACACTTTTGGTTGGTTCATTCTTGGCCAGTATGATTTTGCTCAAAGAATAGATGTCATTGTCCCCATAGATGACACATGCATTCATCCCCAAAGATGTCATTGTCCCTCATGATTATTTAATTTATACATATTTTGTCATCAACCTCGGTATTCAATGTTTGTCACTCCTCGTCTTTTGCTTTGCCTTTTAGATATAATAATATGGTGTTTGAATTAATTTATTGATCTTGCAGAGTCTCAAGAAAAAGGAAATCTCAGCTCTGATATCATTCAGAATAAAGCTGTTCGTCGAACTAAAACACATTTTTGGTTGGTTCATACTTGGCCAGTAGGTTTTTGCTCAAAGAATAGATGTCATTGTCCCTCGTGAGTTCTATTGTTTAATTTATACATATTTTGTCATGAACCTCGGTATTCAATGTCTGTAACCCCTCGTCTTTTGCTTTGCCTTTTAGAGATAATAATATTGTGTTTGAATTTATTTATTGAACTTGCAGAGTCTCAAGGAAAAGGAAAACTCAGCTCTGATAGTATTGAGAATAAAGTTGTTTGTCCAACTAAAACACACTTTTGGTTAGTTCATACTTGGCAAATAGGGTTTTTTTCAAAGAATAGATGTCATTGTCCCAGAGATGACACATGCATTCATCCCCAGAAATGTCATTGTCCCTCGTGAGTTCTATTATTTAATTTTTGTAAATTTTGTCATGAACCTCAGTATTCAATATCTGTCACTCCTTGTCTATTGTTTTGCCTTTTAGAGATAATAATATGGTTATTGAATTAATTTATTGATCTTGTAGAGTCTCAAGGAAAAGGAAAACTCTCCTCTCATATCATTCAGAATAAAGTTGTTCGTCTAACTAAAACACACTCTTAGTTTGTTCATACTTGGCCAGTAGGGTTTTGCTCAAAGAATAGATGTCATTGTCCTCGGAGATGACACATGCATTCATTCCTAGAGATGTCATTGTCCCTCGTGAGTTTTATTATTTAATTTTTGCATATTTTGTCATTAACCATATTCAATATCTTTCACTCCTTGTCTTTTGCTTTGCCTTTTAGAGATAATAATAATTGACAAGTAGGGTTTTGCTCAAAGAATAGATGTCGTTGTCCTCGGAGATGACACATGCATTCATTCCTAGAGATGTCATTGTCCCTCGTGAGTTCTATTATTTAATTTATATATATTTTGTCATCAACCTCGATATGCATTGTCTGTCACTCCTCGTCTTTTGCTTTGTCTTTTTGAGATAATAATACTTGGCAAGTAGGGTTTTGCTCAAATAATAGATGTCATTGTCCCAGAGATGACACATGCATTCATCCGAGAGATGTCATTGTCTCTCGTGAGTTCTATTGTTTAATTTATACATATTTTGTCATCAACCTCAGTATTCAACGTCTGTCACTCCTCCTCTTTTGCTTTGCCTTTTAGAGATAATAATATGGTGTTTGAATTAATTTATTGATCTTGCAAAGTCTCAAGAAAAAGAAAAACTCAGCTATGATAGCAATCAGAAAAAAGTTGTTCGTCCAACTTAAACACACTTGTGGTTGGTTCATACTTGGCAAGTAGTGTTTTGCTCAAAGAATAAATGTTTTTGTCCCCAGAGATGACACATTCATTCATCCCTTGAGATATCATTGTCCCTCGTGAGTTCTATTCTTTAATTTATGCATATTTTTTCATTATCTCGATATTCAATGTCTGTCACTCCTTGTCTTTTGCTTTGCCTTTTAGAGATAATAATGTTGTGATTGAATTAATTTATTGATCTTGCAGAGTCTCAAGGAAAAGGAAAACTCACCTTTCATATCACTCAGAATAAAGATGTTCGTCCAACTAAAACAAACTTTTGGTTGGTTCATACTTGACTAGTAGGGTTTTGCTCAAAGAATAGATGTCATTTCTCACTCATTCCAAGCACCTTTACCCTGCATGGTTGGTGGCCAGTTAACGAGAAGGGACAAACTCTTAAACACTACGGTAGTCAAAATGTTAAATGCTTTGCAAGTCATAATTTCTTTAACTTCTTTTTTCTCAAAATAGAAATTAAAAATATTTTGACTTGGCTTGTATTTTTTTTTTAATAACCTGGCTGGTAACTTTCAATGTAAAATCTAAATTTCTTTTAAGTAAAAGGAGAATATTCTTTTGCCTATCATTAGATATTAAATATTTGATAAATGTCCGTGTGACACACAGTTTCAATAAAAAGACTATCGCTTCCACAACAAGATGTTGCAGCATTGGCCAGATCTTAAAAAGAAAGCAGCGGACAACAACCAATTTATATTTTGTAATCATGAATACAACCGACATGGAAGCTATACCGATTTTATCCCTAAAGAGTATTTCAGAAAAGCCTTGGATATGAAAAAAAAATCGATATGCTTCCTGTGCTGGGAAATAATCAGATTAAACCGGTGGATTTTACTTAAGGTCTACAATTGAAGAAGCTTTTCAGAAGAAATTTGATACAACTGGTTTTGGAGTAAAATGCTTTTGGAAAGAAGGTAAGAGAAGGTTGATTGAAATAAAAGTATGTACTGATAGAACTCACGTCTTTTCATGTAAATGATTTAAAACACTAGAATGGAGAACTTGTGGTATAAAAGAAATATGGCTATGAAACAAAGAAAAACTATGTTGGTAAGCCTATTTCTAACCTATTTTACCTTGCATCAAATCTAATTACTAAGTTTTATTTATAATACTAGGCAACTATCTTCTTCAGGTTCTCCTATGCTGTGGGATTGTTTCTGCAATTGCATGTGGTGGCTGTTTCTGCAATATCAAAGTTGCTGATCCGATCCTATCTTTAGAAAGTGAATATGTTACTGTTTTTTATTTTTAGGCAGCAAAAGTTTCTACTTTTGGACGGTTGAGTGCTAATTGAAAGGTTGTTTTGTAGTCTTGTTGAGTGCTAATTGAAAGGTTGTTATGGTTATTTCTGTTTAGATGCTTTTCAAAGAACTAAGGTTACTCGTTATCAAGAATGGTTACTTGTTATCAAGAATTGTTGATATTGTCTAAATTAGAACTCCATAAAATACTCTTGAGTAAAGGTAGTCAGACTTGTAATCACAGTGTGTTCATGCTAATACCATCGACCAACTCTCATGCAGCTTCCCAGATAGTTTAATTAGCCAACAAAATATTCCAGTCAGAATCTTTTCAATATTTTATTATTTTGAAAAACATAAAAAAATAAAATAAATTTTCATGAATAGTATGGAATGTTGAAGCTGCAATGGTAGGCGCTCACAATTGTGGAAGACTTGTAAAAAACCCATGAGGCTGGAAAATCTGGATATTCATAGAATAGATTAAGATTGAGTGATAAATAAAAATTGTTGACTTAGTATTTTGTATGAATGTACATGAGCGTGTTTTGTCTTGTGATAAGCTTTCAAATATGGTTCCTTGAGCAATGTTGATGTTTAAGATAAAAAATATTTTGGTATTTTTTGAAATATATATCCCAAAATATATACGAAAATATATACTTGAATTTTAATTGTGAAATACAATGTGACTTTTTATATTTTTTAAATATTTGACCATATACGAATTAAAACAATTATTTCTTTTCATTATTTTTAATTTTAAATATTCAAAAACATTAAACAAAATAAACAAACGCGCGCGCACACTCTCCTCTTTTTACTATAATTTACTCACATCCACAATTACAGGTTTATGATGCAACATAAATTTAAAATGCTAACAATAATTTAAATACACATTTCAACATCTAAACATTACAAAATGGACAGTTAGAGGCCATTGGATTGCTGCAGGGCTTAGCATTTTCCATCTTGCTTCTTTTAAGCAAATCAACAATATATTTACGTCGAGTCAAGTACATGCCATCTGTGCACCAAAGTGCTTCAACACCATGAAAATAAGTGAGACTACCAAAATCTTTGACAGCAAAGGTGGCTTGTAGAGAATGGATAATATTGTTGATGACAAATGCACTTGAGCCAATTATCAATATATCATCAACATATATAAGAATGTAGATCACAGAATTAAATTTCTGAAGCAAAAAGAGAGATGTATCTGCCTTACTTTCATTAAACCCCAAGGACCGGAGCTTGGTGGAAAGTTTTGAGAACCAAGAGCGGGGAGCTTGGCGTAAACCATAAAGGGACTTGTGCATTTTGCACACATGATTTGGATATTGAGGATGAACATAGCCTTGTGGTTAAATCATAAACACGATTTCATGTAGGTCGCCGTGCAATAAAGCATTTTGTACATCTAACTGTTTGATAGGCCAATTATAGGTCACTACAACAGAGATGACTAACCAAATGATGGTATGCTTGATGATTGGATTGAATGTTTCAGAGAAATCAATTCCCTCTTACTGGTTAAATCCTTTAGCTACTAATCGAGCTTTATAACGCTCAATGGTTCCATCCGACTTCCTTTTGATTTTGTAAATCCATCGGCATCCAACAATATTTGCTTGTGTGGGAGGTGATACCAAGGACCAAGTGTCATTTTATAGTAATGCTGAGAATCCTTTATTCATGGCCTCTCACCAATGCAGTGATTTGAAGGCTTGAATATATGATGTTGGTTTTGTTGTTGTGGGAACATGTGCTGTTGTTAATGCTTTTGGTAATGGATAGCGAATGAAGTTGTCACTTGATTGTCTAGGGCGATGAATATTATTCTTGGACCTTGTGACCATAAAGTGAATATTGGTAAGAACTGACCGTGTATCAACGTGTGGAACTGGAGCTGTAGCTTGAGAAATAGTGGGAGATGGAGTTGGTTCTGTTTCTATAGAGTTTGCTGGAGGTGGAGCCTGATCTATGTCTACAGAAATCAACACAAAAGGTGCAGGTGGTGTGTATGTAGAAATATGGTTAGGTTGCAAATTTGTGGGACATGGGGATAGTGGCACAATGATTTGGTGGGGAAGAGAAACAGACGTGGAAGGATAATTTTTATCACTCACGGAGACAATGTTTTGTGAGAAAGGGAAGAGGGTTTCATCGAATATAACATTGCGAGAAACATAGATTTTACCCGTAAAGGGATCTAGACACTCGTACCTTTGATGACAAAGACTATAACCAATGAAAATACAAGTTTTAGATCTGAATTTGAGTTTATTCCTGTTATATGGTCTGAAGTTTGGTCAGCATGCATAACCAAATACACGCATAAAATGATAGTCAGGGATTCTACTATAAAGAATTTTGAAAGGGGACTTGCGGTGTAAAACAGGTGTTAGAAGTCTGTTTACAATATAGGTAGCGGTTTGAAACACATCTTTCCAATATATCATAAGTAAATGTGAATGAGCTAACAGGCTCAAACCAACTTCGACAATGTGTCGATGTTTGCGTTCAATAAAGCCATTTTGTTGGTGAGTGTGTGGGCAAGCTAGGCGATGGTTAATGCCATTTTGGTGAAAATAAGTGTATAGTCGTCGATACTCCCCACCTCAGTCTGATTGGATTGCTTTTATTTTCATATCAAACTGTTTTTCAACATATGTTTGAAAATTTAAAAAGACATGTTCAACATCAGATTTAAGTTTAATATTAAATAACCAAAGAAACTTGGAATAATCATCAAGAAATAACGTAATATTTAGCACCAGCCGTGGAAGGCATGGAAGCAGGCCCCTACACATCGGTGAAAATTAAATCCAAGGGTTCAAAGAAACAAACGTAGAAGTTTTAAAAAGCAAATCATGGCTTTTTTTCATTTGACATTTAGGGCACACATTGTGTGTTTTATTTTTCTCTACGGGAAAAGGAAGGGTGAATAAAACTTGATTGACCACTAGAGCAGATGCATGACCAAGTCTACGATGTCATTCATAGGAACGAACACAAGAAAAAAGCTTAAGGAAGGCTGGATTTATTGGTGAATTGATAGAGTCCATCATGAAGATAGCCTCGATGAAGGACATTCCCCGAGTAATCCTTCACAAGAAAATAATATGAGTGAAACTCAAAATACACGTTATTGTCAACACAAAACTGGTGCACAGACAGTAAATTCTTTTGTATTTCAGGAACAAGAAGAACTTGATTAAGAACAAAGGTAGAAGAGGGAGTGGAAATTTTGGAAGACCCAGTTTTTGAGATTTGCAAACCTTGTCCATTTCCGACTTGCACACTGTCTGCACCAGCATAATCGGATTTCTGAAGAGTCAAATTATTAGCATCATTGGTAAAGTGATGTGTGGCTCCTGTATCTGCATGCCATGCAGTTTCCCAAGGATTGTTGGAACCATTACGCATAGCGACCACTTCGTGTTTTGCTTATAGAGGAGGTGCATCCTGGTAAGATAAATCAAATCAAAAATAACATTTCTTAGCAGAGTGTCCGATTTTAGCACATATATGCAGTTGCAAGTTGTGTGCAAATTTACAGAATGTGCGCACGAGATCAAGAGGAGAAGGTATCATCCAACGCATTCCAAACAGCCTTGGAAGTTGTATAATTGACAACTTAAGCAAGAATCGGTTTAGACATGGAAGTCATAAGGGTGCTGAGGATGAGATTATCTTGACGAATCCATTGAGAGTAAGCTGGGTTTGGACATTCAGAAACAACATAAGTTTCAGGGTGAGTAACAAAGATGATTTTAGATGGTTTTGGAATGCTACCATCTATATAACCAAAGAGATATTGTCCTCTGAAATACGGTACAAGATGTGCTTTCCAGAGAAGGAAGTTGTCATGGTTGAGTTTGACAATAGCAACAAAAGGCATAGAGATGACAGAAGGGTGGGTTGGAGTTGCAAGAGAATTTGAGGAAGACATTTAGACGTTAGTCTTTTGTGGCTTTGATACCATATAAGATAGTTCAAAACAATTGTGTTTGAAGAATTACACGTTTTTACTTATCCCTGAGTTCTGTACACATACTGATATACATAGCATTACATTAACAAATTCTAACGGGTATATTATTGTAGCTGGTAACAACTGTGGACTTTGAATTCACAGGATCATATATTCCTCAATTAGTTCTAGTCATTCATTTGTTGCTGCATTCACGGAGGATTGTGATCTGTTGAAGTTCCTGCTACTGCAATCACGAGTGGATCATATTCCTAATCTTCATAAGATTGTTTGGTGTAATCTTTTGGAGTCCCTGTTGCTGCATTCACGGGTGGATCAGGATCTTCATCCTTGAATTCAGTAACCATTACTATATATATAAATCATAACCATAATTAAAAATTACAGTCACAGTTAAAATAATGATTCCCAAATGAGCACTTATTCTATTACAATCCACTTTATTACTTAGACTTGATTGAATAGATAAAGTCTTTATATATATATAGTAGTAATAAATTCATTGTTCTATGAAATTAATTGGTTTGATTTATATAAGTTAGTAATACATTTAGCAAGTTCAAGCTAGCGTGTTGGTTCAATATATAAAGTTGGGTACAGTCATTCCCTTCTCTAATATAGTGTTGGATGTCGAGAAATACATAATTCTATTTTGGATTATAATTTTCATGCGTCGGCTTTTAAATGAAGTTGATTTGATAAATTATGAACCATGAAAAATTAATAATACTTTAAAAGGCACATGCTTCTTCTTTTTATTTGTTTTTGTTTTTTGTCTTTCTTTTTTTTTCCCACATTGTTTTTCGTTTTTTTCCCTTTTTTTAGGCTTTTCTTTTTTTTTTCTCAAGATTGTTTTCTTCTTTTTTTTTATTCTTTTTTGTTTTTTTATTCTTTTTAAAATTATCTTTATCGATTTTTTTTTAATATTGAATTGGTTGAAAATTTAGTTATATAGTTTTTTTCTTTAAAACATTATGAATTACTACAATGTTTCTCTACATGGTTTTTTTATGAATTTTTTTCTTTTTTTTTTCAAAATGATCTTTATCGATTTGTTTCATAATTTTTTTAAAAAAAACACTGTGGATTGTTACAATGTTTCCCCACATGTTTTTTTTCAAAATTATCTTTGTCGAATTTTATTTTAATATTAAGCTGGTTGATAATTCAGCTTT
>Ga0307509_10008103_pt1 | contig 13485 bp, 15 predicted proteins | sample 10_EM_MG_FD_202245 | JGI IMG/M metagenome (GOLD analysis project Ga0307509, IMG submission 202245) | Populus trichocarpa ectomycorrhiza microbial communities from riparian zone in the Pacific Northwest, United States - 10_EM | ecosystem: Host-associated > Plants > Roots > Unclassified | place...
GCGTGAAAATAGGCCGGAATGTATTCACTGGACTGCACCGAGTGAACCCGTCCGACCTACACAAGCCGGACCTCTTGCACAACATTTACCTCGGCCTATTCAAACATATGATGCAATGGGTAGAAGTGTTCCTGAAAAAGCATAAACGGCAGCAGGCATTCGACGATGCCTGGAAAGAAATTCCGCCTTATCCGCGACTCAGTGTACCAAAAAAGGCATATCGAAGAAGTCACACAATGGCAGGGAAAGGAAATGCGCAACCTTAGCCGTTGTATTTCGGCCATACTGGCGTCCGCATTGCGAAACCCGCACAGTTCTCAGCATCACGATTTTCAGATTGCCTTGAAGTGTGTTAGTGCTCTGGTTGATTTCTCCCTCATGGCCCAATATCGCAGCCATACACCAGATACACGTTCCTACCTGGAAAGGTATCTGCTGACATTTCACCAGACGAAAGACATGTTCCTTGAATTCCGTACCTCGAAAGCTACCAGCGCGGAAGCAAACCGCCAGGATCGGGAGTTACGGGAACTAATCGCCAATGAACGTGCTCATAAGATTCGCCGTACCTCTGCGGCCAAACCGCGTCGGCAGGCGGATCAAGAGAGACTTCAGAGGGTTAATCAGCGGGCGGATTTGATCCGCCGGGAAAACCACTTCAACTTCATCAAAATGCACTATCTTAGTTACTTGTCCCCCCACGTACGACGTTTTGGATCCATATCAATATATTCCACCAAGATCGGTGAGCTAGCACATAAGGATCATATCAAAGAGGGCTACCGCAGGTCAAACAAAAATGAAGCTGCCGGCCAGATCTTGTCACACTATGGCCGCCAGCATGCCCTAGGAATCAGGCTACAGACACTAGACGTTCTTTTGAAGGCAGAAAATGTCCTCGCAATAGAAGGCACCGGGAGGGAGACAGCAGCTGCACCTGGGAGAATTCTCAAAGGCCGGATGAAGAACGTCAGCACGCTGACTGAGCTCTGCAGAACCTGCAACATCGATTATGGGGACATAATGGAGGAGATGTTACGTTTTACCAAGCAGACTGTAGCGGATGACCATCCGCTGTCTTCTGACCCTACCCAACTGGGGTTACTTCCCGCAGAGCAATTTACGCACCTTGAAATTCCGGTCGCTGACTTTCAGGAAATGGACGTTTTCCAGATTCACCGAGCCCGCAGCACCGGAACAATGGCTTTCCGTAGTGGTGGTCCCAGAAATGATTGGGTATGGATCCAGACGGGTGAAGAGGACAGTTATGGAGATCTTCGGGGGCGGGGGGTGGCGCAACTGGTAGCCCTTTTCAAAATAAGAAACATCTTCAGCGAGGCCGCTGGTGTCAGGCGCCTAGCACTACTTCGTGTACTCGATCCGATCAATTTTGGTAGATTCCATCTTGCAACCGGACATATACGAGTCGGGAAGCGTGGTAGTGGTCTAGAGATGCGAATAGTTGATATAGGGACAGTGATTGGACAGGCGCATGTAATTCCCACCGGGGAGGGCCAATGGATAGTAAATCACAGGATTGATCTGCGAACGTTTAATGAAATATATTAGATTATTCTATACTACTGGATTGTGTATAATATGCACATGGCCGAGTTGAAGCCGGAGGCTTAAGATGGCAATTGGCACCAGGGTGCCCAGATTCAACTCGGCTGTGAGAGTAGGGCAGATGTGTGAAATATGTTGTGGATTAGGCTACAGAATTGTGTATAATACGCATGTGGCCGAGTTGAAGCCGGACGCTTAAGATGGCAATTGCCACCCGGGTGCCCGGATTCAACTCGGCCGTGACAGTAGGGCGGATTTGTGAAATATGTTGTGAATTAGACTACAGAATTGTGTATTATACGCACGCGGCCGAGTTAAAGCGGGACGCGTGAGATGGAAATTCCCATCCAGGTACCCGGATTCAACTCGGCCACGAGGGTGTAGCAGACTACCATTAATGAAATATATAAAATTATATACAGGCTATGCTAGAAATCGAGAGGGTGAAAGCGGACGAAGGTAGCCGTCTGCGTAGTGGGACTGGCAGGGTACGGACGAGGGTAAGAGTCCGCAAAGGGCGCTGGCAGGGTGCGGACGAGGGGAGGAGTCCGCGTAGCGTGTCGGTAGGGTGTTGCAAGCATTATGGGGCGTCCCCGGACGAATCTAGGCCGTCGGGCTCCCAGAATCTGGCAGGTCTACTCGAGAGACCCCCGGGCGAGAAGAGACTCAAGGTGGGTGTTCGGACGGAATCAGGCCGTGACAAGTGCGCCAGGTGGTGAGGACGGGAACAAGGGTGTTGGGAGGCACCAGGCGCAGGAGGTGCAATCCTAGGACGCCTGGACGTGCAGGATGTTCAGCACGCAAAGGACGCAATGGCGGACCTTTAGGACGTACGGAATGAACGGGGCAGACGCATGCCGTCCGGACGCAGGCCCTATCTGTCTGGAGCAACCCTTCTTTTTGCTGATGAAATACAGTAACTGGCAACGAGATTCCAAAAGTAGCGAATACCAGACGCCAAAGTAAGTGGGTACAATGAATTAATTACTATTATACCAAAGATAGAAACACGAAAATGTAAAGAATATGAGAGGTCAAGGAAGTGTGTAGCAAACATGAAAAGGTAAGAGAATACGGGACGTCGTGGAAGCGTGTAGATGTAATCTGGAATTTTGGGGTGGTGTGAAAGAAATAATCAGGAAGTAGCAAGAACATTCAAGTTCATGTTGTGTGATGCCCTCAATGGCCTCTGTCACGTCAGGGGGCAGTGTGTATTGGGAGTTCAGGTTTGTTGTGTGATTTAGGGCAGTGTGTGTAGGCCGTATTCATTGCATTTGGGGGGTGGATATCCCTAGATTCCCCTGCTGCAATTTGCCTGAGTTGGTGGGGGTTTGCAGTATAATGAGGAACGCTCAGCGTAGGCGAAGGAGAGGTGGTGGCTGAGTGAGAAGAGTCAGAGGAGGGGGGGTAGACTCTGCTCGGGTAAACGTCTCAGACGCAGGGGTGGGGGACTTGGCCCGATGAATATTGCAATCTTCTGGTGGTTCTGAGTGGGCAGCAGCAGTGTCTATAGTGCCGTTGTGCCCACGCCCTGGGCCACAATGCCGCAGCAAAAAAAGCATTTACTCCAGACACAGAGGGCCCGCGTCCGGACGGCCTGCGTCCATCCCATTGGTTCCGCGCATCCTGAACGTCCGTCTTTGCGTCCTATGCGTCCTGTGTGTCCTGAACGTCCAGCCGTCCTAGGATTGTACCTCCTGCGCCTGGTGCCTCCCAACACCCTTGTTTCCGTCCTTACCACTCAGCGCACTTGTTACAGCCTGATTCCATCTGAACACCCACCTTGGGTCTCTTCTCACCCAGGGCTCTCTCGAGCATACCAGCTAGATTCAGGGAGCCCGATGGCCTAGATTCGTCTGGCGACACCCCATAATCCTTCCAATACACTACCGACACTCTACGCGGAGTTCTCCCCTGGTCTGTACCCTGCGGGCACCCTTCTGAGACTATGACCCTTGTCCATACATCAGCAAAAAAACCTTTTTCTCCGGATGGACAGAGCCTGCTTCTGGACAAATAGTGTCTGCTCCTTGCATCCTGTCCTCACGGATCTCCCGTGCTTTCTTTCCCTTTCATCTCTTGAGTCTGGTGCATCCGGACGCCCCACTTTGCCTCCACAGTGTCTGACGCCCTTGTTGCTGCCCCACCCCCTCCTAGTGCCTCCCCCTTGTATCTGCCCCCTTAACCTCTCGTCTACTGGCCTCCTGCCAACTCCTTGCGGCTGAGCGCGCCTGGCGCCCATCTCTGCTATCCTCCGACCTCTCACCTAGATCTGTCCGCTTCCATCCGCTTCTGTCTGCTGCCATCCTGTGTCGCTTTTTTCTTAGTCTGCACCCTACGGTAACTTCCATAATTCCCTTACTGGTTACAAGATGCCTGGAGCGGCCGCCATGCAGACCCCCGGCTTTGGTTGGCTTCCCTCCCCGCAGGAGAGCATAGTTTCGCATTAATCATCGGCAGAACTCAGGCGGCCGAGTTGAAGCCGGAGACTTTCTACGGGAATCTTTCCCTTAAGTCACCGGCTTCAACTTGGCCGCCTATTCAATTCAATTTATTTAAAACATTCGCTTATACCCCCACGGATCATGTAGTACTCCTGCGGTTGAGTGGAACCTGGACACTCTATATGGGCACTTCCACCTGACTTGTGCGGCTTCAACTTGGCCATATATTCAGACGGAACAATTCATCTTATTTAAAACATTCCCTTCGATGTCCTTGAATCATGTATTACTTCCGCGGCCGAGTTGAAGCCGGACACTGAATATGGGAACTGCCACCTCTCCTGGTCAGCAAGCTTCTGTCCCTTGTGCTAACTTGGGCACTCGTGTTTTGAGTTCTAGTAGACAAAGAGGACAGGCGACTGACCTAAAGAAAGCACCTCAGACGCCAGCACAGAACAGTGGTAAACGCAACCTGGCGGTCATGCAAGAGGCTAATGACCCATACAGTTCGGATGAAGGTCCGGAACCCTATGAGAAGGTGGCCCGCGAGCTGCGGGCAATGGATGCCGGCATTGAGGTGGAACCGGACATACTCGATGGGGAGCTTAATCTGAGTCCGCTACAGGCTGACAGACCCGGTCTGCCAAGCAGTCCTGCGCTGTTGACTCCCAATCCGGGCCATGCGTCGTCCCCCTCTGAGCATGCAGAGACCAGAAGGTCCGCAGAGCATGTTTTGATGCTGGCCTCATGGGGCGAGCAGCCTGTCAACACATTGGCGATCCAAGTTGGTACGCCTGGCAGAATCCATTCCCCCTCCGATCAGGCTACACGCGATGTGTCTGGGGATATTCCGGCAGTTGCAGAAGCCTGACGAGAATTCAGCCCGGCCGCTGACTCCCCAACCGACCCAAGTGCATACTCTACACCTGGTAAGTTCCGGTTACGACTACTAAGTTTTTCATCCATTCTGTTGGCAAGGGCTACCATAGTACCGACGGCAGAAATGGGCGTTGGGAGCCCGCTCAAGTCCGCTTCTGTCCTGGCTCACTACCTCTGCCAACAAAGCTCTCCTGCCCCGACCAATGTGGCGAATGTCTAGCTAGCAGAGGGTGCAGGTCCATTTCAAGCAATTTACAGGTTTTAGGCAGCGATGGACCCTTCGACTTTTCTTTTTGGTGTTTTATTTTTGGTACTTTCATTTTTGTTTCTATAGTTTGTATTTTTCTCGCTGTTTCCTGACTATTTCTGTTTAGATTAGCCCGCTACATCTGGGCTCACCTGCTCAGTACACTTAATTTAAACCTGCGACTATCTCCTGCGGACATTTCCTTGGGTGTTTTTCATTTGGAGTTTAGCCTTTAGAGTTTTGCGATCTATCCTTGCATGTTTTCCCACACATTTCTTGTTTGGATTAGCCCACTGGGGTTGCCTAAACTCAATATAGTCTACGGATACTGGCTATTTTTCGTTTGCCGGGTCAGCTCCCGGGACCTGCTCTTGGAATCTTCGCAGATCATTCTTGTTCTTTTCCAGCTCTTTTTCGTCTGGAATATGTTTTCTCTTCAAGCTTTTGAGATTCGCTCTTTGGATTTGTGCGGATCATTCTCATTGTTTTCTAGCTCGTTTTTCATTCGGGGTTGCCCCTTTCATTGCTGTTCCTATCCTCGCTTCACACCTTATATCCCATCTGTTGAGCCTTAGCGGCAGCTTTCACTTTCTGAGATTTGCGTCCAGGCTCCGAGCCCTAGCCTTACCCACATTTGTTACCGTCCGCTTGGCAGACATACTCAAACTAGAATAGTCCATAAATACTGATAAACCTTTTTTCACCCTCAAAAATATCAAGTACCAAACAATCATGTTGCCCCAGTGAAATAGCGGCACGGCCAAGTTGAAGCTAGACGCATAGGGTGCAAATTCCTATATCAGGTATGAAGTTGCAATTTGGACGCGCGGGTGTCTGCCGACACCAGCAAACATAAAAGCGAGTTATGAACTATGAATGTTCTTAGTTCTTAAGGTAGCCGGACGGACCATTTCTATCTTCCAAGTTCACACCCCATATCGTGCCCTTAGCTACATACCAATAGAGGCTTCCTGACACTACCTAGTCCCCAACATCATACACCACAACTCTATTCTATCACTATCCACCAGCATACTATGTCACAACAACAGCGGCAGGTTATGACGGACTGAATGCGTTCATCCAGGCAGGAAATGCAAAGGCGAATTGAGGTTCTCCGCGGACATTTCTGGAGATCTGGGTCCAGGGATAGATTAACTATAATACCATCACCCAGTGTTGAGTCTGTTACGGCTGGGTCCGCTGTAGGTAGGAGAAGGGATGGCGTGCTGGAGCTGCCTTCTTTACGACTCGAGGTACCAGAGCCTGTCATTAACAACCGGCAGCAGGTCTTGGAGTCGGCGAATCAGAGTCTGGACTCTAATGATGGGGAATATGAGGGCAATGATGGCCAGAGTGAGGAGAGCGAGGAGAGTGAGGAGGAGAACGAGTTAAGCCAGCATGGGGACGATACGGATCATCAAGCGGCGTGGGGAGCGCAGAGACCAATTGGGCGTGAGTTCCTTAGCTCGCAGCGCTCTATACTGACAATCACCCGCGGGAATACCCAGAGTTCCAGCAGGAGGATTAGTTACCCCGCACGGAGAATGCCTGCCCCAGTACGCGTTAGCGAAAACTGTTATACATCTCCAATTCTCTCCTGTTCGCCCACTGTCTTAAATCCACTTACGACGCTGGCGATAACCCCAAGTCACCCAGATCCAACAATGCTGGAATTGGATAGCGGAGGAGGACACCAGGCCAGCAGCAGGCGAAATATGGCAACAGGGCTTGAGTGTAGCATGCTGGCCAGAGCCCGTGATCTGATGTGGGACTGGATGATCGTTGTCAATCCGTTTCTGAACCCAATTACCCTGACCGAAGAAGACCGCACATGTTGGAGCGATACCCGGACCCAATTATGGTTTCCCGAATTTGCTGATGCTAGTCCGCCCTCCACTGACCAGGTAAGTTACCATTAATCGATAACTGGCATCCCATCCCAGACTAAACGGAGTGGCCGCTGGTCACTGATTTGCAGATGTGGGCAAAGCACAGCGGATGCCGATCGCAGTATCTGCATACAGTAACAAAGGCTATAACAGAACTCTATAAGCTCAATAGGAAGGATCCTACAGCCTGCGCAGGAAGAGTGGAATACCTACTGGAGGAGGATAGGTTCATTTGCCCGCCTGGCAGCTATGAGGTATCTTTTTTACATTTGTTGGGATTGTTTCTAAGTGCAGTGAGCCTAAATCAATCTGATCTGGCGGATAGCTAATCTCTCTTGGATTCGTAGCACTGTAGATTCCGGGCGCGATATTTGCTGAATATTACGCTGACCCGAAAAGGAAAGGCATATCAGATGAGGGTTTCCTAGATAAGATCGATGGCCCGTTTATATGTCTTACAGCGGCCATATTATGTCATTCACTGAGATGTTGGCGGACTGACATCTTCATCGATAATGTGGCTTTCACACAGGCCAGTTGCGGGGGTAAGATAAACTATGCGTACTGGCAGGTTTCAAAAGTGTCTGGATCCCCCGACTGCCCCGGCATCCGGATACTTTTGAAACCGCCTGTAGTTGAATTGTGTGAAAGGTCAGCTAATGGATAGATAGCCCTGCTTGAACGTCAGACACGATCTTGGGGCAAAACAGGAAGAGTTTGGCAGAGTCGAATAATCCGGCGGATAAGGACGACAACAGAGGCTAAAATCGCGAAGAAGCGGGGAAAGCGGGTCGAGAGGACGGTGGGATATGACAATGATGACGACGCATTTAGGCGGGAGTTTGGCAGTGATACGGAGCTGGATGAATTAGAGACGGCTGGCGGCCACGCCGATTGAGGAAGACACAGTCAGCGCGAGCCGCGGCGAGAACATGGGGCGAATCCGGGAGCACTGGTTGGTGCAGGGCAGTTCCGCAAACCTAGGGACACGGAATCGCAAGTGGAAGAAACCGATCGAGAGGATAGGGAGAATGGTTTTATCACCACTCGCTGATCGTGTATATATATGTAATAAAATCAAGTTGGATTACCGGTGCTAAAAGGGTCAGGAATGATCAAACGATAGTAGTGTACGGGCCAGGCCGGTGTGCAGGAAAGGAATGAGGACAAACTGGGCAGATAGTTATAAGCCGTGCAAGCAGGAGTAAGTCATCTAGCGGGCAATTGTAGGTTTGGTCCGCATGGGAATGTGTCGGGGGATGGTTATAAACTGGGCAGGCTTGGTTAAGTAGTCTAGCAGGCAGTTGTGGGTGAAGAGACACAGGAATGTGTCTGGAGGACTGTTAGAAGCCAGGGAAGACGGTGGGAGCCCATGAGCGGACAGGAAGAGGCCGGGGGTGGACGGCGAGAGGAACGGGGTGAACAAGATAGGATGTGGAGAGCTGACGAAACAGCCTGGCGAAAGGTCAAGGGGGTGGGGGACGTCTGCCGGATATGGAAGAATACAGGGTGGGATCAGAGAGAGGAGCAAGGGCTGAGAGCGTTGGGAGGAAATAGGGTGAAAAAATGAAGACTGGAAAACATCCGCCGGATATGCAAGAAGACAGAGGGAATCCGGCGGTGGGGGAGAAACAGAGGGGATGTTGGACGGGTTCCGGGTGAGAAACGGATTCAGACAGAAGCTAGTGACGAAGTTAAAGGAGATAGGGTATCATGGGTGGAAAGCTGGCGGGCCGGCGTGTCTAGGGGGGGGGCCGGGAAGTGAAAGGTTGCGGTTGAAAGGCGTCTGCAGAACGGCAGCATGGGAACGTGGACTTTAGGCGCGAAGGGAGGAAGAGGCTGGGCGCTGGAGGCAGGGTTTCTGGGAGGGGAGGGTCTAAGGGGTCAGGACGCTAAAGGGCCGCGTTCAATGCATCCAGACGCTGCCTGTAGTGGCTGGACGCATTGGAGGCGGCCCTTTCACTTCCGGACGGAATAAACCCAGGCGGACACACCCAGAACTCGAGTTTACGTTATAAGTGCCTGGAAGTCCGGCGTACAGGGTGAGCGGGAAGAGATGGGGCGCAAGATGATTTTATTGCTGATGTTAACTACCTTGCTCCGGACAAACCAGCTTGGCAAATTAAAGTCGTTTTCAGATAAGAAAGGGCTCCAAGGGTCATCGGTCATGGCCTTGTTGAGCTCTGTATAGCCAGCAACTTGGCTGACTGGTCTGCCCGTACCGGGAATAGTTTCTTGACTCAAAGGGCGCAGGCAGACCGGTGCGTGGGTAACATCTTCTGTGTCTGAATCGTTCTGCATATCATCTGTCTCACCACTTGCTGTATGGAAATCTGGGATCTCGAGCCTGCAATCAGATTCGTAGTCTGAGTCAGGCAGGTTTGCAAGTTCATCACGAACAAAGGTAGGTCCCATGGAAGCCGCGTCCGCAATCGCGCTGAGGGAAAGAACAATATCAAGATGCATTGTCTGAAGGTGTTTTTGTATGCAGTGGCTTGTTAATAACGTCACCTGCAATAAGGACACTTTTTGGCTTTGAGGTAATCGTGTGTAGTGTTTCTCTTTCAAGTAGTCTGGCGGAGGCATAAGCGGATTTGCTGAGCGGCTGCAGCGGACTCAGTATTTCAAAGTGAAGGGTAGGTTTCTTCCAAGAGGTAAATCGGGAAAGTTTCAAGTTTGTTTAGTTGGATGACGAACGGGTCCAGACATTCAAGCTGCCAACCGTTTTCACGGTGTAACTTGTGAAACCGGTTCTTTGTTGAGAGTATGGGAGGGCTCTGGCTCATGGGTCGCAGCTCCCATGCGGCTCTGTTGCGGCTTAAAACCTTATCTGAAACCTATCGTCATTGTAGGTGGGTCAAGTGACTTTTCAAGATATTCAAGATTGTACAGGGTACAATCCTGCGAACCCCACTAAAACCGTCCTCGTGCGGCCTATATAAGCTCTCTCTTCTCCGCCTTCCATCTTCTCTCCATAATCCTTTCTCCAATCACAATCACATCCTCGATCCACCAGCCCATCCTAACAGGACCCACAAAGCTCAGCACAACCTCTCACTCGCCCGCAGTATCACCAGTTTATCCTCAGCTCATTTCAGATTACCTATCTGCGTTTCCCTAGCCATTAACCTTTTCACCGCCATTACCATGCACAGAACTCCCTTTACCCTCCGCCAGACCCGCTCTATTACTTTCAGATCTTCCACAATCCTTGATCCTCAAAAGTACCAGCATCTACTAGCGGCCATCCTCCATCCGCTGAGGGACCATTTAAACACCCCCAAAAAACAGCCTCTTTCTGATCCATCAACCACCCCCCACCCTGATCACTATTACAAGCGCAGCCTCAAAGGTTGGTCTCAGTTTGGAAAAATCGGCGTCCTTTAAAAACGACAGCGATGTTACCTGGTGTAAGCACGTTTGCGGCTTCCCCCACCCACAAACCTATAGTCCGGAGTATAAACCCTGGCGAAATGCTATGAAATGTAAGATGGAGCAAGACAGGATCCCAGGGTGGAAGCAGAGTACAGCCGGACAATGACTGGCCATCCAGGTACATGCTCTTACACTCCGGCCTGTTAGCCAGAGGTCGGGACTCTGGCAGGCTAATAACCCCGGGGGCGAACATTTTACCCAATGCCTCGACCTTTTGCTAAAGGACATAGCAAAAGAAAATTAGGGTATCTTAAGAGACATGTTGAGAGCACCCGTTGCCACTGTTCCGGTTGCGGACCCCACTCCCGCCAGAACTGATCGTAAGTTATCCCCAAGCGTCCGCAATAAAGATGTACTATATATGCTAATACAGCTCCTGCAGGTCTTGCCGGTCCGCGGTCTGTCCATCTCTGGAGAGATGAGCCATCCATAGTCCGCCCCAGCAGCCCACTTCCTGTCGGAATGGACAAGATCCAGTGGCAAAGGCGTTTACTGGATGGAGCTAACTGAGCCCACCTTTCTGAACCTGGTTGTGGGCATAGACAAAACCATGGCACCTGGTGTCGGATTTCGTAGGCTTATCGGTGCGACGAGACAGGGTACACGTCTGCTGCAGGACGATCCAGAAGAGCCCCTGCCGCTTGCTGAAATGATCCGAATCACGAATAGCCGACTTTTCCGCATATGGTGGTCTTTGAATCCGCCAAGCAAACCAATGGATCTGCTCCTCTGTTGCCATCGAAGTAATGATACAGAGGATAGCACTCCTTCTCGCCATGAGATCAGGTTTACTCTACCTGATAACCGGGGCCCCCCTCCAGACGCCTCAGATGACAGGTCCGTCGGTAGCGATGATGGACAGAGCTCATTTGGCCACCAGCCAGAGTCATCCTCTGCGGCCGCAAAGCGAACCACCTCAACCAGGCCCCCCAGAACTGGTAATACCACAACAAAGACTGGGCCAACACACCGCATCAATTGGGCAGACGTTGGCGAATCAGAGCCAGAGTCTTCTTGTACGCAGCCTTCTGTCCCTCGTGCTAACTTGGGCACTCGTATTTTGAGATCTAGTAGACAAGGAGAACGGGAGACTGATCTAAAGAAAGCATCCCGGACACCAGCCAATAACAGTGGTAAACGCAACCTCGCGGTCATGCAAAAGGCCGATGAGCCATACGGTTCAGATGGAAGTCCGGAACCCCAGAGAAAGGTGGCCCGCCCGGTGGGGGCAATCGATTCCGGCATTGAGGTTGAGCCGGACACACGCGATGGGGAGCATAATCTGAGTTGGCAACTGGCTGACAGGAGTAGTCCAACAAACAGTCCGTCTCCGTTTACTCCCAAGTCGATATGCCCGGCAGAAGCCATTCCCCGTCCGAGGATCTACATACCGGCGATGTGTGTCCGGATATGGCGACAGCTGAAGAAGTTAGACGACAATTAAGCCCGCCCGCTGACTCCCCAACGGACTCGAGTGCATACTCTACACCTGGTAAGTTCCGGTTACGACTACCAGGTTTTTCATCCATTCTGTTGGCAAGGTCTGCCGCAGTTCCGGCAGAAACAGGCGTTGGAAGTCCCCTCAAGTCCGTCTCTGTCCTGGCTTACTAGCTCTGCGAACAAAGCTCTCCTGCCCCGACCAATGTGGCTAATGTCTCGCTAGCTGAGTATGCAGGTCTATTTCAAGCAATTTACAAGTACTAGGCCACGATGGACCCTACCACTTTTCCTTTTGGTGTTTTCATTTTTGTTTCTAGAGTTCAAGTTATTCTCGCTCTTTCCTGACTGTTTCTGTTTTAGATTAGCCCGCTACGTCTGGGCTGCTTGCCCTGATCAGTATACTTAATTGAGACCTGCGACTGTCCGCAGATCCTGCGGGTGTTTCCTTTGGGTGTTTTTCATTTGGAGTTTAACTTTTCGAGTTTTGCGAGTTATCCTTCTATTTATTCCCACACATTTCTTGTTTGGATTGGCCCGGCTGTTGCCGTTCCCGGTTGCCCAAACCCAATATAGTCTACGGACACTTTGTTGCTCTACGGGGTCCCTCTTAGAGGTTTGCAGACCATTCTTGTTTGCCACGAGCTGTTCTGGTCAGCTCGTAGGACCTGCTCTCGGAATCTTGGCAGATCATTCTTGCTCTTTTCCAGCTCTTTTTCGTTTGGTGTAGGTTTCTCTACTGGCTTTAGCGGTTTGCTCTTTGGACTTGTGCGGATCATTCTTGTTCTTCTCTAGCTGTTTTTCGTTCGGGGTTGCCTCTTTCATTACTATTCCTATCCTAGCTTTTCATCTTATATCCCATCCGTTGAGCCTTAGCGGCAGCTTTCACTTTCTACAATTAGCGTCCAGGCCCAATCCCTAGCCTTACTCACATTTGTTTCTGTCCGCTTGGCAGACCTACTCAAACTAGATTAGTCCGTATATTCTGATAAACCTTTTTTCATCTGGTTCAGGAACCCCAAGTACCTAACACTCGTATTGCCCCAGTGAAATCGCACCGCAGCCAAGTCTTCGAGTGCAAATTCCTATATCAGGTATCAAGCTGCAATTTGGACGCGCGATGTCTGTTGACGCTAGCGGAGATGAAAGCGGGTGATGAACTGTGAATGTCCTTAGTTTTTAAGGAAGCTGGACCGACCATTTCGATCTTCCAAGTTCACACCCTATATCGTGCCCTTATCTACCTACGAATAGAGGATTCCTAACAGCATCTGCACCCCAACGTCATACACTGCAATTCTCTTCTATCACTATTCACCTGCATACTATGTCACAACAACAGCGGCGGCTTGTGGCGGACCGAGCGCGTTCATCGAGGCAGTAAAGGCGAAGGGAAAGGGAGGTCCTTCGCGGAGGTTCCTGGGGATCTGGGTACAGGGACGGATTAACTATAATAACATCACCCAGTGTTGAGTCTGTTATGGCTGGGTCCGCTGTAGGTAGGAGGAGGGATGCCATGCGGGAGCCAGCTTCTTCACGACTCCAGGTACCAGAGCCTGTCCTGTACAACCGGCAGCAGGTCTTA
>Ga0307509_10008104_pt1 | contig 13485 bp, 9 predicted proteins | sample 10_EM_MG_FD_202245 | JGI IMG/M metagenome (GOLD analysis project Ga0307509, IMG submission 202245) | Populus trichocarpa ectomycorrhiza microbial communities from riparian zone in the Pacific Northwest, United States - 10_EM | ecosystem: Host-associated > Plants > Roots > Unclassified | place...
CTCGAGTCCTCGAGTCTAGGTCTGGACTCGGCTCGAGCCCTCGAGTCCACGGGTCCACGAGCCGAGCCGGCTCGAGCCCAGGTCTGGACTCGGCTCGAGCCGGCTCGTGAACAACACTAATCGTTGCGTTCCAGCAGTATCCTAACGATCCCTTTATGCCGATTCGCAGCAGCAAACGAGAGCGGTGTCCGGCCAAACAGGATGTCTGCTATGCAGGGATTGACGTCTTCTCGTTCCAGCAATGCCCTCACAACCCCATCACGCCCATCCCCGGCAGCAAGCGAGAGCGGTGTTCGGCCTGATTTATCAGGCGTGTCGGGTTTGACGTCCTTCCGCCCTAGTAGTATCCTCACAACCCCCTCATGCCCATTCTGCGCAGCCCACGAGAGTGGTGTTCGGCCAAATAGGACGTCAGCTGTGTCCGGATTGGCGTCGTCCCGTTCCAGCAGTATTCTCACAACCTCCTCATGTCCATTCTGCGCAGCCCACGAGAGTGGTGTCCGGCCAAATAGGATGTCAGCTGTGTCCGGATTAACGTCGTCTCGTTCCAGCAGCGCCCTCACCACCCCTTCATACCCATACCCCGCAGAAAGCGAGAGCGGTGTACGACCGGATTCATCAGGTACATCGGGTTTGATGTCACCCCGCCCAAGCAGTATCCTCACCACCCGCTCGTGTCCTCTCCTAGCAGCCCAGATGAATGGCGTGTTACCCTTTAGGTCAGTGGCCTGCACACCCCATTTACCCACCTCCAATAAGGCGACCATAATCTCAGCACATCCGAAGTACGCGGCACAGTGCAGCCCTGTAAATCCTATCGGGCGGTCTTCCAAATTAAGAGGTCGATCCCAAATGCTCATTCTATGCAATAACAGCATCTTCGAAGATATGTGCTTATCGTAGCCATCGAGTAGTTTTAGCGCAAGCGTTTTCACACTTTCGGTCGTTTCCAGCCTAGCATGTGCACCCCAGTAGGAAGAAGCGTATTCGGCGAAAGGGATGGTGGGTGGGACTGAACGAAGGGTAGGCAGAAGGTCCCAGACATGACGAAAGTTGAGGTAAGTCAAACAGACCTCGGCGATCATCGAGTGGGGCTTAATGAACAAATCCCGGTTGTGGGAGAGGTATTCCTGAAGAGTGTAGTGAATAAGGCGGAGGGTAGATGAGGACTTCTCGACCGTGACAAGCCCCAGACAGCATGTTAGTAGTGTTTCGATCGCTGGAATATTCCGGGTATTCAAGTCGGTAGATCCTTCTTCTACCCCAAGAGCGTGACATAACTCGTCGACATGTAATGGCCGCTCCGAATGCGACACCCACATTAGAACCTCCATCCCGAGTTTTGACATGCTTCTTTGCTGCACCTTTATTCGTGATATGGTTACGGAGTAAGCCTCACCAAGACCCTCTCCTTTTGTCATCTCATTAAGCTTTCTCCTTCTCCGATGTAGAGTAACCTCGCCCAGGATCGCATCAATGTTCAAAGAAACGAGAAGGAAGCTAGACGTCACAGTTAGTGGATAATGACTTAGACATGTCTTGGAAATGTACTTGATATTCTTGCTTACATTTCAGAGATCTTCTCCGGAATGATTCTCATAATATCGGCCCGCAATTTGTCATCCATTGCTTTAGGAGTAGTATCAACCCCCAGCCTCATCTTTAGATAACTTCTAATATCATCCTGGGTAGGACTGACAGGCATCCTAACCGCCTTGCTAAAATATTCCATGACTTCGTCGTCGATATGGGGCCTCCCGGTAAGCAATATTCGCATGTTTGGTGATATCCGAACGATTTCTTGCAGTGACTTAAGAAGCTCCCGCCGGTGTTTCGGAGTTAATTCGTCTAAAGCGTCGACGCATACAAATATCCGCTGTAGAGGCGTAATGGTTTCCTTCAGGATTTCTACGATATCGGGAAGCCGGAGGCCTCTGTGGCCAAACTCGTTTTTAGATTTTCGATAGGTCTCCCGTATATGCTCCGGGATTCCTCCTCTGTTGGCAAGTTGCTTGAGAATGGCACCCAGTATATTTGTGGTGGACTGTTCCTGCTGAGCAAGGAAATCGCAGTAGATTCCCACCACGGCAATGTCTCTCCCCCGGGCCTGATCATGCAGGTTATCAATCATCAGGGAGCTATTATTTACCAATCATCAGTGACATCTGCATTGCCCCTCTCCAGACGAGAGGCCTCCCTACCTAATATATGTTTTCCCCACACCTGGATTACCGTAATAGAACAACACTAGCTCAGCGCACCCATCTTGCACATCACACCATTTTCTGAACTGGTCTGTTTCTAGTGCCCAGTTCCCCACGCAATCAAGTCGGTTGGTTCGCACACCCTCATGCCGTTGCTGTGGTTCAAGTGGCGATAACCACTGCAGAATTTGATCTCTCTCAGCATCTTGTTCTGCAGTGATGTTAATAATATTGTTGTATCTCGTCCACGCGTTGAACGAGTTGATATTGCCCGTGACCTGCTGGCGCCCTGACAACATCTGCGTCAGAGCTAATTATCTGAATTTCTTGCTTTCTGGGATATAGGGAGGTAGGGGTCGTGTGCAATGAGAATTTCCTCTAGTGCTCGAGGGAGCCTGCAAGACCAGAGGAGAGAGGATGTAGCAACTTATACCGATACCATGAGGCTCTAGAGTTGCGCAAGCATCGGTTTGTCCAATTATGGTCGCTTGTGCTGAACCCCCCTCTCGGCTACAGTGGGCGCAGCACTGGACTTGGCTTGCAGGTTCTGAGCCTTGATTCTCCGCGGACGGCACGGCCCAACGGGTACAGTACTGTAGAGTACTGTACTCGAGTACCCCGCTCGGCGCTGGTTCTGTTAGTTCACAGTGCCGCAGAGCACGATGCAGTATCGGTGCCCCCAAAAACTCGCCAAATTCGCTATGCAGCCAAGGTCACCGTGCAAGGATTATGGCCAATCGGAGGGTAAACTTGTGAAGCTAGATATTGTGCTGGCCAATTAGAGTGCGACAATGTGTGGACCTGCAGAGCGGAGTTTTTGCGGTAGTCTATGATACAACACCCGCACAGTAGCATGCTTAGCGTGTCATCCGAATACGGATGTGAATACACAGCCGGCTTGGCGGGGTTGGCGCCCTGCCTCATTTTACATTTTCAAAGCGAGCGCAGCTTGAGCTTTTACGTGTAGATTCTAGTAACTATCGTAGCAGTCTAGACCTCTTGCCGAAGTCGGAGCCTGTTTTTATCACCCCTTTATTCCGAATCAATCGCCGGCCTGACCGAGGGTCCAGATAATTTCTCACCCAAGTATCATACTTGAAATGCTATCGGTGCTTGTAGGAAAACCGAAAAAAGCAATACCATAATATGATTTTCTCTCCTATTGCCTTAATTTCTTCTTTTTCTCTTCTTTTCTTCAGAAGCTGCACTCGCACTCGCACCTATCTCTACATATTATAATAAAATAAGACTCCCACCACGGAATACCCCCCTAAGATATTCCTCATCATATAAAAAGTCTCATACCAATATTATGATTAGCCTAGGGTACAGCCTGAGGTAAAAATACTGTAGATCAGAAAACAAGAAGGGGCCCACAGGGCCCATGTTGTGTAGTGAGGCATACCCAGGTATTGCAATCCGGAATTCTGTAATTCTACCTATTGTTGTTCTTGGGCTGGCACGTATTGCTTATTGATTCTTTCATTTCCCCACCTCCAAGTACTATCACCCCCGGCTACCCTGGGCGGCCAAAGTTCAAAGAATCTCTCCTGAACAGCATAGCTGGGATCTTGGACAGCAGATCTGGTTCTGGCATAATGAAATCTACCGAAGGGCTCACGGGGTTCATGTGGGAAATTAGGGTATCCCGGCTACCTATATTGAGATCCAGGATAGCAGATAGCAAGGCGCAGCTGGCCTGTGAACTGCTTCCTCATTAGAAACTGACACCTGCTTTGCACCAGCTCTCTTTATCGCAGGCTATACCTACTCGGAGTAGGGGTGAAGTATTGGGCCAAGCAGGGGTAGCAGAGGTCTATGCATATACCTTGAAAGGAGTAATCAAAGGACCAAAAAAGTAAGAAAACTACTAACTAGAGTAACCCTACTATCCCCCTGCCTGTCCAAATATTTTCCCCCTCACCCGAGTACTCGAGCACTCTTCCCAACAAAAAAGCAACTACGGTATGACTGCCGAGCCCCATACAGAGCGGCTGCTCTCACAATGTGTTCTAAAAAACCAAGCCCCCAAAGAGCAGGCTGAGAGGGAATACCTCAGAAGGCGAAGCACTGCTCTCGAAACCATAAACCGTACAGATGAACCACATCTTCAGTAAGGCAGCCTACGCAAGGTTCGGCTGCATCGTAGCTGTGTTAGACACTAGATCGGCTAAGCCCGCCAAGGGAATCCACCGGGCTCGGAAAATGACAACCCTAAAACCTAATTGCTATAACCTACACATATCTCACTGTATCATACACGCATAAACAATTTCAAAAACCAGTCAGTGTATCATCATGGCATCCCCGAACGAGAACCATATGCTACATCTCCTATACCAATAACAAGTCAATTAACTTAAACCCATATTTCAAAATTTCATATAACTCCCTGCGCTTGCTAGCAGCTGGGGCGTGTCTCACCTCATGGAGACCTTCTGGTCTTGAGTTTTGTTGGGAAATGCTCGTCAGAGCCGTTTGTATAATATCTCGGGATGCTTTGTCTTTAAGGGGTTTATAGGTGGATATTGAGTTCCACCTTATCATGACTCTTGGGTAGCCTTCAGGTTTTTGAGAAACTATGATTTTGCGGTGATGATTACAGGGCAGTCCCCTTTACCATTCTCCTAAGCCTAACAAATTGCCTTCTATCAGGACAACTAATCATATCTCAGATTCGACACAACATAGATAAGATGAGGATAGCGGATATGGGTGCATAGGAGATAAAACGGCCTGGTTGTTCCCAAGGGATGATCGAACATCTTGATTAGACCATAGGAACTCTAGATAGTATTATGGGTGACCAAAAGTGTCTACACTATGCCTGGCCAAGTTCAAGAACAATTGATCCGCTTCTACGTGCTGTAATGGTTTAGTGGATATATTCATTAATTTTGCGGTTCCCCTTTAAACCATATCTCAGCCACAGACCAACCCTACAGGAAGGCTCCTCCAAGGCCTATTCTATCCTTTGCATGTAGCTTTGCGAAGAAAGAAAGAAGAAAAAAATTTGCGGGAGAGAGGCGACAGAGTATTTGAGTTGTAGTATCAACTCGGTTAGGGTCCGCTGAAAGTGAGTGAAAAACCTGGAGAGATGTACTGTACGGTATGCCTGGGAGGATGATTTGTAGCGCACTATCGACGGGAGATTTCCCCTCCTCATGGTGATCTCATAGTTCACTTGCCAGACGGGACTTCCATTGGTGCTTACACACATCACAATCCCTCACTCACCCCATAAATTGTGTGGGGAATGGTGATTACGTAATCATCTCAAATGCCGTTGTATCATACCTCCCATGTTCTAGAGTCCACCAAGGATACCTTCTTGTGTTTTCTCTCGCATCGTGTCACCTAGTCTCACTTTATCCTCCTTCATGTCTCTTCCTCTCTTTTTCTTAAGCTTGCTACCCACAATTCCCCCTGTGCCCACATCTAGTGATCTTCCAACAACTCTACCCGAGGACCATCACAGCCCATCACTCGCATGCGCATGTCACTCCCTCTCTGAAGACTTGACGTAACATACAGTACGATATACGTGTTGGATATCTTGGGTTGTTCACCGAAGCTTAGTCATACTTCTAGCTTGGTTGCAACCAGCTATGCGCTCACTTGTCTTCCTTACACTCTGTTCTCGTTTCTTCTTTCTCTCTTAACTCAATAAGTTCCACACAGTAAACAAAACCAACGAACTGCTCTTAACACAACTCTCATTTTCCCTTTGATTCTCATTCTTGCCTTCACTCTCAGTGAAGCTCTGTCCACAGTATCTCTACCCATTAAGCGGTCTGCAAACACTTTATCGCCTCTACCACGTAAAGAACTCGGCCAACCGTGGATCATTTCCAACAATACGATACGGCACGATGCGATGGGCTACCATAAACTCGCCAGGCGCCGCTAGCCGGCCCAGTGGTAACCACCAGAAAAGCGGCAAGAGCTATCTAGTATGACAGTAAAGCCAAGGATCCGGCGGAATTCAGGATATACATGGCCTCAAGAAGGGGAACTTAGGAGAAGTAGACCCTGACTGTGGCCCACTCACTCATTACAAGGGGAACTCTGAGGGCTCGGCCCTAAGATCCTAGACCATGACAAATGATGGCCCGAGATTAAATGATTCCGGTGTAAAATGTCGTTTGCGGGCGAGGTAGCCTTCAAGTGTAATCCGTCGTACAGTTCCGGCCGTCTGCAGTCCGGTAACGCACGGCATCACTCTAGCGCTGCGGGGGTCGGGGTTTGAGCTATAAATGTATATCATGTATCATAGATAGCGCGTGGTGGTAGAATGAGAAGATTCGGTTATAACTTGGGCATCTCGTAGGAAGGGTAGCGGAGGTATATTCAACAACTTCATCACTTTGAACTGAGCTAGCGGTCAAGACAGGTGTGTGAGAGAAAAACATAATTAAGACGTCTCGGTTCCCCCATAGATCCCACACTTATCTCTGTACCTCCACGCATGTCCACATTCTGCGCACACTCTCGTGATCATCAAGAAAAGATGTCGAGCGAATCTTTTCCGTAAATCACTAAATCACCAAAATAATCAATCTCGCTCTCAAACAGTCCACAAAACCCCCGCAACCTCCGGAATCAAATACAATTTCTAATATCAAATTTTAGGTTTAGAACTCGACTAATGTGCTTGTTTACAGCGCTCTACCCCTTGCTGGAGCTATCGTACTATGGCACGAAGATAAAATTTGGGAAGGGTTCCTAACCTAGTCCCCCACTCTCAAGAAGCACACTCTGTTAAGCCTGTCGAAAAGCTCCTACAATATCTTTCGAAAGGTGGGGGCTTGCCAAACTGTTGAGGAAGAGTGAGTGGCGAGAGTACGTTGTATTGTAAGTTGCGATGTTCAGGAACCAGATAGTAGGAACAAAAGGCTAAATGGATTCTATACTCAGAAGGAGAAGGGTTATCTCACAGTCTAGAAAATGGGAGGGTGGCGGAAGACGGAAGGTAGAAAGAAAAAATAACGAAGGGAGAGAAAAGGAAAAAATAGACTAAAGCCCATAAATCACTTATAATAAAGTCTTATCCGTTAATTCCCGTAGTAGGTCCACTCATATGCACAATGTGTTTCTATAATATATAATTTATGTTTGTATCTATAAAACTCCCATCCACCCCGAATAATTCAACCCGGTGATTGTCAAAGCTGCACAAAAACATGGGTACGTGGGAAGTTGGCCGTAGGCGCGCGTGTGGTAGGGAAATTGAGGGGCATGGAGGGTAAAGAGGAAATCTAAGAGGCACACATCTGGAGGGGGGAGCGGAATTCGGGTGTGGATGGGATTGACCGAATGGAACTAAGGGGATAGATCAGAGAGCGGAGAGGGAATGGGGTCGCTGGAAGGCAACCTGATAGCGAGAAATTCAGGGTGAACGACACGATCCGGGGTTTGACATCCGCCGTGGCCCGTGAGTCGGCATGTAGAGAACCGGCTGCGGCCGGCTTAGGATTGTTTAGTCAAGTTTGTCCCATTGTCGGGAGAGGCATGTCTAGTCTAGTAGGTAGAGGGAGAAGATTGGGCTTTTATCCTCGGATATCAAAACCTGCGGGTCTTTTTGAAAGGGGGCCCGGGTAGCTCGGACGGTTTAGGGGAGAAGAGCTCGGTTGGCTGTGGGCTTGCTGCATATCTTGGAATGAAATCCGCCTGGTTCCCCAGCAACTCTATAATTCTGTCGTGCCTATTCCGCGCAGCCTGCGAGAGTGGTATTTGGCCATGTCTGTCAGCTGTGCCGGAATTGACGTCACTCCGTGCCAGCAGCATCCTCACGATCCCCTCGCGCCCACTCTGGGCAGCCCACGAGAGGGGTGTTCGGCCGGACCTATTAGGTGTGTTGGGATTGACGTCGGTCCGTTCCAGCAGTATCCTCACGACTCCCTCATGCTCATTCTCGGTAGCGAACGAGAGCGGGGTTCGGCCAAATGTGGCGTCGGCCGTGTCGGGATTTACGTCGTTCCGTTCCAGCAGTATCTTCACCACCCCCTCGTGCCCATTCTCGGCAGCAAAAGAGAGGGGTGTTCGGCAATATTTGTTTGCTGTGTCGGGGTTGACGTCATCTCGTTCGAGTAGTATCTTCACTATCTCCTCATGTCCATTCTGTGCAGCCCACGAGAGCGGTGTCCGGAGAAATAGGATGTCAACTGTGTCGGGGTTGACGTCGTGTCGTCCCAGAAGCATGATCACGACCCCCTCATGCCCATTCTGCGCAGCCCACGAGAGCGGTGTCCGGCCGAACAGAATGTCACCCGTGTCTGGAATGACGTCGTCTCGTTCCAGAAGTACCCTCACGACCCCCTCGTGCCCATTCTTGGCAGCCAGTGAGACTGGTGTGCGGCCAGATTCATCAAGTGCGTTGGGATCAACGTCGCACCGTGCCAGCAGTATTCTTACCACCCCCTCATGCCCTCTCCTAGCAGCCCAGGCGATTGCTGTATTACCTTTCAGATCAGTTGCCCGCACGTCCCATTTATGCGTCTCCAATAAAGCAACCGTTATCTTCACGCACCCGAGGTATGCAGCACCATGAAGCCCTGTAAATCCCGTGGGGCTGTCTTCCCGATCAAAGGGTTGGTCCCAAATGCTCATACTATGCAATAACATCACCTTCGAAGATATGTGCTTATCGTATCCATTGAGGACCTTCAACGCAAGCCTTTTCACACCTTCTGTCGTTTCCCGCTTAGCATGTGCGCCCCAGTAACAAGAAGCATATTTGACAAACGGGACGGTTGGTGGGACCGAACGAAGGGTGGGCGAAATTCCCCTGATATGACGAAAGTTGAGGTAGGTCAAGCAAACCTCCGCCATCGTCGAGTGGGGTTTAATGAACAACTTGGGATTATGGGAAAGGTGCTCTTGTAGAGTGTAGTGAACAAGGCGGACAGTGGACGAGGACTTTTCGACCGTGACAAGCCCCAGACAGCATGTTAGTAGTGTTTCAATCGCTGGAATATTCCGGACATTCAAGTCTGTAGATCCTTCTTCTACCCCTAGGGCGTGACATAACTCGTCGACATGTAATGGCCGCTCCGAATGCGATACCCACATTAAAACCTCCATCCCGAGTTTTGACATGCTTCTTTGCTGTGCCCGAATTCGTGATAGGGTTGTGGCGTATGCATCACCCAGGCCCTCCCCTTTGGTCATCTGGTCAAGTCTCTTCCTTCTCTGATGGAGGGTAATCTCACCCAGGATTGCATCAACGTTTAGAGAAACGAGAAGGAATCTAAATATCACTTAGCGAGTGATAACTTGGACTTGTATTGGAAATTCACTTGATATTCCGACTTACATTTCAGAGATCTTCTCCGGGATGATTCGCATAATATCCGCCCGCAATTCGGCATCCATTGCTTTGGGAGTAGTGTCAACGTCTATTCTCATCTGTAGATAACTTCTGATATCGTCCTGGATAGGAACGATAGGTATCCTAACTGCCTTGTCAAAACATTCCACAATCTCGTCGTCGATATGGGGCCTCCCGGTAAGCAACACTCGCATGTTTGACGATGCGCGGATGATTTCTTTTAGTGACCTAAGGAGTTCGCGTCGGTGTTTTGGAACTAATTCGTCTAAAGCGTCGATACATATATACATCCGCTCTAGAGATGTAATTGTCTTCTTCAAAATTTCTACCATATCGGGAAGTCGAAGACCCCGACCACCAAACTCTCGTTTGGCCTTCTGAAAAGCTTCCCGTATATACCCCGGGATCCCTCCTCTGCTGACAAGTTGTTTGAGGATGGCGCCCAGTATATTTGTAGTGGACTGTTCGTGCTGGGCCAGGAAATCACAGTAGAGTCCTACCACAGCAACGTCTTTCCCCGCAGCCTGATCACACAGGCTATCAATCACCAGGGAGCTTTATTCGATAACAATTAGTGGCGTGCACATCAAAACTACCTTTCTCCCGACAAGAGACCTTCCTACCTGAGATAGGTTTTCCCCACCCCCGGATCCCCGCAACAGAACAGTACTGGCTCAACCAAACCATCTTCCGTATCACTCCATTTTCTGAACTCAGTTGTTTCCAGTACCCAGTTTCCCACACCATCGAGTCGGTCGGTTCGTACATCCTGGTGCCGTTGCTGTGGCTCAAGTGGCGACAGCCACCGCATAATTTGAAGTCCCTCGGCATCTATTCCTGTAATGAAATTGATAATACTATTGAACGAGTTGATATTACCGGTAACCTGCTGACGCCCTGACAACATCTGCGCTTGAGTTGATTATCTGAGTTCCTTTTTTTGTGAGAGATGGGGTGGGGTCGTGTGCAATGAGGATTCGACTTCTCTCAGTGTTCGAGGGGATCTCTCTGACCTGAAGAGAGGGGAAGCAGTACGAGTACTGTCCCATTAACCTATGAGGCTCTGGTGTTGCACAAGGATGCCTTAGTCCAATGATTAAGGGTAGTGCCAAGAAAGCACCCAACGGGAGCTCGTGCACCACAGGATCCAGCCTTTTCTCGGATCTCGGAGCAAAGAAAAGGGCTGCACGTTGAGATGTGAAAAATACTGCTTACTTGCACTGCACTTAGAACTAGCAATTTTCAGTGCAGAACCTTACATTCACAGTCTACAACACTTGTACACACTTACATCCCGGTGTATTTCTGCAGACCATAACGAATAAAAATTACTACCAAGAACTACCAAGAACCTCCTATAAGATTTTTTTGTCCTATGATACCGGAATCCTCTATAGTAAAATATCATACACCAAGGATACACCTCACAGTAGGACCTCCAATACTTCCCGCCTCCAAAATTTCCAACCCTCTATTGATTCTAGTGTCTGTGGATCCGCCATATTTGATTTATGGAAAGCCTCTCTGAAAGTTCCAAGTCTCTGATAGTTACCAATTCTAAGGATCTTAATTCCGGGAAACCCCTGTCAGAAAATTTAGTATGGAATTTTAGCTTGTAAAAACAAAAAATGACAAGGAAAAGAGAGAGACAGAAGGGAGAAAAAAATACGAAAGGGAGAAAGAAAAAAAATACTCTCTACCAAATTCTTTATATGCCCGATTGCAAGAAAAATTTTATTTCTATTTTCTCTGTTATCATTTACTACCGATAATTGCTTTCACCAGTGTTGTCCAAAAGCCTCATGTACTAAGACCCCCCTCTCTTTCCATCTTCCTCTTATTTCCGGCTTCATGCTACTCCCACCGCCTTGGAATTATCAGAGGTTCCACTGAATATGCTAGGCGAGATGCGGATGCCAGAATGCGGGAGCGGGTCGGAAGGGATAGTGAAGGTTTGCTTGATATACAGTATTTGACTAACCCTGGGGCCCCCGTCCAAACCACAGACGCACCCGGTACAAAATCGCCCCTCTAGCCAGCCTGAATCCTCTGGGTGCGGCTTCATTCTCTGCAGAAGCCCTACGAGTAAAGATGGGTCCTCCAGTTGAACGGGAATTCCGTTGCAACTTGAGTTGAACCCTACTATTGTCAAGTTGAAGACGCCATGACCAAACAAAATGGCACCTCCGGGCAACCAGTAGCATAGTGGATGAAGCAGAAATCACCAGAATTACCCCGAACGCACTATGAAAATGTGTTCAAGCAAAAATAAAAGTCTTGTGCTCACAGTTTTTATGTCCCTTGCCATCATATCTTATGCACACTCTACAGCATTTTTCAACGTCGCACTACCGGTGGGTAGGTTGCTTATTTGTGGGACCTAGTTTAAGTCCATTTGCTCTAAATAAAGAAGAAAAGAGAAATTATCCAAGAAGGGAGACAGTACTGTCTCTGTGAGCTAATAGCCGAACTTTGAGAATTTGCCCCTCATACACCTAAACCTCCTAGGACCCCTGCTCTCAAGCCCACTTGTAGGTATGCTTGAGAGGAGGATATGTAGCGCGCCGCTAACAAGAACTTCCTCCATATGATAGGTAACTTACCTAACAAGGGTGAATTATAATACATTCGGTCTCTTAAGTTCGATTCCAGTCCCTGCTGCCTGTGATCTCCTAACCCTGTATCCTATTTGAGAGAGTCAGCCGTTCCATTCACTACCCCAGGAGACAAGTGCTGGACGAAAAGCAATGTCAGCCACCCAAACTCTATTTCGCGCTTCCATCAGAGAACTAAAATTGGACAAGGCCCCACGGTTATGTAGGGGCATATGCCCTAATCCCGCCTGGGATGAGGAATGCCCCCCCCCCCCCCATCCCAAACTGAAATATTGAAACGCAAGGAGAACCAGTTATCGAGGAATAACCCTATTTTAATACCCTTGTAGCGCGGCATTTGGAACCCTGTGGGGTTCCATGGGCAGACCACAAAACCTTCTATCATACTTGTCCTATGATATGCCTAGTTGGGGATGTTGAGATTATAGGCGGCCAACCGAAGGTCATTGTCCGACACGGCTTAATTATTCGAGGATGGCTATCGGAATAGATCAACAGGAGCCTCTACTACTGGCGCATACAAATGTCAACATTCCCCATAAGTCCTATTAGAAATGGTGATTGCCTGTTCAACTTAAAATATTACAGTAACTCTACGCCTGCCTGTACCAAAGTTACATTGTTGTACCTGCTTTGGTGTCCTGTTACTTAAGCTTGCGTGTTATTCATCTTCTTACTTCTTTATCCCTTGTTCGTAACCACGATTTTTGATGGAGACTTTCCGTACTCATATCCAGTGACATTTCCAACTACTAGATGATCCCCAGGACTCAAGGAGTGCCATCACAGCCCATCACTCGCTTATCCATATTGTTTGATCTGATTAAGGTCCCTGGGGCGAACTCTCTAGGCTCTCATTGTCATCTGTGGATGGGCAAGGTTAGCCCCTGCCCCCGTCCTAACTTGCCTGTCCCTAGGCCACCGATCCTTTTGATTCCTTCCAATTCTTCCCCCCGCCTCCCGATAAGTCTTCCCATGTATCTGGCAGCTCTTACAACCACCACGAATGGCGTCTGGTAAGTCTACAGCAGGCGGTTGCATCGTGTCGTATTGTACGCTAGGTAAATTACCCATCTGCACAATCACAAGACATCAAACATTTTGGAGTGAAGCCTGCACCTGTAATTTACTACGGTATCGGTTGTTTCCACTACCGTAGCGTACGGTCTTATCGAAAAACTAGGCAGATTTAAGGTTTGAACTGTGAATGTTGTTCAAAATGTGAACGCCAGGGGCACAATCTATTCTATGTGGATAATACTGCGCAAGTGCGAGGGGGGTTGCGAGGCACGCTTGGTGAGGAGTAGAGAGCAGATTTGGTAGGAGTTCTGGTTCT
>Ga0307509_10008105_pt1 | contig 13485 bp, 7 predicted proteins | sample 10_EM_MG_FD_202245 | JGI IMG/M metagenome (GOLD analysis project Ga0307509, IMG submission 202245) | Populus trichocarpa ectomycorrhiza microbial communities from riparian zone in the Pacific Northwest, United States - 10_EM | ecosystem: Host-associated > Plants > Roots > Unclassified | place...
ATAAAGACCAAAATTAATATAAAAATTAAATTTTAAGAGATGGAATTGAAAAATAAATATTCAAAACAAATTATATATAGCAATCAAAAGTTTGAGGATCAAATTTGATATAATCAGCAAATAATGATATTTTTAAATTTTTCACAACTTTTGGAAAGTGTTTTCCGCCCAAATTTTCCAGGAAAACACTTTCCTGAAAACCAAGCCAAATCTTCCTTTGACTGGAAAGTGTTTTCCGTTGACCAACTTTTCTAATAGCAAACAAACACAGGAAAGTTTGGAAAGTGGTTTCCCGGAAAGTGAATTCCGGGAAACAAACATGTTATTAGGCACCAAGCTACAAGGGAAAGCTGGTATGGATTTTAATATATGAACCAAGGAAATTACCTCATATTCGGCCTTCTTATCGGATTTAAGTGTCTCTATGTCCTGGTGAAGTCTTTCCCTGATATTTACCTCTAAATGAACCCAGTCGTTAACCTGTCTTATGGTTGCCTCTGATATATATAGAAATTAGAGTATATTAATATAAAGGAAACTATATTTATTAAATTTCATCAGATAATTTAAATGATTTTTTTAATAGTGCTATCCTCGATAACGCTGCAGTACCTTCACATCGTCTTTCAAATTCGAGCATGCTGGACTGACCACAGGACTCAACAAAGGCCTCAAATCCATCTCCAGACGCCTCCTTCACCGCCTTTTCCAACCTAGTCTTAAGACTCTTAAGTGCCCCGGAACGTAGATGTCGCAGCATGTCAGCATAAGCTGGGTATACAACCTACATAACAGACCAGAAACTTAGTCACCGGAAACAGTAGACTCGTGTCTTGAGTCAAAATAGAAAAATATTGCAGGCATTGCTGGGGAGGTAGCGCCCAATTACAGAAGCAAACGAAGATGTCCACACATTAAGGCCTTACTTTTAGTGCTTTAGTCTCCAACTTTTGCCGTATGTCATTTCTAATACTTTCTTCATAATCGATGGCCTCCATGTCATATCTATTGAAAAAGCAATATTGCAGAGTCAGTAAGTAATATAATTAGAGATTCAGCTGAATTATATCCAGCCTTCCTAAACAATTAGTTGAATTGTCATTAGTTCCTGTTATAAGTTTTTTGTTAAGGAATTAAGTTGAACGAATAATTCAGTGGATTGGATACAATTTAGCCCAGAGATTCGAAATTAAGTCGAACAAGAAGTGTACTGTCGTGTGGAAGAAAGCTACTGTAATCGAGGAAACTTGGAATAAGACCCATGTAATAACATACAGTTTTACAGAGTATTTTTAGCTTAAAAATAATCAAAATAATATATATTTTTTTATTTTTTTAAATTTATTTTTAATATTAGAACGTTAAAACAATCTAAAAAAATAAAGAAAAAAAATTCAAAATCTTTAAGAAGCATGAGCGGCAAAAACAAAAGATACATGCAGAACGAATTATAGCTTTCTAAAATAGAGCAGGATGTAACTTACTGACAAAGATAGTTTTCCACAATAGAACTGAGCTTCTCCCCAAACTCTGAAACTGGACCAGATTTAAGAGCTTCTCTCATGGCCAACCAAGTCTATGAAATTAACTTGGTTAAAATTTTACAGCAAGGTAGCACAGAAACTTTTATACGCAGAAACCAAGAAAGAAGAAATACCTCATCCAATTTCAAGCGACTGAGCTTCTCCTTGGCAATCTCTTCACATCGAAATGTGGCAACCATCACCTGGTAAACAACATGCACAAACATTTTCACTCAGGAAAATCTCATTGAAGTTTATATATATATTCATTTTTCTCAAAAGAAGTCGGCATTTAAGTAAACCTGGGGAGGAGGAAGATCCAGATACTTGTTCTTCTTTATGGCTTTCCATATCTTTTGTGCACGAAGGGGAAGCCCTGAAGCAGGTTGAACATCCTTCCTATCACCAGCAAGACCTCCCAGAGAGATGGGATGGAAGAACCGCTGCCTCAGCCGAGCAACCTGTAAAAGACATCACAAAAAACATCAATTCAAGATTTGAATCAATAAACCGTGCAACTTTGTGTCTGTCAGACAGTTACATAAAATTATTCATAATTTTACCCGTCAATGATCAAACAATTAAAAGTTTTAATCTTACAACTTTCATTATATTAGTGGGACATGTACAAGTACGAAACCTAAAACAATTTCACTTTAAAAAATGTGTTATACAATAATATAAATTTATTCATTGAATTTTATCTAAAATGATTTTTTTACACAATCTAAACTTATACAATTAGGTGGCTATCATATATATAAAAAATATTTTTTTTAAATGTAAAAAATATAAAAAATTGATTATTTTTTTTTATAACAGGCTAATTTGAAAATATTACGACAATAAAAAAAATCCGGTAAATGAAAAGATGGTTTTATAATATCATTGAATGAAAGGAAAAATTATTGATTTACTGATCACGATGAGACGTTTATGCGCTTTCATCAGCAGTAAATGAGTTTTTGTTATATAGGCATGATTTTTTAATTTAATTCTTCATAAAATTTCTTATGAATACATAAAGATCTCTAAATTAAGAATATCAACAAATATATCATAAATAAATAAATATTAACAATAATTTATCATAGAATAACTATGGACTGAGAATAACTCCATCCTTTTATTATCATAGAATCTAATTAAGGCTTGCACTTAATTCATGATTTCAATGGCTTTGAATTCTAATTCATTTGATAAATAAGATGCAAAGCTACAAATTAACATGCTACAATACAATCCATCAGTTGAAACGAATTAATTTACCTGCTCTTTAAACTTCTCCTCCTCGGATTCATAGCTAGGCAAAGCAGTGATCTCCACCTTCATTTCATAGTTTTTTTTTTTTTAATAAACAAAAGATTTATTAATTATAAGAACAAAAAGATAAAGCTAAAGAACTATATATATCAATTAAAAATGTTACGCTTCGGATTTAATTTCATCTCCACCTTCATTTCATCCTTAAATAAACTTAAATTACACACACATAATACGCAAGGGAGAAGAAATCAACGTACATTAAAAAAATCACCCAGAGGAGTCCTTTTATGAGCAACGGGTTTATGAATTTCGGCCCATATCTGTATAATTATTTACCAGAGGAAAGAAAAATTGTTTTACAAAATTAATCACAGCAATTATTTCATACTGATTAAGGATAGCACATGCAGAACAACATACCTTCTCAGTATCCTGTCTTAGATCACGTTCTAGACGTTCAACTGGAGTCTATATAGGCACTCAGAAGAGGCATATAGCTTTATTAGTATATATTGCTAGAGGACATATTTATCACAATTTTAAAAAATATTTATCACATGCGAATTGTGATGTTGCAGGTTACGAAAAATAGTTTTTTATTCAGAAAATCTCTCTATTTATAAAATAATAATTTTCTATAAACTACGAAAACTTATTGCTACAATATATTCCAATCTCTTCTCAGTCTAGGAATGGAACCTTGGTGTGGTCACGGAGGACAAACAGCAGGGTTGTTTTGCGGGCGCGAAAGAGACGAATCATGGCCTGCATATTATTTGAGAGACTAATTTATTAAAAAAATCTTTGATTTTACTGATTATATTATATTATTATAGGCTCAAGGCTACTTATTGATCAAAGGCAAATGAGTAAAGTACCTCGAAAACTGTTTTCAAAAGGGGTCTGTTGGCGGCATGTTCTCGACCAATGTCATGGCACCACCTGTTACAATAATTCAAAATGAGTTTATTCTTGCCAATGGAAACAATATTTATTACACCCGGTCGATATTTAAAACTAACTTGATCTATTCAAAAACATATTTAAGGGATTAACTTTAACTTTTTTAAAAAATTAATATTTATTTAAAATGCTATTGTTTCTTATTTTAGATTTTAAAAAAAATTAAATGGCCTTTTTTTTCATGAAATGAGATCATCCAATTAAAATCTAAAACAACTGTAAAATCGAACAAAATTCTGAACATAGAAAACTTACATGTTTATCATTACAATGTCAGCAATTTCCAAAGCAAATAAAGCACTTTGCTTTTCGAATGTTGCGCCGTCCTGTAAACATCACAAAGTTATTTTTTATTATATTTTTAAATTGTAGTGTAACTCTATAATTAATATAAGAACGGCATGATTAAGCAGAGTTTATAACTTGCAAAACCATGGAGTCATATACATGAGTTATGTTAATCCTCTCTCTCTCTCTCTCTCTCTCTCTCTCTATACACACACATTTGTGCTCTGTTGTGGAATAAAAATATTAAGAGTGTAAAGAATTTTGTTGGCAATATTATTAAACCCGGACAAGCGTGGGTAACCGGGACAAGCATGGGTAAGTCATGTAACCTCTTGACCCGATTCATTGTCTAATGATAATTTCCAATTAAATTGCATTAAAACATTAATTGACTAATTTCATGGGTTCAAAGAAAATCCAAATAACTGTAAAAGCATAACTTAACCTATAAAAAAAACATCAAGATGAAAACTTTATTTTTAACTATTAAAATGATAACATATTAAATGACTTCAGTCACCTTATACTCGGTCCATAAAATCAATCTTTGTTAGTGATTTTTTTTATGTTTTGTATAGGATTATCATGCTCTCGATCAAACATCTATTTTAAAATAGACCATGATAGTTTTTTTATAATTATTATCAATATTAGTTAATAGACCAAATTGCCTCTAAGATCACAATTAAGCCCTTGAAGTTAAGCTTTAAAGTGAAATTAACAAGAAAAACTCTTAAACCCAAGTTAAATGTTGTTTTGCTTTTAGAGGTATTCTAGTAATTTAATTTTGTAAAAAAATGTAAAATGACAGGGGTAACCTCAATCAATAAAAAAATGGCTAATACATAATAATTGAAAGAGCTCAAGTATGTAAGTTTTTGTAGGAAAAAATGGTAAATTGATTGTTTCAATCCAGAGTAATTGGTCAGAGCAAATCTTGTAAACCTAAGTTAATATTCTAAATTCGCAACTCATAAAATTGTTGTTACATATTCAATTAAGAAACTCAATTCTCAACTAATTTAATGCTAAAGGATAAAATTTAAAAAAAAAATATATGTATAAAATTTAAAAACTTACCAAAGCAAAAACAAAATAGCAATAAGAAGAATGAACATCAAATATGAAAGAACAGAAAAGTGAAGAGTGTGAAATTGACAAAGGGAAAAAAATCCAAAAATGATCTTAAATTAAAAAAAAAAAAACAAATCAAAAGAATAGAAACCAAATCTAACATACTAAAAAGTTGAAGGATGGTGAAATTAAAAAAAAAAAACAAATTTCAAAAATTAACTAAAATAAAACAAATAGGAATAATAATAAAAAAGAAGATAGAATCAAAAGAAAAATAACTAGAAGGGCTAATCTGCAAATTTAGAGGGTTAGATGTGGGTTTCTAAGAGGAAAGAGAAAAGTATGAAAAAAGGTCGTTGGCGCCGCACCAAAGATCCATTGACCACTCGCACTAGCTGTATAGGGAGGAAGAGTGGGCTGAGACGATTTAAATGACTTGTTGAAAGATGGTTTAATTTGACTACTAGAATCAGTTACATACATAGTTAGAAGATAACAGAGTAGATGACGCGTGCAATGCAAATGTTAATAACTTCTTTTATTTATTAAAATATCATATTGCTCCTAGGAGTAAATAGTTATTACAAAAAAATTATTGTGAAATTATAAATAAGCCTATCTAATCAATCTTTTAAAAATTTGATTCCAAGGGCCGGACAATCATTATATTACGGGAAAAAAAATAAAATATCAAAAAAAACTTTAGACCACAGTTAAATGTTCTTATGCTTTTAAGGCCAATAAAGTAATTTTTACTATAGAAAAAATCATGAAAAAAGTCTAGATGCCTCTAAACAATTATATAATAACAAATAAACCAAGTGAAAAGACCATATTTAAAACAGTCAATATAACTTTTTACAAAACTAATATAATTAAAACAGTCAATATAGCTTAATTAATTGTTTTTTTTATATAATCATCGAGAGCTTAATTAGTTGATACCTGGCCTCTTTCACTGCCATCCGTTCCCCCCACATCCATGGCAACTGCGAAAGGCTCAGCACCATTACCTTTCGCAATCCAAATGCCTTGGGTTATTTGATTCCTGAAGATAAAGCTAGATTATCTTTCATATCATGGTGCAAAACCAGTCAACAAATAAATGGCCAAGTGATCATTTGAGTATTGTAAATCAAAAGATAGTCGAATAATATTTCACTGAAGAAAATAGTTAATTATGGATTTATTGATAAAACTGACATGATATATGGAGTAAATGCGTTTTTTTTTTCATAGCCATGATTTTTAAATCAATTTTTTCATCAAGATTTAGATGAGTAAATAAGAGATTGTAAAAAATATGAAGAAATCCAACGTAAATGAAAAAATAAAGAATTATTTTAATCATTTTTTTGGGTTTCTTAGATAAAGTAAGAACTTAAATTCAAAAAAAAATGTTTGAAAAAGGTTCGTATGCATATAAATAAAGAAATAGCAATAATTGTTTTCTGAAATCTTACTTCCTGAAATTAGAATCAATAGGAATCTTATGGTCCATCCACTATTTTTTATATGAATATCATCCTTGCAAATTGTATTATTATTATTATTAACATAAGTGTCCAGGTTAGCTTGCGTGCACCTCGACTAATTTCACAGGCCTTGAAGTTTACGACCATGTAAGCCTCCAGTGGCCCTGAGATTTGTGGGACTCGAATTGGTGACCTCTAGAGAGCAAATCTAAAGCCTGACCAGTTGAGTTATACCTCTCAAAATTATTTTTATTATTATGTTAAGTCTTTGATACGGTTGATGTAACTAATATTGTTAAATAATATGAAAGTATGAAAAACTTCATTAGTGTACATTTTAGCCTATAATGTTTATGAATCTTTTTACTTTGATCCTTGTACTTCTTTCTTACAAATAAGTCCTTAATTGAAGTTATATTGGTCCACATATTTTACAACAATTTCAATTTCATCCCTTCTGTTTTTTCTATTAAGTTTCTAGATGTCAAATCTTAAACTTGGTCAAGATTGTGCCAATAGATATATAATATAATAAGAAACAAACATTTTAATTTTCAATTGTTATACCTATTTATATCTAATTACTTTGTCCATCTTTCATTTAAACTAAAAGATTTTTTTTAAAAATAATATATATATAAAATTTCCAGTGACAATGGTAGTGATAGCAGCTAACAAAAAGATATAATGATAATGGAAGAACCTATTGATGATAAAAACATTTCATATATTATGTGCAGCTGACAAGCGTAATTGTTTGACAGTATTATTGATAATAACCAACGGAAGAACCTCACTGCAGAGGGATGACAGATAAATAGACGAATCCTTTTTAATTTCTTGAACAAAACTAAAATTACAAAACCTTTCTTCACGTGCATCCATCATCCTGAAATCTGTTTGAAAGAGCTGATTCAAAAGGGTGCTCTTCCCTGTTCACAGGAAAAAATATAAAAAACACAAATTAAACAATTTACATGCTTCATCTACTTGCAAGAGTGCGTTAAAAACACGTATAGACAGATCTCCACAGCAAATTTGTAGCTAGTATTGTCACAAGAATAAAATGTAACTAGCTTCATTAAATGTACATCGGCTATACGAAAACAAGCTCCAACCATGCCAAACAATCATTGAATGCAAAAATCAAGCTGGTAGATGATGATAAGAGAAGACAAATATACCGCTACTTCGGGGGCCCATAATTGCAACAACAGCGTAGGAGACACCGCTTTTCGAGAGGTTGGTGGTCCTCGAGAAGTTTTCGAATCCCTCCAAGTTAAACACTCCGTTACCGCTTATCAGTTGGAAACTGCAACAATCTTCCGCCATTATTATCAAGTATAGCAAGAGAAGTGAAGGGATGTTAAGGATTTTCTAAAAAATCAAACTTTCGATTCTTATTTTCTAGGATTGTTTACACAGATGAAGTTTACAGTACTTTGTTTCAAACTACGCGAGGTGTGGTACTCGGTAGATAGATAGATAGAGATACTTGAGTTCATTGAAAGACAATAGCATTTTAGGGTTTTGTTAAGGAGAAGAAGAAGGGTGGGGGTAGAGTTTCAGAGAAGTTGAATTTATAGAGACTCAACAAGTGTCTGGTTTCTCACAAGGATTAGTTTAGTGCCAGCTGAGGGTGGCGTTGGGCTCTGTTTCTTAATTGGCACTTGTTCTTCATTTTTATCCTTCTCAGAGTTATGTCTACCGACCACATGCACTTGACAAAAATGTCACTCCACCATTTAATCCGTCCGAGGGAATTTTTTTTTTTTTTGTTGGTCTAGTCATTTAATTTCCAGCTTTTATTGAAGGGTTGTTTGGAACTCAAAAAAAATTAATTTTTTAAGTATTTTTTTTAAATATATTAAAATAATATTTTTATTTTTAAATTTATTTTTAATATCAATATATCAAAACAATATAAAAAAATAAAAAATAAAAAAGTTAAATTTTAATTAAAAAAAATAGGTTTAACATGCCCAACAAGCAATCCATTGCATTGGTTTATTTTGTTCGGTTATGTCGTCAACTCTTATTTAAGTGACAACCTGTGTAGGGTTTTTATTAACTCTTAATCTAAGCTGGTCTCTATATTCAACTCTTATTTAATTAGTGTCCAACGGAATTTTTATTTTTTTAATCTCTCTATCTTGACTTGATGGATTCCTTTTACCAATTAAGTAGTCACGGGATTTACACTTCAGTCCTCAAATATCTGTACAATTTTCACTTGAGTTTTCCTTATTCTTTTTTCTTCTTTTTTTTGGCTAGAACTTTCACCTAAGTTTTACAAATCCCTTGATGAAGACGCATTTCTGAAGCTACTTCAAGTTCATTATTATGAATTATTATAGAGATTTTCTACACATGTTTATTATTATGAATTATTTTTATTGTTATTTTCTAAAAATCACCCACTAAATGCGGGTCTCTCTATGAGCAACACAGTAGGTTTACATTTTTAAAGCACAACACTTTCAATCCAACAACTGGCTTTCTCAATAGAGAAAGTTACAGGGTAATGATAGACGGAGTTTGCCCTTCATTGCATTGACTGTTTAAAGGCCGCGGGCTCTTGTTTTATACAACAACTAGTGGCTTTCTTAATTTAGTGCCAGCTGATAAATTGGCACTTGTTCATTCTTATTTTGGCGAGAGATTTGTTTGCCAACCGCGAGTGAATAAAGTGTTGGAGGAAAATGTTACTCCGCGACTGAATCCATCGATCTAAGTCAATTTATATACAAATTTTATAGGTAGTTAAGTTGGCATGGTTATAATAAATTGGTTTGGTAGAGGTTGAACATGGCGTGTCTTCTCTCTTTGGTTTTTTCTGGGTAGATTTCAGCCAAAGACTTGGTTTGATCTTCACAATATTAACTCTTAATCATTTCAGCCAAGTGAGACGCAAGTCATTTTTAATTTGCGTGCGCCCAAGCGACTAGCATTTTCTATTTACAATAAAACGTGATATCGTCCATTATTCGAGGTGTCATATATTGTACCATTAGGAATCTCCATTTGTACACGAGGTTTGTTGTACATCTAAATTTGTGTTTTAATTTTTTTTTTTTGAAGGGGTTAAAATTTAGAAATTAAAAGATCAAATCTGACATTTATTTAGGGATTTGATCTGTCATCTTGTAGAAAAACTAGGAGCTATAATGTATTTTGTTTAAATAAACTATAAATAAATCTACTAGTATATGACTCACGCCCTACCACGGGTTTAATATTTTTATTTCTCATAAAAAAAACTTATACATGTAGGTTTTTTCAATGTATTTTTATAGTTCAAAAAATTCAAATGCAAATAAAAAAGTTTGTGTATACATGTAATTATAAAATAAACTGAGAACTATGTGTGTTAATAAATAAATAAATTCATTAACGATATCTAAAAATAAAATTTAAAAAATCAAGAAATAAAAAATATTTATTAAATTAGCAAATCATCTCTAAGTTGCTATTATATTATTCAACCTAAAAATATTTAATCTCTCAAGACGGAATATTTACCTGATCATGTTTGCTAATTTTTGTTTATTAATTTTTTTAATCAAACGATAATATAAATAAATAAATATATTAAATTGATTGAATAAAATAAAAATAAAAAAGGAATAATATGCAAGGCTACACATATTAGAAATATTATCTGAAAATAAATATTTTTATTTTCAAAAATATTATTCATCTACACAAAAGAAAAAAAAATCATAGATGAATCAGAAAAACTTCTTTAAAAATTAAACGCATAACCAAAAAATACCATCATTTAAAAAAGATTTTCTAAACAAAATAAAATAGAGAAGGGATATTAATTTAAATATAATAATAATAATAATAATATTTTTTAAAAATAGCATTAATTGAAATAAAAAAAATAAAAAGGGTTAGGTGCTGCTGGGCCTGGCCTGTCAGACCCGTTTCATTAGGGCCCGCATGATTGGGCCTTTTTTTTAATTGTACCGCCCAATTTGTTTTTTAAAAAATAAAAGATAAATTATCTATTTTGTCCATATTCCGACCATTGTGGTGGCCAAAAGATTAAGGCTTAAGGCTCTTTTGACAACACAAATTAAAGGTTAGCAAACTTTACTACTTTCAACGTTTTCAATATTTTTGAAAGAGGTAAAAGTTTTTCTTCATGTTTATTGTTTTTTACAAATTTACTATACAAAGTCAAAAGAAAATGAAATTTTTCAATATCTTTGCATTGTAAATATTATAAAGATGGGGCAACTGTTATAACCTGATTTTGAGTTTCCAAAAAAATATAAAAAAATAATTTAAATTTTAAGAAAAAATAATAATAATAATAATAATAATAATAATAAAAATATAACACATATTAATCAGGCATGTGAATTCATTCAAAACGAAAGGTGGATAAATGAACTTGGGTTTTGTTAAAGAAACGCTGGAAAATAATTTGAAAATATGGTCAAGACAACACAAATTAAAAGTTTGAGGACTAATAAGGACGAAATTATAAAGTTGGAAGTCAATTTGGCTTAAAATTGAGAGAATTGATAAGTTTAAGAACTTAATTGAACTTTAAATTAATTTAATTAAAATACATACATTTAAATAAAAAAAATTAAAGTATATGCATTCAGATAGAAAAAAAGTTAAAAATATAAAGACTTGATTAGAAATAAAGTAAAATGGTCACTAGGTGAAAATACCATATGTCAATTTGGCATAATCTAATAAAAAAAATTGATAATAAGAAAATTTAAAAATTAATACCTTCAAATAAAAAATAAAAAAATGAAAATGAACAAGAACACTGAATTAAAAAATATAACATTTATATAATCACATGTTTAAATAATATAACATAAAAAGTTAATTAAACAAAGTTGGAAATCAACACGAGCAATCCATAAGATTTGGTACATTAAATATTAACTACGTCTATGTAAAATATCTCTCGCAACATCAATTAGCTGTATTGTTGCAGCCGATCGATAACCCCATCCCTGTACCAGTTGCCGTGATTGGATCACTAACCAACATCATTGCCGTCCCCACCGTTACCCCCGTCACGACCCCCGCATTGGCATTCTCGATATTGTTATCAACTAGGTCATCGTCATCGGCAAGGTCATCAGAAGTGTCACCTTCAAGCTCACCGGCACTGTCATTAGCGGTGTCACTAGCATTCTCGCAATCGGGACTGCTATCGAAAGTTTCACCTGTAAGGTCATCGACAATGTCATTGACACTATTATCGGTATTCTCCTTGGCATTGAAACTGTCCAGCTTCAACATGTGTCTCTTGATTATCTTTCTGACCGTCATTGATGCCACGTCTCCTGCTTTCTTTGCCGCATTTGCATCCCAATCCCCTATGAACGCTGCGGTTGCAACTCCTGCCCCTGTTATGCCACCTATTCCCAGCGCTACGCCTCTCACAGCCTTTGCCTTTAATGTATTGTAAGCCTTATGAAGAAAACACCATGTGTGCTACGTGATTATTGAGTAGAATATTCCAATACATGTACATATAAGAAACTTTAATTGATGCAATATATATCCGTGTATAATATATTCTTGGGTTTGTATACGTATAAGAAACTTTGCTGCTATGAGCAATGAGGGCCTCATCATAGAACAGTCGTGATCTTGGGACACCACGAGCAGCGAGAAGATTGATCACATGAATCGTCAATAGTCGATGATTGTTTGGGATTCGTAAAAGAGCTTTCCCCGACTGGTATGAATTTTAATACAAGGAAATTACCTTATAAAATTTGGTTTTCGTTTTGGATTTCATTTTCTCAATGTCACAAAGAAGAATTTCCCTGACTGCTGAAGCATCCCATTCCTTACTTATGGAGACATCTGATATAGAGAAAGCCATTAATATATAGGGAACTGAATAAAATGACATGCCTGTTAGAAATTAATTTTAAATTAGTGATTTTTTTTTAATTTAATTCAGATTTAATCCAACCAATTTCAGCATTTTATATCGATAGTAGCCCATGTATATATGCGAGCATCATTTGTGAGTCTTTCGTCCAGGTTTGAAACTCCTTAGCAATCATACTTTCAAAGTGAAGGATTATAAACTATGAAGTTTATGATTTCAAAGGTTGAGTTAATGTAGTACGTTAGCAATTTAAGTGGACTCTTTATTATCAAACGAAATAATAAACAGATAATTATTGCATGCTATCCATAGTTAAAATTGCATTACCTTTACATCCTTCTTCAAATTGGTGCTTGACGTCCTGAACAATATGATCAATGGAAGCCTCAAACCCATCTCTAGATGCCTCCTTCACCCTCTTTACCAACTTGTTCCTGAAACTTTTAAGTGCGCTATAATGTAGGTGTCGCAGCATGTCAACATAAGCTGGGTGTAGAACCTACATAACAGACCAGAAACTTGATCACCAGGAACATTGACGGATTTTTGGGTCAAATTAACTAGAAAAATATTGCAGGCATTACTGAAGAGGTATCACCTAATTACAGAAGCAAACGAAAATGTTTACATATTAATTAAAGCCTTACTTTTAGTGCTTCTGTTTCCAACTCTTGTCGTTTCTCATTTCTAATACTTTCTTTAAAATGAGTCGCCTCCATGTCATAGCTATTGAAAAATCAGTATTACATGCCCATAAGCAACAACAGAGGTTTCAAATCAAGTTGAACAAGAAGTTGTATACTTCAATATTTCATATGGAAGAAAGCTACTGAGATAGAGGAAAGTTCCAATACAGCCCATGTAATGCTCATACTGCTTTAGTGCTTTGCAACATTTTGATTCTGCATTGAATAGAAGAGATGCATGCAGAACGTATAGCTTTCCAAAATAGAGAGCAAGATGTACACTTACTGGGAGAGGGAGTTTTTCAAAATAGATATGAGCTTTT
>Ga0307509_10008106_pt1 | contig 13485 bp, 12 predicted proteins | sample 10_EM_MG_FD_202245 | JGI IMG/M metagenome (GOLD analysis project Ga0307509, IMG submission 202245) | Populus trichocarpa ectomycorrhiza microbial communities from riparian zone in the Pacific Northwest, United States - 10_EM | ecosystem: Host-associated > Plants > Roots > Unclassified | place...
GCTGTGTCCTGGAAAAAGTGTCAGCCGATGGATAGCCAAGACATGAAGGATATCGACCCAAATTTGCAATGTTACTGTCTGTTCTGGTTGTGTAGGATGAGGCAACGTCTTGGATATAAAATCTGCTCCTATTGTCGCCCGGTATCCATTGGAAAAACGACCTGAAATATACTTCTCGAGCTTAGCTTCAGTGCCAATGAAAATTTGATGGGCGATTTACCTTGCTCCGCAAGCTAGTTTTCCCCACACCAGAAGCACCAATAACAACTAGTTTAACGGTAGGCATGTATTCCGTCGTCGTCGAAGCCGTCGATAGACGAGCATGGGGGGTTTTGGTAGAGGGCTATTGACGTGGGAAGCAGAGCAGACAAGGACTCGGAAGAGGAAGCACACAGCCACTGATGTCGAAGGATCACAAATCGCCAAGCATTCCGAGTCACTTGCAGAACTTCACATATCAAAATGGCAGAGTCGATCTCGCTCCAAATGTTCGTTGTAGGGCAGGAAGGGGGCACTATGATTTCTGCCAACCTATCGTCTACGATGAATCAAGTAGCGCAGACTTTCTTCGGTCAGGCAGAAAACGTCGTGCAACGATATAGATTTTCTACCAATGGCCGACGAATCGACTCCAGTTTAACGCTTGAAGAGTCCGGTTTTACAGGCGGTGAAGATGTCTATTGCGTAAAGCTACCCAAAGCACGAAAACCTGTGATCTATCTCCTATCCCCAAAGGCCGTAGAGGCCTCGGTTTCTCTGTCGCTCAATCCTCAGTGGAGGTTCTCTTCGATTTTCCCGATTGTCCCAATTCACCGTCCAATCCATGATTCCAAAGAAGAAATAACTTGGAGAGTTCGTGTGCATCCGGGCGGAGAGCTGACAGAGCTGATAACGGGTATAAACGTGGCCTACCTTTTCTGGGAAGCACAGTCAGTCTTCTGAATTTTAGTAGAATTGGGTCTAATCTCATGGATTCCTAGATCAGAGTCTACTACACCAATATCTCCACCTCCCTCGCCGACTCGCTCATCGGCCGAGGAAGATAATGTCGAGGTGTTTAATCCGATTGAGGCTTCCCTCGACGACCGGAACTCCATCCTGATACCCATCCAACAAATCACGACATATCTAGATAAAACGCTGACACATCTAGGACTTCATACAGAAGCACGAACTTCGTTTATAACGTAGGTCCACTTACACATGAAGTCCGCTTCCGGAACCTTACCATATTCCGATATCTAACAGATACTGGCTTCCTTTCATGCAGAGGCATGAAAACATCGCCTTGCGCTTCCTGCCACAAAAGTCATTCGAAAAATCTGCCCCTTTGACTGTGGAACCCACTCCTGATGTGGTCACTCGTGTATTTATGATATTCCAAGGTGTCCCAAACAAGGACCTTCAGAAATGGGTTGCAGCAAGTTCGACTCCCAGGGATTGGGCAGAACTGATCGGGGTGGACCTTTCGCGTGTATCGAACACAAATTTGTTTCGAGTGCTGGAATGGGGCGGTATGGAGGCCGCCTCAGGTCCTGCACAGGACCAGTTATTTAAATAATCAAGTTAGATTATGGTGTATGTGTAGCGGTAATTCGATGAATACGCCTATGGTTGCTAGTAACAATGCAATACAGACGGAAAGAATAAAGTGGTTTACAGAAACGAATGTAGGATAATACAGCGTCCATGTCAAAATGAGGAATGAACGCTGGATCATGAAACTACAGACGTGGATATTATACAAAGTGTCATATTTATATGGGAAACTGAGGAGAAAAATTTGGAATAAATAATAGTTCTGATTACAAAAAATGGGATCGTTCAAATGTGAATGCCGAAGCGAATGGGATATAAATCACGTTTATAAGGACTTGGAGAAAAGGGACTGGAAAGGTGTCTCGTCCCAAAGAGATTAATCTATTGGACCAAGACCTAGGAAAATAAGTTAGTAAAGAGTAATGTACTCACCCTGGCGGGTCTCATAATTTCAGTTCATGGACAATGGCTCGATGAGCACTTCCATTCGTCCACGACCCGCACCAGTGCCTTCCCAACCACCAGTTAAGTATGGGCACCCAACTCCTGCGCGTGGATCCAGCGTGGGCGTCGCTGTTCTCTCAGCTCTGCCCGTTCTTGAACCATGCGAGATAGACGCTCTGGAACTGGCTTCTCCAGCGCAGAGCTGCATCTGATATCCACTCTCCACGACCTGGCCAGATGGCTGGGTATAGAAAAGCTTTACGGTTCGACACATTATGGTGCGGTGGAAAACTTTGGGTGTAGCAAGTATATGACGAGCGGGCAAGTCGGCGATTACAAGAGGATGCAATTGCAAGCGTCGACCTGAGTGGGGGGTACTGTAAATGCAGGGACATCGACGTTTGTCTGGTTGTTTTATAGCTCTCGTTGGGTGCGGGGCATATATATTAGTGTGTACCCATATTTTAAAGCCTGACTCTTGTTTCTCGGTCAGCTCAGAGTCTTATTGTTGTTATATGTGGTTGAGGGCCATGCTTAAAATTGGAAGTTGTAGATGACTACGTGAAACGCCGCGATATGAAATTATGGCGTCGCAAAGATCCAGCATCGCCGAGAACAGAAACCAATATACCACTGGATAAATTCAAGAGACGGTGCTGAGTCTCTTTCTCTGGGTTTCTTCCAATTTGAACACAACTCGGATTCCATTGATCCTTGATATTTTCCAATGTGATTCGGTTGATGTGAATGAGATTTCTGTCAAGCACTGTCATGACCTTTCCACGAAGGCCAAGTCAATTCAAAAGTGATTGAGTCAGGAAGAAATTTCTATATTGGGAAAAGGCGCTGGTCGGGGGGTTTTCACACGACTCATGACGTGACCGGTTGACCGGCTATCAGCGTCGGGGGCCCGGTTATCATACTTGTGGGAATATAAAAGGAAAAGAGAAAAATTCCCAAAAAGGAAAGAGGGAAAAGGGGGGAAAGGGGAATTTCCTGAGATTTATTAGTACTGTGATATTTCCAATGATAAAAAAATCCAGAAATTCCTTTGAAAAATATATTGTACATTGCATTACATTTACATAATATTTCGGGCAGTACAAATCAAGAACTAAGTATATTTATTAGTATTATGAGCCTTGTTAGGAAGTATCTCACAGAGATTAGAAGGGTGTCTGCTGTTTTCCCCTTTACATTCCTTTCAATTACATGGTAAACAGGACCCAGGCATTTTACACAGATTCTTATGATGCTTCCTGCACATTCTCCAATCTCACACTTCCAGCATTTCTTTGCAGCATGTTTTGTGAGAATATCCTGCAAAGATTTTTTATTTTTCTGCTGGGTGTTTAATGTTTGTGTCTTTCCTGCCAGACTAAATAATATTTAGTTTTAAATCAGCAAAGTAATAGGGATAGTTTACTTAAGAAATATAAGTTAATTATATTCCAAATTTGAATACCAGTTCTTCTGGCAGCCTGCACATTCCTGTTTATCCTAATTAAAGTTTTTGTTGGATTTGGGCTGGCAAATGCAATACAGGAGCCTCAGTTCTGAGCCTTGTAAGCATTCTAGTACAGTCATCCACTGACTAATGATACATCACCCCCAGATGATACAGCCTTGTTATGTTAATAACCTTTTTCCAATGGATATTTTTTCATGAAACAAAATTTCTGTGATCAACCTACATCTATTCTAGTCATGTTTAAAATTTGACAAGGATTGGTCAAATTTGAGGAGTGCTACATCTTGTTCAAAAACAGGATTTCTATGGAATTAGCTGAGAACCATCCCATCACTCAATGATATGCCCATGTTTTGGGAATATCTCAAAAACAACTCCACCAAATCCCCAGCAAACTTTGGAAGAAATAAACTGTTATAATATAGAAATTTAATATGCATTTTACTTGGGGAGAAAATGTTCTCTTAAATTTAAATTCAATATTTAAGGTTTCAGTGTATTATTAGCTGGTGGATGACTGTATGTATTTTTCAGCTTTTCTTACTCAATGGCACCCATTGTACTGCATTGTATTTTTTCATTCTTATAAATGAACTCACAAGCTCACTTTCTCATTGTTCTATATATGATTGATCCCTACTTAGGCTTAGTTGGGTGCTGCAGTATACCTAATTCTTTTATATTTTATTTCAAGTTCATTCTTGAGTCCTTCCTCAGTCATTTAGCACCTCAAAGAGTCAAAGACTAAGTCTTTGTATCTAGATTCTAATAGTTCTATCAAAAGATATGTCAGGAAATGGATGTTATCCGATGTAGAATAAATAAATGTTACAGTTTGTGATGATTAGCAAGAGATGATACAGTACGCAGGTTTGTGGGGGATAAAATATCAAAATCATCGAAAATGCGCAAGCCAGAGAAGTGTGAGAACTATTTACCAAAATTGATAGCGGCGATCCATTTATAGGTACTTTTTGATAGCAGCTGCTATCAATTCCGCTTTCGGGTTTTTATTAGCAGCTGCTATCAATCCGTTTTGGGATTTTTTTGATAGCAGCTGCTATCAAATTTCCAAATGCGGAATTCCCATAGCAGCTGCTATGGGCCACAGCTATGAGAACTCCGCCGCGTCGGGAGGCGACCATCATTTCTTTTGTCGTTCATTCACAGCACCTGTCGTCCGCAGTTCGCCGTCTTGCCTCATGAAATTGACCAGTACTGGTTGAGACACTGAGGCCTGAGGATGTATGTAGGATGTATGATGTAGGATTTATTTGAGGCACATTCAATAATTATTGCATATGATCTCGGCAAACAGCGGTTTGCTCCTTACCTAACTGAGGCTGAAAGCAGATATTCTTCCTCACGAAATGACCATCGTGTCTCTTTTTCAGCTCGCAAGGTATGTAGTACCGGACGATGACACTGACAGTACCATAAGGCATCCCCCGCTGCCAAGCCTTTTTCACAATCGAAATAATAGGGGTAGGGGTTACCACCGAGCAAGCAATTTGTGGATCACAGAGATTTCTTGAACTTTTTATCCAAGGACCGACAAAACCTTAGCTTCAAAAAATAATGACGGGGGGAATGCGCCTGTTTCATGTAGCGAGCGTAAAGCCATCATATGAACCGAATTCGACCGACACCCGTCGTCGGGCTTGGCATCCAGGGCCCTTGCCACAAGGGAATTCCCAATCTGAGCCCACACGGTCTTTTCTTCTACTTATGCTTCCACAACATCGAGCGCCGCCCGCGAGCGAGAGCTTGTCGCGGCTCACCAAAAGCTCGAACCCCTTCGGCAAGTTCATCACGCGATGGGTCATCCTCGGATGCATCGTACTTGGTGTCCTCTGGTTCGGGAGTCCACTGGTAGGGGACATAATTGGGGCTCCCCCTCCCGAGTTCGATTATTACGGTGGACCTCCTCGGCCAATCAATACTGGACCACCACCGCCTACACTTAAGGACCAAAACATCTGGGATACTCGAAAGCTCGAAGTCCAGGAGGCCTTCAAGCACGCATGGACTGGATACAACACGAGAGCATTCCCTAGCGATGAGCTGCTTGGTGTGTCAGGTGGGAAATCAGACAAGTACGTGGTCGCGCTTCCATTCCCTTCCGACGCCCCTCACGGCTTCTATCTCAGGTATAACGGCTGGTCTGTTACGCTGTTTGACTCTCTAGATACAATGTGGATCATGGGCTTGCGGGATGAATTTCACGATGCGGTGAGAAGCATTAAAGGGCGCCATTTTAATGCAACCAAGGTGCGCTCGTCAGCTTCTTTATATTTCTACGAGCGATCAACTCCGAGGCACAGCCCGATCACCACGCGGGATTCTTTGAAACAACAATCCGATACTTGGGCGGTTGCTTATCTGCATACGCTTTGTCGGGGGAAGAAACCCTGCTTAAATTAGCAGATGAGCTCGGTCAACTCCTTATGCCTGCTTTCACTGGCACGCAGTCGGGTCTGCCAGCATACTCCGTCCACGTTGAAACGTACGACTTTCGCACTTTTATTCGCTTTGTCCACCTGACTGACCTTCTTATGACCGACCAATTTCCAGTGGCAAAATCCTCGCTGATGGAGGCAAGAGCACTGTTCTGTTCGCGGAAGCTACAACATGCCAACTTGAATTTAAGTACCTTGCAAAGCTGACGGGCAAAAAAGAGTACTATGAGCGAGTGAGTGAGCCCACTTTTTATCCAGGCAATACCGCTCATTTGTTCAGGTTCAAACGGCGATGAATGTATTCTACAAGGCGAATGTGACGGATGGGCTGTTCAATGATGTCTGGTTTATGAAGGATGGAACACCAACGGGTGGTAAGTCTTCGCCCGTGGCGATCTTGACGACCATCTTTTCAATGATTTCCTTCCTTGGTCAGCTCACTTCACTATCGGGGCAACTGCTGACAGCGGATACGAGTACCTTTTGAAACAATGGTTGCTAAGTGGGGATATTCAAGCCCGAGAACAGTGTTAGTCAAAAACCTATCTTCAGCCGTCCTCGTTATTTACCCGGCCATTAGACAAGAAATCCGCTGCTGGGATCATCAACAACCTCATTTACGTCACCGACAAGCGAGGAATCATGTACGTCGGAGATCTTCAAAATAACGTCATGGTACACCGCCTCGAACATCTTTCCTGCTACCTCCCTGGTGTTCTTGCTCTCGGTGCATTTACACTCGATTTGACTCCTGAGGAGAAGGAGCTTCATCAATGGGCCGCTTATGGTCTTGCATCTACCTGCGCTATCACCTATGCGGATCAAGCATCCGGGTTAGGCCCGGACCAGGTTCACATGCCTACTGGGAAGAAATGGGTGGATGAGCTCGCAAAGTGGGAGGTGAACGGACGAAATGGGACACCGCCCGGAGTGGCAGACCCCACGCCAGAAAAGGTTCCTCAGAACCGTGATTATTCTAGTGGCTGGCCGGATGGGTATCTGTTGAGGCCTGAGGTACGTTGCTTTTCTTCGTTCATTAAAAAACTGATTATTAAACTTGGATGTTCACCAGACTGTTGAAAGTATCTTCATTATGTGGAGAACCACAGGCGATGTGAAATGGAGAGAGAGAGGATACGCTATCTTCCAAGCTATTAACAAATTTGCGCGAACCGAATACGGCTTCGCAAGTGTGCATGGTGTCGACGGCACCCCCAGGCAAATAGACGATATGCCAAGGTATGGATAGTTTCGGGTTCATACCGTTTTTCTACGGATTTACGACTAACCATCCCCTGGCAGCTGGTTCCTCGCGGAGACTCTTAAATACCTCTATCTTTTATTTGACGACGTCAACTCGATCACCTTTAACCATTGGGTGTTCAATACCGAGGCTCATCCCCTTCCTGTGTTTTCATGGACTGCTGCAGAGAAAAAGGCCTTCGGGATACCGTGATCTTTTTAGACCCACCCAAACTTTTGGATATATTTAATAGAGTTTGTCTTTTCGTTCCAGTAATTTTTGGCCAAGCTTCTAATAGTGCTCCTTACAGTTTGATCGAGAACTTATTTATCCCGATATCCATATGTATAATACATACCAATTTTGGGAACACCAAGATATATATATATTTATGTTTGTTACGTAAATTATGGATCCACGCAGTGGACCACGCTAGATTGGGAGAAAGAAAGGGATATTACATAAGGACTTGAAATTGCCAAGTTTTCACAGTTCTGTCTGCTCTACCACAACCCAAACGCGTCTTGAAAACCCTGAAATATACTTATACGATGCCCAAGTCACCCTCGACCTCAATTACCACTCGGTCCCAAAAAACCTCGCTTGTCGTGTTCATACACAACAACAAACGCGTATTGGCGACGCGTAAAACCTGTTATTCCGTGGGTTGTCATGCAGTCTGGTCGATTTACGCGTTTTTAGACACTGATAACTGTCCTAGGAGGCGATCCGAGACTGCAGGAAACTTTTCCCAACTATTTCAGCAAACCACAAGATCACATTCCATACCAAAGAATTACCCATTTGTTCGGGGTGGTTGACTGAAATCAGCGAGGATGTGTGGGACGAAGTTGTTGGGAATCTCACATCCGTGACTGTTATGACAGAAGAACGCATTCAAAACCAGCCCCAAGAGATTCCTGCAAGCAATCGAGGTGTGTCTATTAGCTGCATGTCCGGCCTGGTGCTGATGGGCGAATAGATGCCCTCAAAGACACGGAGCTCACATTCACAGTCCAGTATAATGGTGAAAAATTCGCATTCCGAGGACGCCCTAAAACCAAATTCAAATCAATATACTTGGCTGTCGGGGTTAGGTGGGGTATGCGTGATGGGTGGTACTTGGTACTTGCAGGCCAACGCTGCCGTGAAGATGTCACAATCGAGGAAATGGGAATGAAGGACGGGGACACTCTCCACCTCTTTTTGGCACAGAGAGGTGGGAAGCCTGTGATTTACCTTTTCTCACCCGAAACGATCGAGGCTGAGGTCAAGCTCTCTTTGATTCCGCAATGGAATCTCTCTGCCATCTATCCTGTCGTCCCCATCAAAACCCGCAGCGCCCGCTCCAACGAGCAAGTTGTGTGGAGAGTCCGTACTCATTCAAATGGGGACCTGACAGCTGACGACCGGATTGGACGTCGCCTACTTGTTTTGGGAAACTCAGTACGCCCACTTCTGTCATTGCTCGAATTTCTTTCTAACAATCAGTTCCAGTACCGATGCTACTGCACCACTTTCTCCGCCTGCATCTCCCCTTCTTGAGGAATCGAATCATCAAAGTCTCATTGAGCATTTCAACCCCAACGAAGCCGTCCTCAATGACGAGAACTCAGTTGTTATTCCAGTCGCCATTATTACGCCGTATCTCGACAAAGCTTTGTCTGCTTTGGGCCTTCATACCGAAGCACGCACCTCGTTCATCACGTTCGTGTTCAAAATCTACCATCGCTTGCAATTTGCTCATCTGTATATAATTATTGCAGATAGTGGCTTCCTTCCATCCTGAAGCACCAACATCTTGCATTCCGCTTTCTTCCACAGGCTTCATACGAAGAGGCCGCGCCTCTTGAAGTCTCTCCCTCTCCAGACGTTATCACGCGGGTATTCATGATTTTTCAAGCCGTTGCAGAGGAAGACCTACAGGGTTGGACAGCGGCGAGCTGCAGAGCTTCTGAGGATGTAGCGCACTGGAGGAAAGCTGTCGGTGTTGATCTTGAACGAACCTCGGACACGAAGCTGTTCCGAGTGCTAGAATGGGGTGGGATGGAAGTTCATTCAAGTTCTTAGTACATGTTCGTTTCTTTCCTTTTCATTTTTTCCTGTCTTATTACCTGTTATATACAACTGATCTAGCATTTCCTATAAATTTTCTCGCGGCCTTTGGGATTACGCGGGGAAAGGGAGTAATGAGTAGCAATTTCTCGAAATCTGGATGTTTGATCATGGGTCGCCCCATCACAGTCTTAAAAGGTATCGCATTCTTGACCAGTTCCAATGAAATTGTAGCATCCTTCAGCAAAATAGAAGCAGATCCACCTCCACACAGGAGATATGTTGTTCGGGGCGACTAGCAAATAAGCGGCAGCTGATGTCGTCGCCGCGCATTGGCTACAACGTCAACAATACTTTGCTGGACTTTGGGGTTGGAGCATTCATCGAGACCATCAATACAAGATGACGAGAAGTTGGATCTTCGAAAAACCTTGCCTGTACCAAAGGGTGAAGAGGTGCCACGGTTAGGAATTTGACTTGGACCGCGAGAGACTTAGAAAAAATAGGCAGGTCTCATTCAATGGTCCCAGGAATCGCATCTCGAACTTGAGAAAGATTCCAGGTAATTTGGTAGGTGATGGTGGCGATCCGATCACTTGTTCGACAGTGCTGCATGAGGGATATCGTTCCTGGAGAAAAAAAAGCTTGCGAGAAAAACAAGCAAAATCATCTCCTCGAACATCTCGGCGATGGTTTATGTGCGATTGCAGACTTCCAGCTCCCCATGCGCCGCCCTCGACACTTAGGTACTTAGCCGAATCCCGATATGGATATATGTTTAAAGTTTGTACAGGTGTGAGAAAATATGGCCTAAAAATGGACCTAGTAATTGCCAAGAACAATTTAACAAACATGCATATTTTTCCTGAACTCCACACTGCAGTATTATTCTTTCAATCTGCATGGCTCCAGAAGCCCCTGTCCTCTCTCCTGTACATGAAGAACCAATCCCATCGATCACATGTGGGCTTCTATTTGGTGGTTATTGCCAGCTTTGCGAATTTGCTGATTGAATATTGTGTAGCGCGGCTGGACCTTATTATCGGCACAAAAAAGCGTCATGGCAGCGGTACGAGAAGCAATGTGCCAAACGGAGAAACAAAGCATGCTACCAAGACTGTCATGTTCAAGTTTAACGAGTTTCCATTGGACCTTGTTCTGGAAGTGCGTGTCGATGTGACGCATCAGTGCCTAGCTTAAATGTTCGACATTCTTCTAGATTATTTCCTACCTCCACCCAGAAGATTTGTTGAAGCTATGTCGCCTTTCAAAAGGGTCGCGGGCATTGTTCTTGTCAAAGAATTGCATTGCTGTCTGGCGCAACGTGCTCGCTGGGGTGGTGAAACTTCCAAAGTGTCCTCGAGACCTTACCGAACCGCAATATGCAAGCCTCGTGTTTGACAAATTTTGCATGGCGCGTATCTTTCTCCCCTTTCAACCCTCTGCTGATGATGACTCGCAGGGATGTGGGAGTAGCCGTGGTAACATCGAGACACAGTATCTTCTTCGCCTCAGGCTCTGTCAAGGTTGTTCCAACAAGAAGTAGGTATTTTCCCTGTCCTTGAACCCTTATCTAATTTTTTTTTATTAGTGTAGTTACTGGTTATTCCTTAAAATCTCGCTTTGGACAAAGTGCCAGCGAGGTATTGACACTGTTGCCTTCCACTGGCCCAGGACTCATATGGTGTAGGTGTAATTTTAAAACCGTCTTTCCCTTCATTAATTTAATCCATTAAACAGTTTATCCAAAGCTTTCGGTTTTGAGCAGCCTCGAAAATAAACCCGATATGTCATATTTCTTGCCAGAGGCGGAAAAGATGATCGTTGAACTTGAAGCACGGGAGGAGCAAAAGGGCTCGGCGGAATACCAGAAATTCATCTCAGACCAGCAAGCGATCGCAACAAAAATGATGAATGTAAGCCGAAGTTGACGTTGGAAGCTTTCGTGATAGCTCAGCAATTCCAGGAAGGCCTAGCTATCAGAATGGGGGCAGACTTTACGGCGCAAGAAAAGGAAGAAACAGAGGCGGCTGTGCGGAGACGCAAGACGTCAGTGATCTCTATCCAATCGAGAACATGAACCGTTCACTTACTGTCCGTATAGAATGCTCGCTGAGATGAAGGCCCTGGGTTGGCAGAAAATTTATTTTCCCACTGACCCGAAGCATCTGGGAATAGAAAAGTGGAATGAATTCCTGGACCGGAAGCACGATCTTACCGAGAGGGGTGAATTTCCATCGAGTACATCGTTTGATCTCCAAGCTAACTCTCTGTCGACAGAGTGGGAGTTGATTCGCCCTATTATGCAAGTCATATATGAAGCTCAACGTAATCAGGTTCTCATGGAGGCGCTCGCTAAGCGATTAGAAAAGGCATACCCATCTCTGCGGAAGAAGCAAGCGGCTCTTGTACGCGTTGGTCTACCCCCTTGGATCGACCTTTTGACCCTGCCCAGTGTCGCAAACTTCGTGGCCACCCATCACCTCCGAAAATGTGACGACGACGATATGAACCAGTTTCTGCAAGTTGTTCAAGCCAATGCCTTCAATTTCTTGAGCGGTACAGCAGAGAGCTTGACAAAAATAGTCGACAAAGGTCTTGATAAAGAAGGATCTACTGTTGAGACAGTGAAACAAGCGAGCACTTTGTTCATTTGCAGCTGCGATAAATGCGAAGAGAATAAGGTAAACAACAAGGAGCTTTTTGCCTACCCAAATATTGTTCTTCACTGGGTGGACGCCAACTACGAGTCGTCATGGTTCGCATGTAGCCACTTCGACATTAACCTTGATCCACAAGCAGTTAAAGCTGCTGAAGATGTTCTCCTTGCCTTGGGGTTGCCGAAGAATACTCAGATGGCTACAATCCTGAAAATGGGGAGTTTTGTGTGCCGTTGCGGCCATCCTCGCTATGGGGGTTCTTTATCGTTTGAGACCCTGGTTCGTTTTCATTTCTTTCTCCAAATTGTTCCTCTCAACTTCTGTTAATAATAGGTTTATCATGTCCATTCAGAACAAGCGACATGTTCAAGGATCAAGCATCTTCTATACCCGAAATCGTATTGACCCTAACTTGCCCTTCAATGCACCATCTAACACTGGATAATACAGGGATCCTGAAACTCAGGCCCTCATCCAGGAAAGCCATAGTCCGGAAAGGCTCCCAGAGTTGGTTGCAGTCGCTGGGCCATCTGATAAAGCAAGTTCCAAAAGGAAGAAAAAGCCCCAGCTCAATTATCACAGAATTTGTCGTCACTGTTACCAATTGACGCTAATGTGCCATGTCATCGACGTGGGCTCGGGCTTGTATCACATGAAGACTATGTAGGTTTCGCCTCGTTCCATCGCACACTTGTATTGAAATTTGATTCCCCCCTAGGCATGGTCGAAAGCTTGTGAAAGGCGACATGCTGAGCATAGAGCAGCTTCAGGAGCTTTATGGGTCGAGGCCGGAGGGCACGTTCGTAACCACCTTCTAAATCCTGATCCATCCTGATCTGATTCCCTGTCTGTGTAGATTGCCAGAGGATTTTTGATACAGAACGCCATTCATCCTCTAACATTTATGGATGGACCTAGGGCTCTGACTGAACTATTCATTTATTTTTTTCGGGTATAATGGCCTTGATCCATCTAGCGCGGGGGACAACCGAGTGATGAGCAAAGCAAAGAGCAAGCGGGAATGGCGAGGGAGATGAGCGAAGCGACGGACCGAGGGGGCAGGTCAAAGCCGGATGCCTGCACAATGAGCAGGCGGGGCGATGAGCGAGTGGTGAGTTCCTTCAACGGATACCCACCTATGTCGTCGTTGGTGAAAGATCTATCTATAACATTTCAACCGTATAAAGAGTTCCTCCTCTCCAGGAACAAAAATCCTTCGAATCGGGATCGAACCGATGGCCTCTGGATGATATAGATTTCCGTTACAGTCCCACGCTCTTCCAAACTGAGCTATCGAAGGGGCATCGATTTCAGTAATAAAATGAGGCTGGAAAGGTCAGTGAGCGACAAGTTTTCGAAGGGAGTCGGCCTGTACATGTTGTGCCCGAAGAATGAGTGAGAATGAGAAATCCGGGGATCCGGATAGCGGCGCATTGCGCACGCTCGCACAGCCTCTCACTGCCGCGGCCGGATTATTTTGCCAGGGGGTCAAAATTTATGGGAGATTGTTAAAATTTTGATATCAGATTTGACGGTAGCAAAATCCAGTGAATATTATTAAATTTGCCAGTGGGAAAATGTAAGGAGAATCTAGAATTTTGATGGGATTTTGCT